>Ga0210382_10000669_pt1 | contig 12029 bp, 4 predicted proteins | sample PLMedo_FD_155452 | JGI IMG/M metagenome (GOLD analysis project Ga0210382, IMG submission 155452) | Groundwater sediment microbial communities from an aquifer in East River, Colorado, USA - PLM0_60_coex redo | ecosystem: Environmental > Terrestrial > Soil > Riparian zone | place: USA: East River...
GAGGGTCTTGCCCTCTCCGCCGCGCCGCCCGGCGTCGAGCAACGTGTCGATGGTGAGCTTGTTCTTGGCCACGCCCTCCCCCGAGTAGTCGAAGGCGGTGTGGATCAGGACGGAGCAGTGGGCGGCGACGTCGGCGTAGCTCTTTGGGTCGGCCAAGTCGCCCGAGACGGGTTCGATTTCGTGGCGGGCGAGGCGGGCGGCTTTGGTTTCATTGCGAGCGAGGCCCCAGACGCGGTGCCCGTGGCGCCGCAGCGCGGCCGAGACGGCGAAGCCGATGTAGCCGGTGGCGCCGGTGACGAAGATCTGCATGGGGAGGGCTCCTAGATCGGTGTGTGGCTTGGAGAACGGTGAGGGGAGGAGGGGGGGTTCCAGGAAGGGCGTTTTGTGGGCGACGCTGCGCTCCGGCGTGCGATCCCAGGGAGGGGCAACTCAAGCGGCGGCCATTGGGCCGCCGCTTTTCGTTGCAACGGTTTGGGCAATTGGCCTATCCGATATGATTATGCGTAGCCTTTTTGCACTCGTCCTAGCGACGGCGGCGCCGTGCCTTGGACAAACCACGCCGGTCACCCGTCTGGCCGTCTCGGTCCAATTCCACACCCTGTCGAACGGACTCCGCGTTGTACTGTCGCCTGACACCAGCGTGCCGCTGGCACGCGTCGGCGTCTATTACGCCGCTGGGCCGCGGCGCGAGACGCCCGGTCGCGGCGGCTTCGCCCATCTGTTCGAGCACCTGATGTTCGAGGGCTCGCCACAGCTCGGGCCCGGCGAATTCTTCACCCTCGTCACCGGCGCCGGAGGACGCTTCGGCGCGCGGACGCTCTACGATTTCACCAAGTACAATGTCACGATCCCGTCGCACGCCCTCGAACTCGTCCTATGGGCGGAAGCCGACAGAATGCGTGGGTTGCGCATCGATCAGCAGCGCCTCGATGCGGTACGCGCCACGGTGAAAAACGAAGTTCGCCAGCAGGCGTTCAACCGTCCTTATGGCCGCTTCGTCTGGATCGATGTCGCCGAGGTCGCGCAAACGCGCTGGGAGAATGCGCACAGCATTGGCGGCGAAACTCCCGACGGCAGCATGGCGGATCTCGATTCGGCGACTGTCGCCGACGCGGAGAACTTCTACCGAGACTACTACTCGCCCGCCAACGCCGTGCTGGTGGTGCAGGGCGACATTAACCCTTCCCGAGTGTTGGAGCAGATCCAGCGCTTATTCGGGACGATTCCACCGCGACCGGTTGCCCCGATGCTACCCATCGAGGAGCCGCGGCAGGTTGCCGAGAAACGAGCAACGCGCGTCGATCCGAATGCGCCGCGACCCGCTATCGCGATCTCCTACCACCTGCCGCCGCGCTCCGATCCCGCCTTCTGGACCATCGCCATCATCGACCAGATCCTAATCGAGGGGCGCGACGCCTGGATGCACCGCGCGCTGGTCGAGGAGCGCAACCTCACCGAAGCCATCTACGGCGGCATCAGCACCCGGCACGGCAGCATGTACACCGTGAACGGACCGAATTTCTGGAGCGCCTTCGCTTTCTACGACAAAGGCCGCTCGCCCGACTCTATCCTCGCCGTGATGGACGATCAGATCGCGCGCCTCCAGGCAGGTCCAGTCGACTCGGCGACTCTGGCACGCGCGATCACCAAAGCACGCGCCGATCTATACGCGGAGCTCAGCGCCAATCGCAATGAAGGCATCGTCGACATGCTCGGCCAGCTGACGTTGTTCGGCGACAATCCCGCGCGCATCAATCGCATCGAGGACGAGTTCCGGAGTGTCACGCCGGAGCGAATCTTGAGCACGGCGCGCGACTATCTGCGGCCAACGAACCGGACGGTGCTGCTGCTCGACACCCCGGAGCCAAAATGATGGGGACAACTCGAGCGCTCGCCGTTTGCGCGGCAGTGTGCGCACTGGCCGGCGCCCGCGCCGGCGCGCAGGCACCGCTGATCCCGCGCCCCGTGATCGGTGCGCCCAAGCCATTTCGCCCGCCGGCCATCGTCGAACGCCGGTACGCGAATGGAATGCGGTTGGTGCTCGTCCCGTTCCGCGCGACCCCGACCGCGCGCATCGAGCTGGTCATCCGTGCCGGCAGCGCCGATGAAAGCGCGACTCGCCCCGGCGTGGCTGCTCTCGTCGCCCAGTTCCTGAGCGAAGGGGAGCAGATCGCGCAGATGGTGTCGGACCTCGGCGCGCTCGGCGCCGCCATCTCGGTCAACACAGATTCCCGGGAGACTGTGCTGGCCGTCAGCGTCCTCCCGGAAGCGGCGCCGGCGATGATCGCGCTCCTGGCCGGCATGGCGCGTCGTCCGGCATTTGAGGCCACGGCTCTCGAGCGCCTGAAAGCAAACGCGGTGCGGGGAATCCAGCTTCAGCGCACCCAGGCCGACTGGCTCGCGTCGTCACGCACCAATTCTCTGCTCTTTCCCGGCAATGCGGCGGACCGCTTCCCCAGTGAAGAACAGTTGCAGTCTATTGACGCGGCAGCTGTGACCGACTTTCACGCCAGATACTATGCGCCGAGCCGCGCCCGTCTTTATGTCGCGGGCACATTCGACCAGGCTGGGGTCGAGCGGGCTGCTGCCGCCGCCTTTGCTGACTGGCCGGCGACGGCCGCTCCACCGTTCAGTTTGCCGGCATCGGCGGAGCTGCGTGCGACGAATGCGGGCGATCGTCCGGTAATCCATCTCATTGATCGCCCGGGCGCAACGCAGGCTCGGGTGCAGGTGAGCTTCCCTGTCGTCGACATGGCCCATCCCGATCATCGGGTGCTGAATCAGATCAACATGCTGATGGGGAGCACCCAGACCGCGCGTCTCGTGGCCAACATCCGCGAGCGCCACGGCTACAGCTACAACATCCATTCGCGCCTGGCGCGGCAGCCCGGGGCAACGCAGTGGATGGTGGCGGCTGACATCACCAACAACGTGGTGGGCCCGGCCATCCAGGAGATCCTCGGCGAGATTGCGCGCCTGCGCCGCGATCCACCGGCAGCCGAGGAGCTTCGGTCGTTCCAGTCATTCATGGCGGGCATTCTCGTCTCGGAGAATTCGACGGCGCAGGGAATCCTCGAGAGCCTGCGCTGGATGGATCTTTACGGCGTCGGCACGAGCTACCTCGGCACCTTCATCCAGAATGTGTATACGGTCACCCCGGCGAATATCCGCGAGATGGCAGACCGATATTTCCGGCCGGATCGGATGACGATCGTCGTGGTGGGTGATCGCACGACTCTCCTTCCGCAGCTCGAGGCGATCGCTCGCGTGGAGTGAGCGAAGGAGTCCTTGTTCGATCCCAGGAGGGGCCACTTCGAGGGGGCCGCCGGCAAGCTGCTGGCGGCCCTTTTGAATGGTCTCGCGGGGCTTCGGCGGGTGATCAGTACCGCCAACGTGGTGGGTCAGGGGACTACATCGGCGTTATGACTCTCCCGATCTGTCCAATCAGCTTACGAATTCCTTGAACAAACGGTCCACCGCCCGGACTCACGTATTGAGTTGTATCCGTGAGCTGGTCTAGGTTCACCTCAAACAGGTGCCTAATTGGGAGCACTTGCTGATACGCTCTACCCGGCACATCGTGGCCTGTTTGCTCAAACGTTTGCTCCGAAACGATGCCGATGACTGCCCCGGCAGCGTTGATCAAAGGCCCCCCGCTCATGCCTCCCGCGAGATCACCGCCTATCTGAATGAACGTATTTCCTCGATAGTCTGCTGTTATGGCCTCCACGCGCCCTGGGTAGACTCCGAAGGCAGGTTGTCGCCCCGGGACGTTTGGGTACGCAAGCACCGCCACAGGATCCCCAATCTCAGGGAGGGCGGAGTCAGTTGGTAAGAACGGAGTTCTGACCCGTTCGATCGGGAAACTGAGGACGGCGGCATCGATGCCTTTCGAAGCCAAGGCGTGAACACCAACTCGACCAATCACGACGTTGGCCGGAAGGGGCTTTCCGATGGAGATACTACCTGCCAAGACGTGTTCAGCTGTGGCAAGGAAGCCCCGGCGAAACGAGAAGGCCGTGCCCCCCATAATATCCCCGCCGGGCGTTGTGACTTCGACATGATAGACGGACTGACCGTACTCCCTTGCCCAATGCTTCCACACCTGCTCAATCGGCCCCGCCTCGGGCAGGATCGGAAGAGTATCCTGGACAAGTTGTGGATCGAGGTCGTGAAGACGGTTTCGAAGCTTTCTGAAGACGCGATCGGTCTGGCCTCTCACCATTTGCAGATAGTCAATCTTGCCTTTTAACACGAGCCTAAAGGCCGGCTTGGGCCTGCCGGGCTGCCTGACTCGCTTGTCAAAACGATCATGAAATCGCTGTTCGGCGGCTGGCAGCCCATGCTTGTCCCACGCGTGAATCATCGCGCGGATTTGTCGGACAAATGATCGGCGCACGTTCGGTGCATGGTTCACGACAATCCCCGTCACGTCTTGATGCAGGTTCTTGAACTGAAGACGCGTCTTGTCCTCATTTGGGTGGAAATCATTCGCCCGGAGCACATTCATCAGCGCAGAACCGAGTTTCACTTTCCTCCCTGTCCATCCTCCTTCCGGTACTGCTAACCCGTCAGGGAAGTCGCGCCTGCGAGTTGAGAATGACAGGTCGTCCGCGTATCGGGTGTACATGCAGGTCGTCTTGCGGGCAAGTTGGAGGAGCTGCCCATCCAGGCGCGCGCACACCATGTTTGCAATGATCGGTGAAGTCGGAGCTCCTTGCGGGAGCCGATCGCCGTCGCAACAGATCCGAGCTAGAACGCTCGCCGCTCCGGGGCCAACCTCATATGGCTTGCCAATCAGCATTCCTCTGACGCGACCAAAGTGGATCGATGGAAAAAAAGAGTGCAGGTCCACGTTTAGCACCCAGCGTTGCCGCACGTGGGGAAGGGCGTTGGTCACGATGCTGCGGCCCTGGACGAAGCCGTGCACGCTTACCTTGGGTTCGAAGACTGCCTCGAACACCCGCTTCAGCTTCGCTTGGAGAGCCCGCAATGATGCCGGCGGGGAGGAAATTGCTCGAGTACCGCCGGACTTCTTGGGGATGGTAAACCTAGTGTAGGCGCGTTTGCGGGTAGGCCCGTACAACAAGAAGGTCAAGTATTTCTCCGACACGCCTAATAGCGCGGCGACATCCGCTCGAGTTTGGAGGGCCCGTAGCGTCGGACGCGGCGGAACTGCAGGAAGAGGGTTCGCCATCGATGCTCGTAATCGCGACCTGTCGACGGAGGGCTGAGTGCTTGTCGAGAGTATTCTCCGCTTCGCGCGCAGGCCCAACTATTCAACATGCGCGATCGCCCGAAGGCGCTGTCTGCTCTTCCGATGTACGTCTTCATTCTCTGTCGCGTATCGACGACAAAGTCAAAGCTGTCGACAAGCACCCAGCGGGCGACATACTAGCCTTGCAAGGCAGGCAACTCAAGCGATGGGACAAGAGAAGAGATCGGTACGAATCGATCGTCCTTGCGGGCTGGGCCGGTTCCTCGGTCGCGTGGAATGGGCCTAGACGAACGATCATGGTAGCCGGCCTGTTGGGTCTACCGGTAAGTTAAGAGTCTCCGGTTCAACGAATTGGACCTTTGTGACCCGTTCAAGCTGATGAGCAAGCTCGAGGAGTTCCACCCGAGCACTTCTCTGCGGGGCATTTTGCCGGATGCCCTCGTGACCGTGGTGAGCGTTCAATGGTTTGGGTCCGAGGCGCTCGAGCTGACCTACAAGGACCCCTCTGGCCGAGTTGCCAACCAGCTCCTGTATCGCCACGACGAGCCCCGCCTCGAGGTCGTCGAGGAAGGCCGGCCCTGGAGCTTCGACGGGGACGGTGGGCTGTTTCGGCTCGTGTCGGAGGCGCACCGGATCCGTCTCGCGCATCTGTTCGATCCCGTGCTAGCGGTCCACACCTCGCTAGTCGATCCACTCCCGCACCAGATCACGGCCGTCTACGAGGCGATGCTCCCTCGCCAGCCCCTGCGATTCCTGCTCGCCGACGACCCGGGCTCGGGCAAGACGATCATGGCGGGCCTCTTCATCAAGGAACTGATTGCGCGCGGTGACCTGAAACGGTGCCTGGTCGTGTGCCCTGGCAGCCTCGCCGAGCAGTGGCAGGACGAGCTGCACCGTCGCTTCCATCTGCCCTTCGAGATCCTGACCAACGACAAGCTCGAGGCCGCCCGCACCGGCAACTGGTTCCTCGAAAACGATCTTGCTATCGCTCGCCTCGACAAGCTGTCCCGCAACGATGACGTGCAGCAGAAGCTCAGCGCACCGGACTGTCGCTACGACCTTATCATTTGCGACGAGGCACATAAGCTCTCCGCCACGTTCTTCGGCGGTGAGGTCAAGTACACGAAGCGTTACCGGCTCGGCCAGCTTCTCTCAGGTCTTACGCGCCACTTCCTGCTCCTGACCGCTACGCCGCACAACGGCAAAGAAGAGGACTTCCAGCTCTTCCTGGCGCTGCTCGATGGTGACCAGTTCGAAGGCAAGTTCCGCGACGGTGTGCATCAGGTGGATCTCTCGGGCCTGATGCGCCGAATGGTCAAGGAGAACTTGCTAAAGTTCGACGGCACCCCGCTTTTCCCTGAGCGTATCGCGTACACGGTTCCCTACAAACTGTCTGACGTCGAGGCGCGTCTCTACAGGGAAGTCACCGAGTATGTCCGCGAGGAGTTCAACCGCGCCGAGGCGCTCCAGAACGAGAAGCGGGCGGGCACAGTCGGTTTTGCGCTCACCATCCTGCAGCGCCGGCTCGCGTCGTCGTCGGAGGCGATCTACCAATCGCTTCGCCGTCGTCGGGAGCGGCTTGAGAAGCGGTTGCGTGAGATGGAGATCCTGCAGCGTAGCGGTGCGGTGCCCGCGCCGGGCATCGGTGGTCCCATCCTCGACGCCGACGATGTCGAGGATCTCGAGGAGGCTCCCGAGAACGAGGTCGAGGTCGCGGAGGAGGAGATCCTCGATCAGGCCACGGCTGCTGCGACGCTTGTTGAGCTGAAACACGAGATCGTTACGCTCGGCCGGCTCGAGGCGCTGGCCGCCGAAGTCCGCCGCAGCGGCAAGGACACCAAGTGGCGCGAGCTTGCGCACCTGCTGGGCGTGATCTTCACCCCAGCCGGGCTGGGTGGGCGGGTCGGCGAGCCGAGCGTGCCCTACGGTGCCGGTCCGATTCCCATGCCCGTCCCTTCGCCTCGCCAGAAGCTCGTCGTGTTTACCGAGCACCGTGATACCCTCCACTACTTGGAGCGCCAGATTGGCTCGCTGCTCGGCCGCCCGGAAGCTGTCGTGCTGATACATGGCAGCCTGGGCCGTGAGGAACGGCGGAAGGCGCAGGAGAGCTTCCTGCATGATCCCGAGGTGCAGGTGCTCCTCGCCACCGACGCAGCTGGCGAGGGAATCAACCTTCAGCGCGCGCACCTGATGGTGAACTACGACCTGCCCTGGAACCCGAATCGCCTCGAGCAGCGGTTCGGCCGGATCCACCGCATCGGCCAGACCGAGGTCTGCCACCTGTGGAACCTGGTGGCCGAGGAGACCCGCGAGGGCGACGTCTATCGGCGGTTGCTGGAGAAACTCGAGGAGGCCCGGAAGGCCCTCGGCGGACAAGTCTTCGACGTGCTGGGCAAACTCCAGTTCGATGGCCGTTCCCTACGGGATCTCCTCATCGAGGCCATCCGCTACGGCGACCAGCCCGAAGTACGCGCGCGCCTCACGCGGACCATCGAACACGGCGTCGATCGACCGCACCTTCTAGAACTCATCGAGGACCGGGCGTTGGCGCACGACGCGATGGACTCGAGCCGCGTGGCGCAGGTCCGCGAAGAGATGGAACGTGCTGAGGCGCGGCGCCTGCAGCCCCACTACATCGAATCGTTCTTCCTCGAAGCCTTCGGGCGTCTGGGTGGCACTCTGCGTCAGCGAGAGGCGCGCCGTTACCAGGTCACCCACGTGCCCGCGCCCGTGCGCAACCGGGACCGCCAGATCGGCGCGGGCGACCCCGTGCTGGCGCGGTATGAACGCATCGCCTTCGAGAAGGATTTGATCGCGCCGCCGGGCGAGACCCTCGCCGCCTTCGTCTGTCCCGGGCACCCGTTGCTCGATGCGGTACTCGACCTCACGCTAGAACGCCACCGCGATCTTCTGAGGCGCGGCACGATCCTCGTAGACGAGCGCGATCACGGGATGAGTCCGCGCGTTCTCTTCTTCCTCGAGCACGCGATCCAGGATGCAAGCGTGCTGCCCTCGGGCGAGCGCCGCACGATCTCACGGCGGATGCTCTACGTCGAGATGGATGCCGACGGGCGCACCCAAGATCTGCACTACGCACCCTACTTGGACTACCGTCCGCTCGTTGAGGGTGAGCCCACGGTGGCCGATCTCCTCGCCCGACCCGAGTGCGCCTGGATCACGCAAGCTCCGGAACAGAAGGCGCTGGGCCACGCCGTCGCGCAGGTGGTACCCGAGCACATTGCCGAGGTGCGCGGCCGACGGCTAAAGTGGATTGACAAGACCCGCGCGGCCGTAAAGGACCGGCTGACCAAAGAGATCACCTACTGGGATCACCGCGCCGCGCAACTCAAGGCTCAAGAGCAGGCTGGGAAGGCCGGCGCGCGGCTCAATTCGCAGGAGGCCCGCCGCCGCGCCGACGAATTGCAGGCGCGGCTCGAGAAACGGCTCGCCGAGCTGGACCGCGAGGCCCAGATCTCGGCGTTGCCGCCGGTGGTCCTGGGCGGGCTCGTGGTCGTGCCGCTCGGACTCGTCGCCGCGATGACCGGCCGCACGCTCGCTACGCCCGCGAGCCCCGCCGACACCCAGGCTTCAGCCGCCCGCGCCCGCGCCATCGTGATGGAGGTCGAGCGCGCGCTGGGCTTTGACCCAACGGATCGCGAGTTCGAGAGGCTCGGCTACGACATCGAGAGCAGCGTCACCGGCACCGGGCGGCTGCGGTTCATCGAGGTCAAGGGGCGTGTGTCAGGAGCGGACACCGTCACGATAACGAAGAACGAGATTCTCTACAGCCTCAACAAGCCAGACGACTTCATCCTCGCCATCGTGGAATTTCAGAGCGGCGACGCGCACCGCGTTCACTACCTGCGGCGCCCGTTCCAGCGCGAGCCAGATTTCGGGGTGACCAGCGTGAACTACAACATGGGCGAACTGATCGCGCGCGGGGAAGCGCCTCGATGACTGCTTACAAGAAGAAGCTCATCGAGGTCGCGCTGCCTTTGGAAGCGATCAATAAGGCCTCGGCGCGCGAGAAGTCCATCCGCCACGGCCACCCCAGCACTCTTCATCTGTGGTGGGCGCGGCGGCCGCTCGCAGCGGCGCGCGCGGTGATCTTCGCGCAGATGGTCGATGATCCGTCCACCTACGTGGCCGACCTGGGCTCTGACGCGAAGCTGCTCCGCAAAGCGGAGAGTGTCCTCAACGCCCGTCTGAAGCTGTGGGAGGATGCTCGGACCCTCGCCAAGAAGGCAAAACAAGCAGGACTCCCGGTTACAGAGCCAGGTCCGGCACCAACCATCGAGGACGTGCTCGCCGACTTGGAGCGTCAGCGGCTATTCCGCATCATCGAGGATCTGGTGCTGTGGGAGAACACCACCAACGAGACGGTGCTGCAGGCAGCGCGCGACGAGATCTGGCAAAGCTGGCGGCGCGCCTGCGCCGAGAACGCCGACCATCCGCGGGCCAAAGAGCTGTTTGACCGGAAGAGGGTGCCTGCCTTCCACGACCCCTTCGCCGGCGGGGGTGCGCTGCCGCTCGAGGCCCAACGGCTCGGGCTCGAGAGCTACGCGAGCGATCTCAACCCGGTTGCGGTGCTGATCTGCAAGGCGATGATCGAGATCCCGCCGAAGTTCGCGGGCCGGCCGCCAGTACGCCCGCGGTCGAAGGACGATCCGCCCGACTTCATCAAACGTCAGTGGCGTGGCGCGCAGGGGCTCGCCGAGGACGTTCGCTACTACGGTCGGTGGATGCGCGACGAGGCCGAAAAGCGCATTGGCCATCTTTACCCGAAGGTCGAGGTCACCGCCGAGATGGTGAGGTCGCGACCGGACCTGAAGGGTTACTTGGGCAAGGAACTGACCGTGATCGCCTGGCTCTGGGCGCGCACGGTGAAGAGCCCAAACCCGGCCTTCGCGCAGGTGGACGTGCCGCTCGCCTCGACCTTCATGCTCTCCACCAAGCCGGGCAAGGAGGCGTACGTCGAGCCGGTGATCGAGAACGGCGGCTACCGGTTCACGGTGAAGGTGGGGAAGCCCAAGGATGCGGAGACGGCAAGGAACGGCACCAAGCTCGCGCGCGGCGCCAACTTTCAGTGCCTGATGTCGGGCACGCCGATGGAGGGCGACTACATCAAGGCCGAGGGGAAGGCCGGGCGCATGGGCGCGCGGCTGATGGGGATCGTGGCCGAGGGCAAGCGCGGGCGGGTCTATCTCGCCCCGACGCCAGAGCACGAGGCGGCGGCGCGGAAGGCCAAGCCGGAGTGGAAGCCAGACGTGACCATCTCCGGCAGCACACAGTATCTCGGCGTGAAGCCCTACGGCATGGACCGGTTCGGTCAGCTATTCACGGACCGCCAGCTCGTGGCGCTGACGACGTTTTCGGACTTGGTGCAGGAGGCGCGCGAGCGCGTGAAGGACGACGCGCTCGCCACCGGCATCCTTCCCGAAGGTCCAAGGCTCGACGCCGGCGGCGCCGGCGCTACTGCCTATGCCGATGCGGTTGCGGTGTATTTGGCGAGCGGAGTGAGCCGGTTGGCAAATCGGCTCGCAACCATCTGTATCTGGAATCGGATTGGCGAGAAGATTGAGCAGGTATTTGCGCGCCAAGCCATCCCAATGACCTGGGATTTCGCAGAGGCGAATGCGTTTTCAGACAGTACCGGCGGTTGGGCTGGCTCACTAGAATGGGTACCAACGGCTCTGGAGACTTTGCCTCACAACGGAGCTGGTGCAGTTACGCAGGATGATGCGGCCACGCAGTCAACAAGTGAAGGGAAACTTGTCTCAACGGACCCACCATACTTCGACAACGTTCCTTATGCGGACCTTTCGGACTTCTTCTACGTTTGGCTACGTCGCTCTCTGAGGCAGGTCTACCCCGACCTCTTCTCCACACTAGCGGTGCCAAAGACGGATGAGTTGGTTGCTTTCGCATATCGCCACGCGGACAAGGGAGCGGCGGGAGCCTTTTTCATGGACGGCATGACGCGGGCGATGCATCGCCTGGCCGAACAGGGGCATCCGGCCTTCCCCGTTACCATCTACTACGCTTTCAGGCAGTCCGAAACCGACGACGATGAGGGCACCTCCAGCACCGGCTGGGAAACCTTCCTCGACGCAGTTATCCAAGCGGGATTCGATGTGACCGGTACCTGGCCCGTAAGAACAGAACGCGGCGGCGGCATGAGGAATCTGGACAGAAACTCCCTCGCCTCCAGCATCGTCCTCGTCTGCCGTCCACGCGCGGCGACTGGGCTCGCTGCCACGCGCCGCGAATTCCTTACTGCGCTCAAGGCAGAGCTGCCCGACGCACTCATGCACCTGCAGCACGGAAACATTGCCCCCGTGGACCTGGCCCAGGCGGCTATCGGCCCAGGCATGGCGGTCTACACCCGTTACGCCAAGGTGCTCGACGCCGACGGCAAGACCCTTTCGGTGCGCGAGGCCCTGACTCTCATCAACCAAACCCTCGATGAGGCGCTAGCTGGGCAGGAAGGCGATTTCGACGCAGACAGCCGCTGGGCTCTCGCATGGTTCGAGCAGTCGGGGTTCGATGCAGGCGAGTACGGCGTCGCCGAGACGCTCTCGAAGGCCAAGAACACGAGCGTGTCGGGCATGGTCGAGGCGGGCATCTTGGCCTCGAAGGGCGGAAAGGTGCGTCTTCTTCGTCCCGCCGAGCTGCCGGCAGACTGGAACCCTGAGACCGACCTACGTCTCACGGCGTGGGAGTCGGTGCATCATCTGGTACGCGTGTTGGAGTCCGGTGGCGAGAGCGCAGCGGCCGAACTCGTCGCCAAGCTCGGGGCCAAGGCCGAGAT
>Ga0210382_10000670_pt1 | contig 12016 bp, 14 predicted proteins | sample PLMedo_FD_155452 | JGI IMG/M metagenome (GOLD analysis project Ga0210382, IMG submission 155452) | Groundwater sediment microbial communities from an aquifer in East River, Colorado, USA - PLM0_60_coex redo | ecosystem: Environmental > Terrestrial > Soil > Riparian zone | place: USA: East...
GATTGATCTTCATGGCCCCCCTGTTCGGGATAGCCGCGGGTGCAGTGGCGGGCGGCGCGATCTGGAAGAGCATGTTCGGGGACGCTGGCGTCGCCGAGAGCTTCGTCAAGGAGCTGAGCGAAAACTTGGAGCCCGGTCGCGCCGCGCTGATTTTCCTTGCACGTGAGCTCGACCTAGAGGAGGTTCTGCCGCACGTGAAAGAGCACGGGCACGTCATTCGGACGTCGCTGAGCGCCGAGGTCGAGGCGCAGCTCGATGCTGCTCTTGCTTCGGCCCAGAGGCGGACTTGACCGCCGGGCTGCCGGCCAGCCTCTCAGGCGTCTGCGTTGATGTTCTGTCGACGCAGCCCGGTGCGGGTGGCGAGAATGACGAGCCTCACCAGCCCCGCGATCAGCGCCAAGTCGAAGAGCATCTGAAAGGTGACGAGGATCCTTGCTCCGACCGAGGTCGGGGTAATGTCGCCTAGGCCGACGGTCGCGACGGTGGAGACCGTGTAGTACACGGCATCGACCCGGTCGAGGTGCTCGGAGAAGCTTCCCGGGTCGGCGCGAGAGAGCGTCAGGTAGGTGAAGGCGAACACGACGACAAGCAAGGGCAGCGCAAAGGCGATGACCTCGATCGCGCGCAGCACCGGATGCTCGGCTCTCACAATCGTGTGGAGCTGCCAACCGATCAGGCCGACGAAGACAAGCAGGCCGCCGATCATGCCGAGAAGAGCTGCCGCGGCACCCGAGCTTCCAGGCACCGGCACGAACGCGTAGAGGACGAACATCCCCAGCGTCGTGGTGAGGATGCGGAGCCCCGAGCGCGCGATCAGGCGTCGCCGCTCCCGGGGGCGCCCTGGCAGCACGCCCTCACCCATGCTGAGGTCGCCAAGCTCAGGTCGATGACTCACGGCTAGGCTGAGCACCTATGATCGAGAGTCCGAGCACCGACGTCCCGAGGAGGCGACGGGTAATCAACGGCTCGCCCTCCTGCTGGCAATGGCGATGTTCGTACTCGTGGTCGACACGTCACTGATGAACGTATCGATCTCGGCGGTGGTCAAAGTCGCCGTATCGGCGATCACTTTTGGCATCCTCCTGCGACGCGAGGCCGCTCTCTACTTGCAAATGCGGAGCTTTGCAGTATCGCGCCTTGCGTTAAGCCCCTAATTTTCGGTATACATGTTTAGGCCCGGATGTCGATCGGGGAAGGGACTCGCTGTACGAGGCGTCTACAGGGAGGGCAAGCCGTGTTCAGGTGCGAAAAATGCGGAAGCAGCTACAGCGCCATGCACGCGGTTGCGATGGAGAACTGCCCCCGTTGCCTGGTCCGTGAGCAGATCGCCGTGCCTCTGACCTTCAAGGTCTTCGAGGCCACCGGGTCAGCGCTGCCGGGCGGGGTGCCCGGTGGGGCCCCGCCAGCCGCGTCAGGGGATGGAGCGTGAGCCCTATTTGACGAATTCGCGCACCTGCGAGTAGACCGTTTCGTCTTGCATCAAGTTCAGATGCGAGAGCAGGCGGTTTCCGTATTGGTCGCACCTGGCTCGTGGTCGAGCTAAGCCTCAATCCAGGCGCCGCGCGGGCCGAGATTCTGGATCGGGGTCTCGCCGACCCGGCTCTCGCAGCCCCAGGACTCGTGGATATGTCCGCAGACCGCGAGGCGAGGGCGCTTTTCCTCGATCGTGCGCAACAGCGCGGCGCTGCCGAAGTGGTCGCCGGCTCCATTGGTGTCGCAATGGCCCTGAGGCGGTGAGTGGAGGACGAGGATCGCTTCCTCGGGGCAGGGGGCGAGCAGCGCAGCCGCCGCCTCGTCGTCGAGGTCGAAGCTCCAGTCCCAAGGGGTGATCGGAACACCGGCGCCGAGGCCGTAGAACTCGGCCCCCTCGATCGTCGCTCCGCCGCCGTGCAGGACGGTGGCGGCGGCCCAGCCGGAGGAGGCGGCGCGGAGGGCGTCCTCGGTCTCGTTGTTGCCGGGAACCAGCACGGTCGGGGCCTCGATCGACGCCAGCGCCTCGATCGTCTCCTCCAGCCCCTCGTGCACCGAGGCGAAATCGCCGGCGCCGATCACCACGTCGGCCTCCGCGGACATCTCGACCAGCGTGGCAGCCCGATCGAGGTCCCGGTGCAGGTCGCTGAAGGCGAGCAGCCTCACGCGCTCAACTTAGCGCCTCGGCGACGCGGATTGGGTCGCAAACTTGTTGCATTTGCGCACCCATGCGGAACATGTTGTCTTCTAGGGTGAGATGATGGAAGCGATGAGAGAGAGCTGGACAGACGGGAGGATGGACGACCTCAGTCGCCGAATCGACGAGCGATTCGACCGAGTCGATGAACAATTCGACCGAGTCGATGAGCGATTCGGCCGAGTCGATGAACGCTTCAAGCAGGTCGATGAGCGCTTCAAGCAGGTCGATGAGCGATTCAGGCAGGTGGACGGTCGCTTCGACCGAGTCGAGGGAGACCTACGTGCGCATCGGACCGAAACGCGGACCGAGTTCGCTGCTCTGCGCGGTGAAATGAACACCCGTTTCGACACTACGCAGTATCTGATCATCCGGGTCGGGGCCGCTATGTTCGCCACGCTGGTCATCGGCTTCCTGAGCTTGCTCCTCGCCCAGCTCTGACTCATCTGGCAGAGCCGCTCGGTTCGATAGTCTCGCCGCCTCATGCCCGACGTCTTCTGGATCGGTTTCGGCCTCGCTGGGCTCATCTTCCTGGTCGGCGCCTACGCTGGCGCTCGCTCGCGCACGACCAGCGTCATGACCGGCGCCGCGATCGGCGCCTACCTGGGCGTGATGGCGGCCTTCCCGCTGCTCGCGATCGGCCTGGCGACGAGCTAACGGCGATGGCCGTCCCCGCCGTCACCCTGCATGACGGCGTGGAGATCCCCCAGCTCGGGTTCGGCGTCTTCCAGGTTCCGCCCGAGGACACGCAGGGAGTCGTCGACCTGGCGCTCGACGCCGGCTACCGGCACATCGACACCGCCGCCGCCTACCGCAACGAGGCGGGAGTCGGCGCGGCGGTGGCCGCCTCCGGCATCCCGCGCGAGGACGTCTTCGTCACCACCAAGCTCTGGAACTCCCAGCAGGGCTTCGACTCGACCCTCGCGGCCTTCGACTCCAGCCTCGGGCGGCTGGGGCTCGACTACGTCGACCTCTACCTGATCCACTGGCCGGCGCCGACCGAGGATCGCTTCGTCGAGACCTGGCGAGCGTTCGAGCGGATCCACGCCGAGGGGCGGACCCGCACCATCGGGGTCTCGAACTTCCGCACCGAGGACCTGGAGCGCCTGGAACGCGAGACGGAGACGCGGCCGACGGTCAACCAGGTCGAGCTGCATCCCCGCTTCCAGCAGGGGGAGCTGCGCGCCTGGCATGCGGAGCGCGGCATCGCCACCGAGGCCTGGAGCCCGCTCGCGCAGGGGGCGCTGCTCTCCGAGGAGACGATCGCGTCGATCGCCGAACGGCACGGCAAGACCCCCGCCCAGGCGATTTTGCGTTGGCATCTGCAGCTCGGCAACGTCGTCATCCCCAAGTCGGTGACGCCGCAGCGGATCCGCGAGAACATCGACGTCTTCGACTTCGAGCTGAGCGACGTGGAGCTGGCCGCGGTCGCGCGACTCGACGCGGGCGAGCGGATCGGCCCCGACCCCGCCACCTTCGTCTCACCCTAGCGTCAGGTGGGCTCCGCCTCCGGGTGGCGGACCCGGTGGCGGGCCTCGCCGTAGCCGCGGGTCTCGTAGGCGATCATCGCCCAGATCAGCAGGCTGGCGATGGCGAGGGTGACGAGCGCGGGCAGCTCCGTCGCCACCGGGACCAGGATCAGCAGCACGATCGCGAGCAGCAGGCGCTGGCGGTTGATCGTGCGCACGTGGCGGTAGCGGAAGGCGACGTGGCCGAGCAGGTAGACGGCGAGGCCGCCCAGCAAGGCGAAGGCGGGCACGGTGTGCAAGTGCTCGTCGAAGTGGCCGATCGTCTTCTTCAGGCCGAGGGCGACGAGGACGATCCCGGCGATCATCAAAAGGTGCAGGTACGAGTAGGAGTCGCGGGCCATCTCGTTCTGCACCCGTCCCACTTTGGCCTCCGTGAGGCGGCGGCCGGCGACGATGGCGACGATGTCGAAGTAGGTCCACCACATCGCGGCGGTGAGGGCGACGCCGAGGACGCCCGCGGCGCCGATGCCGAGCGTGAGGTTGCCGGCGGCTCCCACCCCGATCGCGACGATCGACTCGCCGAGGGCGATGATCACGATCAGCCCGTGTCGCTCGGCGAAGTGCTCCGGGACCAGTTTCCAGCCCTCCGAGCCGATCAGGTAGGGACCCGCCATGTCGAGGAAGAGGGCGAGCGCCCACAACGCGCCCTGCGCGACCCCGTCGAAGAGGGAGGCGGTGGCGAGCAAGGTCACGGCGATCGCGGTGCTGGCGGCGAGCCCGAGCACCGAGTGGCGCAGCGCGTCGTCCTCGGGGCTGGCGAGCATGAAGAGGGCGATGTGCGCGGTCCTCACGACGCCGTAGACGAGGGCGAAGACGAGGGCGAGGTTCCCGAACGCCTCCAGCACGCAGAGGGAGACGATCAAGAGCGCCGCCATCGCCCCGAACATGACCAGCCGCACCGCGCCCTCCTCGGGGTCGATGACGCTGGTCAGCCAGGCGTAGCCGACCCATGCCCACCACAGCATGCCGAGCACGAGCAGGCCCTGGGCCAGCCCCGACCAGGTGGGATGGCGCGACATCAGCGCCGTGCTCTGGGTAAACGCCAGCACGAAGACGAGGTCGAAGAACAGCTCCAGCGGAGTCACCTGCTCTCCCTCCCGCAGCGTGGCGCTGAGCCGGGGCTGGCGCGTTTCGGGAGAGGCGGCCATCGCGGCCATCTTCGCAAGCGCCCGAGGTGGAGACATAGGATCGCGCCCGTGGACGAGGCCGAAGCGGCGGGCGCTCAGCTGAGATGAGCCAGGATCGGAAGCGGGCCGAGGCGCCCCGCACCGAGAAGGTGCTGCCGGGCGTCTGGCGCCTGCGCCTGCCGCTGCCCTGGCCGGGCGTCCCGCACGGCAACGTCTGGGCGGTCGAGGCCGGCGACGGCATCGTCCTCTTCGACACCGGGATCGGCGGCAGGGGACGCCTCCGCCAGTTCGACCTCGCCCTCGCTCAGGCCGGCTTCGGCCTCGAGGACGTGCGGCTGCTCGTCTGCACCCACTCCCACACCGACCACTACGGGCTGGCCGCGCCGATCGTCGAGGGCGCCGGCTGCGAGCTCTGGATGCACCCCGCCTGGGAGCACGTCCGCCTGATCGCCGACGACCCCGCCGCGGCGCTCGAGCAGCGCATCGAGGTGGCGCGCCAGAGCGGCGTTCCCGCCGCCGCCCTGGAGCGATACCGCGAGTCCCGCAGCGGCGACGAGGTCGGCATCGACGCGATCGTCGAGCCCGACCGAGATCTCCTGCCCGGAGTCGAGGTAGAGACCGACCTCGGCGTCTGGCAGGTCCACGAGACGCCCGGGCACGCCCCGTCCCACGTCGTCCTGCACCAGCCCGAGCGCAAGCTGATGATCTCCGGCGACCACCTGCTCGGCCGCACGGTGCTCTTCTTCGACTACGGCCACACGCCGGACCCGATCGGCGAGTTCCTGGGCGGCCTCGACGAGATCGAGCCGCTGAAGGTCGATCTCTGCCTGCCGGGCCACGGCCGCCCCTTCCGCGACCCCGCGGCGAAGATCGCCGAGAGCCGCCGCCAGGTGGAGGAGCTGCTCGGCAAGGTCCGCGCCTCGCTCGCCGGCGGAGCGGAGAAGATGGCGTTCGAGATCGTCGCCGAGATCGTCGGCGCCGACAACGTCAACTCTCCGGTCAGCGCCTGGGCGCTGCAGATCGTCCTCTCCTGCCTCGACCGCCTGGCGATCCTCGGCGAGGCGGAGCCAGTCGCCGCAACCGACCCGCAGCGCTGGAGGTTGAGCTAGGGCGGAGCCGCCCGCGTCTCTCGGTAGCCTCCACCGCCATGGCCAGCTTCACTCTCGTGCGCGAGGTCGCCGCGCCGCCTGAGGTCGTCTTCGACGTGCTCACCGACCACCGCGGCTACGCGGAGATCACGTCCCTGCGCAAGGTCGAGCTGGAGCGCGAGGGCGACCCGGCTCCGAACGGGGTGGGCGCGATCCGCGTCCTGCGCTCGGTCGGACCGCCGCTGCGCGAGGAAGTGATCGCCTACCGCCGGCCCAGCCGCTTCTCCTACAAGGTGCTCTCGGGCCTGCCGGTCCGCGACCACGTCGGCGCCGTCGAGCTGACGCCGGAGGGCGGGGGCACGAAAATCGTCTATGCCGTCCGCACGACGCCGACCGTCCCGCTTGTCGGCGTCGTTGTCGTCGGCGCCATCAAGCGGGCGATCGGACAGCTGCTCGCCGGCGTCTCGGCCAAGGCCGAGCGGCAGGCGGCGACGGCCGCGGGCTGAGCCGGCCCGGATGGGCCATCGATGAGCAGGATCAAGAAGCTTTGGAAGGAGCACAAGCGGCTCTCGCTGGCCGTCCTCGCCGCCGCCGTCCTGCTCGCCTTCGCCGGCGGCGCGCTCGCCTTCGAGCTGCTGAAGCGGCCCGCCGACGTCCACAACGCCGCCGTGCCGTTCAAGCCGCAGAAGCCGCCCAAGCCGAAGGCGAAGACCGTCAACTGGCCGCTCTTCGGCCTCAATCCGGCGCGCACCCGCTACCTACCGGCGAAGGGGATCAAGCCGCCCTTCCGCAGGCTCTGGCGATACACCGGTCGGCCGCTGCTGGAGTTCCCGCCGATCTACGTCGGCGGCAAGCTCTACCTCGTCAACAACAACGGCACCGCTCTCGCCCTCGACGCCGACACCGGCAAGATCCTCTGGGAGCGCAGCATCGGACGCCTCAACGCCTCCTCGCCGGCCTACTACAGGCACCGCCTCTACATCGTCAACCTCGTCCCCGGGCACATCGTCAAGCTCGACGCGAAGACCGGCAAGACGATCTGGAAGCGCTCGCTGCCCAGCCGCGCCGAGTCCTCGCCGGTGGTGATCGACCGCACCGTCTACTTCGGCTGCGAGGACGGGCGGCTCTACGCGCTCAGCACGATCAGCGGCAACGTCCGCTGGGCGACGACCCTGGGCGGGTCGATCAAGTCGGCCCCCGCCTATTACGGCGGCACGCTCTTCGTCGGCGACTACGGGGGCTACATGAACGCGGTCGACGCCGAGACCGGCGAGCTGAAGTGGCAGAGCGGCTCGCTGGGGCCGGGCTTCGGCGCCTCGGGGGCCTTCTACTCGACTCCCGCGGTCGCCTTCGGCCGCGTCTACGCCGGCAACAACGACGCCCGCGTCTACAGCTTCGACGTCAGGGACGGGACGGTCGCCTGGAGCTACTCGACCGGGGGCTACGCCTACTCCGGTCCGACCGTCGCCAACACCAGGCACAGCCCGCCGACCGTCTTCATCGGCTCCTTCGACGGCAACGTCTACGCGCTCGACGCCAGAGACGGCAGCGTGCGCTGGAGCCGTTCGACGGGGGGCCAGGTGGTCGGCTCGCTCTCCGCGGTCGGCGACATCGTCTTCGTCGCCGAGTTCAGCAACGAGACGACGAGCGGCTTCATGATGAGGAGCGGTCGGCGCGTTTTCCGCTACGGTCGCGGCGCCTACACGCCGGTGATCTCCGACGGGCGCCGCCTCTACCTGACCGGCTACTCGAGCGTCACCGCGCTGCAGCCGTACAAGTACGAAGCCGCCGTCGCCGACCGGGTCGAGGCGCCGAGAGCGAAGCCCGCTCCAAAGCCGCAGCGTCGCTCCAAGCCGGAGTCCGGCCGCAAGCGAAAGCCGCGGCGACGCTAGCGCCCCTTGGGCGCGACCCCGCCCGGCGGTGGGGGCGGCGCCTTCGGCGGGAAGGGCGCGAAGTGCGGGATGCGCGGCGAGTGGAGCCACCTCCTCAGCACACCGAGGCTGGCGGGGTAGTTCTGGATCCGGAAGGGGCTGGCGGAGCCGAAGTCCTGGTAGTAGACGAGCATCTTGCAACGGCGGTGGCGGTCGACCCAGGTCAGCAGGCGCCTGACGAAGCGAGGGTCGTCGCTGGCGGAGACCCCCCACTCCGGCAGCGCGAAGGGCTTGCCCGGGAAGCGCCGGTAGAGGCCCGCCAGCGCCTTCCAGTCCTGGTTGTCGGAGTAGACGTCGGTGCCGACCCAGTCGACGTAGGCGTCGCCGGGGTAGAAGCGCCGGGGGCGGTTCTGGGGGACGGTCGGAGAGCCGGCCGGCAGCGTGCTCCAGAGGACCGCGATCGGCGCCGCCGGCAGGCCGCGGGCCTCGCTCCTCAGCGCCGGCAGGCCCGCCTTCGCGAGTCGCGCGTCGATCTGACGGCGCTTGCCACCGCCGTGCACGAGGATGTAGATGCGACGGAAGGCCTGCTTGTACCAGCGGGGACTGTGGGCGTCGTCGCGCCGGACGCCGGCGCAGTCGTAGGCGGCGTAGACGTTGAGGCAGCGGTTCGGCTCGCCGAGCGGGCGGATGTAGGCGCGCATCCCCTTCTCCCAGAACAGCTTGTTGAGGCGGAGCAGGTAGCCGTCGCCTTCGCCCTGGGCGATCGCCTGCGGGCTGATCAGCTCATGGCCGTCGTCGTTGTCGGCGGTCGTGATGTGGAGCACCGGCCGCGCCCGCGCCGCCTGCCAGCGTTCGATCGACTCGGGGAAGTCGGAGCCCCAGGTGCGAAAGGTCTGGACCAGGGCCGGGTGCTTGCGCATCAGCTTGCTGAAGCCGCCGAAGTCGGCGCTGTCGCCGGTGTCGGAGATGCCGAAGAAGACCTTCTTCCCACGTGGCTCCAGCGACCCGGCGCTCGCCGGGGCCGCGCAGGCCAGGCAGAGCGCCGTCACGACAAGCGCTACGCAAATGCTCCGCCTTCCAGGTCTCGCCCGCATCCGGGGCTCTTTCGACCGTTGCGGTCCTCTCACCTCCCCAAGTTTGCCGATCGACCTACGCCGGGTTTCGAGCGGGTGAATGCGGGAATAGGACAGCAGCAAACGAGGAGGAGGAAGAGATGTCCACCCTTGCGGTCATCGCCATTGTCGTCGGCGCTCTGATCCTGCTTGCGATCGTGGTTTCCGCGGCGCGTCGGGCCAAGCGGCGCCGCGAGTTCAGTCACGTGCAGGCCGAGGCTCAGCACGATGACGCACGTCACCACCGGGATCGGGCGGAGGAGCGCCGCACCGAGGCCGCGATCGCCCAAGAGCGGGCCGAGCGGGCCAAGGTCGAGGCAGAGCTCGACGAGGAGCGCGCAACCCGGCGTGAGCAGGAGCTGGACAGGGAAAGCTAGGCGTTTCGCGATGCCCTGATTCGCTCCGATTCGAACGGGTACCTCGATTAGAGGAGACCAAAACCAGAGGAGGGCAAGATGGCTCAGGCCAAAACTCGGGCTTCGGCAAAGCGTTCCCGGGGTTCGCAGAAACCTCAGGCACGCGCGCGAGGCTCATCGAGCAAATCGCGTACGTCGGGCAAGTCGGGAAGCTCGTCCGCCGCGCGGAACAGATCTTCAACCAACGGGACGGCTCGCGTCGACTCGGCCCGCCATGCGATCGAGGGCAAGGCCAAGGACGCCGGACAGGCGGTGGGCAGTGCCGCGAGCAAGGCCAAGGTGCCGCTCGTAGCCGGTGGGGCAGCGCTCGCCGGGGCGGCTGGCGGCCTCGCCTTCGGCGTGCGCCAGGCTCGTCGTCATCGGGGAGTCGGGATGACGATTCCCCGCCGGCCGCAGGTGAAGGTGAACTCCCGCGATCTTGCCAAGGCCGCGAAGGAGGTGGGGAGTTTCGGCGCGCGGATGGGACAGCTCGCCTCTGAGCTGCAGCGCGCTCGCGAAGAGGCGAACGGCAAGCGCCGCTCGCCTGTGGAGGTCGTCCTCGAGGGGCTCACCGCGAGGCGCTCACGCGCCTAATTCGGCCTGGGGCCGCGGCGACGATCGACAGCACCTGCTCCGCGTACTTGGAGATGAAGCTGGGGCCGATGCCGCGGATCTCGGCAAGGCTCGCCACGCTCGCCGGCCGCGTCGCGGCAAGCGCCTCGAGCGTGCTGTTGTGGGCGACGGTGAAGGCGGGCTTGCCGTCTGCGGCTTCGAGCCGCCACGCTTTCAACGCTTCGAAGAGCGGAACGTCGGCGGGTGAGAGCGCGGGACCGGGGGCGACGCCGTCCCCGCGGGGACGGCCCGCACGGCGGACCTCGATCGTCTCGGGATCGGGCAGGCCGCTCTGCGGGTCGCAGAAGTCGCAGCAGTGCCCCAGCGGCGCACCGGCCTGGCGGTCGCCGAAGTGGTCGAGCAGGGACCGCCGCCGGCAGCGCTCCGAGTAGATGAACGACTTGATCGCCTCGTAGGCGCGCCACCCCCGCTCGTGGGCGATCGCCAGCTTGGGGTCGCCGCTGCGCTGCTGGTTGAAGCGGACCAGGCGGCCGAGGTCGGCGCGCATCGCCAGCAGGATCGCGCGGGCGGGCTGGCCGTCGCGTCCCGCCCGCCCCGCCTCCTGGTAGTAGGCCTCGACGCTGGTCGGGATCGCCATGTGCCATACCGAGCGCACGTCGGCCTTGTCGACCCCCATCCCGAAGGCGTTGGTGGCGACGACGACCTCGACCTCACCGGCCATGAACCGCCGCTGGGCGGAAGTGCGCTCCTCCGTCTCCATCCCGGCGTGGTAGGCGAGCGCCCGCAGCCCGACGTCGCGCAGCTCCGCGGCGACCTCGTCGGTGTCGCGCCGGGTGCCGCAGTAGACGATCGCCGGGCGGTTCCCGGGATCGGACAGGCCCGCCTCGAGCAGCGCCTGCCGCCGCGCCTTCGACCCCTTGCCTTCGAGCCGGACCACGTCGAAGGAGAGGTTGGGGCGGTCGAACCCCGAGCGAACCTGGAGCGGATCTCGCATCTCGAAGCGCGCCGCGATCTCGGTCGCGACCGCCTTGGTCGCGGTCGCCGTGCAGGCCATCACGGCCGGCCGCCCGAGCCGCTCGACGACCTCGGGCAGGCGCAGGTAGTCGGGCCGGAAGTCGTGCCCCCACTCCGAGACGCAGTGCGCCTCGTCGACCGCGATCAGGTCGATCCTCCGCTCGGCGAGCGCGTCGAGGAAGGCGGTCGAGGCGAACCGCTCCGGGGAGCAGTAGACGATCCGCGCCTCGCCGCTCCGCACCTGAGAGAGCGCCTCGCGCGCCGCCTCCTCCTCCATCCCCGAGGAGATCATCGCCACCGGGTGGCCGGCCGCGGTGAGGCGCTGCCACTGGTCGCGCATCAGCGCGATCAGTGGGCTGACGACGACGGTCAGGTCCGCAGAGGCGAGCCCCGGCAGCTGATAGCAGAGGCTCTTGCCGCCTCCCGTCGGCATCACGATCAGCGAGTCCCGCCCCTCCAGCGCCGCCTCCACGGCCTCGCGCTGCCCGGGCCGGAAGCTCTCGAAGCCGAACTTCTCGAGCAGGGCCTCGGCGCGATTCTCGGTCACGGGCATCGACCGAGGCTATGCCCCGGAGTGGATGCCCGTGTGTGTCTGAGGCGCCGAGTCTGTGACAGGACCGCCGGCCGGCTACTCACGATCAGCCCCTCAGGGCAGCCAGGGCTCGTACCACTGGCAGATGCCGCGGGTAAGCCGGTCGGCCTCCTGCGGTCCCCAGCTGCCCGGCTCGTAAGGATGCGCCTGCCCCGTATCGTCCAGCAGCGGCTGGACGATCCGCCAGGTCTCCTCGATCGCGTCCTCGCGGGTGAAGAGCTGGTTGCGGCCGTGCAGGGCGTCGTCGAGCAACCGCTCGTAGGGCTCGGGATCCTCGCCCGGCGTCTTCTCGAACAGCACCTCGAGGTCGGCCGGCTCGAAGGCCTCTTCACCCGCCTTCTTGGCGAGGAGGCGCAGCCGCGCACCCGGCTCGCGATCGATCCTGATCGTCATCTCGTTCTGCCCGGGGCGCTGGCCGCTTCCCACGCCGAGCGGCGGCGGGCGCTTGAAGACGACGCGCACCTCGGTCGCCGTCACCGGCATCGCCTTGCCAGCCCGGATGAAGAAGGGGACGCCGCTCCAGCGCCAGTTGTCGATCGCCAGCTCCA
>Ga0210382_10000671_pt1 | contig 12003 bp, 12 predicted proteins | sample PLMedo_FD_155452 | JGI IMG/M metagenome (GOLD analysis project Ga0210382, IMG submission 155452) | Groundwater sediment microbial communities from an aquifer in East River, Colorado, USA - PLM0_60_coex redo | ecosystem: Environmental > Terrestrial > Soil > Riparian zone | place: USA: East...
CGAGACGAAGCTTCTCCAGACGTTCGCCGACCAGGCCGCGATCGCGATCGAGAATGTCCGCCTCTTCAACGAGACGCAGGCGGCACTCGAACGTCAGACAGGGATAAGCGAAATCTTGAGCGTCATCAGCGCGCACCCTGCGGAGATACAGCCAGTCTTCGACGCCATCGTCGTCCGCGCGGCGGAGCTCTGCCACGCCGAGGACGCAGTACTTTCGCTCGTCGAGGGCGACACGATGCTCGACGTCGCGCACGTCGGTCCGATTCCCCTCGTCCTCGAGGGCACGCCTCGTTTCGAACTGACGCGCGGCTACGTCGCTGGTCGCGCTGTCCTCGACCGGACGGTCGTGCACGTGCTTGACCTCAAGGAAGCGCCTGAGTATCCAGAAGGCCGAGCGAACGCGCGCGAGACCGGAGGCCGTACAACACTCGCCGCGCCATTACTCCGCAAGGGATCTGCGATCGGCGCTCTTTTGATCCGCCGTGATGAGGTGAAGGCCTTCACCTCAGGCGAGATCGACCTGATCGAGACCTTTGCGCGCCAGGCCGCGATCGCGATCGAGAACGTGCGGCTCTTCAACGAGACGAAGGAGTCACTCGACCAGCAGACCGCGGTCGCGGAGGTCCTCAAGACCATCAGCCGTTCCGCCTTCGACCTTCAGCCGGTGCTCGACGTCGTGCTGGAGAACGCAGCGCGGCTGGCGGGCGCGGCGATCGGCTGGCTCTCTCGCGTCGACGGCGAGCGCTTCAAGACGATCGCCTATACCTCGAGCTTCCCCGAGAACGTCAAGGCGGAGCTGATTCGTGAACGGGCGGCCGCCCACGTGGCGGGCGAGTGGCGGCCGTTCGGTGCCGAGAGCGGCGTCATGGGGACGGTCCTCCTGCGCCGTGCCGTCGTCCACATCGCTGACGCGAAGGCCGATCCGGTGCTCGGCAGGTCTCGTGTCGTCCGTTTGACCGATGTACGCACCGTGCTCGGCGTGCCAATGCTTCGCGAAGGGAACGCGATCGGCGCCATGGTCCTCGGTCGCTACGACATGCGTCCGTTCACCGACCGCGAGATCGAGCTCGTCCAAACCTTCGCGGACCAAGCGGCTATCGCTATCGAGAATGTGCGCCTCTTCAACGAGATCCAACAGAAGGGTCAGCAGCTCGAAGTGGCGAGCCGGCACAAGAGCGAGTTCCTCGCAAATATGTCCCACGAGCTACGCACACCGCTCAACGCGATCATCGGCTTCTCGGAGGTGCTGCTCGAGCGCTTGTTCGGTGAGATCAACCCGAAACAAGAGGAGTACTTGGGCGACGTCCTTTCGTCGGGACGCCATCTCCTCACCTTGATCAACGACATCCTCGACCTGTCGAAGATCGAGGCGGGCCGGATGGAGCTCGAACGCGGAACGTTCTCGATGCGCCTGGCGCTCGAGAACGGGATCACGATGGTTCGCGAGCGCGCCAGCCGGCACGAGATCCGGTTGGCCCTTGCGGTTGGCGCCGAGCTCGACAGCGTCGCGGGCGACGAACGCAAGGTAAAGCAGGTCATCTACAACTTGCTCTCGAACGCTGTGAAATTCACCCCCGACGGTGGCCGAGTGGACGTCGCCGCAGCGCGCGAGGACGGCCATGTCCGCGTCGTCATCCGCGACACGGGCATCGGGATCGCCCCGGACGACCAGGCGCGGATCTTCGAAGAGTTCAGTCAGGTGGGCCGCGATCCGGAACGCTCGCGTGAGGGCACCGGCCTCGGCCTCACCCTATCGAAGCGCTTCGTTGAGCTCCATGGCGGCCGGATCACAGTCGAGAGCGCGCCCGGGAAGGGCAGCGCCTTCACGTTTACGCTGCCGCAGCCGTGAGTCGCATCGTCCTCGTGGAGGACAACGAGAAGAACATGAAGCTCGCGAGGGACCTCCTCGTGTACAAGGGCCATACCGTCTTCGAGGCGGTGACCGGCGAGGCCGCCGTGGCGACAACGACCAAAGAGCTCCCGGATCTTGTGCTCATGGACATCCAACTGCCGGGAATCGATGGCATCGAGGCGCTACGGCGGATCCGTTCCGACGGCAAAGCCGCGCGGATCCCGATCGTCGCCCTCACCGCCTCAGTGATGACGAACGATCGCGAGCGCTTCGACAAGGCCGGATTCGACGGGTTCATCGCGAAACCCATCGAGGTCAAGACGTTCGCCAACGACGTTGCGGCATTGATCGCGAAGGGCCGCGCGTGACCGAGGTGCGCGCTCGCGTCCTCGCGGTCGACGACAAGCCGGAGAATGTCCGTCTGCTCGAGGCGATCCTCGTACCGGCCGGTTACGAGGTTGTTGGCGCGGGGTCAGGAGAGGAGGCCCTCGCGAAGGCCCGCGAGGAGCGCTTCGACATGGTCCTCACCGACATCGTGATGCCGGGCATGAGCGGCTACGAGCTCTGCCGCACGCTACGAAAGGATCCGGTCACTGCATTCCTGCCCATCGTGACGATTACCGCAAGCGGCGGCGAAGAGAAGAAGGAAGCGCTCGAGGCTGGAGCGGACGACTTCGTGGCGAAGCCACTCGACAAGACCGAGCTCCTCGCGCGGGTGCGATCGCTCCTCCGTGTCAAGCGGTACCACGACGACCTTGCGAGCGCGCTCGAGCGACAGACCGCGATCGGTGACGTCCTCCGGACGATCGGTTCGTCGGCGTTCGACTTGGAGCCGGTCCTAGCGGCAGTCGCGAAGCACGCCGCGCGACTCTGCGATGCGCGGGACGTCATCGTCTGGCGAACGGTCGGCGAGTCCTACGTGCTCGCCGTCGCGCCGCAATCGAGCGCGGAACCCGTCGGGCAGATCATCGATAACCGCCCGATGCCGATCGGACCCGACACCATCGTCGGCCGAGCGCATCTCGAGCGGCGGCCGATACAGGTCGCCGATATCGCGGAGTACTACCGCGGCGCGACCGGACGCGCGGCGGACCTCGCGCGGCTCGGTGGCGGCAAGACACTGCTGGCGGTGCCTTTGATCCGCGACGACAAAGTCCTCGGGGTGATCTCGCTGGTCCGCCCTGAGGTCCGTCCATTCAGCGACGACGAGATCGCACTGGTGCGTACATTCGCCGACCAGGCCGCGATCGCGATCGCGAACGTCGAGCTCTTCGAGACCGTGGAACGCCAGCGCGCGGAGCTCTCGCGCTTCCTCTCGCCGCAGATCGGGCAGCTCATCACGAGCGAAGAAGGTGGGAAGCTCCTCGAGGGCCACCGCCGCGTGATCACGGTCAGCTTCTGTGACTTGCGCGGATTCACCGCCTTCGCCGAGATGGCCGAACCGGAGGAGGTGCTGGGTGTCCTGCGCGAGTACCACCGCGGGATGGGTGAGCTCATCGTCGCTCACCGTGGGGTTCTCGAGCACTTTGCTGGTGATGGCTTCATGGTGTTCTTCAACGATCCTCTGCCGATGGAACATCACGAACTCGAGGCGGTTCGGATGGCGGTGGCGATGCGCGAACGGTTCAACGGGCTCGCGGACAGTTGGCGCAAGCGCGGGTACGAGCTGAACTTCGGTGTCGGGATCGCAGTCGGATACGCAACGCTGGGCCGTATCGGATTCGAGGGCCGCTATGACTACGGCGCAGTGGGAAACGTCGTGATCCTCGCATCGCGCCTCGCCGCCGAAGCGAAGGGCGGCCAGATCCTTCTGAGCCAGCGAATGCACGCGGCGGTCGAGCCGTATGTGGACGTCGAGTCGGTCGGCGAGCTCAGCCTCAAAGGGATCTCGCGGCCGGTCCCGGCCGTCAACGTCACGGCGCTCAAAGCGGTCCCCGCCTGACAGTAGTCACCTTCAGCACGATCGCACAACCAAACCCTGGCGGTGTCCTGTTCGTCGAGATTCCCGCGACGATCGTGAAGAAGCTCGGCGCGGGAAAGCGTGTACCCGTCCGCGTGACGCTGAACGGCGCGAAGTACCGGTCGACGATCGCCGTGTACGGCGGCCGGTACTACCTGCCCGCGCGCAAAGAGGTCCGCGACGCCGCGAAGCTCGTACCGGGCGGCCGCGCTCGCGTTTCGCTCGAGGTCGACGCCGCTCCGCGCATCGTGAATGTTCCCGCCGATCTCGCCCGCGCGCTCTCGGCGGCGAAGCTGCGGTCCGGTTTCGACGCTTTCTCGTTCTCGCACCGCAAGGAATTCGTCGAATGGCTCACGTCGGCGAAACGCGCGGAAACGCGCGCAGCGCGCATTCCGAAGGTCGTCGCGCGGGTTCGCGCGAGGGCAAAAGCCGCCTCGACCAAGTAGCGGTCGACCGAGGGCCTCATTCCCTGAGTTCTCGCGCCCGGTGTGGCAGTGTCGAACGGCCCGCATTGGGGCGCAACGGGAAGGGAAGCTCTCGTGAGATTTTTGTCACGCGGTCTCTGCACGGCCGCGATGGTTTTGGCGTTCGCCGCGCAGTCGACCGCCGCAAGCGCGGACCCGCTGCATGACTCGCTCCTCGCCACCGTGAACGCCTATCGGGCCTCGCGCGGCCTCGCGACGGTCGTGGCGAGTCCGACTCTTCAGGCGGCCGCGCAGTTCATGGCCGACGATGTCGCCCAACACGGTGCACCCGCGATCCCGCACCGCTCGACCGATGGGCGCACGGCCAGGCAGCGCATGACCGATGCGGGTTATCCCGTGAGCGAGGCGTTCACCAGCGAGATCATCGCGTGGGGCGCCGCGACCGTGGATGGCGCGATGCGACTCTGGCTCAACTCACCGCCGCATTGGGCCGAGCTCAATGACGGCAGGTACCGCGCGGCGGGTCTCGGCGTGGCGTGCGGCGGCGCGTTCCCGTGCGTGTGGGTCGTGACGTTCGGGTCGCTCGTCGATCAGACGTATTCCGCAGCCCCCGAATACCACACGACGTTCTACGCGCAGTCACCATTTCCGACGGTCGCTCCCGGGCAGACCGCCGAGTGGGTCATCGCGTTCACGAACACGGGGACGACCGGCTGGGACTTGAGCAAGGCGACCGCGCTACGACTTGGAACCTGGAGTCCGCAGGACGCCCCGAGCACGCTCGCCACCACTACATGGATCGCACCGAACCGACCCGCTGAGCAGACCACGACCTGGGTCGGCCCGGGTCAGCAGGCCTGGTTCCGGGTGCAACTGAAGGCACCGGACGCTCCTGGAATGTATCGCCTATCTCTGCGACCGGTGATCGACGGGGTCGAATGGCTCGAAAATGCCGGCGCATATGTGGACGTGACGGTGCGATAGACCCGTTCGCGGGCGCTACGCCAACCCGGCTCGTTTCATGAGAGGTCCGAGCTGCTCCGCCGCTTTCGCGCGGACCTCATGGGCATCCATTTTCGTCGGCAGTCCGTCGCGCACGAGAAACTCGCCATCGACGAGCACGTGACGAACTGCGCGCGAGCCGCCACCGAACAGGATCCGCGCCACGGGGTCGCCGCCGGGGCCGTCGAGCTTCTCGAGGTCGAGCACGACGAGATCTGCGCGCTTCCCCTGCTCGAGGGTGCCCACCTCCGAGTCGATCTTGAGCACCTTCGCGCCCTCGCGCGTCGCGAGACCCATGGCGTCGTAGCCGTTCAACGTGCCCATGCCGCTGACGACGCGCGCGAGGAGCGTTGCGAGGCGGATCTCCTCGAAGCCGTCGAGCCGGTTGTTGCAGGCGGCGCCGTCCGCCCCGATGCCGACGAGGATCCGCGCGCTCCGTAGCCGCGCGACCTGCGCGATGCCGGAGCCGAGCTTCAGGTTGGACGACGGGCAGTGGACGACCGACGTCTTCGTCGTCTTCAGGATCTCGATCTCCGAGTCATCGAGGTGGACGCCGTGCGCGATGATCGCGCGCTCGCACGCGATGCCCGTGTCGAGCAGGTACTGCATCGGGGACCGCCCGGTCGCCATCGTCACTGCGGTGCGCTCGTCAACGCTCTCGTTCGAATGGGTGTGCACGAGCAGGTCGCTGAGCTTGGCCAGCTGCGTCACCGCTTCGAGGAGCTCGCGCGTGCATGACAACGCAAAACGGGGCATGTAGACGTAGCCGATGCGCCCGCTCGACGCCTTGTGCCACCGCTTCGTGAGCGCGCCGCCGGCGTCGAGCGAGGCGCGCGTCGTCTCGATGAGGTTGGCCGGCACGCCCTCGCCGGTGTCCATCATCGCCTGGCCGAAGCGTGCGCGGATGCCGCTCCGCACCAGCTCCTCGGCGACGATGTCGCCGAAGTGCGTCGTTCCCATGTCCAGGATCGTCGTCGTCCCCGTCGTGAGCAGGTCGAGAAGACCGAGACGGATGCTCGCGCGCACCGACGCCTCGTCGTGCGCCGCCTCGAGCGGCCAGACCCGCGTGCGCAGCCAGGGGAGAAGCGGCATCTCCTCCGCGAGGCCCCGGAAGAGCGTCTGCACCAGATGAACGTGCGTCTGCACCAGGCCCGGCATCACGACGCACCCCGAGATGTCGATGACCTCGTGGTCGGGTGGCGGCGTGACCTGCCCGACGCCGCCGATGCGCGTTCCGCTCACCAAAAGATCGCCCGAGATCGGTCGCGGCGAATCTCGCATCGGCAGGAGCGTGCCTCCGCGAAGCAGAACGCTCACGGCTGGTACGCGAGCTCGCGAAGCGCGGTGGCGAGCACGCGCGTGCCCAGGACGACGTCCTCCGCCGCGGTGGCCTCTTCCGGACAATGCGACCGGCCACCGATGCTCGGGACAAAGAGCATTCCCGCGTTCGCGGCGACCGTGAGGACCTGCGCGTCATGGCCCGCGCCGCTCGTCATCTCGCGCGGGTCGATGCCGGCTGCGACGGACGCTCGGCGCAGAACATCGACGACGCGCGGGGAGAGCGTCACCGGCGCCCGATCGCGCAGCGTCTTGATTTCCACAACAAGTCCACGTTCGCTCGCGATCTTCTTGATGACATCACTTATCTGGGTGATGAGCTCGTTCCTCCGTCCTGGATCGGGGTGTCGCGTGTCCACGGTGAACCGCGCTAGACCCGGTACGACGTTCACCTGCGACGGTTCGACAGCGATCGTCCCCACCGTCGCGACAGCCGGATGGCCCATACGCACGGCAGCGTCGGCTATTGCGAGCGCCATCGCCGACGCGCCGAGGAACGCATCTCGGCGCCGATCCATGGCCATCGCGCCGGCGTGGTCCGGCTGGCCGCGCACGGTGATCTCGAGGTGCGCGGTGCCAGCGATGGTCGTGACGACGCCGAGTCGCGGTCCGTGGTCCTCGAGGATGGGCCCCTGCTCGATGTGCAGCTCGACAAAGGCGTCGAGGTCCCGGCGCACAGCGGTCGCGGCGGTCGCTGGATCGAGTCCGACCGAGCGCATGGCGTCGCCGAGCGTGACACCGTCGGAGTCACGAGCCCGATCGGTCTCACCGGGCTCGAGCCGATCGGCGATCGCGCGCGCACCCCAGAAGTTCGTGTCGAAGCGACTCCCCTCCTCCTCGCAGATCGCGACGCACTCGAGGATGCGCGTCGATCGGCCGAACCGCTGCCACAGGCTGCTCACCGCCTCGATCCCCGCGACGACGCCGAGCGCTCCATCCAGCGCGCCGCCGCCGCGGACGGTATCGATATGCGAACCCGTCGCGATCACGCGGCCACCGCGCGATCCCTCGATGCGGCCCCACACGTTGCCGACCGCGTCGCGCTTCACGAGAAGGCCGGCCTCCTTCATCCAAGACGCGACAAGGTCCATCGCGGAGCTCCAGGCCGGCGAGTACAGCGGCCGATAGATGCCACCTGACGGAAGCGCCCCGCGCTGCGCGAGATCGTCGAGTCGGCGCAGGAGTCTGCGTTCGTCGACCTCGACGAGTTCGCGCGTCGTGATCGCACTCATCCTTTGGCCACTTCCCCTCGCGGGATGAATCGCCCCCGCCAGGGATTGGTTACGGGTTCGCGCTCGTTATAGACCGTACGACCGGCCACGAGCGTCCGGACCACCTTTCCGCGGAAGCTGCGGCCGATATAGGGATCGACTCCGCGCGTACGCGAGCCGTCCTGGTCGAGCGTCCACTCACGGTCCGGATCGAAAAGCACGATGTCCGCGTCCGAACCCGGCGCGATCGCACCCTTGCGCGGCCACAGGCCGAACCGCTTCGCGGGCTTCGCCGACAGCCGCCAGACCACGAAGCCCGCTACCTTCCGGACATCGAGTGCGTCACCGCTCCGCGCCAGGGCACCCGAGAACACCGCCGGGAGTAAGGACTGCGCACCGGCCACTCCACCCCACGTCGAGAACAGGTCGGCCGACGCTTTGAGGTCCGGTGGGCAGGGCGAGTGGTCCGATGCCACAAGGTCGATCTTTCCCTCGAGCAGCGCTTTCCAGAGTCCGTCGCGGTTGCGTGCGTCGCGGATCGGCGGCGCGCACTTGAGCGCCGCGCCGTGCCGCGCGAGCTCGGCAGCGTCGAACGTCAGGTAATGAGGACAGGTCTCGACGCTGACGTCGGTGCCCATGTCGCGCGCCGCCCCGATCGCTCCGAGCGCCTCCATCGCGGAAAGGTGAACGATGTGGATGCGCGCACCCGCTTCGCGCGCGGCGGCGCACGCGGCCGCGACCGCGCGGATCTCGACCAGCGGTGGCCGCGAGAGCGGCCACGCCACGGCATCGTGCGTCCCCTCGCCGCGGACACGCGCGGTCGCCTCGCGGACGAGGGCGTCGTCCTCGCAATGCAGCGCCACGAGGAGGCCCGCGTCGGCGGCGGCACGAAGCGCAGGCACGAGGTCGTCCGTGTGGAGCGCCGGGAATTCCGCGACGCCGCTGTCGCAGAGGAACGCCTTCACGCCGACCGCGCCTCGCTCGCTCAGCTCGCGGAGGCTCGCCGGGTCCGCGTCGACCAGTCCACCCCAGAGTCCGAAGTCGACGACCGATGCCGCCTCCGCGGCCTCCTTCTTGACGTCGAACGAGTCGCCGTCGAGTACCGGTGGCACGGAGTTGAGCGGCATGTCGAGGACCGTCGTGGTGCCTCCGGCGGCCGCCGCGCGGCTACCACTCGCCCAACCTTCCCATTCGGTTCGGCCGGGTTCGTTGAAATGAACGTGCGCATCGACCATTCCCGGTAGCGCGAGAAGGCCTCGTGCGTCGATCTCGCGTTGGGCGTCGGACGCGCCGGGCTCGACGAGCGCGGTGATCCGCCGGTCGTGAATGAGGATGTCGCGGGCATAAGCGCCATCCGAGACGACCACCGCACCGCGTATCGCGAGCTCGGCCTTGTCGCTCACTCTTCGGTGATGGTGAAGTCCTGAGCGCCTTCCCAGAGCGTGAGCCGACCGATCTCCGCGAGCTGATCGTTGCCCTCGATGACCGTGGCGAAGTGGTTCCCGGCGAGTTGGCCGACCTTGCTCGAAAACATTGTCGAGCCGTACGGGAACAGGATCTCCATCTCTGAGAAGCCGCCCGGGTACACCAGCATCTGGCCCGGCGCGGGATGGCTTGTGTGATTTTCGAAATCGACGCCGAGACGCTTGTCTCCCAGAGGAACCCACGTCGATTCGCCGCTCCACCGGCAGTGGACAAGCTTGCTCCGTAGCGGCAGGAGCTTGCGGATCGCGGCACATGTCTTCGGGGCGGCTTTCTCCTCAAGACGTGCCTTGAAGGTGAAGGGTCCGGCCGTGATGCGGAGCATCGTCATCGCGGGCGTACGATACCGGCCGCTCATGGCGACCCTCTCCACGCACGTCCTGGATACAGCCAGCGGGCGCCCCGCGACGGGCGTCGCGGTCTCGCTGGAGAAAGACGGCGCGGTGATCGCGCGCGGCGTGACCGACGCCGATGGGCGGATCGCCCAGCTGGCCGGCTCCCTCGATCCCGGCCGCTACCGGCTCGTTTTCGACCTCGACGTCGACAAGTTCTTCCGGCGCGTCGCGCTCGACGTCGAGATCGGCTCGGAGTCCAAGTATCACGTCCCGCTGCTCGTCACGGCGTTCGCGGTGACGAGCTACCGCGGGTCGTGATGACGATCGCGCCGGAAGAGCTTGCTCTGGTCTTCGAGCGCGCTCCCGCGCTCGCCGAGCGCGTGCGCGGGAACGATGCCGCGTCGATCATCGCGTCGGCTCGCTCCGAGATCGAGCGTATGACCGAGGGCGAGCGCATCGGCGTCCTGAACGCTCATCCGCGCATCGGGGCGGACCCCGCGTCGCTCTCGACGCTCTCCCGCCGAGAGCAGGGTGGTGGTGCGGACGGGGCGACCCTGCGCGAGCTCGCCGAGATGAACGACGAGTACGAGCGCAGGTTCGGTTTTCGCTTCGTCGTGTTCGTCGCCGGTCGCTCGAAAGCGGAGATCCTGCCGGTCATTCGCGAACGTCTGCGGCGCACGCGCGCGGATGAGCTCGGGACGGGACTCGACGAGTTCCTCGCGATCACCCGCGATCGCCTGGAGCGGATCGCGCCATGACCTCGACCGAGATCAGCTACGGCAAGGCCCGCGTCGCGTTCTACCGGCTCGGCGGCCGTGACGTCCCGCCGCTCGCCGCGTCGGTCGACATCGACGTGTTCGGGAAGCGCTTCGTCGCGGCGTACACGGAAGGCGACAATCGGGAGGTCGTCGCCACCGACACCATGAAGAACTTCGTGTACGCGATGGCAGCCGAGTACACCGGCAGCACGCTCCTCGGGCTCTGCGCTTTCCTCGGCCGCCGCTTCATCGAGACATATCCGGTCATGGAAGCGCTCCGCGTCTCCGCGCGCGAGGTGCCGCTCGACGCCGCGGCCGGTGAGCACGGCCCGAGCGAGGTTCTGTTCCGCTCGACGCGAGGGGAGCGCGCGGTCGCGCAGGTCGCGGTCGACGCGGTCGGGGGAAAGCCCGAGATCACCGCGGCGCGCAGCGGATGGGAAGGCATGAGGTTCGTGAAGACGACGGGCAGCTCGTTCGCGACGTTCGCGCGCGACGATTACACGACGCTCCCCGAGCTCACGGATCGCCCGCTGACGATCCAGATGGATGTGTACTGGCGTTACACCGATCTCCGCGACGGGGTGGCGGAAGGCCCAGGCTTTCTCGGACCGCGCGCGGTCCGCGACGAGATCGAACGGATCTTCCACGAATTCAATAGCCGCTCGATCCAGCATCTGGTTCACGAGATCGGCGCCCGCCTCTTCGCCGCCCACAGTCAGCTTGGGGAAATCGAGTTCATCGCGGAGAACCACACGCCTGATCACGTCCGGGACGGCGCCGGCGGCGTGAGGATCTTCGCGGAACCGAGGGCCACCTTCGGAAAGATCGGCCTCGTGCTCAAGCGCTGAGTTGATTACCGGTCTTCATGGCCTGCGTAGACTCGCCATGTAAAGAAGAACCAGCTCCTGGGCCCCGCGCGAGTGTTGGTCGTGGTCGATCAACCGCTCGCGAACCTCGTCGCGTTGACGCTCAATCACGGAAAATACGTCACGCGCCTCGCGGAAGATGTGATTCGCGCGAGGGCCGAGCTCGAGAGCTGGCGGCCGCACCTTCTCCTGGTCGATCTCGATGCGGAAGACGCCGAGGGTCTCGACCTCATCGGACAGCGCGTCGAGAGCCGGCGGGTTCCGACCATCGTGTTCAGCGTGCGAGGGGATCTCAGGACAAAGCTCGCGGCATTCGACCGCGGGGCGGACGACATCATCACCGTGCCCTTCATGCCCGAGGAACTGGTGGCGCGGACCCTCGCTCTGATGCGGCGGAGCTACGGCGACGGCGTCGCATTCATTCCCGTCATCAAGGTCGCGGGCCTGCAGGTCGACCTTTTGAATCAACAGGTGAAGGTCGGCAAGCTCCGGCCCGAGCTGACCGCGATGGAGCAGGCACTCCTCTACCTGCTCGCATCGAACCCCGGCCAGACCCTCGGACGCGAAGAGATCCTGAACGCCCTATGGGGTTCCGATTACGTGGCGGGGAGCAATGTTGTCGATCGCCACGTGCGCAACTTGAGGCTGAAACTGAAGGATCACTGGCGGAATCCGCGATTCATCGGGACCGTTCCGGGTAAGGGGTACCGCTTTATCGCGACCCCATGAGTTCACGTCATGACAGCGCGTTATCCGGCGCGTAGACCAGACCCG
>Ga0210382_10000672_pt1 | contig 11976 bp, 9 predicted proteins | sample PLMedo_FD_155452 | JGI IMG/M metagenome (GOLD analysis project Ga0210382, IMG submission 155452) | Groundwater sediment microbial communities from an aquifer in East River, Colorado, USA - PLM0_60_coex redo | ecosystem: Environmental > Terrestrial > Soil > Riparian zone | place: USA: East River...
TGTAGGACGCGCGGTCGACATCGATCGAAAACGTCGAGAGCGGATCCGCGGCGACGGCGATGAACGGATTCTCGACGATTTCGTCATACTGCTCGCGATTGCCGGGCTGGCGCTGATAGCGCCACGCTTCTGTGCTGTCGTACAGAACGCCGGGACCCGGAGCGTATTCCTGAGCCACGACCCCGTTCACTGACCTGGCAGTGAAGCCGAGCGCGACTCTTTTCGTGGCGTCAACGGGCGCGCCATTTACCACAATCGACTGTAATTGGACTGGGCTGCTCTGCAGGCGGAAATCAACTGTCGTGGTGGTCTTTACAGTGACGCGGACCCCCGTTTTCTGACTGGGCTTGTAGCCAATGAATCGAGCCCACACGGTATGATTCCCGACCGGGACGTCGGCCATCAAGTAAGAGCCGTCGCGGTTCGTCATAGCCGCGAGACCAGTTCCTGCGAGCGAGACCTGGGCGTTCGGAATGGGCTGGCCGGTGATGCTGTCGCGTACATGACCGGAAATGGTTCCGGTATCGACGGTCGCGAGCGGTCGCGACGCGGCGCCCAGGCCGACGAGCAAAACGAGAAAACGAACGGGATTGAGCGGCATGGTCCCTCCAGGAAGAGAGTGTCCCAGAGAGACGCTCAGACCTTGAGCGGTGACACAGCCTTGCCGTCGCCTCCTTCCCATGGCGTCGGGACTCGCATTGGCTCCGGCCACGGGATCTCAGGGAAGCTTGTCGGTCCGTACCTTCCCGCTTCCCCCTTCCCCTTTCCCCGCAGTGCTTTGAGCACCTTCTCTGGCGTGATCGGCACCTCGTCTACCCGCACGCCGACGGCGTCGTAGACGGCATTCGCGACCGCCGGCATCACCGGCAGCAGCGGCCCCTGACCGACTTCCTTCGCACCGAAGGGCCCGTTTGGGTCAGGATCCTCGACGAGATAGGTGACGACGTCGCACATCTCCAGCGTCGTGGGACTCTTGTATTCGAGCAGCGACGGAATCTTGTGGACCACCTTGAGATCGCCGCGGTACGCCATCTCCTCCATCAGCGCCTCGCCGAGGCCCATGTAGATCGAACCCTCGACCTGGCCGATCACGGAGGCGGAGTTGATCGATCGGCCCACGTCATGCGCGATCCAGATGGTGGGCACACGCACGATGCCGGTTTCGGGATCGACGTCCACCTCGGCCACGCAGGCGCTGTACGAATACGCCGGGGATGGCCCAACGCCGGCGCCGCGGTATTTCCCGGCGCTCTTCGGCGGTGTGTACGAACCGACCGTCCCAACCGTCCCCTCGGCGGCTTCGGCGAGTTGCACCGCCTCCGCGAACGTCATGCCGCGCTTCTGATCTTTGGAATCGACGACGCGGCCGTCGGCGAACGTCACGCGCTCGACCGGCACCTCGAGCTTCCTGGCTGCATGGACGCTCAGAATCTGACGCGCGCGCTCGGCCGCTTGCAACGCCGCATTCCCGCTCATGAGCGTGACGCGGCTGGAGTAGCTGCCGAGGTCGACAGGGGTGAGGTCGGTGTCGGCGGTGACGACCGCGATGTCGAACGGATCGATGCCGAGCACCTCGGCGACGATGTAGGCGAGGATCGAATCCGATCCCTGCCCGATCTCCGTCGAGCCGCAGAACACCGTGACGCCGCCGCCGCGGTCGCATTTCAGTTGCACGCCCGAATGCGGCATGTTGTTCCAGTAAATCGGCAGGCCGGCGCCCGAGATGTAGCTCGAGCATGCGAGCCCGACGCCGCGCCCCTCGGGCAGCTTGCGGAATTTGTTTTTCCACCCCGATCCGGCGACGACCTTTTCGATGCATTTACCGAGACCCATCGAACCCACGCGCAGGTAGTTCGCGGTGAGAGAATTCGGCGGCACGAGCGTTTTGAGACGCAGCTCGGCGGGATCGATGGCCAGCTGCTCGGCGATCTTGTCGAGATGTACCTCGAGCGCGAAGCGGGGCTGCGGCGTGCCGTGCCCGCGTTTGGGGCCGCACGGCGCTTTGTTCGTGAAGGCGCGCGCGCCCTGGAAGTGATAGCGCGGGACATTGTACGTGACAGTCTGCAGCGCGCCCGTGTAATACGTGCTCGCAACGCCGTAGGAGCCGTAGGCGCCGCCATCGAGCAGCGAGCGGAAGTGCATGCCCGTGATGGCGCCGTCGCGCTTCACGCCCGTGCGCACCCACATCAGCGTCGGGTGGCGGCCGCGATGACAGTAGAACACCTCTTCGCGCGTCAGCGTGATTTTCACGGGCCGGCCCGTGATCATCGCGAGCTTGGCGACCGCAATCTCGTGGCTGAACGGATCGCTCTTGCCACCAAAACCTCCGCCGTTCGGCGTCGCGATCACGCGAATGCGCGCGGCGGGCAGCTCCAGCACCTTGGCGAGCGCGCGATGGACGTAGTGGGGCGTCTGGGTCGACGTCCAGAGCGTCAGCTTGCCGTCCGGCGACCACATCGCCACGGCGGCGTGCTGCTCCATCGGCAGGTGCGTGCTGCCTTCGAAGAAGAAGAGGTCCTCCCGCACCACATCGGCTTCGCCGATCCCGGCCTCGACGTCGCCGAACTCCAGATTGATCAGCTTGTGGAGATTGCCGCTGTCGGCGTAGTCGTGGATTTGCGGCTCGGGATGCGCGACGGCGGCTTCGGCCGAGTCGAAAGACTTGAGCGGCTCGTAGCCTACCCGGATGAGATCCGTGGCAGCCGTCGCGACCTCCTCGGTCGTGGCAGCCACGGCGGCCACTGGATCCCCGATGAAGCGGACCTTGTCCACACACAGCGCGTGCTCGTCCTGCGAGACGGGCAGAATCCCGAACGGAATCGGCAGATCGGGACCCGTGAGCACGGCCTGCACGCCGTCCAGCCGCTTCGCCGCAGTGACGTCGATCGAGACGATGCGCGCGTGCGGCTCGGTGCTGCGCAGCAGCTTGCAGTACAGCATCCGGGGGAAGGCGAGATCGTCGGCGAATCGCGTCGCGCCCGTCACTTTAGCGACGGCGTCCACCTTCCGCAGCGCTTTCCCGATGACTCTATGCTTGGCCATACAACGTTTCCCGTTTCGGCTCGGCTTTTTCGCCCCGCATGCGCGCCGCGGCCAATTCCACCGCCTCATAGATCTTGATGTAGCCGGTGCAGCGGCAGAGGTTGCCCGCCAGAGCATCCTTAATTTCGTCGCGTGTCGGCTTGGGGTTGGCGACGAGTAACGCTTCAGCGGCGAGCAGAAACGCGGGTGTGCAGTAGCCGCACTGCGCGGCGCCCAGGTCGGCGAACGTCTCTTGCAGCGGATGGAGCTTGCCGCCCTGCGCCATCGCTTCGACTGTTCGCACGGCGTGGCCGGCGCACGCGAGGCCCAGCACCAGGCACGACAGCACCGGCGTCCCATCCAGCAGCACGGTGCACGTGCCGCACTCACCCAGCTCGCAGCCGTGCTTCGTTCCGGTGAGTCCCATATCCTCGCGCAACACCTCGAGCAGCGTCTTGTGCGGCGCGAACGCCACTTCTGCCGCTTCGCCGTTCACGGTGAGCGCGATTGTGACTTTCGATTCGTTGCCCATAGGCACGAGGTAATCTAGCTTTTGGGCCGGAAATGGAGGGAATGATGGAACGATGGAATGATGGAAGGTGGGCGATGGGGATGGTTTGGATGATGATGGTGGTCCTTTCCATCATTCCAACATTCCATCTTTCCGCCCAGGATTACCGAGCTCAAGCCATTCGCATCCTTGGCACGGTGCCCCTCATCGACGGCCACAACGACATCCCGGACGCGATCCGCGAACGGGGCGGGCTCGATTCGGTGAACTTCGCCGTGCGCCAGCCGAAGCTGATGACCGACATCCCCCGACTGCGCGCCGGGCACGTCGGCGGTCAGTTCTGGGCCGCATATGTCCCTGTGACGACGATGGATTCCGGGGGTGGGACACACCCGGCGGCCTATGCGCTCGAGCAAATCGATCTCGTGTACCGGCTCTGCAGCAAGAACGCCCGGAGCTTGGCGATGGCGTACACCGCGGCAGACGTCGAACGCAACTTCGCCGCCGGGAAGACCTCGTGTCTCATCGGCATCGAAGGCGGCCACGCGATCGAGAACTCGCTAGGCGCGCTGCGGATGTTCTACAGGCTCGGCACGCGCTACATCACGCTGACGCACTGGCGCAGCCTCGATTGGGCGACGGCCTCCACCGATACCGCCCGGCGCGGCCTGTCGCTCTTCGGCAAGCAGGTCCTGCTCGAGATGAATCGCCTCGGCATGCTGGTGGATCTGTCGCACGTGAACGACCAGACCATGTCTGACGCGCTGCATACGTCGCGCGCGCCGGTCATTTTCTCGCACTCTTCGGCGCGCGCGCTCGCCAATCATGCGCGCAACGTTCCCGACTCGATTCTGAAGCTCGTGGCGGCGAACCGGGGCGTCGTGATGGTGAACTTCAATCCGGGCTTTGTGTCGGAAGCGGTGCGTGTCTGGGGCGACACGGTGACCGCGCGCCTGGACAGGCTGCGCACGGCCGGCGCGGATTCGGCGGCGCGCGCGGACTCACTCAGGGTCTGGGAAGCGGCGGGACCACATGCCACGCTCTCGCAGGTCGCCGACCATGTCGAGTACATTCGGCGGATCGCCGGGGTCGATTGTGTGGGACTCGGCTCCGACTTCGACGGCATTACGGAAGTGCCGGTCGGTCTGGAGGATGTGTCCAAGTTCCCCGATCTGATCGCCGAGTTGCTGCGCCGCGGCTGGACCGAAGCTGATGTGAAGAAGGTCGCCGGCCTGAATACGCTGCGGGTAATGCGCGAGGCGGAACGGGTCGCGGTCGAGATGCGCCGGCGGTCGCGCCGGTAGACAGTGGCTGTCGGCGTCGCCATGTTGTCGGGAACCTTTTCGCAAGGTCGGGACCATGAGGCGACCCGCGCAAGCAGTAGTCGTCCACGGCGTGATTGGTGGACTGCTCGCTGGGTTCGTCGTCGCGCTCTGGTTCCTCGTTGGGGATACGGTTGCAGGTCATCCCTTTCGCACGCCCGCGCTGCTCGCCGGCGTTCTGCTAAACCATGAGTTCTCGCAAGTCACCGCTCGACTCGTCGTAGTTTACACGGTGCTGCATTTCGGTGTCTTCGCGATCTTGGGCGTGGGCATGGCATGGCTCAGCGCGGCGTTCACAGCTCCGCCGCGCCTTCTCCTGAGCCTGGTGTTCGGAGTGCTCCTTCAGGAAGTCACTTTCTACGTCGGGCTGCTCCTCCTGCATGCGCCGCACCTCGGCTTCATAGCCTGGCCGCACGTCTTCGGCGCGAACATCGCCGCCGGCCTAGTACTGATGGCGTACCTGCACTATGCCGAGCGCGATCCCCGCCCGTTGGGACTCACTACGCTCCGAGATCATCCCCTGCTGGCGCGTGGCGTTGTCACTGGGCTCATCGGAGCCGCCGTGGTGGCGGTGTGGTTCTTCGTTCTGGATCTCGCGAGTGGCAATCCGTTCCGTACCCCCGCGGCGCTCGGCTCAGCTCTGTTACTCGGCGCCTCGGGACCTGGCGAGATCGTCGTTACCTTCGGCTTGGTCGCGGTCTACACCGTCGTCCACCTCGCCGCGTTCGTCGTCGCCGGGGTCGTGTTCGTTGCGCTGGCGGAGCAAGTGGAGCGCGTCCCTGCGATGGCGCTGCTCGTGCTGTTGACCGCGATCCTACTCGAGGGACTCGTCTTGGCTACGATCGGCGTCGGAGCCCAATGGGTCTTGGGAACCCTCGGTTGGCTGTCGGTGGCGGTCGCGAATGCCCTGGCCGTGGTTGCAATGGGGTGGCAGGTATGGCGGACGCATCCGACGCTACAGCGTCGGTTGCTGGAGCATCCACAGCTTCGCGTTTAACAGAGGAGGGGGCAGCACGCTGCCCCCCTGTACTACAATCCGCGTTCTACGCCCAGCGACACGCCGCGGCGCGACAGCACCGGTCGCGAGCGAATCACACTCACGTCGAATCGCAGTGTCGTCCCGCTGCCGGCGTTGTATCGGATTCCGGCCGCGCCGGTCACGGTTTCGAGCGAGCGGACCGCGCCCGCGACGAGGTAGCTCTCGCGGCCCGCCGCGCCGAGCAGCGACGCCGTTGTGCGGCGCGTCAGCGCGCGCGCGACTCGCAGCGATACCGCCGTGTCGGTTCGCCGCGATGGGTTGCGCGACACGAATACCCGCATGCTCCACGACATGCGACTCGTTTCCGTCGTGATGTGCGGCATCAGTACGTCGACCGGACCAACGCCGTAGTTCCAGCGCCGGTACCCGAGACCGATGGACGAGCGCCGGGCGACGAGCGCGCTGGCATCAGCCTCCCAGGTGTTTTTGGGCATGAAGTTGGGCCGGTGCGCCGTGCCGGCCTCGGCGGTGAGCCAGAGGCGCGGCGTCGGATGCACCAGGACGCCGGCGCGTTCGGTGACGTCGGTTTCCCCAAAACGGCCCAGCACTTCCGCCGCGATCCAACCACTATGCCCGCGCGCGCTCGACAGCGTGAGCTGGGCGCCGAGCGTGGACCAATTCTGACTCGCGGTCACGGCCTCATACGAGCTCCAGGCGGAGATCCGCAGACTCTGGGAAAGGCACGGCATCGCGAGGCACAGGGCGAGCAGCGCGGCGACGCTCGGCTTGCCGAAGCCCTTCCGCGCCATGTCGCCCCAGACGTGCGACCGCTTCGCCACATTGGCGAATGCCTTGAGCCGCCACCATACCGTCATTTGGCGGTAGCCGAGGTTTTCCAGTGACGCGAAGAGCAACATCCGGAATAGATCGCCCAACCGGCGATAGCGGCGGAAGCTCACTTCCTCGAGCACCACCGCCCAGATGGAGAGCAGCATGCCGTATCCCCACGCGACGAGGACGAACAGCAGCGCGAACGACACGTTCACGACGCCGAATGACAATCCGGCGATGGTGATCACATAACCGAGCAGCTCGATAACCGGGGCCAGCATCTCACCGAATGCGAAGAACGGCATCGCGAGGAATCCGATTCTGCCGTAGCGCGGATTGAACAGCATCGTCTTGTATTCCCACATCGCGGCGATCAGGCCGCGATGCCAGCGCTCGCGCTGGCGCGACAGGATCTTGAAAGATTCCGGCACTTCGGTCCACGCGACCGGGTCGGGAATGAACGGCATCTCGTACTTGATTTTGTTGTGCCGCAGATAACGGTGCATGCGCACGACGAGATCGAGATCCTCGACGATGCTGTTCGTGTGATAGCCGCCCACCGCCATCACGTATTCCTTGCGGAACAGGCCGAACGCTCCGGAGATGATCAGATTCCCGCCCAGCCGGTTCCATCCCAGGCGCCCGAAGAGAAACGCGCGCAGATACTCCACCACCTGAATCCCGGGGATCACCTTCCCGGGCACGCGCGCGTCCGTTACCCGGCCGTCCTTCACCGTGCAGTTGTTGGCGACGCGCACCGTGCCGCCGACCGCGGCGATCTTCCGGCCGAGCAGGAAGGGGCGCGTGAGGCGCAGCAAGGCGCCTGGCTCGATGAGCGTATCGGCATCGACCGCGATCACGAGCGGAAAGCGCGACGCGTTGATCGCGGCATTCAGGGAGTCGGCCTTCCCGCCATTCTCCTTGTCGAGCACCAGCAGGCGTGAGCGGGAGCGCGAGCGATACAGGGCGCGCAGCGGCTTCGTCTCGATCGTCTCGGGATAGACGCGCGGGATTTCGTAGAGATCGAAAGCGTGCCGCAGCTGCTCCATCGTGTCGTCCTTCGATCCGTCGTTCACCACCACAACCTCGTAGTTGCGATACTCGAGGGTCAGAATCGCGGTGACGCTGGCTTCGATGGTCGCGCTCTCGTTGTAGGCCGGGACGAGAATCGTGATCGGCGGCAGCGCGTCGCTCTGCATGAGGCGCTGGAAGTCCTCGTCCTCGGCCAGCCGCGTTTGCTCCCAGATCTCGGGGATCGAGAGGATCAGCAGCAGGGCATAGAACGAGTTCAGGACGAGGAAGTAGATCAGGATCGTCAGGTCCGTGGTCCCGACGATTGCGCTGAGCACGCTCATGCGGCGAACTCCGCCAGTGCCTGCGCCGGCAGCCCCAGGACCATCTGCGCCATCGCGCGGGCAAAGGGATCCCCCCCGACCTCAGCTTCGAGCAGCGCGTTGCGGCCCGACGACGCGAAGCGCATCAGGGCGAGGGCGGCCCGCAAGCGCACCCACCAGACGTTGTCGTGCAGCGCCGCTTTCAGCAGCGGTAGCGTACTCACATCGGCGATCATGCCGAGCGAGCGCACCGCTTGCGCCCGCGCCGCCCACGAGTCGTCCGCGGCCAGCCGCTTGAGTGCCGCGACGGACTCGCGGTGCGGAAAGCTGCCGAGCGCGCGTGCCGACTGAACGCGGACTTCCGGATCAGCGTGGTCGGCCAGCGCCGTCAGCCGTTCGCGCAACGCCGGCTCACCCAGCCGCGCCGCAAACTCGGCGAGGCGGGGGAGGGCTGGATCGTCGACGCGGCGCAGCCGCTTCTGCAGGTGCTCGACCACCACGGGCCGCGACCGCTGCAGCATCGCGGCGTAGTAGGCCTGGACGGTGGGCGCGAGTTGTGGCAGGCGATCCAGGGCCGTCAGGGTGAGGGCAGTGTTCTCGATCCGCTCCAGGCACGCGACGGCCGCGACGTGAACGGCGGGATGACGATCGTTGATCAGGCGAGTCAGTCGGGCGACGTCCCGCGGCATGGCGGCGACGCTCAAGAATCGCGCGCATTCCAGGCGCTTCCACCAGCGCGCCGACGTGCTGTTCGTCCGCACCAGCTTTGCCCACCATGTGTGTTCGAGCGCCAGGGCGAGCTGGCGCCACCGCTCGCCCGGCACCCGTGCCGACCATTTGACGAGTGCGTCGATGGCGAGTGGCGTAGGCAGACGCCCTAGCCCGACCAGCACTCCGGCGAGCGGAACGCTGCCTGCCGCCCAGCGCCGCATCGAGGCATCCACGGCCTCGCGGCGCGGATTGAGGCGGCTGCTGCGCCGCAGCCGGAACCAGCGGTTCAGGACGATCAGGACGAGGAGCGCCACGAGCAGCCCGCCCTGCACGATGGCGACGACGGTCAGGAAGCTGCGCGCGGTCATCGGCCCACCCAGCGGCGGATCTTTTCAAGCGCGACGCGCAGGCTCATCGGCTTCACCATGTAGTCCATGGCGCCCGCTTCGAGCCCGCGCAGCTGCTCCGTCTCGCTGCCGTGCACCGTCGTAAACACGACGCGGAATTTTCCGGGGCAATCCTGCTGCAGCTCCTCGAAGATCGAATAGCCGTCGAGCGCGGGGAGGTCGACATCGAGCAAGAGCAGCGGCGCCTGCGGGCTGCCGTGTGTGTCCATCGTCTTGAGCAGGTCCAGCGCCTCGCGGCCGTTGCGAAAGGCCAGGAAACGGTAACCCCGCGCCTCGAGACCGAATGTGAGCAGCTCGGCGAGCGCCGGATCGTCTTCGACGACTATCACCTCCGGTACCTCGGAGGACTCCGCTGCCGAGGCGGCGGGGGGCGGCGAAGGGGCGGCGAGAAAAGGCGGCGGCGAAGGCGTGACGGCCGGTGACGCGGCCTGTTTGGTGAACAGCGCGGCGGCGAGGCGGCGGACGTATCCGCGTGCCGCCTGGCCGCGGTCCCCGACTCCATTCTCGGGGTGCTCGAGCCAATGTTTGGCAGCTTCTTCGAGCTCGGCCGCGACAACTGACGCCTGCGGGAATCCGAAGGAGCCGGCGGAGCCACGCAGCCGGTGGGCGTCGCGGCGCAGTGCATCGATTGCGGCCGTGTCGTCGCCCGCGGCGATCAGCCGTTCGGCCAGTTCTGCGATCGCCCCCAGCTGATCGCGAGCTCCCTGCAGGTACTCGTCCCGTACCCCGGGGGGTAGCCCGAAGTCGTCGACCTGGGAGGGGCCGGGAGGGGGGGGGCTCACGGGCTCCAAGATATAACTAGCTTGTTTTTCGACCTAATGACCGGGCCTACCGTAGGGCTTTGCGAGACCTGCACATGCGTGCGGATCGTGACGAACCGGCGGGGTTCCGTCTTCTACCGGTGCCTGCGCGCCGACGCGGAGCCCCCCGACCCCCGCTTCGTTCGCTACCCGCCGCTACCGGTGCTGCAGTGCCCCGGGTACGAGTGGCGCAATCCGCTTGCTCAACCCCGGCGTGATCGTGACGAGGGCTAACGCGTCGCAGACTTCGGTGATGATGTGCGCAAACAGGAAATGAATCAGACAGGCGTGGAGGTGAGAAAGGAAAGCGCGACGTCCACGGGGGGGGGGCCTCTAGGACGCGCCAGGCCGTCCCCCGCCCCCCGTTAAGCGAATTCCATGCCGAACGCTGGCATGTGCTCGTTTGTGCTCAGGTGTGACCCGTCTCACTTGCAGATTGCCCACCCGTCGCTCACTTTGGTCCCGCGCTTCGTATCTCTTTAGAAGAAAGGGTTTTGTGATTCAGCGCTTCGTGTTGAAGTACTTCGAGCGCGTCCTCGTCCTCCTGCTTGTCGCCTCTCTGCTCGTCATCAATTCGTTGATCGAGCAGAAGTTTGCGTTTCTCAGCTTCTATTATCTGCCCATCATCCTCGCCGGCTTCTTTGGCGGCCGGCGCTTTGCCGTGGTCTCCGGTCTGTTCATCGCGTCGCTCGTCTTCTTCCTTCAGGCCACTGAAGGAATGGGGATGGAAGCGGGGCTGACCGAGGACGCCTTTCTGACGCTAGTGCCGTGGGCCGGCTTTCTGATTTTGACCGGGTACGTGGTCGGCGGACTCGCCGAGCAGCGCGCCGCGCGCCTGGCAGACCTGAAAAACGCGTACATGGCGACGCTGGAAGTGCTCACCTTCCACATTGAATCCGCCGAAAGCAATCAGGAGGGCCATTCGACGCGCGTTGCCGAGCTCGCGGCGGCGATGGGCGCCGAGTTGAAGCTGTCCGACGGTGAGCTGGAGAACCTCCGGATCGCGTCACTGCTCCACGAGGTCGGGACGGCGGATCAGCGTCTGCTCAAGCTCCTGTCGCGCTCCGTCACCGATGAGTCGGTGGCGGTCGCGCGCGCGCTGCGGGGAGCCGCGGAGATCATCGCCGAGTACTCGCACTACTATGAGATCGTGGGCGACGATTGGGACATCGAAGCGCTGCCGATGGCGATCACGGTGAAGGTGCTGGCGGTCGCCGACGCCTTTGAGACGCTGCAGATGGCCACGCCGGTGCGGCTGGCGTTCACGCGCTGGAGCGCGTTGGAAGAGGTCGAAAAGAGCGCGGGGAAGACTTTTGCGCGTGAAGCCGTGCGGGCTCTACGGGTCGTGGCGGGCCGCCCTGAAATGACGGCGCCCAGCAAAGCGTTGCGGGTCGGTTAACTCCCCGGAGGGAGGGCCGGAGGGCCGGAGCGCCCGCTCGCGACTCCTCCCGCGACGCCGATTCCGAAGGCAACCGCAGTGCCAATCGTTACGATCGGGAGCATTGTAATCGGCAGGGCGACGACCGCGGCGACTGCCCCCGCGATCACCGGCGCCGCCGGCTTCTGAATCGCATCGACGAAACGCAGCTTGCGACGCACGAAACCACGAGTCACCACGAAACCGCCGATCAACGCGGCGGCACTAATCGCTAGCCAGAGCATGTTGTCTCCTGTAGGTACGGCGCTTTACGCAACTTGCGTGAGTAGCGTTTCAGGCGCAATTGTGGCCGCGATGGCTAAAGGCCCCCAGTACACGGACGCGACTGATGCCATTCGGTTGTTCCGAGTGGCGGTATGGTTCGCGCCGGCCTGCCTCACGATGCTGTCGTCGCTGTGGTTTTTCATGCTGCACCGAGGCTGGATTTCGAGCGGCGTCTTCGTCTTTCTGCTCATCCTGACGATCCCGATCACCGTCGCCGGCGTCATCGCGATCCACCGCACCGTGGGGAGCGCCGCGGTACTGATGGTCAAAACCATGTTCGCCGATGGCGACATTCCGCCGCCGCCGACGTACCCGCGCCAGGACGTCTTGATCGTCCAGGGCAAGTATGCGGAGGCGG
>Ga0210382_10000673_pt1 | contig 11949 bp, 13 predicted proteins | sample PLMedo_FD_155452 | JGI IMG/M metagenome (GOLD analysis project Ga0210382, IMG submission 155452) | Groundwater sediment microbial communities from an aquifer in East River, Colorado, USA - PLM0_60_coex redo | ecosystem: Environmental > Terrestrial > Soil > Riparian zone | place: USA: East...
GTGCCAAGAGGGGTGCAATTTTTGCACCCATTTGGCGGTTCTGGCAGAGACTAACGCTAGAGTTTCACTGGAAGGGTCAGAGCCTAGTCGACGTTCAGGGAACGAAAGGAGATACCGTGGGTAACAACGCCTACTATCAAGCGTGTTTAGAGCAATGCATCTTCGACGCACTGGCGGTAACCGCCGAGGGCGACGCGGTGATGTACCGGGGTTATCCGGTTCCCTCAGATGCAGAGTGGGTCGAATGCTTGCAGGAAACGCATGACGACGGCGAAGACCTGCAAAACCCCTACGAATGCTTGGCCCGGTACGAATTTAGGTTAGCCAAGCGCGGCATAAAGACAGTTCTGGGCCGCTTCGTCGAAGAACTCAGAGAACGGGCTACCGGGGCGGGCGTGCCGCCGGAGCGTTTCGCAGACGTAGTCACGCTAATGGCTATCGCCCGATGAAGCATCCTCGATGAAGCATCCTCAGTAATGCAAACGCCGATTGCTCGGGCTTCTTTTGATTAAATAAATACAGGGGTCTATTTATCAATGGGCCGAGGCGGCAGGCGAGAGGGTGCAGGACGAAAGATCGGATCGCCGAACCCGCGAGGCGGGCGCCCCTTGGGCTCGATCAACAGGATGTCGCAGGAGATGCGCGAGGCGGCGAGGCGAACTGGATTGTTGCCGCATGAGATCCTGCTCGCTATTTGCCAGGGACGCGCGAAGGAGGTCCTGGGCCGACACGCAACGGTAGAGGAACGTATTGACGCAGCGAAGGCGGCTGCGCCGTTCTACGCGCCCAAGCTGATCGCTATGGCGGTCAAACCCAGCACATCCGATAACCCGTTTGAGGAGCTGCTCCGCCTTGCGGACGGAAAGAGCCGCGGCCTCCCATGTGGTGGTGGCAAGGTCTTGAAGTTGGTCGAGGCCAAGCGCAAGAGCGAAACCGCGAGCACCGAGGAGGTGAAATCATGACGACAGTGAACCAGCGCGATGACGCCTACACCGAGGCGGTTGAGGCGCTTCTTCCGGATCGGTTCGAGGCAGCACGGCATCAATACTTCCTCGACGTCTACGGTGTGAGCGAGGAAGAGCTGGCGGAGCAGGTGAGTCTCTTCAATTTCATCTGCGGGCGCGACCTCTCCGACGAGGACATAGCCGCGATGATCTTCTCCGACGAGGACCGGGCCGCGATGATCGCCATGGGACTGCCGGTACCAAGCACTGATGAGTGACCGAGGAGGAGGAAGAACCTTCGACTTTGTCCCGCTCCGCGGGGCTTCTCGCGGTATTCACCAACGCAATTAGGAGAAGCGATCATGACCAACGCGCCCAGTAGTCGTGCGTGTACAGCAATTTGCCAGATCCTTGGCCCCCTGGTTCCTGCCCACATACTCACTCCGGAAGTGTTGGAAAAAATTGAGGCGGAACTGAGAACGATTGCCAGTCTGGAGGCCGAAGCGCGCGAGTTAAAGTGCCAGTACGATTGGCTTGACGAACGCGATCGGCTACGCGAAGAGAATGAAGAACGAGCAAGAATAGTCGCCAAGATTAGATCTTGGGTCGACAACCCCGGTCCTGAGGTACCAGTAGACGAACTACTCCACGACGTCGCCCAGATCTGGCCCTGGGTCGAGTCGCAGCTAAACGACCCTTACCCCTTTTAGACAACAACGGACCCCACCTTTTTGGACGGACCGGACCGTCGCATAGTTTCAGTAACTGTTCAGCATCGGCCAGCGGGATCTCGTACGCCGTTTAGGTGCGCCCGGCCGCCTCGAAATCTTGAAGCGCAGTCCGGAATCGTCGCATCAAACCCTCCGGCACTGCCGCCTTGAAGACCGCTCCGAGCTTGACGAACTTCTCGTGCTGGACCGCAAATGGTCGTCGGGTGAACTTCTCGGTCGGATAGCCTGCTTGCATCATACGAGTCATGTCCATCATGTTCGATGTCTTATCCGCACAAGAAATCGCCTTGGCCGGTACGGGCGCCCGTCTGATTCTCTCAAGGTAGACGGCGTTGCGATACTCCCAGTTTCCCGGGTCGGTTTCGTCCTTTTCAACCTCCGACACCCAAGCGACAAGCCGTGCGACTTGACTGCTACCAATTCGCTCGGCAAGCTCGCGTTCCGACCAACCAAGATCTTCAATCGTGTCGTGCAGGAATCCGGCTGCAACAGTGGCAGGGGCGCAACGCGCTTCTTGGAGCATCCATCCGACTTCTACCAGGTGGATGAAGTACGGCGGGCGGTCAGCTCCATCCGGCGCCTTGCGTAGTTGAGGCTGGCCCTTTGGGTGAAGTTTGCGGTGCGCGTATTCGGCAAGGCGCATCGCTCTGAGAACCAGGATCGGGGCGGAGGTCATCATCGTCCGCCCTACTCCGGCAACTCCGAGATCCCATGCTGCCGCAGGATCTCTTGGTCTGACACGCCCGAGAACGCTCCGCTCACCCTCGCGCCCGCGAGGATGGTTTCCTCGAGATCGGCCTGCTCTTTCAGTCGCTGAAGCAGGAACCCGTCCGCCTCCAGCTGGTTTACCTTGTCAGGGGCACCTAGGGCCCACCTTCCGGCGATCTGTTGCACGCGCAGCGACTCGGCCTGCAGCGCCTTTGCGGTTGCCAGCTTGCGACCGACTCCTTGGACGAAAATCAAGCCGTGGCGGTCCGGATTGAGAGGCTCTCTGGCTTGATCCGGACGCGATGGACGCTGGGAATCCGTCTCCTGACTACACTTGGCTTCCTCGATTGCAGCCCGCGCTTCTGGCTGGTCATCGACTTCGTCGTCGACTTCGTCATCGGCATAGACCTCACCTTCGTGCCCTGCCGCCGATTCCGCGAGCTCCTCATCCGCGGCACGCTTCCAGAGACGCGAGTAGAGTTCCTCAGAGATATCCCCCCGAAGCGTGGTGTCATCAGGTTCCTCATTCTCCCGCTCCCAGCGGTAGTACCCTTCTGAGTGGAGCCACAGGAGCAATCGCTCCGCATGTGTTAGCGATGCGGCAAGTTCCTCGCAGAACAAGAGAATCGTGTCCTTGTATGCACCAAAAAACGCGCTTTCTCCCTGTTGAACCTGGGCTTTGTACTCCTCCCAGACATCTTCCATTTCCGAGTCGTCACCTGAAGTCCGCGAGTTTTCGTCGATGGCACCGAGGGCCGTGACTCCCTTCTTGGGATTCGAAAGCCGCCGGACAATCGCGTCGGTGTAATCGCTGTACTTCGACTCGATGGCGCTCCGGACAAGACCAGCACGCCACTCGGCCGTGTCAACCTCAGCCTCACTATCGTCAGGTATGCCAATGCGTCCGGCGAGAGCCTCAGACACAGGCTTGGAGTCGAAAATCTCGCCGATCGTTAAGGCTGGATTGGTTGAGGGCACCCAGGACTTCGAGGCTTCGTCGAAGCTCTCGACCCGAGTGGAGCCGTTCGAGAGTTTGACTACCCTTGCGATACCGAAGTCGGTATCGACGGGGCCAAATAGAACCTTGCTATTGGCTTGACCCACCCATCGGTCCTTGGGCGATCTCCTGCAAACTGACGCACCTCACAGTCGTCATTATGTCACGATTAGTGCGTGGCCCTTGGAATGACCTGAGCCCACATTGCGGGGTGTGAGAACCCCGCTCCGAAAGAGGTTCGGCCACCGCGTTGCCGCCCTACGTCGTGCCACCGGGTTGTCCCAGGAGGACTTCGCTGAACGCTGCGGTTTTGCTAGGTCCTACATGAGCCGCATCGAGCGAGGAAAGGCAAACCCTTCTCTAGACGCAATAGAGACGCTCGCCGGGGGATTGAAGGTTCGCGTGCGAGAACTGTTCGACGATTAAGCCTCGGCGACCGACGCGTCTCCCTGGCACGGGGCGCGGTCTTACAATACCCCTGCTGTCACAGCATCCATTGGTGGGTGGCAGTGGCCAAGAAGCACACCGCTGGCATCGAATGCTGTGGCGTTATGGCATAGTGGTAACCTTGCACGGTCTGCGTATATTTCGTTAGCTCTTCATGTACAAAGGTACGCTCGACTTTGATGACGGGGACATTATTGAGGTCCATTCGCTGATCCTGCGTGAACAGGAAATCGCCTTTGACCTCACAGCCACATGGGGCGAACACGGAAGATGGAAGCGTTCTGGCATTGCCGCAAAGGGTAGCTTGGGGTTTGCTTCTGACTTTCAGCCCTCACAACATGCACAAACAGGGGTGACTGGTTATCCATGCCAGCTTATATTCCACGTAACTAACGTCACGTCCCGGGCGCTTCTGATCACAGGCTCCTGGAATGAAGCAAACGAGCCCCATGCCTTTCGCGGGTCTCTGGCCGGGAAGAGCTAACCAGCGGTTCCAGCCGACGCCGCCGCTTCGCGGCGGTTCCCTCGCTGCGCTCGGCGCGGCTGAACCTAGGCGTTAGCTCCCATGATGCGCACTGTGGTCGATTCACCTTCTGTTTTCCTTGAGACCACTGTCCTTAAAGCATCAGTAGATACCCGGCTCGTTTTGGTGCCACGAGCCGAGACGCTGCGCTGGGGCGATCGCGATATCACTCTAGATGTACATCATCCTGTCTACCTGAATCAAAACGTCAAGTTTCTTCGCCAAGGCCAGCGAGGAAGGTTCGAGGACACGATCGCACTTCGCTATATCGCTGCCCTCGCGAAAGAAGGCAAGCTTAAGCTGCTCAGCCACGAGGAGGTCTATATCGAAGCGATGGGTTTGCCCAGGGTTTATGGAAGCGGCCCATTATTTTATGCGACGCCCATCTGCAAGGTCCGTGGGCCGTTCGAGTACAGCCGAGTGGTAGCCGATGGCAGCGGACACGATCATCAATATGAGTTTCTATCGAGGGTGACGCATCCGCGATACTTAGAGCTTCAGAAGATTTGTGGCGCTTATCAAGGCAAGAATCGTCCACCTCATCGCAATCAGTTGATTGACGCTTTTCATCTGCTTTGCGCCGAATGGTCGGGGGCACAATATTTCCTTACTCTCGACGACAAACTTGCCAGAACCATATCAAATGACAGGACCAATTCGGTTAGGGTGATACCGATCACTCCCAAGCGTCTGCTTACGACACTCGCGTCGAAGCGACCTACGCTGCTATGGTCGATACTGAAAGAACGGTGGCGTATCGCGCGATCGAAGCGCAATCTTTGCGCCGAGGCTCAGGATGCTTCTCGAGATTTCTGGAACTAGTCTAAGTGGAACGGACATCGGCCGACCGTTCACCACGACATTAGCCCTCAGGAAGGCATGAATCAGCCACAGCTGCTAGCGTACCTAGACCACAACGTCCTCGACGTTATGTCGAAGAGCGATCCAGATGACGTAGCCGGACTCTTGAAGCGAGCAAGTTTTACGCCCGTGTTCTCTGACGAGAATCTCGCAGAGATCCGTCGCTCAACGGGCTTTGAACAAACGTTTCTAAAGGTTCTGGAGCGAATAGACGCTCGCTATCTTGTGCCGATTCTCGACAATCAGTTTAGGCATACTGGTAAAGCAGAAGTTCGGTCCGTGAATCCACTTGAAACGTTCAACACCTACGTTGAGAACGTGGGCGCGCTACCAGAGTTCGGTTTCGGACTCTCGCCTACGCTCCAGAAGGCTTATGGGGGCCGACAGGGTCAGTCATTCGAGGAGATCTTTTCAAGCGGAACAGGAGAACTGTACGATCTGCTTATGAAGCTTCGCGAGGGCTTAGCGACTGTTCCCGAGGTGAATGATCGGGTTCGCGACCAGCTTGAACAGGTGATCGCCGACCTCCCGGGGCTCATGAAAGAGCAATATGCTACCGTTGCGTCACAGTTCGATGCTCAGCCGCTTCCCGCCGTTAAGCAGTTCGAGCAAGCAACCGGCCTTGGGGCAAAGGTCTTGAAGAATATCCAGGGACCAGACGTAGTTCGCAAAGTCTGGGCGCTAGTCCAGGAGCGCCTTGGGGGCGTAGAAGTCGAGATGGACGTCTTCTTTGGGATCAAATCCTTTCCGTTCGAAGCAGATACTGACCGCGAGAGAACCACGCTGGAAAAAATAAATGGGATATACCACCAGCTGAACTTCCTTGGGTACTACAGAGATTCAAACATGAGCAATGAGCAGCGATTCGCCGCATCCTTCAGCGACATGACCCATGCGGGCCTTGCTTCGTTCTGCCATGTGCTGATTTGCCGAGACGAAGACTTGGTGATGAAAGCGGCTGCGGCTTATGAGTATCTCGGAATCGGTACTCGAATCTTGTACTTTGGAGCTCCCAATTAGATTCCGCCGTAGCCTTGATCTGGTCAAAATCTACCTTGAGGCGCTATCGGAGCAGGTGTACAACTCGCTTCACCCAGAGCCGAACGACGAAAACGACTAACCCGGGCCGTTGCCGACGGCCCGTCGAATCGAGCGGGGTAAGGCAAACCTTTCTCTAGATGCCATCCAGATTCTGGCAGACGGTTTGAAGGTCTCGATCGGTGAACTTTTCGTCGACTAGCGCCTTTTGAGGCCGCTACCTGGCGCGAGCGTCGACGGGCTTCCCAGCTCTGACCCCCTGTCTAGAACAGGCTGGATTCGGCCAATAGCGGACATTTGGTCAAACCCCTTCATAAGCTTCCCAACATTCGGACGCGACGCTCGAAATACTTACTCAGAAGTTCACTGAAATACCACGCCGCTCGCAGGCCAATCGGTAGTTGGAATCGGTGTTACTAGTCCGGTCTGACCTTGAACCGTGACGTTCCACTACTTGCCGCCCTTAGAAGCATTGTGCGCTTTGCAAAGAACCTGGGCGTTCCATTCTCGGGTTGCGCCACCTTTGATCCACGGAAAAATATGGTCGGCTTGGAACTGGCTCCATGACACTTTTGCCTCTTCCGGAGACAACCCGTCGGCAAGGCACGCCTGACATTGTCCGTCTTGCTTTCTATAAACGCGAATCCGCTCCGCCTCACTAAACATCCGTTTGGTATCCAATACCTTTAGCGTTACCTTTTCACTCTCCAGGAACTCAAACAGGGCAAGTCGTAGAATCCGGTCCCGCGCCTCCAGGTCGCCCTCGCTTTGCTGCCGATTGTCGGCAAATATCAGAATGTCACGATCATCTTCGCTGTGATCCTTCCAACGGCCGTGAAACGTGTACAAAAATTTTCTCAGCACAGCGTAGTGGTCGCGAGACAAGGCGTAATACTTCTGAAGGTGCCGAAAAAGCATGACCATCGAGATAATGAAATACTCAATCGTGAGTTCCTTCATGCCGTTCTTCTCGTCCAACGCGGGGTCGTCCTTGAAGATGTCGTAGCAGCGGTTAAGCGTCTTTATAAGCGATACGGCGGCAGCATCCTTCTCGAAAGACAGGTTTCCTATGCCGTCATCTTGCTGCGTCTCATCAATCCAGTCACCTAACACCGCGTCTCGTATGTCGGTTGGCCCGTCTGCCCGCTCTAGAAGCAACAATCGGCCTAGCAGCGCTAGGTGCTGCATTCGGTCGTTCTTCCGATCAATAATTCTGAAGAAGGGGTGTTTTGCTGGATTCGCGTCAACCGGGACATAGCCGCCGTAGTCGAAGGAAATGTCATCTCCGTACTTGACGATAAAGTTACGCACCAGGCTGGACAGGCGAGCATGCGCTATCTCCATGAAGTTAAGCGACTCCCCTTGCTGGAGCCTCCAAAAAATCTCTGTCGCAATGCGCTGATGCTGCGGAGATTTCGGGTTATCGATGTTCTTGATAATGTCCGCCTCATACTTTAGGTCTTTGTCCACGAATTTCCGAATCTTGTCCTCCAGCTCTGAGTACCGCTTGCCAGGGATATCTGGATCGAGTGAGTCAAGGCTGTCGGGGAGTTTGAGTTCGTCCCGGAAGAACCGCTGAACCGTTACGATCCGCTGTTGCCCATCGACAACCTCGCGCACGACCCGGTCATCGCTCAGACGGACTTCGCGCAATACCAGCTTGGGTATGTAATAGCGGCGGAAAAGGCTGTCCAAGAGCGCTTGCTGTTTCTTGATGCTCCACACATTCTTTCGCTGATAGGGGGGCCTCGTTACGTACTCGTCAGTGTATTCATGAAAATCGCGAACGTCGATCTTGTCGGGGATCACATCATATTGGCTCTTTGGAAGAAACACGGTTGTCCTCCCGGTCGTTGGTCAGCATGGCAGCATCGTCGTTCAAATAGATGACGGTTCGTCGTCATCCAGCATGTTTCTCATCATCGCACACAATGGCAGCGCGACCGGCCAATAGCGTCATATGCGCCGGCGTATTTCAGCGTTCGGTAAAGTGCAGGTCTCGTCGCACTATGATCATTCTTGTGACGAGATTCGGCACGGTGCTACTATAAAAATCTGCGGCGAAGACACGGCGCGCCGGACGGTTTTGAAAGTCGTTATGTTCGCAAAAAACATGGAATCCTTACTGGCCAGTCTTTGCGAGAAAAGCGATGTCTCGCATGGCCTGCCAAATGAGTTTGCCGAGCGGTTCGATGTTCTGCGCGGCTATGGAAGGTTGCCCCGCAGCCGGGAAAAACGCGGCCAGTCGCTAACAAGCGCCGAGATAGCATCGGCCATTTTGGGGCTGACACCCACCCATCCCAACTGGGCAGGACATGCGGCGACCCTTCTCTCGAGTTTGCGCGCGGTCGGTGGGGTCGGTGCTTCCTTCTTTGGCACTTCAACACTTCAGGAATCCATTGAACGCATTCTGAGTGATGTAGCCGCTCGCCTGAGCGTGATTAAGCTCACTGTATCGGTGGCTGAGAGGGGCGTTAACAGTCATGGATATGCGAGTTTGGTCTACGAGATTGAGGGTGTCAGGAACCGAGCATTCTATGTTCCGAAAGAAGCCGTGTCGCTTCTGCGGTCCGGAGCGGAGCAAGAATTTGATCCGGACAATCTTCACTCGCCCGTTTCCCGAGAAACGGCATTCAATCGAACATTTTTTGAGCGCGTAGCAGAAGAGATTGAGCGAGCGAAAGCGTTTCCCGCGCCACCAGAGGGGGATGGATCAGAGTACGACGCCGAAGAGGTGCGACAGGAGCGATATAGGAAGCTTGGCGTGCGTCAGGATTCACGATTCTTGAATATCGGTGTCGATAATCAAGTGACCTGGCCAAAACAGGAAATGCTCGTCAAATTTGACGAATACACATTGGTGCTCATGCCCAAAACGGGAGAGCACGTTCAGTCGATCCATATTGATCTAACCGCAAACCGTTTAACCGATAGAGAAGCGATGACGATAATAAACCGCTTTCTCAGTATCCTGACGTGGTGTGACGATCAATTCGCAATCGCGCAGGATGGCTGGTCTGGAAATCCCGTTCCAGTGCCGGTCCCGAAACGTGATCTTGCGTTCACGACGGCTCACGATTGGATATTCGAGCGACGAATCCCGGCATTGGAACCAAAGAAACGAGCGCTTGCACTCTATCGTGAAGCAAGAAATGCCGAGCAGAATTTCATGGTCAGCTATGCTGTACTAAACTACTTCAAGATAATTGAAATAACAAAGCACAGCACTGGCGACGTGAAGAATTGGTTTCGCGACAATTTTGCTGTCTTGACTCAAGAACAAAACTACAAAGATGAGCTAACCCGTTTTTCTGAAATTTGCGGGGATGAAAAGCCTCATATATACATCTACAACTCGTGCCGGATTGCCGTTGCTCATGCCAATAAGGACTCGAAGTCCGATCCGGACGACGCGAACGAACTGACGCGGCTTCATAAAGCCGCTCAAGTCATGCGCATGCTCGCGAGGCATTTCATCGCAACAGAATTCGCGATATCAGATGTCATGTTTTCGGGCGATTGAGAGCGATTTGAACCACGGGACTTGGAGGGATTAAGTGCGTATGTGCAATGAGCATATACTCACAGTATTCAGCCGCCATTTTGTTGGCGTCACGAGACACCGTACGAACGGGACGAGGAGAGGTTGAAGTAAGCGGCGGACAAGCGGATTGCTGGTGACCAGAGACAGGGTTTGCGTAAGTCTCAGATGATCTTGTAGATGGCCTTCAACTCCCTTTGTAGCACGTGCAAGGCAGCCTCAATGCTGCCCTTCGGGAAGGGTACATATGCCACGCCAGCTAGGTTCGTAGGGATGTTGACCCCATCCTCGTGCAACAAGATCACAAAGTTTCGACCATAGCGGCCTTGAAAGAACCCGATCTCGTGCATTACGTTCTCACGAACCCGAGCTTCATCCTCGCCTGCCACGTCGTCACCGGTCATCACGATCACTGCACTGTCGCAACGAGCAGCGTTCTCGATCAGCTTCTCAATGAGCGTACGACCCAGGTTGGCCTCCTGTGCCAGCTCGATTGTCAGTAGCTCGACATCCTTCTCTATGAATGGCTGCACCACTCGCCAGTCATTGGATCGCCCATGGGTAATAAACACTCGCCGAGCTGCTTCCTGTTTGGGCTGCTCTAGCTCGCTGTTTGCTCGTATCTCAAAAATTTGGTCGATGTCGCGAACGAGGCGCTCGGCTTGCGCACGGGAAAAATGCATTGGATCGGGTTCCCCTGGACCAGGAGCCATCATCTTCATCGCGGGTTCGGTCTTAATGGCTTGAAAGTCGCTATAAAGATCAGGGAGTAGCTTCTTTAGCGTCTCAAGGTGACCGGCGGCCTGCGCAAAGTGATGCTGGATAAGGTCTGCAGGGTAGCTCGCACGCGTGAGCACTTCGCCTCTGCTACGGTTGCGGCTTACATTCTCATTCATCGCAGCAACGACTGCCTTCCGAATTCCGGAGAGCTTTGCCATCGTCGTAGACAGTTCGCTCATATATGCCTTCGTGGATCGAGACTAGCTCTGGCCCCCGTTTGAGTAACACAGGCCTACGGACACATCATAGGTCAACGCCAGGATGAGTAGAACGACTCCCCGACCAGCGCTCGAACCAAGGCTCTGGATCAACAAGTAACGGGAATGACCGCTCTGGGTCGCCTGCCGATATGTCGCGGATCGGCCAGAAGCGGACATTCGCGGACTCTAGGCCGTCCAGCATCCCAAGCCCTGCGCCTTGGCTAGAAAAGGCTGCCCTGCCTCGGCACCGCGACTGGTGCAGCCTCGTCCCCAGGGCGCTGCCATCCTGGGCTCTCCCAGGCGTTGTGTTTGCGCGCATTCTCGTTGTGCTCGATGACGCGAAGATTCGTCTCGACATGCAGGCCGCTCACCGTTCGCCCCTGGAGCGGGATAATGTGGTCCACGACATGCAGGCGCCCAGTGGTCCGCGTCATGAGTTCCGCGTGGCGGTAGATCTCGAGGATGGCATCCGGGTTCGCCCAGAGCACGCGGCGCTTCTCGCGACCTTCTTTCGAGGCGGCCAGGCGCGCGCGGATCTCCACGCGGTTCCGCTCACGGTAGCGCCGAAAGCTCTCTAACGCCGCCGCTGGGTTTCTCTCCTCCCACGCTTTGCGCGCCGCGCGGTTCTTCTCGCGGTTGATGCTGGCACGTGAGCGCTGACTGGCGAGTACCCTCGCCGGATTGCGCTTTTTCCAGGCCCGCACGTTCTCAATGATGACCTTACGGTTCTTTTCGTACTTGGCTTTGCGGAGCGCCTTCACGCGCTCAGCGTTGCGCAGCGCCCAGGCTTTCGCGTATTCCTTGTGCCGCTCGGCCGCGCCAGGCTTGAGCCTGTTCTTGCGCGCGAGCTCGCGAAACTTCTCCGGGTCGCGCGCGTAGGCTGCTCGGTCGCGCTCGCGGCGGCGCGCGCGTTTCTCCTTCGGGCTCATGGGGCTGAATGATAGCTAGTCTGGCGGCCCTTTCCTCACCCTCTACACCGCGAATCAGTCTATGCCTGAATGTCGGCTTCGGGTCGCAAGCCGACTTTGACTAGCGGCTGATTTCGGCCAAAAGCGGACGTTCGGCATAGGGAAAATAGCTCGGTAATCAGGCTTATTCGCACCGCCATATATACTGCCTGTTTTCGCCAAATGTTGCGGAGCAACTCTTCGAAATCTCGCCCAACGTGCCCAACGAGTT
>Ga0210382_10000674_pt1 | contig 11922 bp, 11 predicted proteins | sample PLMedo_FD_155452 | JGI IMG/M metagenome (GOLD analysis project Ga0210382, IMG submission 155452) | Groundwater sediment microbial communities from an aquifer in East River, Colorado, USA - PLM0_60_coex redo | ecosystem: Environmental > Terrestrial > Soil > Riparian zone | place: USA: East...
GCGTTATTCCTGCGCCTGATGATCCAGCATCATGAAGGCGCCATCACGATGGTGAATCAGCTGTTCGCCGCGGGCGCCGGCGAAGAGAACCCGGTCTACAAGATGGCGAGCAGCGTCTTCGCCGATCAGACCACCGAAATCGAGCGGATGCAGCGAATGCTCGCCGCTAATCTGTTCGCACCCACTACACCGAGATAGGAATTGTCGATGAAATCGCTTCGCGTGCTGCTCCAAGCCGTCGCCGTCGTGTCGTTTGCCGCCTGCGCATCGTCCGGCGGCGGGAACAATTCGACCGTCGCGCCCACGCCGGATCCGCGTGTCGGCCTCAAGCCGGGACTGAAGGACGCCGGCCATGCGTCCTGGAATCTGCGACTCATCAACAACACACCGCCGTCGGAGCAATTCGTCGGCTCGACAAATTCCGATCTCTCGTTCTCGCAGAACTACGTGATCCAGGGCAACTACAACGGCTACGAAGTGTGGGACATCACGACCCCCGCGCATCCCACGCTCAAGGCCGGCTATTTCTGCCCGGCGTCGCAGAGCGACGTGTCGGTGTTCCGGAATTTGCTCTTTGTATCAGGTGAAGGGACCGGTGGCCGGCTCGACTGCACCGCGGCGGGCGTGCACGACTCGGTCTCGCACGAGCGGCTGCGCGGCATCCGCATCTTCGACATCACCGACATCGCCAATCCGAAGTACATCGCCAACGTGCAGACCTGCCGGGGCTCGCACACACACACTGTCGTCGTCTCTCCGAACGACCCGGCCAACGTCTACGTCTACGTCTCCGGCTCGGCGCCGGTGCGCTCGCCCACCGAGCTGCCGGGGTGCGTACGGCAGTCGCCCGATTCGAATCCGAACAGCTCGCTGTTCCGGATCGAAGTCATCCAAGTGCCGCTCGCCGCGCCCGAGCAGGCCGCGATCGTGAGCTCGCCGCGGATTTTCGACTCGCTCGCGCCGCCGCCGCAGCATAGCGAGGCCCAGCAGGACGTCGCCGCGGCGACCCGGGCCGCGGACAGCGCGCGGGCCCACGGCGGGTTCGCCGCCAGATTGTTCGGCATGGAGCGCGTGCTCCCCAACCGGTTCGTCACGCCGATGCTGGACAGCCTCGTCAAGGCGCGAGGCGGCACGGGCGCGCCGACGGCGGCCGATAGCACGACGCTGCGCGCCAATGTGCAGGGCATCGTCGACGGCATGTTCAACGCCAACCGCCGGCGGACCGGGCCGAATCAGTGCCATGACATCACGGTCTATCCCGCGATCGGTCTCGCGGGCGGCGCGTGTGGCGGATACGGGCTGCTCCTGGACATCCGCGACCCGGCGCATCCGCGGCGTATCGGCGCGGTGGCCGACTCGAACTTCTCTTATTGGCACTCCGCGACGTTCAACAACGACGGCACCAAGCTGCTCTTCTCGGACGAGTGGGGTGGCGGCGGGCAGCCGAAGTGCCGCGACTTCGACAAGCCGCAGTGGGGAGCCGATGCAATCTTCACGGTCACCGATAGCCAGATGACGTTCCAGAGTTATTACAAGATGCTGGCGCCGCAGACGGCGAACGAGAACTGTGTGGCGCACAACGGCTCGCTCATCCCGATTCCCGGGCGCGACGTGATGGTGCAGTCGTGGTATCAGGGCGGGATCTCGGTGTTCGATTGGACCGATCCGGCGCATCCCAGGGAGATCGCGTTCTTCGACCGCGGCCCTGTGGACGGGACGAAGCCCGCGGACGGCGGCACCTGGTCGGCGTACTGGTACAACGGATACATCTACAGCTCCGAGATCGCGCGCGGGCTCGACGTGCTGGAGCTTGTTCCGAGTGGCTTGATCTCACGCAACGAGATCGCGGCCGCGAAGCTCGTGCATCTCGATTATTTCAACACGCAGGATCAGCCCAGGCTCACGTGGCCGGCGAGCTTTGTCGTCGCGCGCGCCTATGTCGATCAGCTCGAGCGGTCGAACGGGCTATCGGTCGAGCGCGTGAAGGCGGTGCGGCAGGAGCTGGCCCGGGCGGAGAAGGGCCAGGGAGCGGCGCGCCGCGACGCGTTGACGCAGCTGGCTGCCGGGTTGGCGCAGGACGCCTCGGGCTCCACGGATCAGTGGAAGGTGCAGAAGCTCGCCGCGGTGGTGACGGAGCTGGCCAGCGGGACGGGCAACGCCGCGCGATAGAGCATTCCCACTCTGAAGAGTGTGGACCGCTCACGCACTACATCCCTGGCCGATCCGAGTTGCTGCAATCGCGCAGGATCTTCCAAGACCCCTCCGCGACACGCTCCCACACGGTCAGGAACTTCCCGCTGTCGGCGACGTCGGCGCCCGTGCCCGCCTTGGGGTGCAGCGTTATGCTGTATGTGCCGACGGCGATCACGATGTCCCCGTTGATGATGACGTCCGAGGTCTGAAGGTGCGCGTTGCTGATCGTGAACGCCCCGACGAATCCGCCGAAGGTCTGTTCGACGGCCGCTCGACCCACGACCGCTTTCATGCCCGTGCCTAACAGGACGGCATCGTCGGTGTAGTAGCCGGCGAGCGCCTTCGAGTCGCCACGCATCAATGCGGCGGCGAACGATGTGTCGGCGGTGTCGAGCATCCGCCGGATCGTGGCGGAGTCCGGATCGACCGTCGCCACTTGCACCGCGGCGACGCGCCAGCCGCCGCGCTCCTTCGTCCACACCTCCATCAGCGCGCCGTCGCCGCTGCGGTAGCGGTGCACGAATCCATTCCGCACCGATTGGTAGTGCTCGCCCTCGAACGGCCGCGGTTGGCTGGGTTGTTGCGCCTTGATCTGCGGGATGCGGTCGGCCTTGGTCAGCACCTGACCATTGGGGAACGTCACAGTGAAGCTGTCGGCGGTCAGGCGGTCCCAGGTTGCGGCGTCGGCACGCGAGAGGGCGTCCCAGCGAGCGCGCGCCGCGGCACGGAGGTCGGCGGGCACCGCGGGCACCTGCGCCGGGCTCAAGGCGGGAGTGGAGATCAGCGTGACGAGTGCGGCGACCAGCGGCAGGAACGAGTGGCTGTTCATGGCGGCTCCGGTGACAGACGCGATAGAGCTACCGCTGTTTGGACGGGAGCACAAATGCGCCTGAAAATCCGTGCGCTGAAAGCCTGCCCTGAGCGCAGCGAAGGGCGCCAGCTCCCCCCATCACAGCTCTACGTCGCGAATTCCGTCGAGCCCTTGAAGCCGGACGTCCTCGACTGGCGCGTGGTACGCCCGCTCTCGACGATATCGCTCGGTCGTCCAGATTTCCGGAGCCCAGAACTCTTCAACCTCGAGCGGTCCCTGCGAACGGTTGATCCCCCAGTGATAATGCATCACGGGGTTGCGTCTGTCGTCGTACCCGACCCGCACACAGCGACCCACGATCGCCTTTTCATCGCACGCGTCCCAATAGTCCTGCGCGTTCTCAGCAGTCGCGGCCGGCAAGCGCCTGCCCTGCGGGAAGAGCGCATGGAAGGCGCCAATGAACCGGTTAGCTTGCGAGGCTAGCTCTTCGTCGACGCGCCACTCGACGATCGGAGGCAGCACGATCTTTCCGAGCAGCATGACCTGCGCGTATAGCACGACTGATTCGCGCAGCGCCGCGAGCACGACGGGATCCTGCGTCCGCGCGGCGAGCCCTACCAGCGAGTAATCGTCCATTTCCCGAGCGGCCTGCTCGGCCGCTGCGATCAGGGTCGGGATGGTCCAGTGAGGCGCGAGTTTTTGCAGCGCGTGGGAGAGCGCATCGTGGCCGACGGGCAGCAGCTTGGCTTCGTTGCGTGGGCGCCCGAACAACCGAGACGATGTCACCTCATACAGCCGTTGGTACGCGGGGAGGCGTTCGACCGCGGCGACGCGGGTGTTGGGCTCCGTTTGAAGCGCTCGGAGCAGGCGGAAGTACTCGGCCAGATGCTTGTCCTCGGCGTAATAACCCTCCACAGGGACATCGGCAGGCTTGATATGCAGCGTCCACGCGACTTCTCGGGCGCAGCGTAGCAGCTCGAGGCTCTCGTTCCGTTTCATCGCGCTGCGGTAGAGGTCGTCCAGGCCGAGCAGGAAGACGCGGTTGTCGACGACGCGTCGCTCTTGTACGACGAACATGGATGGGAACTAGCTACGGGGACGGGAATGCACAACCGGGTCACTCGATCCTGTAATCGACCGCCACTCTAATCAGCGCTCGTACCGCGCGTCCCTTGACGCGTGCGGGTCGAAACATGGCATGCAGGACGTAGGCGCGCGCCGACTGGTCGAATGCGGTATTGGGCCGCGCGACGACCTTCACCGAGGCAGGTTCCGCGCGGCCAAGCGTGTCGATGACGGCCTGCACCGTCACGCGTCCTTGCAGTCCGGCGTGCCGCAGCGCGGGCGGGTACTCGAGCGGCGGCGCGGACACGATCTCCGCGCGTTCATCGACGGCGGCCTCCGCGTAGACCTGATCGCCCACCCGACCTTCTCCGTTCCCGCCAGGTGGACAGGCGGCTTCGATCTGTGACATATGCCGATCGAGTCCCCGCGCGTTGAAATGGATGAGCTGTGCCGATTTGCCAGAGGGATGGAACTCGAGCCGCAGGTCCGGGTTCGACACGAGCTGCCGCAACAGCGCTCGCGGATCGGGCGCGAACGCCGACGTCGAATCCGTCGAGCGACTCCACCGGCTGTCCGCCGGGGCCGCGCTGCCCCACTGGATGCGCACCGGCGTCATGACCATGTCGTCCGCGTCCAGGACCGATCCCGTCGACACGAAGACGTCGAGTTGCCTGTCCTGGCAGCGCACGAGGAGGACGGGGCGCACCTCGAAGGCGGCCGCCCGCGCCGCCGCCGCCCGCACGGTGTTGAGCGCAGGAAGCTCCAATGTCAGCGATGGCCGGTTGGTCAGCTCGGTGACTTCCCACGGGTCCGTCGATGCCGGACGCGTCGCCCGTTGCGCGTGCGCGGCTGAGGCGAGCAGCAGTGTGGCGACGGAGATTCGCAGTGTGCGCATGACGGTGCCCCCTGTCGGCTAGGGCGACCGGTTCGTCTACACCGTGAATATCGCAACAGATCGGGAGTCGAGCTGGTGAGCTTCGACACACCACCGGTGTGGATTTTGGTCGAGGCCGTGGTCTCGTAGCGGGTCTAACGCTCCGTCTCGCTGTAGACCTCGAGCAGCAGCCGTGACGAGTCGGGACCGATAGTCTTCGCGTAGCTGAGCAGCGCATCCACGTCCGGCAGATCGGAGCGGCAGTTGAATTTCGCCAGGCTTTCCTTCTGCCAGTCCCCACCGGTCTCCCGAAAGACGCAATCGGCCCAGCGACGGGCGTGCGCGGCGGCCTCCTCGGCAGACTCGCTTGGCTCAAGAGTCGCGGTCCCGGCGCGCACGCTGTCGAGGTGGCGCTGCCACGCGGCTTTGGGCGGGCCCGCGCTCGCGGGGTCCCAGTCATACTTGATCATCAGGCACCGGCCGAGGGCGTCACCGCTCGTGCTGATGCGCCGGCACGCGGCAAGCTCCTGTACGCGGTCGCGCTCGACGCGCTTGGCGCAGCCGGAGAGCGCGGGAAGGCAGAGGGCTGAGAGCACCAGCAGCTTGTTCACGCGGCAAACGTAAGTGATTCGGGAGCTGTCTCAAGTCTGGCGTAGCGAAGGGCAAGCTCTTTAGGGCACGGTTCACACGACGGCTCTGGCTCAGATCTAAACGTGATCATCAGATCCGAGGAGAATGGAGTCGTGGAGCTTAGATGGGATCCGTGCGCTAAAGCGCCGGCTCGGCGAAGGCGCGAGCCCTGAAGGGCTCATCGCGTCCTTCAGGACGCGCGAAGTGGCCGAGCCGGCCCTTTATTAGGGCACGGCTTCAAACGACTGGCTCAGATCTAAAGGTGATCATCAGATCCGAGGAGAGTGGAGTCGTGGAGCTTAGATGGGATCCGTGCGCTAAAGCGCCGGCTCGGCGAAGGCGCGAGCCCTAAAGGGCTCATCGACCTGGGACAGTCGAAGACTTATGGAAGCGTTATGAGAATGACTGCCCTGCCTTGCAGTGACACGGTCATGTGCCCTCGGCTCAACCTACGGTCGCGGCGATTCACCGCGGGACCGAAACACCGCTTGGACGGGTTGGCCGTCGAGCTTGGCCGGCTCGAACTTCAGGCGCTGCATGGCTTGCACCATTCTCGCGTCGCTGTCCGGATTGCCCGATGCTTGCACGACGCGCCCTACGACCACGCTTCCATCGACCGCGATCAAGGCCGCGACCAGGACTACGGAGCTTGGGTCGACGGTCATGCCAGAGCCGAGGCCGAGTCGCTCGATCGGTCGAGGGTTACTTCCAACGACCACAGTTGCCGTCATGCTTAACCTCGTGGCGAACGGCACATCGCCCTCACGCGAGACCGGTGGGCAATACATCGAGCGCTCGAGCGTGAGCGCTGGCGGGTCGCCACCGGCGATGCGGACCCGAAACGCCCACAGCTCCCGCGGCGGCGCCGGGCGCACATAGTTCGCGAGCGTGACGGCGGCGGCCGCGTCGTTCTTGTCGAGCGCGCGCACGTGGGCAATCGAGTCGCCCGCATTGAAGACCACACTGAACACCATGGGCTTGGAGGGCGCGGCGAACAACGCGAGGTCGGCGATTGCGTGCGCGGAATCGACCAGCGCATTGGGAGCGGACAGTGTGGGAGGATATGTCGTTTCGCGGCAGCCGGTACCTTGCGCGGCGAGACGACAGGACAACACAGCGACCAGGATGACGCCGGTCCGAACGGTGTTCACGGGCCTCATTGTACACCTCGAGGTTCTCATCGTTCGTGTGGCCGAGCCGACCCCTAGGGCAAGCTCTTTAGGGCACGGTCCGCCGTTCCAGCGCGCGGATGACCACCGCAAATACGGCGTACGCGATCAGCGCCGTCGCAGCGGCCGCCTTATCGCTGGCCGGCGGTGGACCGAAGAACACATAGGCCTGGATCGCGAGCATCACGACGCCGAACACGAGCATCGCCGTGCGACGAACCGTGCCCAGCCGGAAGTACAGCCACATCCCGCCAAACAGCAGCGCGGCCTCGAGGCCGAGCGCGACGGCCGGCAGGTTCCACAAGCCCAGCCCCACCTTCGCCGTGTTGTCGTAGAGCGGGAGATCGGGCCGGTGCACCAGGAAGTCGAGCACCCAATGCGAAAAGACGGCGAGGCCTACGATGGCCGCGGCGCGCGGGGGAGCCGATCGGACCGCGAATCGATACGCCAGAAACGCGACGACCGACCAGCCGATGGCGGCGAGGAGGCTGTGCGTGTACGGCATGTAATACAGATCGAGCGGATTCGAGGCCGTAATCCCGGGGACAATACGCACCTTCTCGATGCCGAGGAGCACGAAGGGCGCCCAGAGGACGTCGAGGAGTTGCACGGCGATGAAGAGAACCCAGAGCGGAATCGCGGGCTCGGCTTTCTTGGCCGCGAAGCTGACGCCGTAGTGGCCTACGAACATGGATGGGAGTTAGCGCGCAGGACGTTCGTTCACAACTGCGCCGGCCCTTTAGAGCACGGCTATGACGACTCTCATGACGCTGTAATCGTACCGTAATCCGCGCGCCCGCCTCCCGTCAGAATGCCCGGGCAATGTGAGGAAAAGATCACTGAGGCCATCATGCCGTCCCTCCGGGCTGCCCCGAATCTCACGCCGATGATCGACCTGATGCTCGTGCTGTTGATGATTTTCATGATTGTGCAGTTGCTCGCCCCCACCATCGCGCTCCCGACAAGCAAGAATGCGACTGAGCCACCCAAGCCGAACGCCGTTGTGCTCCGTATCAATCGTCAGGGAACATTCGAGCTTGCTATCGAAGATGAGCTCGGAGGAGATGGGGGCTGGGAGGTAACTCCTGCCGCACTCGGGCCCGAGTTGGCGCGATTGTACGCTCGACGGCCGCTCGATCGAGTGCTGTACCTGAAAGCCGATAGTGCACTCGCTTTTGGAGTGATCGAAGCCGCACTTTCACGTGCGCGAGGGGCAGGCGTTAGAGTGGTGGCGATGGTGACCGAGAAAAGGACGCGGTGAAGAGATGTGTCCGTGCGCTGAAAGCCTGCCCTGAGCGCAGCGAAGGGCGCCGGCTCGGCGAAGACGCGAGCCCTGAAGGGCTCAGGTCGTTCGGCACAACGAGGAACGATAGTTAGCAGCCTGCGGTGATGCAGAAGTGTCGGACGATGGTGTCGAGCGACGAGAGGTAGCCGGTCTGGCGCAGGATCAGAGACCCGCGCGAGCCCAGGTACAGCGTATCAACACCCGCCCCACCGCCGGGGCTCGGTGGATACGTGAGCGTGATCTTCCCTGCCCGCCGTTGATACACGGCCGTTTCGGTCCAGTCGTTGACCAGAAAGCTGGAGTCGCCGTTGACGCCGATCACCCAGCGTCCGTGGCGCTCGTGACGCTGAGCAGTGGTAGCGTCGATGAAACTGATCCACCCTTCGGTGACCGTCATGGGGATGTAGGCGCTGTCGCTGGGCGGCGTGGTCCACGGAAGCGGCTGGCCGTTGATACTCCGGAGCTGATAGACCGCGCCGGTGGTCACGGAGGCTGGGGCGAGGGCGTCGCTGCAGGCGACGAGTGCGAGCAGGGCGCAGGCAGGTATGACCCGCATGGATGAATCCTACACCGTGCGTACGCGGGCGCCTAGGGAGTGTCGGCAGCTCGGCGAGCCGCGACCCCTGAGGCGCTCACCCCGTCCTTCAGGAGGGAAGTAGTGGCCGAGCCGGCCCTTTAGGGCACGGATGCCTGATGAAACGACGTCGAAGGAACACCGTCAAATGAACAGCGTCGAAGCGGAAGGCGTCGAAGAAAACCGTCGAAGGGGTCGTCGAATGAAGACGTTCTCATTCGACGGTCTATTCGACGTCATTCATTCGACGTCGTTCCCTTGACGTCGTTCATGCGACGGTTCTTTTCGACGGTGTTGTCTCATCCCGCCGCTGAAAGCCTGCCCTGAGCGCAGCGAAGGGCGCCGGCTCGGCGAAGGCGCGAGCCCTGAAGGGCTCGTCAGGTACTAACGGACGCTCCTAATTCTTTTTGATGTTGAAATCGACCGGCAAGTTGACCAGCACTCGGACGGCGCGACCGTGAATCCGGGCAGGTCGAAACAGGGCGCGCAGAACGTAGTTCTTTGCCGGCTGGTCGAACCCCGGGTTCGGCGATTGAACGACCTTCACGGATGCCGGTTCGGCACGGCCGGTCCTGTCGATAATCGCCTGGACTAGAACGCGTCCCGTCACTCCAGCCTGTCGGAGCAAATCAGGATATTGAATCGCGGGACCGGACAGTACTTCGGGGCGTTCCTCGACAACGGATTCCATGAATACGTGATCGCTACTCGGCACCACGCCACTCTGTGGATCCAGATTGATCATAACGGTGTCCGGCGCCGACGCCTCCTTCTCGTTTTCCTCTGAGCATGCTGCATTGAGCTGCTTTGTGTGACGATCCAGTCCGCGGGCGTTGAAGGTGATCACTTTGGGTAAGGCATCGTACGGCTGGACTTCCAGACGCAGGTCGGGAGTCGCCAGCAACTGTTTGAGGAAGCGTCGTGGTTCGGGCGCGAACGCGGCAGTGTAGTCGGTAGAGCGACTCCAGTATGTCTCCTGCGCAACGCCCGTCCCCCAGCGCATACGCACAGGCGTCGTTTCGTCTTCCTCGCGCAAGACCGATCCCGTGGCGACGTAGATGTCCAAATCGCGCTCGCGACAACGGATGATCAGCGCCGGGCGAATGTCGAGGATCGAAGCTGGCCCAGGGTTGACCGCTTCCAGTCGGAGCGTCACTGACAGTTCATCGGTCATCTCGGAACGGGAGGTATCGACGTCCCAGCGGTTGGTCGGTGTTGAAGCAGAGCGCCGTGGGCTGCGCTGCGCATAGGAACTTGAAGCGACCGACAGGCCGAGTCCGAGGACGATCCAAGCGCCCTTCATCGCAACCATGTCGCAACTCCCCCTGTCCTAAGGAGTCTTGTCATGCTGGAGCCCTCCTGGTTCTAGACTATCCTCGTTTGCCTGATGGCGCGAGCTGAGGTGGGGGACCGAGACCTGATCCGTGCGCTGAAGCGCCGGCACGAGGCCACGGGACAGTATGCCCCCACGCATCGAGGCTGGCGACGCCGGGCAGAGCGCGCGATCCTAGAGCAATCCTCCAAGCGAGCCATGCTATGGTCTTTGCTTCCTTGAAGCGCGCTGAATCCAATGTACTGGGCGAGCATCGGTACCCCGCTCTCCGTGGTGTCCTCTTGATTTGGAAGATGCTGGTCGTGCTGCAAGCGATGGCCACAATCGCTCTAGCAGTTTTTTCATGGGTCGGCACGAAGGATCCCAATCGGACAGCATTAGGACTGCTCTTCATACTAGGCGGTTCGGTGATCGCTCTGATACAGTGGGCGCTTGCCGAGTTTGTTGAGGTCGTGATGGATATTGAGGAGAACACCAGACGGCTGGCTGAGAAGGCGTAGGCACAAGTGATTGAACTCGTCGCATCCTCCGCCGGTGAAACGCCAGCTCGGCAAAGACGCGAGCCCTGAAGGCTCATCGCGTCCTTCAGGACGCGCGTAGTGGCCGAGCCGGCCCTTTAGGGCACGGTCACTCCACGGCGTTTTCGGCACTCGCTCCAGATTCAGTCTCGGCAGCGACGCGCCGCTTTGGAAGGTTCATGCCAAGCGCATCCCGCAGCGACCGCACCGAGTTTAGTCGCCCCTCCCCAGGCCCCGTCCGTAGAATGCCAGGCACTCTCATCTCTCGCAGGAATTTCGTTCCACGAACGTTCTGGAGGTCCTCGTTTTGATTAGCGCCATTCCGATGAGCAGCGTCTCGAGGAATTCGACGTCCCTGTGACCAATTTGGCTGCGGGGGAGCAGAATCTTTGCCGCAATTAGTTCAAGCGACTTTGGGTTGTCCTTCGTGACAGGTAAGCGGCCGTCGTGGGACTGCTCAATCACTTCAAGTGCCCGAGCGGCGCGATTGTCGGGCAGCATCGTCACGCCGCGGGCCCCTAGACGCCCAACTGTGTCTCTCGCGAGAAGTACCAGCGCCGTTGAACCGAGCCGTCCATGGTTCTGATACCGCCATGACGGTTGCGAGGCTGAATTCGACATTGGCGAAAGATAAGCGCGGTCAGAGGAGCGCCTCCCTGGTCAACTGAACACTGATAAGGGGCGGCCGTTAGCACTGCAGGACGCTTGCGACTACGAAGCTTCTTTCGACGCACCGCCGATAGTCTATCCCCCCACCCCTACCCCCTTCGCATACAACGGAAACTCCTCCGCCATCTCCCGTACCTGCCCCTTCACCCGCTCCACCGTCGCCTCATCGCGCTTCGTCAGCACCTCATCGATCAGCTCCGCCACACGCTCCATCTCCTGCACCCCAAACCCTCTGGTCGTCAGCGCCGGCGTCCCCAGACGAATGCCGCTCGTCACAAACGGCGACTGCGGATCGCCCGGAATCGTGTTCTTGTTCACCGTGATCGCCGCGCGGTCGAGCAGCAGCTCGGCATCCTTGCCCGTGATGTTCTTCTTGCGCAGATCGACGAGCATCAGATGGCTGTCCGTCCCGCCCGACACGATCGCATAGCCGAGCGTGATCAACCGGTTGGCGAGCGCCTGCGCGTTCGCCGTCACGTCCTTCGCGTACTGCTTGAAGTCGGGCTGCGACGCCTCAAGTAGTGCTACAGCCTTCGCCGCAATCACATGCTCGAGCGGCCCACCCTGGGTGCCAGGGAAAACCTGCTTGTCCACGGCCTTCGCATGCTCGGCTTTGCAAAGGATCATCCCGCCCCGCGGCCCGCGCAGCGTCTTATGGGTGGTCGTCGTGACGATTTGGGCATGGGGGACGGGGGACGGGTACACCCCTCCCGCCACGAGTCCCGCGAAATGCGCCATGTCCACGACCAGCACCGCACCGACTTCGTCGGCGATCGAGCGCAGCGCCGGGAAATCGACGAT
>Ga0210382_10000676_pt1 | contig 11913 bp, 15 predicted proteins | sample PLMedo_FD_155452 | JGI IMG/M metagenome (GOLD analysis project Ga0210382, IMG submission 155452) | Groundwater sediment microbial communities from an aquifer in East River, Colorado, USA - PLM0_60_coex redo | ecosystem: Environmental > Terrestrial > Soil > Riparian zone | place: USA: East...
CGGCCCCAGGCGGGCACATCGAGCAGCAGGGTGTGGCCACCCGACACGAGCAACGCCACGAACGGCGGCGCGAGATCGCGATCTTCGATCGCCGGCGCGAAGAGGTGCCCTTCCATATGATGCACGCCGATCAGGGCGCGATCGCCGGCAAACGCAAACGCCTTGGCGTAGACGACGCCGACGAGTAGCGCGCCGGCCAGCCCGGGCCCGGCGGTTACGGCGACCGCGTCGATCGCCGAGGGCGCGAGGCCCGCTTCCGCGAGCGCCCGATCGACGACGGCCGGGAGCACCGCGAGATGCGCACGGCTCGCCAGCTCAGGTACGACGCCGCCGAAGACTTTGTGAATGTCCTGGGAGAGGATGACGAGGCTCGCCAGCTCGCCCCCCACGAGGACGGCCGCCGAAGTCTCGTCACACGACGTCTCGATGCCGAGGACGGCGTCAGCCACGACGGCGCGGGGCTGGAGGCGCGGCGCGGCGCCGCAGCGTGACCGAATCGGGAATGGCGCGGGCGGTGATGCCGCGCGGCGCGATGACGGTGATCCGGGCTGCGCCGCCACTCGTTCCCGTGATGTGCGCGACGACCCGCAGGGAATCGCGAGTCATGGCCAGCACGCGCTCTTCGGGGCCGCGGATATTGACCGATACGCGCGCCGGCGTGACGATGAAACTGGTGATCGCGCCCCCACCGCTCTCCACCGGAATCCCGCCAAACGAACGCTCGGCGATGCGGCCCATGTCGCCCGTGACGGTCACCTGCTTGGGCGAGAGACGCACGATGCCGAGGGGCATCGTATCGATCGGCACGAAGCGCGTGAACTCGCCCGACACGTTGGTGATCTCCATCGGCACCGTCGTCACGGAGTCGATCGCCTCGAGACTCTTTTCGGGGCCGACGAGCCGCACCTTGGTCGGCGTCATCGAGAGGCCGCCGTGCAGCACTTGTCCCGAATCGGGCGCGACACTGACGAGCGACACGATCTTCACTTCCTTGCGGGCGACGCTGTCGAGCGCCAGGGTGATCTCGCTCGGCCGGACTTCCATGACGCGGACGTCGGCGCCCTTGGGGAGCGCCAGCTCCACCTCTCCCGGATCCAAATGGATCAGGTACGTCGAGCTGGTCAGCGTGTCGGGAACACGGCGCGTGATGTCGCCGGCCAGCGAGCGCAGCTTCAGGATCTGGCTGCCCTTCCCGGAGATCTGCACGCGGACCTTGGGCGGCTTGTGGATCAGTGCGCGCCCCCGTGGCAGCAGCACGTTGAGGGTGACGTCGAAGCTCGTCGTGACGGGCTGCTGCAGCTGCACGGCGACGTAGAGCATCAGCGCCAGAAACACCGCCGCGCCCTTGATAGGCCAGTTGCGCGTGATCAGCAGCAACAGGCTATTGCGCATTCAGCAACCGCCGGATCAGCATTTCGTTGTCACCCATGTCCCAGTCGGCGGCGCCGATGACTCGCTTGACGATCACGCCATCCCGATCCACCAGATAGCTCTCGGGGACGCCAAAGATGTCGTACGCTTTCCTGATCTCCCCGCTGGGGTCGTGCAGAATATCGAACGTGAGGCCCAGCGTGTCGGCAAAATCCAGGATCTGCTTGGGGCCCTGCGTTTCTTGGGGATAGAAAGCGTCGCCGTCGACGCTCACCGCCGCAATGCGGAAATCCGTGCCGGCGAGCTTCTTGTGCAGCCGCTCCATGGACGGCATCTCGGCGCGACAGGGCGGGCACCACGTCGCCCAAATGTTCACCAGGACGACCTTGCCGCGATAGTCCTCGAGGGTCGCCGGGCGATTCGTGCGCAAGTCCGTGGCGGTGAATTCCGGCGCCCGCGATCCGATCTCGACGGGGTTGAGCTGCGGCCGCAGCCTGATCGCGAGCGCGACGCCGAACACAGCCGTCATCACGACGCCGGCGATCATCGTCCACTGTTGCCGGTTCGTCATACCGTCACCATGCAGCGGCGGCGCAGCTCCTGCACTTCCCGCCCAGGGTCCGCGCTTGCGAAAACCGCATTGCCGGCCACGAATGTGTCGGCACCGGCCTCATGCGCCGCGGCAATCGTCTGCTTCGTGATCCCACCATCGACCTCCAAGAAACAGCGTGCGCCGTGCGCGGTGAGCAGTGCGCGGGAACGCTGGATTTTCTCGTTCGAGGCCGGAAGATACGTCTGGCCTCCGAAACCCGGATTCACAGTCATAATCAGCAACAAATCCAGATCGCGCACCACCTCCTCCGCGTGCGCGAGGGGCGTCGCGGGATTGAGCGCCAACCCAGCCAGCATGCCGTGCTTCTTCACGGTGTCGAGCTGGCGTTGCACGTGAATGGTGGCCTCGGGATGAAACGTGAATACGGACGCGCCCGCGGCCGCGAACGATTCGATATGGTGCTCCGGTTCGACCACCATGAGGTGCACGTCGATCGGCTTGTCCGTCAGCTTGCGCAGGGTCTCGATCATGTTGGCGCCGAACGTGATGTTGGGGACGAACCGTCCATCCATCACGTCCACGTGGAGCCAGTCGGCTCCCGCCGCCAGGACCTGCGCCACTTGTTCCGGCAGGCGCGCGAGGTCGGCCGAGAGGACGCTGGGTGCGATGCGGATGCCGTTCGTCGTCATTGCGGACTCCGAGCCACGACGATGTCCACCACGGTGCCGGGCGCGGCGAGCGTTCCGGCCGCCGGCCGTTGGCCCACGACTGTTCCTGGCGACGCGTCTGCCGTGCGCCGCCGCGTCACCGTGCCGAGCTGCAGTCCTTCCGTCTCCAGTCTGGTACGCGCATCCCCCGACGCCATGCCGAGGAGATCGGGAATCGGAATCGTCGGCGCGCCGCGGCTGACGACGATCGCCAAGCCGGCACCGGGCGCCAGCGCGGTTCCCGCGGGTGGCCGCGTGAGCATCACGAGGCCGGTGGGCGCGGCGGCCTGGACCGACTCCACCTGGCTCACCACCAGTCCCGCGGCGGCGACGAGCGATTGCGCCAGCGTCGCATCGAGACCGGAGACGTCAGGTACCGGAATCTTGGGCGGGCCGGCGCTCGACACCAGGGCGACTTTCGTTCCTTCCGGCGCGATGACGCTCGGCGGCGGATCCTGCCAGATGACGATGCCGGCGGGCGCGGTCGGATGCGGTTCGGCGCCGCCAGCGGTGACCTGCAGCTTGGATTTCTGAATCTCTGCCTGCGCTTCCGCGACCGTGAGGCCCAGTACCCGTGGCACGACCTGGTGGCCCGGCAGGAGCGGCGCGGGAAAGAGAATGAGGTACGCGGTGAGGTACCCCGCGAGCAGCGTTCCCGCGCCGATGGCCAACCACTTCCAGAATTTGGGCGTGATCCTGAAGTCCTGAAACGGCTCGAAGTGGCGGCGGATGCGCATCAGCTCAACCGCACCAGCCGCGCCGCGTACGCGCCGTCGATGCCGTGCCGCTGCGGCAGCGACTGGAAGTCGCCGGCATCGGTCAGCAGCTCCGTGGGGAGCGCCGCGTCATTGCGAGGTGCCCGCGCGAATCCCGGATTCCGGTTCAGAAAACTCTCCACGACGCGTTCATTCTCCTCCGGCTCGAGCGAGCAGGTCGCATATATCAGCAGCCCGCCCGGCCGAACGAGCGGTGCCGCGGCCGCGAGCAGCCGCGCCTGTCGCGCTGCGGCCCGTGCAAAGATCGTCGGGTCAAGGCGCCAGCGCGCGTCCGGGTGGCGTCGCATGGTGCCGGTCGCACTGCATGGGGCGTCCACGAGGACCGCGTCGACGCCGCCGGGGCGTACCGGCGCCGCCTCAAGATCGGCGGCAACGCAATGAATTTCCACTCCCGCGCGTCGTGTCGTGTCGGCGAGCCGACCCATGCGCTCGTGGCGCGCGTCACCGGCGAGAATCCGCGCTCCTCGAGCCTCGAGAGCGACGGCTTTGCCTCCGGGCGCGGCGCAGGCGTCGTACACGAACTCTCCCCCCGGAATGGCGGCGTATCGTGCGACCAGCGCATGGGCGGGGTCCTGGACTATGAAGGCTCCTTCGGCGAAACCCGGCAGTTCCGTGGGAGCAGGGAGCGGGGAGCCGGGAGCACGAGAGACCTGAAGTCCGGTCCCGAATGCGGCGCGAGTCGCTAGCACGCCAGCGTGAGCGAGTGCACGCTCCAAGTGCTCCAGAATCCAGCGTGCCGGCTGAATGATGAGCGCCGGACGCGTATCGTTCCAGTCGACGAGTTTCCTCGTTTCCTCGGCGCCAAACCGACCCTTCCAGCGAGCGATCAGCCAGTCGGGATGCGTATTCTCTGCTCCCCGCTCCCTGCTCCCCGCTCCCGCCATTTTGCGCAACGCGTGGTTCACATACCCAGTACTCCCCTCGCCGACGGTCTCGCGGGCAAGCTCGACCGAGGTGGAGACAGCCGCATGCGATGGCACGCGCGTCAGCCACCGCAGCTGATAGGCGCCGAGGCGGAGGACGTCGTGAAGGCGGGGATCGGCGCGGTCCAGCTCCAGCGCGCTGTCGAGCTCGCGCTGGCGGCGCAGCACGCCTGCCGACAGCTCGTAGGCCAGCCGCCGATCGCGCTCGGCGAGCCCCTGCAGGTGGCGGTCGCGTGCGTCGGTGAGGGGCGCGCCGGCGCGGACTTCGCGCAGAATCTCCAGAGCCGCCCGGCGGGCGGCGGTTGCTTCCTTAATCCAGCATCCCCCGCGTCGGGGATGACGGCATCGCGACTTCACGGCGCGGCATACGGCCGGCGAGATAGGCGGCGCGGCCCGCGATCGTCGCCAGGCGCATCGCCTGCGCCATTAGGGCGGGGTCCTGGGCGGCGGCGATGGCGGTGTTCATCAGGATCCCGTCCACGCCTTGCTCCATCGTGACGCAGGCGTCGGACGCGGTGCCCACGCCCGCATCGACGATCACCGGCACGTGGAGGCGCCGCTTGATGGTGCGCACGCTGAACGGATTCAGCAGGCCCAGCCCGCTGCCGATCGGAGACGCGAGCGGCATCACCGCCGCGCAGCCCGCATCCTCTAGTCGCAGCGCCGTCACGAGATCCTCGTTCGTGTAGGCGAGCACCTTGAAGCCTTCCTGCACCAGCACCTTTGCCGCTTCGAGCAGTCCCGCCACGTCGGGGAGCAGGGTCTCTTCGTCGCCGATCACTTCGAGCTTCACGAAGTCGTTGAAACCGGCCTCACGCGCGAGCCGCGCATAACGAATCGCGTCGGCAGCGGTGTAGCAGCCGGCGGTGTTGGCGAGCAGGAAAGTCTTTTGGGGATCGAGGAAATGGAGGACGCTCGATTCCTTGGAGCGGTCGAGGTTTACCCGCCGCACCGCGACCGTCACGACCTCGGCGCCCGACGCCTCGATCGCGCGCACCATCGTGTCCATGTCGGGATACTTGCCCGTCCCGACCATGAGGCGCGACTGGAACGTGCGCCCGCCGATTTCGAGGGGAGTATCCTGAATTGTCTCAACTGCCGTAGTCACCCGTCCCCCTTCCCCCTTCCCTCATCCCCCTCCAACAAAATGCACCAGCTCGATCGCGTCCCCTTCGTTCACCTTCACGTCACTCAGCGCCGGTCGCCGCACGATGCGGCGATTGTGCTCGACCACGACCGCCCGCGGATCGAGCTGGAGCTGGCCCAGCACGTCGAGCAACGACGACCCCGGTGTGACTCGCTTGTGTTCTCCGTTGATTACGACATCCACTCCCGCATCCTCCGCGCAGCCGCGGCCGGCTCGGCGTCGTCCCAGAGGGCCCGAATCGCGGCCACGCCGTAGGCTCCGCTGTTTCTGACCTCACGCACTCGATCGGCAGTGATGCCGCCGATCGCGATAACCGGTAGTCCGTCGACCGCCGACGCGATGGCCTGCAAGCGTTTGACTCCAAGCGGCGCGCGTCCGGGATGTGAAGCGGTGGCGAATACCGGCCCTACAACAAGATAGTCGGCCCCTTCCGTCCTTGCGGCTTGGGCCTCCGCCAAGTCGTGCACCGACTTACCGATCCACCAGAGCGGATTGAGCGCGCGGGCGGCACTAACGGGCATGCTGCCGCGGCCGAGCTGCACGCCGGCGGTTGGAACGGCGAGAGCGACGTCGAGACGGTCGTTGACAAACAGGAACGATGGAAGGTTGGAAAGGTGGACGGAAAGACTGTACTGCTCGAGGCCCGTGAGCTCACGTCCGCGCGCGTGAAAGGCCAGGTCTGAGCCGCCGCCGTCAGCCAGCGCGCGTGCGATGACGTCGACATCGGGCCGGCGCGCGATGCGCTCATCCGTGATCGCGTGCAGCCGCGGCAGCGGCGGTCTCATGTGAACCTGGTGCCGGCTTTCAGACGGGAGCCGTGCAGCCAGTCGTCCGTCGTCATGCGCGCTTTGCCGGCGGGCTGCACTTCGAAGATTTCGACGGTGCCTCCGGCGGTGTCTTGGAACGGACCCGTGGCGATCACGAGCGAGCCGTCCGCCGAGAGTATTTCGCCAGGGGCACCGGTGCCGGGGAATGGCGGCTCGTTCACTTTGGGATTGAAGAGCTTGATCTCGACGCCGTGCAGCTCTGTCCAGGCGCCAGGCCGCGGGTCGAGGCCGCGAATCAGGCAGCTGATCGCACGCGCGTCCGTCATCCAGTCAATCCTGGCCATTTCACGGGTGAGCTTCGGAGCGTATGTCACGCGGTCTTCATTTTGCGGAACCGGTTGTGGCGGCGGGTCGCTCTGCTCCATCATCGTCAGCGTTTCTATCAGCGCCTGCGCGCCCATTTCCGCCAGGTGTGCTGCCAGCTCACCGCCCGTAGCGTCGGGCGCGATGCGGTGCGGGATCTGATGAAGAATGGGTCCGGAATCCATTCCAGCGTCGAGTTGGATGATCGTGACGCCCGTCGTCTCGAGGCCGCGGATGATGGCCCACTCGACGGGCGCCGCACCCCGTAAACTAGGCAACAGTGAGGGATGCACGTTCACCATACCACGGGATGGCAGCTCGAGGAGCTCGTTCTTGAGGATGTGCCCGTAGGCGACAACCACGCCGATATCGGGCCGCAGATCCCGCAGACGAAGGAGAAACGCGCCGTCTGTCGGCTTCTCCGGCTGGAAGACGGTCAGCTCTTCGGCTTCGGCCGCGACCTTCACCGGCGGAGGAATCAGCTTGGAGCGCGAGCGGCCCTGCGCTGCATCGGGTTGGGTGACGACGGCGACCACGTCGAATCCTTCGCCGACGAGCGCGCGCAGCGACGGCACCGCGAATTCGGGTGTACCAAAAAACGCCACGCGCACTTAGAGCTCACCCGCCGGCTCCGGCGTAACCTCCTTGAGATATCCGGTCTGTCCCTTGCGTGACTTCTTCCATTTCGAAAGCAGCAAGCTGCGCTTCACGGCGCTGAGGTGATCGAGAAACAGAATGCCGTCGAGGTGGTCGATCTCGTGCTGAATGGCGCGCGCCTTGTAGCCGTGTGCTTCGACGCGGGAACGGCGGCCGTCCTGGTCGAGCGCCTCGACGACGACGCGGAGCGGACGCGTGACGTCGCCGAAGATCTCGGGGATCGAGAGGCACCCCTCCTCGGCGGGCTCATCCGCTTCCCCCCGTTCGACGATGACCGGATTGATGAGGACCAGCGGTGGGGGATCCTCCTCGCCGATGTCCACGACGGCGACGCGGCGGGCGACACCGATCTGGTTGGCCGCGAGGCCGACGCCTTTCGCGGCGCGCATCGTCTCGAACAGGTCGTCGACGAGTTGGCGCACGGCCTCATCGACCTGGGCGACGGGCGCTGACTTCTGCCGCAGGAACGGTGAGCCGAGCAGATGCAGGGTGCGAACCGTCACGCCGGCTTCGCCTCGACGGCTGTGCGGTTGGTGATACTGGCGACGCCGCTGCGCAAGATCACGAACTTCGCTTCGCCGCTGCGGATGGTGACCTGATCGTCCTTGATGTGCACGACCTCGCCCACGATGCCGCTGGAGGTCACTATCTGATCGCCGCGCTGCAGCGACGCGAGCAGCTGCTTGTGCTGCGCCGCCTGGCGGCGCTGCGGCCGGATCAGCAGGAAGTAGAAGATCCCGATGAACAGAGCGATCTGAATGATGAATGCGCTGGCGCCAGGCCCACCCGAGCCGGTGGGCGCGATCAACAGCAGGGACAGATATGCCGTGGTCATGCGACTCCTGTGTGTTGGTAGCGGCGGCGCCAGTCATCGGCCCATGTGGCGAACGCGTCGCCGCCCCGCTGAATGGCGGCTCGCATCTCCGCCGCGAGGCGGATCAGATAGCGAACATTGTGCAGCGACAACAACCGCAGTCCCAGCAGCTCGCCCGCGACGAACAAGTGGCGCAGGTATCCGCGCGAATACGTCGTGCACGTCTCACAGTCACAGCTCGCGTCCAGCGGCCGATCGTCGGTCCGGTAGGCGGCATTGCGAATGTTCACCGTGCCTTCTGGCGTGTAGGCCGAACCGTTGCGGCCGCCGCGTGTGGGGGCGACACAATCGAACAAGTCCACACCTCGCTCCACCGCGGAGACCAGATCCGCCGGAAACCCGACACCCATAAGATAACGGGGCAGCGTAGCGGGGAGTCGCGCCGCGAGCACGTCGATGGTCTGGAACATCTTGTCCTTGGGCTCGCCGACGGAAAGACCGCCAATCGCGATGCCGGTCCACGGGCCTAATGCCACTATCCGATCAAGGCACTCGGTCCGAAGAGCGGGGACGGTTCCCCCCTGAACTATCGGCCACAATGTCTGACGGAACGATGGAATGTTGGAATGTTGGAATGTGCTTGTCATTCCATCGTTCCCTCGTTCCATCAGTTCCCGATGTCTCTTCTTACAGCGTGCCAACCAGCGCAACGTCCTCTCCAATGCATCCCGTGCGGTCGCTTCATCCGCGCCTCCAGGAATCACATGATCGAATGCCATGGCGATGTCGGAACCGAGCGTCCACTGGATTTCCATGGCGCGCTCAGGAGTCAGCTTGCGCCGGCCGCCGTCGACGTGACTCTGAAACTCGACGCCGTCCTCATCGACTTTCCGAAAGCCCTCGAGCGAGAACACCTGAAAGCCTCCGGAGTCGGTGAGGAGCGGCCGCTCCCAGGCCATGAACTTGTGGAGCCCGCCGAGCTGCGCGATGACGTCTTCACCCGGGCGCACGTGCAGGTGATAGGTGTTCGCGAGCACGATCTGCGCGCCGACGGCTTTGAGATCGGCAGGGGACAGCGTGCGCACCGTCGCCTGCGTGCCCACGGGCATGAAAACCGGCGTCTCGACGGTGCCGTGGGGCAGGGTCAGGGAGCCCGAGCGCGCGGCACCCGACTGCCCGTCGATCCAGAAGTCGAACATCAGATGATCACCATGGCGTCGCCATAAGAATAGAACCGGTAACCCTCTTGCACCGCCTCGCGGTACGCATTCATCACACGCTCGTAGCCTCCAAAAGCGCAGACCAGCATGAGCAGTGTCGAGCGGGGTAAGTGAAAGTTCGTGATCAGATGGTTCACGATCTTGAAGTCGTATGGAGGATGAATGAAGAGGCTCGTCTCGGCGGCGCCGGCGCGTACTTGGCCGGACGCGTCAGCCGCCGACTCGAGCGCCCGCACGACCGTCGTCCCGACCGCCCACACTGAGTGGTGCCCGCCCTTCTTGAAGTTGATCCGCCCTGCCGCCCCTTCCACAATTTCATACGCCTCAGGATGCATCCTGTGAGCAGCGAGCTCGTCGGCCTCTACCGGCTTGAACGTGCCCGGCCCGATGTGCAGATCGAGCGCGGTCACCGAGATGCCGCGCTCGTGGATCTGGGCGAGTAGCTCCGAGGTGAAGTGCAGGCCCGCGGTGGGCGCGGCGACGCTGCCGTCGTGCGTCGCGAACACCGTTTGGTAGCGCTCGCGATCATCGCGATTGGGGGGGCGGCGGATATACGGGGGGAGCGGCACCTCGCCGTACTTGGTGAGCGTAGCTTGCGCGTCGAGCGCGCCGACGAATCGGACGCGCCGCAGACCGCCACCCAGCACCTCTACGATCTCGACTGCGCTGTCGTCGGCGAATGTGACGCGTCGGCCAGGTCTGAGCTTGCCACCGGGATGCGCCAGCGCGAGCCAGGTCCCGTCAGCGACCTCCCGCACGACCAGGAATTCGGCATCCTGCCCTCCCTCTCGCTTGCCGCGGAGCCGTGCCGGTATGACGCGAGATGTGTTGATGACGAGCAGGTCGCCCGGCGGAATCAGCTCGGGGAGATCGCGGAAGTGCAGGTGGCGCGTTGTGCCGCTCGCGCGGTCGAGCACCAGCAGCCGGCTCGCCGCGCGGTCGGGCAGGGGATGCTGAGCGATCTGCGCGCTGGGAAGATCGTAATCGAAGTCAGTGAGTCGATGCACTAGCCGTCGAAGATACTCGCCTGCTCCGCCGATTTCGGTGGGACAAATCCAAAGTGCCGGTAGGCCGCCGGTGTGGCGACGCGGCCTCGCGGCGTCCGGGCCAAGAAGCCCTGCTGCATCAGAAACGGCTCGTACACCTCCTCGAGCGTCCCCGGATCTTCGCCGACCGCCGCGGCGACGGTCTGCACCCCCACGGGACCGCCGTCGAACATTTCGATGATGGCCTTGAGGATGCGGGCGTCCATGTCGTCGAGGCCGAACTCGTCCACGTCGAGCCGCTTCAGCGCCTCGGCGGCCACGGCCGCGGTGATCTTGCCGCCCGCGCGCACCTGTGCGTAATCGCGGACCCGCTTCAGGAGGCGGTTGGCGACGCGCGGGGTCCCGCGGCTGCGGCGCGCGATCTCCGTGACGCCCGCCGCGTCCGCGCCGACGCCGAGAATGCCGGCCGAGCGGGTGATGATCTGGACGAGATCGTCGGGCGGATAGTAGTGCAGCCGTTCGACCAGCCCGAAGCGCGCGCGCAACGGCGGCGTGAGCAGACCGAACCGCGTGGTGGCCCCGATCAGCGTGAAGCGCTCGAGCTGCATTGGCAGCGTCTGGGCGTGCGGGCCGTCGGCGATGCGCACGTCCACCCGGAACTCCTCCATCGCCGGATAGAGGAACTCCTCGAGCGCCGGACGCAGGCGGTGCACTTCATCTATAAAGAAGATGTCGCCTGCCTTGAGTGAGGTAAGCATGCCGACGAGGTCGCCGGGGCGCTCGAGCACGGGGCCGGACGTGGTGCGGATGTTCACGCCCAGCTCTTTCGCCATGAGCAGCGCCAGCGTCGTCTTGCCTAGCCCCGGCGGGCCGAAGAACAACACGTGATCGAGCGGCTCGTTGCGCTGCTTGGCCGCGTCGATCGCGATCTGGAGCGACTCCTTGACCTTGGCCTGGCCGACGAACTCGTCGAGCCGCGACGGCCGCAGTGCGGCGTCGGTGAGCCGCTCGTTCTCGAGGGCCTCGGGCGTCGTTATTTCCGCGCGAGCCACGAATCCGATCCCCTGCTTTTCGGCAGCGCGCGCCAGCGTACCGGTCGCGCTTCGGCCTCGATGATGTGCAGGGTGTGGCACTGCAGGCAGGTGTCCTCGGCGGCCCGAGTGCCCGCGGGAACCAGGCGCCGGTTGGTGGAGCCGCACCGCGCGCAGATCCACTCAGCGGTGATCTCGGCAGGAATTGCTGTCATCGCGTCGTGAGAATCTGCAGCGCGCGCCGCACCAATGTTTCCGTCTCCGTCTCCGTTCCGTTGCCAGCGAGCGCCTGGCGGATCGCGCGATCGGCCTCCGGTACTCCGTAACCCAGCCGCTCGAGCGCCTTGAGCGCGGCCTCGGCGCCGACGGGAACCGCGATCGACGGAGCCTCTGTGAACTCTTCGACCTTGTCTCCCAGCTCGAGCGCGAGGCGCTCGGCGGTCTTGCGGCCGATCCCGCTCACCGACGACAGCAACCCGATGTTCTTCTCGCGCAGCGCCCGCGCGCCGCGCTCCACGCCGAGTGCCGACAGCAGCGCGATGCCGATCTTGGGTCCGACGCCGCTCACGCTCGTGAGCCGCTGGAAAAAGCGGCGCTC
>Ga0210382_10000677_pt1 | contig 11903 bp, 9 predicted proteins | sample PLMedo_FD_155452 | JGI IMG/M metagenome (GOLD analysis project Ga0210382, IMG submission 155452) | Groundwater sediment microbial communities from an aquifer in East River, Colorado, USA - PLM0_60_coex redo | ecosystem: Environmental > Terrestrial > Soil > Riparian zone | place: USA: East River...
AGGGGCGCGTCGAGTACGTTCTGCTCTATTACGCCTCGCGGGCCCTCTACGGAACGCTGCTCGAGGCGGGCGTCGAGCTCTACGAGTACCACAAGAGCTTCATGCACGCCAAGGTCGCGGTGATCGATGGCCACTGGGCGACGGTGGGCTCCTCCAACATCGATCCGTTCAGCCTGCTGCTCGCGCGCGAGGCGAACGTGGTGGTCGAGGACCGCCGCTTCGCCGCCGAGCTGCGCGCGCGGCTCCGCGCCGACATCGAGCACGGCGCGCGCGTGGTGGCGAAGACCCGTTGGTTCAGGCAGCCCCTGTGGAAGCGCATCCCGAACTGGATCGGCTACGGGCTGGCGCGCTTCGCGATCGGCATGTTCGGCTTCGGCGGACGGTTTTGACGGGGCCCGCTTTGACGACCTATTTGCGGCGCGGGTAGAGTAGTAGGGGCGCAGCCGCTCGGCTCATCCAGGGGAGGAAAGTCCGCATGCCCAAGTATTCAACGGAATCCATTCGTACTGTAGCGCTGGTGGGCCACACCGGCGCGGGTAAAACCACGCTCGCCGAGGCTCTGCTCGCCAAGGCCGGAGCGATCGCCTCGGCCGGTAGCGTCGAGAAAGGCAACACGGTCTGCGATTTCGATCCGCTGGAAAAGGAGTACAAGCACTCGCTCAACTCGGCGCTCGTCAACTTCGCGTGGAAGAACGTCCACATCCACCTGATCGATACGCCCGGGTCGCCGGACTTCATGGGGCAGGCGATCGGCGCGCTCGCCGCGGTCGAGACGGCGGTGATCGTGGTGAATGCCGAGACCGGAATCCAGCTCGCCACGGACCGCATGCTGAAGTGGGCGGCGAAGCGGAACCTGTGCCGCGTGATCGTGATCAACCGCATCGACGCGGAGAACGCCGATCTTGAGGCGATGCTCACCCGCATCCAGCAGGCTGTCGGGAAGCAATGCCTGCCGATCAACCTCCCGGCGAAAGGCGGGAAGGACGTGGTGGACTGCTTCTTCAATCCCGACGGGGAGGCGGATTTCTCCTCGGTGAAGGAAGCCCACTCGGCGCTCGTCGACCAGGTCGTCGAAGTCGACGACGCGCTGATGGAGAAGTACCTCGAGCAGGGCGAGGTGGCGCCTGAGCAGCTGCACGCGCCCTTCGAAAAAGCGCTGCGCGAGGGACACCTCATCCCGGTGTGCTTCACTTCGGCGAGGAACGGCGCGGGCATAGCCGCACTGCTCGACATCTTCGCGGACCTCGCGCCGAACGCGACCGAGGGCAACGCGCCGCCGTTCCTGAAGGGCGAAGGGGCGGAGGCGCAGGAGTTCTACGCCGTGCCCGGCCCCAAGGCGCACGTGCTCGCGCACGTGTTCAAGGTGATCGTCGATCCCTTCGTCGGCAAGGTGGGGATCTTCCGCGTGCACCAGGGAACGATCACTCCGAACACGCAGCTCTTCGTCGGCGACGGCCGGCGCCCCTTCAAGGTCGGGCACCTGTTCACCGTGCAGGGCAAGGATTACGTCGAGACCGATGCGCTCGTGCCCGGGGACATCGGGGCGGTGACCAAGGTCGAGGAGATCGAGTTCGACCGGGTGCTGCACGATTCGCACGACGAGGACCATATCCACCTGCGCCCGCTCGAATTCCCCACGCCGATGCACGGTATCGCGGTCGAGACCAAGAAAAAAGGCGACGAGCAGCGCCTGTTCGAAGTGCTGCACAAGCTCGAGATGGAGGACCCGTGCTTCAAGCTCGAGCGCCACGCGACCACCAACGAGACCGTGATCCGGGGGCTGGGCGACCTGCACATGCGCGTCAAGCTCGACAAGATGCTGCAGCAGTACAAGATGGAGCTTACGGTCAAGCCGCCCAAGATTCCCTACCGCGAGACCATCACGCGCCTCGCCGAAGGCCATTGCCGCCACAAGAAGCAGACGGGCGGCGCGGGGCAGTTTGGCGAAGTGTTCCTCCGCGTCGAGCCCCTTCCCCGCGGCAAAGGCTACGAATTCGTGGACAAGGTGAAAGGCGGCGTGATTCCGAACGTCTTCATCCCGGCGGTGGAGAAGGGCGTTCGCATGGCTCTGGATACGGGCGTGATCGCGGGCTACCCGGTGCACGACATCCGCGTGACTGTATACGACGGCAAGCACCACGCCGTGGACTCGAAGGAAGTCGCGTTCGTCTCGGCGGGGAGGAAGGCCATCATCGACGCGTTTTCAAAAGCGGGGGCGATCGTGCTCGAGCCCATCGTCAACATCGAAATCGCCGCGCCCGACAAATTCATGGGCGATTTGACCTCGGACCTCTCGGGCAAGCGCGGGCAGGTCACCGGCACCGACAACGCGGGCGGCGAACTCACCACCATCAAGGGCATGGCGCCGCTATCGGAGCTATCGGATTACCAGACGCGGCTGAAGTCGGTCACTGGCGGACAGGGATCGTACTCCATCGATTTTTCGCACTACGCGCCGGTGCCGCCGCACACTCAGGCGCAGCTTGTTAGCAAGCACAAGCAGCCGGTGGAGGAGGAGCAGTAAGCGACGTTGTAGTAGGACACCGCAGCCAAGTCATCGAAGCTTTACGCACACCGAGGGGCACGACTACAACTCCCCGACTTTGTGTCGATAATTCTTGACAGGCCGAGCCCCGGTCGTGAAAGATTGAAAAAACAGAATCGATTTTAAAAAAGAGGGAGGCCGCATGCATTGCTGCTCGAGAGCGACGCTGTGTGCCGCGTCGCTCGCATTTCTCGCGGCCTGCGTCAGCTCGCCCATTCCTGAAGGCTACACGGGGCCCACGGCCACGATCCGCGATTCTGCGCGACCCGAGTCGGGTAGCCGAGCGATCTTTTTCTACGTGGCGACAGTCGACGGCAACGCGATCCCAGAAAGCTTGGCGGTGACGCGGCAAGTGAACTACGGCCGCGGCGCCTCGCTGACGCCCAAGGTGATCGAGAGAAAGGTCCCGGCAAGGCCGCTTGTCCTCACTCTCGAAGGGCGGACCGCGTACGGGGCACCCATCCAGGAAATCTTCAACACGAAAACCATGTACAGCGTAAACGCAACCGTCGAGTTCGAGCCGACGCCGGACCGCGTATACGTTGTGATGGGAATCCTGCAGCAAGACAAAACCGAGATATGGCTCGCAGACCAGGCAACCGGCGAGCGGGTCGGGAAGGTCGTGCAGCCGAAGTAGCGGGTAGGAGCGGGAGGGGGCGTGAACCGCCATAGGTCGGTGCGTGGGGCAATTTTCTTCGGTGTTTTTACTCTCACCGCGACTGCGCTTGCTGCACCGCCAGTAAGCAGTTCGTCGAACACCGCTGTCGCGCAGCCGAGTTTCAAATCCAGCGGATATGCGCCGCCGCATCGACACGTGCCGGACGAGATTCTGGTCAGATTTCGTGAATCCACGTCTACCTTCTCCCGCAGCCTCACCCATTCGAGAATAGGCACAAGGGTAGTCAGGGAGTTCAGGGTCGCCAAAGGTCTTCAGCGCGCAAAGCTGCCGCCCGGCATGACCGTGAGCCAGGCGCTTCAGGCTTTCAGCAACCATCCCGACGTGCTCTACGCGGAACCGAACTATCTCGTCCACGCATTCGCAACCCCGAACGACCCGCGCTTCTCCCAGCTCTGGGGCCTGCACAACACCGGCCAGACGGGCGGCACTCCGGGCGCCGACACTCGGGCGCCGGAAGCATGGGACCTGACCACCGGCAGCACCGATGTCGTCGTGGCGGTCATTGATACAGGGATCGATTATGGGCATCCGGATCTTGCAGCGAACGTGTTTCGGAACACTGCGGATTGCAACACCAACGGCATCGACGACGACGGAAATGGATTTGTAGACGACTGCTACGGAGTCAACGTGTGGTCCGTCAACCACAATGGGTTGGTCACAGACGACAACAGACATGGCACCCACGTCGCTGGAACCATTGGGGCCGCCGGCAACAACACCGTGGGCGTTGCGGGCGTCAACTGGACGACAAAAATCCTCGCTTGCAAATTTCTCAGCAGTGGCGGTGAGGGCAGCACGGCCGATGCAATCGAGTGTCTCGACTACGTCGCAATGATGAAGGACCGCGGCGTCAACATCGTAGCCAGCAACAACAGTTGGGGTGGTGGAGGCTATTCCCAGGCTTTGCGCGATGCCATCGATGGCCATCGCCAACGCGGAATATTGTTCGTTGCCGCTGCCGGAAACGACAGCGCGAATAACGATGCGCTTCCCACATATCCGTGCTCTTACGATGTACCGAACATCATCTGCGTCGCGGCGACAAATGACGTCGACGGCTTGTCTTTTTTTTCGAACTATGGGAAGAAATCCGTGCATCTCGGTGCTCCGGGCGAACACATCTTGAGCACGGTGCCGTTCCCGTTCAATAGCGCCGGGTATGACACCTTCAGCGGAACCTCGATGGCCACGCCCCACGTGACGGGCGCCGTTGCTTTGATCCACTCCCTCTATCCCGGCATAGATTGGCGCGCTGTGAAGAATCGAATTCTCGCGGGCGGTGATATCGTGAATTCGCTCGGCCAGACCATGACTGGACGGCGGCTCAATCTCTTTGGAACGCTCACCTGCAGCAATTCCACTGTTCTCGCCCGTATACAGCCCCAGGATTCGGTCGTAAACAGTTACCTCGGGAGGCCCATCCCGCTGTCTGCCTTGCACATCAACTGTGCCGCTCCGAACGGCGATGTAACGGTCACGGTCTCGCCCACCGGCGAGACAATTACCTTGTTGGATAACGGTCTTGGCAGCGATATAGGCGCCGGCGACGGCGTCTATACCGGAACATGGACTCCGCCCTCCACCGGAGTCTTCACCCTGACATTTCCCAATCAGGATGTCGTGACGGTAAATCTCGACCCGGACGTTCAGATAGGGTTCCCCGTGAAGGCCACGGGAGGAGAAGGGGTTCCCTGGTCGGTCGCGTTGGTCGCCGATCTCGACGGCGACTCCCGCCTCGACATCGTCGCTACGAGCTTCTTCTCGATTACGGAGCATCATCTCAACGCATGGAACTCCTCCGGCGCGCCTTTGAGGGGGTGGCCGGTATCGACGCCGGGGACGCCGTTTCCCGCAGCCGGGGAGCTGTCGGCCTCGCGCCCCGGGAAAGAGGTTTTTGCGATCAACCCAACCGGGACGAGTGTCGCGTTGACCGCCTACGACGGGACAGGGGCAAGCTTGCCTGGATGGCCGCGCAGCGAACCGGGTAATAACGTATTTCTCGTGCCGCCGACGCTCGCGGATATCGATGGAGACGGCGTAGACGAAATCTTTTTTGCGGACGGATACACCGGGCAGCTACGCGCTCTTCGGGCGGACGGAACGGTATTGCCGGGATGGCCGATGTCAAACCCCAATTTCGGGTTCGGGACACCCGCCATCGCAGACCTCGATGGGGATGGCACTCTTGAGATCGTGACTGTCGGCGGCAACAACCTTTACGCGTTCCATGCCAACGGCACGTTGGTTCAGGGTTTCCCCGCGGCTTTCCCTGTCTACAACGATACGAAAGCGTTCCCCGTCATTGGGGATGTGGACGGCGACGGCAAACCCGATATTGTCGTGGTTGGAAAGTCGACCGCGAGCTCTGTCTCGTCGGTCTACATATTCGGAGCTGACGGGACCTTAAAGCGCTCAATCCCGCTCACGGGATTCGTCCTGACCTCGATCGGCACGGTACCTGCCCTTGCGGACTTGGACGGCGACGGCGTGCTGGAGATCATTGTGCAGACGGTCTCGGCTTTGAACGTGGTTCGCGGCAGCGGCGAGACCTTTCCGGGCTGGCCAGTGGCCTTGGGCAACGATTTCACACCCTTCCCCGCCGTCGGCGATGTGGACGGCGACGGCCTCCCGGACATAATCATGACAACCCGCATTCCAGCTGCTAATCCTGACCAGGCACTACTGGGCCAGGTCCACGTGTTCGACCGCCATGGAGTCCCGCACGCACGCTTTCCGAAAACGCTGCCGATCGGGGTGCCCGCGGCCCCGGCGATCGCCGACATCGATGGCGATGGTCGCAATGAAATCGTCATCGCAGGCAATTTCCTGAACGGCGAGCGGGGCTTCTTCGACAAGGTGTGGGTGTTCGACCTCGGGGGTCCGCCGCATGGCCCTGTGCTGTGGGGACAGTTCATGGGCAACGCGAAACACACGGGCACGGCTGTCCCGCAGTCCGCCGCGCCGCAAGCGCATTACACGCTCGGCGTTGCCACGACGGGAAGCGGTGCTGTGGCGTCCAACCCGGCGGGCATAGATTGCGGCAGCGATTGTTCCGAAATATATATCAGCGGAACATCGATCACTCTTACAGCCGCTCCCGCCGCCGGTTATCGCTTCAATGGATGGACCGGTGCCTGCAGCGGCAATACCCCTGCCTGTACCGTTTTAATGGATCGAGACAGATCGGTGGCGGCCGAATTCGTGCGCATCCAGCACAGTCTGACGGTGAGCCGTACCGGTTCAGGCAACGGAAGCGTAAGTTCTGCGCCCGCCGGTATTAACTGCGGCAGCAGTTGCACGGCAATGTACGACACTGGCACGCCGGTGAGGCTAACCGCAACGCCGGCCAGCGGCTCGACATTTTCTGGCTGGGGCGGCGCATGTGCCGCTCAAGGCAACCTGTGTACCGCAACGACCAATTCTGATAGCACCGTCACCGCAACGTTCCAGCTGTCGCCTCCCGCCGTCAATAGTGGTGGCGGTGGTGGCGGCGGTGGGCCATGCTTCATAGCCACGGCTGCGTACGGGACAGCGATGGCTGAGGAAGTGCACTATCTCCGAGCGTTCCGCGACCAATATCTGCTTACCAACAAACCCGGCCGATGGTTTGTCGAACTCTATTACCGCTGGAGCCCGCCGCTGGCGAACTACATCCGCGCGCATGATGGACTACGCACAGCAGTTCGTTGGATGCTGGCGCCCTGGGTTGGCTTGAGCAAACACTTGGTCGATACAGAAGTTGTTCAGCAGAGAGCAATCAATCGACCTTAGCTGAGTTGCTTCTCTCCTCAGGGTTGGTCCTTGATCACTCGCTGGGGTGAGGGTGTCCGGACGTATTTCAAAACCGAGACCCTCTCGGACGCCTTCAGACCGCGTGTTAAGCTCACAACCACTCGCGGGTCCTATAACCAAGGAGTGCCTGCAATGCGCACGATCCCTTTCTTTGCCTGTGCCGTAATCCTCACCGCCTGCACCTCCGCCCCCTACGCTCTCCGCGACATGGGTTCGTTCCACGTCGGCGGGCGCGATGTGGAGATCACGGGCAAGCCGGTGAAGGAGGTGGTGTTCACACCCGGCGGGGTGCCGGCGAAGGTCGATCTCAACGGCACGTACTCAGTCGAGGCGATGTACGTTCAGTATTTTCTTCCGGCGAACCGCCGCGGGGCGGTGCCGCTCTTGATGTGGCACGGCGGGGGCCTCACGGGCGTGACGTACGAGACCACGCCCGACGGGCGCGAGGGCTGGTTGAATTTCTTCGTCAAGCAGGGCTGGGACGTGTACAACTCGGACGCGGTCGAGCGCGGCCGCGCGGGCTGGGCGATGACCCCGGACATTTTCAAGGGCGAGCCGGTGTTCCTCGCCAAGGCGAATCCCTTCGAGCGCTTTCGCATCGGGCAGAGTCTCGGTTCCTGGAGCCCCGACCCGGCGCAGCGTAAGCTGATGCCGAACGTGCAGTTCCCGGTCGAGGCCTACGACAATTTCGTGAAGCAGAGCGTGCCGCGCTGGACGACCACCGACGACGCGATCATCCGCGCGTATACCGCGCTGGTGGACCGCGTGTGCCCGTGCGTGATTCTCTTTCACTCGCAGGCCGGGCAGTTCGGCTTCAAGGTGGCGCAGGCGCGGCCCGACAAGGTGAAGGCGCTCGTCGCGGTCGAGCCCGCGGGGATCGGCGACGCGAAGCAGGTGGCTGTTCTCAAGAACATTCCGACGCTCGTCGTCTACGGCGACAACATCGCGCTCGACTCGCGCTGGCCGCAGATCCGGAAGAACGGCGTCGATTTCGTGGGCGAAATCTCGAAAGCGGGCGGCAAGGTCGAAGTCCTCGACCTGCCGAGCGCCGGCTTCCGCGGCAACTCGCACATGCTGATGATGGACCGGAACAACCTGCAGGTCGCAGCACTCATCCAGGAGTGGCTGGCGAAGCAGGGGCTGGTTCGCTAGGCGAAAGGCCTTCAGAAAAGGAGGAGAAGAATGCACCGCACCCTCGTTGCGGCGATGTTCGTTCCGGCCTCGCCATGAGCTCAGATCGAAGCAAGATTGCCGGGGCCCGCAAACTCGACTTGGCGTCGACCTTTGCGGTACTCGACTCCGATCACTTGGCGACCCTGGTCGATGTCACGCCTACGATTTATGAAGAGCTGGATGAGCGCTTCGACAGGTTCAAGGGCCGGCTCCTTGTCTCGTGCTATGGCTTTGAGTCGGACTGGCCGACGTGGGAAAGACATCCCGCGGGGGACGAGATTGTCTGCCTGCTTTCGGGCAATGCGAGGATGGTGCTCGATCGAGACGGCGTGGAGGAGGTAATTCATTTGCGCGACCCCGGTTCCTATATCGTTGTTCCGAAGGGAACGTGGCATACGGCTCGAACGTCTGTTGCGACGAAAATGTTGTTCATAACGCCTGGTGAAGGCACGGAAAACAGGCCGATCTGAAGCCTTGGGTGGCATCGACATATCGAGGTAACGCTTATGTGCAGAAACATCAGGACCCTCTTCAACTTCGAACCCCCGGTGACGGACGAAGAGATTCGTTCGGCCTCGCTGCAATTCGTGAGGAAAGTGAGCGGCTTCAACAAACCATCGAAAGCCAACGAAGCTGCATTTCTTGCGGCGGTTGACGAGATAGCCAGAGTCTCCAGGAACCTTCTGAACTCGCTCGAGACGAACGCGGCACCGAGGAACCGTGAAGAATTGGCTGCCAAGGCACGAGCGCGCGCTGTTCAGAGGTTCGCGCCATAGCGAGAACGGGCTCATGCGCCGGGCACTGCATAATCCCGTTCTATCCTTCCTCTCACCAGCCGCGCAAGGGCAGCCGTCAGCCGGGTCGCAGCCAATCGCTTGAGCAATGTTTTTTCCCCGGTCATTCCGTGACGCGCGAGCTCGCGCGTGAACTCGAGGTCCTTTTCCCGGCCCGCCACGTATTTCGACAGCGCGAGGTCGTGCACCTCCAGGCACAGGCCCGCATAGCCGTCCGTATTGGAATTTTCGATGCGTACCAGGCGCCGCTGCCAGCCACGCGGCAGCGTTGCCGTATCCGGCGCGACGCCTTGCGCGTAGTAGCCGTATTGCTCGTGGAATTTCGAACCCTCGCCGATGGCGCCGTCTACCTTGTCGGCGAGCTCGGGCTTGTTCTTCGGATACAGATCCGCCTCCATCGATCTGAGCAGGGCCGTCGGGGAGTCGGGAAACTGGCCGAGCACCGCCTGGCTGCCGATCACGACGATCTCGCGCTCGCCGGCGATGCGCCCCGCCGCGCGGATCAGATGCTCAAGCTCGGAACGCTTCATATACCCGCTCCCGCTCGGCGGGTGTGAGCACGCCCGCGAAAGGAGAAGACTGCCGCAGGCGGACGGCCGAATCGTCCGTACCCGTGATCAGCGCGGCGATTTCCGGCCACGGGCGGCCCAGGATCTCGCGCCACTCCTCCAGCGTACGCGGCGCGCCGTCGCCATAGCGCGAGATCCATTTTTCGAGATTCCGCCGGGCCGTGGCGAGGAGCCGCCGGTCGACTTCGATTTTCCGCGCGATCAGGCAGTGCATCGCGAGGCTGCGCGCCTCGATGATACGGTGCTTGAGCAGACCGGGCGAGATTGCCGCCGACCTTGCGGGCAGCCAGCGCATCGTCAACCGCAGGCCCGCGGCGCGCTGGCGGGTACGGTAGCGGCGCATGCGTTCGGCCGCGGACTGGGCGCGGCCGGTGGGGGGGCGTCCCGGGTGGCGGGTGGGCATTGAATTATCGTAACATGTTACGATAATAAGGACAAACGCTTTCGCCGGACTGTCCGGCAGCATTGCGAAATCACGGCAGCCGAGGCTACTATCCGTCCGGTCTGGAGCGACCCTTGGGGTTGGGAGAAACATGAACACGGCGAGCGCCGGCTTGTCGGAAAGCCGCTGGCGGTATTTTCTGCTGGCGATCGTCGCGATCGGGTCCATGGCGCTGATGCTCTCGTCCCCGCCGATCGGTCAGGATCCCCAATATCACGAATTCGCCGACCGGCGCGCTTTTTTCGGCATTCCGAATTTCTGGGACGTCGTCTCCAATATCCCTTTTCTTCTGGTTGGAATCGCGGGGCTGAGGTTTTGCCTGGCGCACGACCTGCGAGGCAAGTCCGCCTGGCTCGTGCTCTTCGCCGGCGCGGCTCTCGTGAGCGTGGGGTCGAGCTATTACCATTGGGACCCGAAGGACGCGACGCTCGTCTGGGACAGGCTGTCCATCACGATCACCTTCATGGGCTTGTTCGTTGCTGTCCTCGCCGAGCACCTGAGCGCACGGCTTGCGCGTGTTCTTCTCGTTCCGATGCTGCTGCTGGGGCTCGCCAGCGTGCTCTACTGGCGCGCTTTCGGCGACCTGCGGCTTTATCTCTGGGTCCAGTTGATTGCTCTGCTTGCCATCCCGTTGATCATTGTCTTGTTTCGCGCCGCATACACGCGCCGCTGGCTGCTCCTCGCGGCCCTCGGCTGGCACGCGCTCGCGAAGGTTTCGGAGCTCTACGACCGGGAATTCTTCGCCCTCACCGGAAATCTGTTCAGCGGCCATTCCTTCAAGCACATCCTGGCGGCGATGGCCTGCTTCACTATTCTCTGGATGCTCCGAACGAGGAAACCGCTTTGACCGGCTACATGACCACCGCAATCTTCATCATCTTCTGCATCGTCTATCTCGGCATGATCCTCGGCGGGCTGCCGTTCCTGCAGCTCGACCGCACCGGGATCGCGCTGCTGGGGGCGATCGCCCTGATCGGCGTCGAGGCTTTGAGCCCCGAGGAGGCCGCGAAATCGATCCACCTGCCCACGCTGATCCTGCTGTTTTCCTTCATGGTCGTTTCGGCGCAGATGCGCCTGGGCGGCTTCTATACCTGGGTCACGCGAGCGCTCGCCGCGCTGCCGCTGTCCCCACCGCTGCTGCTCGCGGCGCTGATCGTCGTGGTGGCGGCACTATCGGCCGTGTTCAGCAACGACGTCGTCTGCCTTGCCGTCGCCCCGGTCCTGATCGAGGCCTGCCTCGCGCGCCGGCTGGATCCGGTGCCCTATCTGCTCGCACTCGCCTGCGCCGCGAACGTCGGTTCTGCGGCGACCTTGATCGGCAATCCGCAGAACATGCTGATCGGCGAAACGCTGAAGCTTTCGTTCGGGGGGTACATCGCCCAGGCGCTCGTTCCCGTGCTCCTCGGGCTCGCAGTGACCTGGGGCCTCATCGCCTGGCAGACGCGTGGCCGCTGGGCGCAGGCGCTGAGCGGAGCGGCGGATCAGGCCGCGTCGGAACGGCGCGAGGACCATCGCGCTCCGTTCGATCGCTGGCAGACGGCGAAGGGCCTTTCGGTCGCCGCTGCGCTCTTGACGGTGTTCCTTTTCGTGCCCTCGTGGCCGCGCGACGTGGCGGCGCTGACCGGCGCGGGGCTGCTGCTCATGAGCCGCAGGCTGCATTCCACCAAGATGCTGGGGCTCGTGGACTGGGAGCTGCTGATCCTCTTCATCGGTCTCTTCGTAGTGAACCACGCATTGCAGGAGACGGGGATCGCCGCCGGGATCGTGGCCGATCTTGCGGCCGCCGGCGTGAACCTGGAGCACCCCGGGCCGCTGTTTGCGGCGACGCTGGTGCTGTCGAACATCGTCTCCAACGTGCCGGCGGTGATGCTCCTGCTCCCGGTTGCCGAGCACGCGCTCGCCGGCC
>Ga0210382_10000678_pt1 | contig 11893 bp, 11 predicted proteins | sample PLMedo_FD_155452 | JGI IMG/M metagenome (GOLD analysis project Ga0210382, IMG submission 155452) | Groundwater sediment microbial communities from an aquifer in East River, Colorado, USA - PLM0_60_coex redo | ecosystem: Environmental > Terrestrial > Soil > Riparian zone | place: USA: East...
CCGGCTTCACCGGGATCGCCGACGTGTTCGAGAGCGAATACGGCGGCTTCTGCACCACCTTCTCGCGCTCGCAGGATCGCTTCAAGCTCGCCGAGCTGACCGCAGGTTTCGGCAGCACCTGGCAGACCATGGGCGTCGCGCTGAAGTTCTATTCCTGCGTCGGCAGCAACCACACCACGCTCGACGCGCTGCGCGAGATGCGCTCGGAGCGGGCGTTCGGCGCGAAGGACGTGAAAAAAATCGTCGTGCACGCCTCGCAGGTGACCGTGGATCACGCCGGCTGGAAATACCGGCCGCAAGGACTCGCCTCGGCCCAGATGAACCTTCCTTTCTGCGCGGCGACGCTCCTCCTCGAGGGCGATTGCTTCGTCGACCAGTTCAGCGACGCCGTCGTCTCCGATTCCCGGCGCATGGCGCTCGCCGAAAAAATCGAAGTCCGGCCCGACCCGGAAATCAGCGCGAAGGGCGCGAAATACCGCCACAGCGTGCGGGTGGAGGTGATTCTCAACGACGGCAGCCGCATGGAACGCACGGTGGAGACGCCGCGCGGCAGCGACCCGAATTTCGCGAGCGAGGCTCAGATCGTAGCCAAGTTCGAAAAACTGGCGGCGCATGCGCTCAAGCGGGGTCAGGCGGCGCAATTGCGCGACGCGGTGCTCGGAATGGAGAAGCTGCGCGACGCGGCGCGCCTCGCGCAGTTGATGGCGGTCGGGAGGAAAAAATGAACCGAATCGCAGCCGGGCTTCTCGCGCTGGGAATGTCTTTGCCGATGGTGGCCGCACTGGCTCAGTATCCGAGCAAGCCGATCCGTATGATCGTTCCCTGGCCGGCGGGCGGCACGGTGGACGGGGTGGCGCGCGTCATCGGCCCGAGCTTCTCCTCCGGCCTCGGCCGTCCGATCGTCGTGGAGAACAAGGCGGGCGCGGGCGGCTCGATCGGGCAGGCGGAGGCTGCAAAGGCGCCGGCCGACGGCCACACCGTGCTCTTGGTGTTCGACACGCACGCCGTCAACCATCTGCTCTACAAGAACTTGGGCTACGACCCGTTCAAGTCCTTCGAGCACGTGAGCCTGCTCGTCACGTCCCCGCAGGTGCTCGCCGGCGCAACCAACTTCGCGCCGGGCTCCGTGCCGGAGCTCGTGGCCTTCGCGAAAGCCAATCCCGGGAAAGTGAGCTACGCGACGGTGGGCGCGGGCAGCTCGAACCACCTGAACGCCTTGCTGCTTTCGAACCGCACCGGAATCGAAATGACCCACGTGCCTTACAAGGGCGGTGCGCCGATGATGATCGATCTGGTCGGCGGCCAGGTGAACGTCATGTTCGTCTCCGCGCCGCAGGCGATCCCCCAGGTGAAGGCGGGGCGCATCAAGGCGCTCGCGATCGGAGCCGCGCGCCGCATCCCCCAGCTGCCGGATGCGCCGACCGTCGCCGAGACGCTCCCCGGGTTCGCCGCGCAATCCTGGGTGGGGATGCTCGTTCCGGCGGGAACGCCAAGGGAGATCGTCGCGCGGCTGCACGCCGAAGCGACGAAGGCGCTCGCCGATCCGGGAGTGCGCGGCAAGCTCGACGCTCAAGGGTTCGACGTCGTCGGGAGCACGCCCGAGGAGTTCCTCGCCTTTGCGCGCGCCGAGTCGGAGAAGTGGGCGAAAGTGATCCGCGATTACAATATCCGGGTCGAGTAAAGGAGTCACTATGGCGCGCGACACGAAGTGGATTCCCCAGGGTGTCATCCCCGCGGTGCTGCTGCCGTTCCACGAGGACCTGTCGATCGACGAGCCTTCCTTCCGCGCGCACTTGCGCGACGTCGCCTCGGCGGAAGGACTGTCCGCGATCACCATCAACGCGCACTCGACCGAGGTCGCTTCCTGCACGTTCGACGAGCAGAAACGCGTTCTCGCGATCGCGAAGGACGAAATCGGAGACCGGCTGCCGATCGTGCACGGCGTGTATGCCGAAGGCAGCCTCGAGGCGGCGCGCATCGCAAGTATGGCGGCGGCGGGCGGCGCGGCGGCGCTCCTCGTTTTCCCGCCCGGGCCCTTCACGATGGGACAACGTCCCGAAATGGCGGTCGAGCACTTCCGGCGCGTCGCCGGCGCGGCCGGCCTTCCCCTCATCGCCTTCCAGTACCCTCTTGCCGGCGGCCAGGGCTATCCGCTCGCGACCTTGCTGAAGATCATCGAGGCGGTGCCGCAGGTAACGGCGATCAAGGACTGGTGCGCGAGTCCCCAGCTGCACGAGCGCCAGATCCGGACCCTGCAGTCGCTCGAGCCCCCGGTGAACGTGCTCACCACGCACAGCTCGTGGCTGATGAGCTCGCTTGCACTCGGATGCAACGGCCTGCTCTCGGGCAGCGGCTCGGTGATCGCGGATCTGCAGGCCAGGCTTTTCCGGGCGGTGCGCGCGAACGACCTCGCGACCGCGAGGCAGATCAACGAGCGCATCTGGCCGACGGCCGAAGCGTTCTACGCCGAGCCCTGGGTCGACATGCACAACCGCATGAAGGAAGCGCTGGTGATGATGGGCAAGCTTCCGCGCGCGGTGGTGCGCCCTCCGCTCGTCAAGATTCCGCAAGCCGAGATCGAGCGCATCCGTGACGCGCTCATCGCCGCGGGCCTGCTCGATCGCGCCGGAAAAGCGCGCAAGGCCGCGTAGTCGTTGCCCGATTCAAAAGGAGGTTGACATGCCGCCAGTTCGCCTGGGTCTGCTCGTACTGGGGCTCGCAGCAAGCCCGTTCGCCGCCGCGCAGGCCGACATCCGTCCCGGCCTGTGGAACATGAGCGTCGAATTCTCCGTTCCCGCGGATCCGGCATTCAAACAGCCCGCGATCTCGCGCCCTCAGTGCCTCACCGCCGCCGACGCGCGCGATCCCAGCCGCCTGCTCGCGGAAATGTCGGTGCCCGGCGCGACGGGCTGCGCGATTTCCGGCAAGAGCGGATCGTCCGGGCACTTCGAATTCGACGTGAAGTGCGAAGGTATTTTCGCGATAGGCGGCCACGGCTCGGTCGACTACACCCCCGACGCGATGCAGGGCACGGTGAATCTGGACTTCAGCCTCGGCGATCCGGGCGCCAAGCGAACCGGGTCGGTCAGCCGGATCGCGGCGCGGCGCGTCGGGGACTGCTGAATGAAAAACCGGGGACAGACCACGGTTTCCTCGTCGTCAGCCCGAAAAGGTGGTCTGTCCCCGGTTTCATGAAGATCGAATGCGTCCTAGAGTGCGCCAACCATCTCGGCGAAGGCCCGGTCTGGGACGTCGAGGAAGGCCGGCTCTACTGGGTTGACGGGACCGGCCGGCGCGTCGGCAAGCCCTCGATCTGGCGGCTCGATCCGAAGAGCGGCAAGACCGAGAGCTGGGCGCTCAAACGCGACGTCGGGGCGCTCGCGCTGCGCAAGAAAGGCGGCGCGGTGCTCGCGCTCGACGACGGTTTTTATTTCTTCGACCTCCAATCCGGCAAGCTCGACGCGATCCAGCTCGTGCACGCAGGGCAGCCGCGCGTGCGACTGAACGACGGCAAGTGCGACCGGCACGGGCGCTTCTTCGCCGGCGGCATGGACGACAAGGAGGAGCTGAAGATCTGCGCGCTGTGGCGCCTCGATCCCGATCTCGCCGTCACCCTGGTGGACGACGGCATCATCTGCTCGAACGGACCGTGCTGGAGCCCCGACGACAAGACGTTCTACTTTGCCGACAGCTTCCAGGGCGAGATCTGGGCCTACGACTACGACCTCGCGACCGGCACGCCCTCGAACAAGCGGCTTTTCGCCTCGTTCAAGAACGATGCCGGTGTCGCCGACGGCTCGACCGTCGATGCAGAGGGCTGCGTGTGGAACGCGCAGCTGATCTCGGGCGAGCTGGTGCGCTATGCGCCCGACGGGAGCGTCGAGCGGCGCATCGGCATGCCGGTGAGGAACATCACCAGCATCATCTTCGGCGGGGACAAGCTCGACGAGATCTACGTCACTTCGATGGCGCGTGTGAAGCACCCCGCGGTGCACGATCGTTTCGCGAAAGAAACGAAACCGCAGTTCCTCGCCGGGAGCCTTTTCCGCATCACCGGCCTCGGCATCCGCGGCGTTCCCGAGCCGCGATTCGCGGGCTGAATCAATCCGCTCGCAGCTTGTTCCTGCTGATGATCTCGCCCCAGCGCGCGTAGTCGCGCCGCACGATCGCGTTGAAGTCCTCGCCGGAGATTCCCGAAGGCTCTACGCCGAGCTCGCGGAAGCGGTTCGCCACCACCGGGATCTGCAGCACCGAGCGGACGTCTGCGGCGAGCTTGTCGAGCACCGGCTTCGGCGTTCCGCCGGTAGTGAATATCCCGTGCCAGCCGGGGATCCCGAGTCCCGGAAAGAGCGAATCGAACGGCACTGCTCCGGGGAGCTGCTCGAGCGGCGCGCTGCCGGTGACCAGGAGGGCGCGCAGCTTCCCTGCCTTGACGTGCGGGATCACCGCGACGGTCACGTCCAGCATGATGGGGGGCTCTCCGGAGAGGACCGCCTGGAGCGCGGGCGCGGCGCCTTTGTAAGGCACGTGGGTGAGACTGATGCCCGCCGCGCTCTTCAGCAGCTCGACGTAGAGATGCTGTCCCGAGCCGTTTCCCGCGCTCGCGTAGTTGAGCCGCCCCGGCTCCTTCTTCGCCCGGGCGATCAAATCCTGGATCGAGCCGATCCCGCTCGCCGGATTGACGACGAAGGCATAGGTGAGGAGCGTGGTCTGCGTCACGCCGATCAGATCCTTCAACACGTCGTAGGGCACCTTCTGCAGGTGCGGCAGCGTGACGAGCGGGGTCGAGCTGATGATCATGAGTGTGTAGCCGTCGGGGGCGCTCTTCGCGACGTACTCGGGGCCGATCGTGCTTCCGGGCTTGTTCTCGACGACGACAGGCTGGGACCAGCGGTCCTGCAATTCCTTCCCGATCAGGCGCCCGGAGATGTCGAGCGGCCCTCCCGGCGGAAAGGGCACGACGAGGCGCACGGACTTCGACGGGAATTGCTGGGCTTGCGCGGGTGTGCCGGCCGCGAGAGGGATAAGAAGCACAAGAGCGAAGAATCGCCTCATGCGGATGGGCCCTGTCGCAGCATCATTATCGCGTCAGCGCACGTCGACGACCACGAACTTGCCCTCGGTGATGACGAAAACGAAGCTGCCCCGGGGATCGGTCGCGATGCGGGCGATCCCGGTGTTCACGCCGGTGAGGGAGATCGGCGCAAGCTCGGTGAAGGTACCGGTTACGTCGAAGATGCGCAGGCTGTACGGATTGGTCGATAGCTCGAGGCCGTAGGCGCGATTGCCGTCAGGACTGAGATCGCCGGCGTGGCTGCCGATCGCCAGCGTCCCGAGGGACGCGAGATTGGCGTTCACGAGGAGGCTGTTGACGAAGGCCCTTTCCGCATGCCGGCTGTACGTGCCGCGAGCGTAGTGTTCCTTCGTCGCCGAAATCACGACGTTGCCCGTGGAGGCGTCGTAATACCGGTACGCGTCGCTGGACGGGGGGTTTATGGGCGAGCCGAAAATGGCGCGGCTCCCGTCGCGGCTCGCGGCGATTCCTCCGTCGGAGATCAGGCCCGCGACCGTCACGAATGTGTTGTCGCGAAGCGAGTACGCTTTCCCGAGCGCCTGGATGATGACGAATCCGTTGTTCATCACCGCAAGTTGGCGCGAACTCCCGGAGAACGTCGAAGGCAAGCCGACGGTCTTGGTCGTTCCCATTGTCTGCGGATCTACGAATAGCAGTTTTGTGTCGGTCAATAACAGCAGAGAGGATTCGTCCGGCGTCAGGGCGATGTCGTACAGATTCGTATAGGCGTGCTGCGTGTTCGTCCAGGTACCCCCTCCCGAGTCGAAGGTGAAGCGTTGCACCGTGGAGGGCGTCCCCGTGGGGTTGATCTGGCAGAAAAAGCACATCTGCGAGAACACCATCGCGTTCGCCGGGCTCGAGATGATCCGTTCCTGAGCCCCGACCGCCGCATTCATGGAAAAGCCGGCGTACGCGGGCGGGTCGGCTACGCGCAGATTGGCTTTGCCGCGCGTGAAGCCGAGCTGGTTGGTCACCTCGGCCTCGTACGTCCCCGCGGTCCGCACGCCCGGGACAAAGCGGATCTCGGTGTCGTTCACGAGGATCGGGCCGCTCACGGTGCTCCCGGCGAGCTTGAGCACGGCATTGGGAGCGTCGAATCCCTGGCCACGCACGATCACGTAGTCGCTCGCGACGGTATCCGTGAACGCCACCGGAGCAACGAAGTGCAGCTCCGGCAGTCGCAGGTTGAGCGATACGGGGATCTGCAGCGACGAGATGTTCAGAGCAGACGGGGTAATCGTGATCGTCGCCGTATGGGTTCCGTTCGCCATGCCGCTCAACGCGGTCGACTGCAGCGCGAGCGCCAGGTTGTTGGGCGAGCCGGTCGTTCCGCTGCTTGCGGTGAGCCAGGGAACTCCGGTTGACGCAGTGAACGGAACAGCCGCTTGAGTGACCGTCGCGATAGTTGCGCTAAGGCTGGCCAGGGCGGCGCCCGTGGTGGAGGCGTTCACTTCCGGAGCGATCTGCGCGGGCCCGCTCAGCGCTTTGCCTACGGTGGCAGCGATGGGCGCGGTGACATTGGTCTGGCGGCCGCCGAACGAAAATGTCGCCGTGAGATTACCTGTGAGAGCGCCGGGCACTTGCGACTGCGACTGTGCGTTGCCCGCGAGCGTGAGGGTGTCGCCGTTCGCCGAGAGATCGAGCCAGGGCACGTCGACGCCGGAGCCGACCAGCTGCACGCGGCTGTCGCGCGTGGCGGTGAGCTGTCGCGAGGCGGGTTGCTCGGACTCGACCCAGGACAGGTTGACGGAAGTGGGCGAAAGGCTCGGCATCGGTGCAGCGTCCATCGACACCGCAAGATCGACGGTCTCGATGATATTGGCGTTGATGTCGCCGCTCACGACGCGGAGGGTCGTCGAGTAAGTGCCGGGGACATTGGCGTTCGGTGCCCGCGTCAGATGCAGGCTTACAGGGCTCGCGTTGCCTGTAGAGCTCACCTGCAACCAGGCCGGAAGCTGTTCTCCGGGCAGGGTCGCGACGACGATCCCGGCGACCCTCGGGCTCGACCAGATGATCTGCACGCTCTTGGTTTCGCTCGCGGCTTCCCCCGCCAGTGTCGAAAAGGCCACCGAGCTCGCGCTCAGATGCAGATCGGTGGCTGTATTACCGCCTCCGCCGCCTCCTCCGCCGCAGCCGAAAAGGAGGGTGGATAACGCAATCGTCGACGCAAGCCTGTACAGGCCGAAAAAACGGGCAGTTGTGAACATGCTCCCCCCTTTTGTGAATGGCGCCCGTTGCCGATTCTCGGCCACGCTGTCGCCCGCGGTCCGTCCCGCGTTTCGTCTTGTGTTTCTCCCTGCGAAACGCCGCGAAACGGGCCGCGAACGTGATCATGCCGTCGCCCTTCGCCCCGCGTCAATACCCAGAACTAGACCCTGGAGTCTCAGGCGCGTCGACCCGGAGCCTATAATGCCGTTCGCGGCGATTCTCCAGGAGGCCTGATGAACCAGGCTCAGCTTGCTCCGGAACGAAGCCAAACGTCGGTGGTGAAGCCTGTGCTGCTCTCGCACGGCACCTTGATGTGCAAGAACCTCGCGAACTCGCGGCGCTTCTACGAGGAATTTCTCGGGCTGGAGGTGGTGCGCCACGCACGCCCCGCGATGATGCTGCGCCTGAAGACCGGGATGTACGTCGTCGCCGTGTGCATCGGCGAGAAGGTCCCGAACCAGCATGTGCTGACCCACTGGGGTCTGAACGTCGCGACGCGCGCGGAAGTCGACCGGGCGCACGCCGAAGCGCACCGGCTGAAGGACATATACGGGATACAGAAAATCAACAAGCTGCTCGAGCGTCACGGCGCCTACGGCTTCTACTTCCAGGACCTCGACAACAACTGGTGGGAGATCCAGCACGAGCCGCGCGCGATCGACGATTTCTTCGATCGCGGAGACATCGTCGACGCGAGCGTGGTCGCGACCGATTCGGCCGAGTCCCATGAATAGGGAAGCCATGAGCGGAACAGCAGCCCTGAAGGCCGAAGCCGGCGCGGTAACCGCCGGGCTCCACTACACGGTCGACACCGGCGTGAAACCGGTGAACGAGACCTTCGGCCCCAACAACATCCGCCGCCGCGTCTCGGGCGAGCATGAAGTGCGGCAGATGACGATCCGAAACGGCCGGCCGCTCGCCGACGGGTTCGACCTCGAGGTCACCGGCTTCGAGTTCGTGGAGCACGAGACGCAGGTCCGCGACTTCTTCGACGCCGAGGAGCTGAAGCGCGTCTACTACCCCGAGGTCGAGGCGCTGATAAAGAAGGTTTCCGGCGCCTCGCGCGTCGTCGTCTTCGACCACACGCTGCGCTCGGGCGACGAGGCCGAGCGCGAGGCGAAACTGGTGCGCGAGCCGGTGCTCAACGTTCACAACGACTACACCGAGTGGTCCGGACCGCAGCGCGTGCGCGAGCTGCTGCCCGACGAGGCGGAGAATCTGCTTCGCCGCCGCTTCGCCATCATCCAGGTGTGGCGCGCGATCAACCAGCCGATCCAGTCCAATCCGCTCGCCATCGCCGACGCCAGGAGCCTCGCCCCCGAGGACCTGATCCGCGCCGAGCGCCGCTATCCGCACCGCGTGGGCGAGACCTACCGCGTCGCCTACAACCCGCAGCACCGCTGGTTCTATTTCCCGCGGATGCGGCGCGACGAGGCGCTGGTCTTCAAGGTATTCGACTCGGCGAAGGACGGGCGCGCGCGCTTCACCGCGCACAGCTCGTTCGACGATCCGACCACGCCCGCGGGCGCGCCGCCGCGCCAGAGCATCGAGGCCAGAACGCTCGCGTTCTTCTCCTAGCCGGTCTTCACGCCTTCGTCCGAGATGTAGTCGCGGATCACGGCGTCGATCCCGGGATCGGCCTTGAAGCCGAGCGCGAGCGCGCGCGGAGTCGCGAAGCGCACCGGCCAGGTCTTAACGATCGCCTCGATGCGCGCATCCGGCTTCCAGGCGACGCGCTTCGCGCTCTGCGCTCCGCCGATCTTCGCCATCGACGCAATCATCTCGGCAACGCTAACGGTGATGCCGGGAAGATTCACCACGCGGTTCGCGCCCCACTTCGCCGTTGGGAGGTCGTGGGCGTGGATGAAGGCTTCGACCACGCGGCGCGGCGAAAGCAGCCACACACCGGTCTCCGCTCCCACCGGGCAATCGTAGGTGACCCCGTTGAGCGGTTCGCGAATGACGGCGCTCGCAAAAGACGAGGCCGCGGCGTTCGCCTTTCCCGGTCGCACGACGATGGTCGGAAGGCGCAGCGACCGTCCGTCGATGTAACCCTTGCGCGAGAAGTCGCTCACGAGATATTCGCTGATTACCTTCTGCGAGCCGTAGGAAGTCTGCGGCGCGGGAGTGGTCGAGTCGTCGAGGACCTTGGGCAGGTCGCCGCCGAAGGCCGCGACCGAGCTCGCGAAGACGAGGCGCGGCGGCCGCGCGCATTGGCGTGCCTGCTCGAGCACGTTGCGCATGCCTTGGAGGTTGACCCTCATGCCGAGATCGAAATCCGCTTCCGCGGCGCCGGAGACCACCGCGGCGAGATGAAAGATCGAAGTCGTGTCGGCAGCGATCGCGCGCGCGGCGAACTCAGGGTCGGCGATGTCGCCGGCGAGCGTCGCAAGGCGCGGGTCCTCGGGAAGATCGGCCGGAAACGCCTGGTCGACGAGCGTGACACGCGCGATCTTCTCCGCGGCGAGCGTGCCGCGGGCGAGCAGCGCTTTCGCAAGCTTGAAGCCAATGAAGCCGCCGCCTCCGGTGATGACGATTTTCATGTTGAGCGATCCTAGAAAAACTGCCGCGGCAGCCACAGCACGATCTCGGGAACGTAAGTGCACACGATGAGCGCGGCAAGAAGCGGCACCAGCCAGGGCAGTATCGCCATGGTCGTGCGTTCAACCGACAGCTTGGCGGCGCGCGACAGGACGAACAGCACCGTCCCGAGCGGCGGGTGCAGGAGGCCGATCATCAGATTGAGCACCATCACCAGGCCGAAATGCACGAGATCGATGCCGAGGGTCTTGCAGATCGGCACGAGGATGGGCACGAGCAGCGTGATCGCCGCCACCGGCTCGAGGAAACATCCGATGAAGAGCATCAGGATGTTCGCGAGCAGCAGGAACACCCAGGGCGTGTGGGTGAAGGCGAGGACCCACGCGGCGACCGCATCGGTCACACGCGTGACCGTCAGCAGCCACCCGAAAATCGACGCAGCCGCGACGATCAGGAGCACCGTGGCGGTCGTCTCGATCGTGTCCATCGAGATTTTGACGAGCATCTTCAGGGAGAGGGTGCGGTACCAGATGAGGCCGAGGGCCAGGGCGTAGGCCGACGCGATGATCGCGCCTTCAGTCGGCGTGAATACACCGAAGGTCATGCCTCCGAGGAGGATCACCGGTGTCATCAGCGCGAGAAAGGCATCGGCAAAGGTGCTGACTAGCGCCGACCAGGAAAACGTCGTGTCGCGCCCGTAGTTGCGCCGGTACGCGTACCAGGTCACGGTCGCCATCATGAAAAGGCCCATGACGATCCCCGGGATCACGCCCGCGAGAAAGAGCTGGCCTATCGAAACGCCGGCCATCATGCCGTAGATGACGAAGGGCAGCGAAGGCGGAATGATGGGCCCGAGCGTCGCCGAGGCGGCGGTCACGCCCACGGAAAAATCGATCGGGTAGCCGTGGTCCTTCATCGCCTTGATCTCGATCGTCACCAGGCCCGCGGCGTCGGCGATCGCGGTTCCCGACATGCCGGCGAAGATCATCGAGCCGACGATGTTCACGTGCCCGAGGCCTCCCTTCAGCCAACCGACGAGGGCCAGGGCGAAGTTGTAGATACGGTTGGTAATTCCCGCCGAGTTCATCAGATTGCCGGCGAGGATGAAGAAGGGCACCGCGAGCAGCGGGAAGGAATCGAGACCGCCGTACATGCGATGGATGACGACGAAGTCCGGAACCGTGCCGGAGATCATCACGTAAACGAGCGATGCGACGATCATCGAGAGCGCCACCGGCACGCCTGCCAGCATGAGAACGATGAAACCGACGAGCAGGACGGCGGTCACGCCTTGTCCTCCTGGAAGACATCCGGGCGCTCGAGGACGCTGTAGCCTTGCCGCCAATGCTTCCAGCCGATCTGCAGCGAGCGGCCGAACATGAGCGCAAGCCCGATGAGCATGGCGCCGAACACGAGGCCTATTGGAAGCTCGACGATCGCCATGCGCTGGCTGCCGATCCGGTCGATGAGAAGCCAGGTCAGCCACACCGCGTAGCCGAAGAAGGCGGCGCGCACCAGGTCGACGAAAGTGGAGAGCGCGCGTCCGGCCGCGGGCGGGAGGAAGCGGTAGACGAAGTCGACCTGGATGTGGGTGTTCCGCCGCACCCCCATCGCTCCGCCGAGAAAGGTGACCGCGACCAGGAGGTAGCGAGCGATCTCCTCGGTCCAGCCCGCGGCGTCGTTCAGCACATAGCGCGTGAAGACCTGGTAGAAGACCACGGCCGCGAGCGCCCAGAACACGGCGAGAACGATCCAGTCCTCCCAGCCGTAGTTCGAGAGGCGGACTTCCTCGTCGGCGACGTGGAAGCGGCCGTCCGCGCCGAGGACGTGGTCGTCGATTTCTGGCATTGTCATTCTGAGGGCGCAGCCCGAAGAATCTGCTTCTGCACTGAGCTCAAAAGCAGATCCTTCGCTGCGCTCAGGATGACAAGGAGGGTGCCACCTACTTGATCGCCTGCAGCTGGTCGTAGGTCTCGCGCGGCCAGGGCAGGGCGTTTCCGTCCGGGAGCTTTCCGCTCTGGTAGTACTTCTGCACCGCTTCCATGAACGGGCGGCGGTCGACCTTCACCA
>Ga0210382_10000679_pt1 | contig 11863 bp, 21 predicted proteins | sample PLMedo_FD_155452 | JGI IMG/M metagenome (GOLD analysis project Ga0210382, IMG submission 155452) | Groundwater sediment microbial communities from an aquifer in East River, Colorado, USA - PLM0_60_coex redo | ecosystem: Environmental > Terrestrial > Soil > Riparian zone | place: USA: East...
GCACAGCAGCCGCTCGGCGGCGTCAAGGCTGAACACCGGTCCGAACGCGTGCGTAATGTCCGTCTTCGGGTCGCGAGCGACCACGACCAGCTTTCGGCGCTCGGTCATGAAGCCACGACCTTGACGATCGCGCCGACGACAGCCGCGAGAGTGAGCAGACCAACAGCCGCGAGCGCGACAACGGTGGTCAGGCAGTCGAAGATCTCATCGACCCAGCTCCGTTTCTGCCGTTGGCCGGTGCGAGGGTCGCGGCGGACCCATCCGTCGTTGGCCATCACGCACCGGCCTTCGAACAGCGAGCGGCATTTGTGGCACTCGATCGCGTACGCCGCCGCCGCACCCGTGCTGCGCGCCCGGATGCCGACGCCGTTGCCGCACATCGGCTTGTCGTCCTCACGTACCGACCAGTGCCAGACGCGGGTGTCGGTAGGCGTCGCGTAGACGCCTACGAGGTGGCCGTCGATGGTGCGCATCACGACACCGCCGAGATGCGGGTGAGGCGGTCGTCAGCCTCGTCCGAGATTCGCGTGAGCATCTGGATGGCGTACTCGGTCAACTCCCGAACGCGGTGCCGGCCGATGTAGGAGCCGGGTTCGGACTCCACGTCCGTTACGTGCTGGCCGATCGGGTGGATGTAGTCGTCCACCGCCGGCAGCGGCACCTCCTGCGTGGCGTCAGCGGCCAGCTGGCGGGCGAACTCGTTGGCGTGGGCCTGTCGGTAGGGCAGGTCGGGGAAGAACTGCTCCGCGATCTGGTCGCCGATCTGTTCCAGCGTTGACGCCGGCGGTGCGGTGGCCCGGCGGAACCGGGCGAGGACGCGGGCGATGGTGCGCGGCGCGGTCACGACGCCTGCTCAGACGGCCGCTTGAGCACGGTCGCCAGCTCGGACCGGAGGTACCGGCGGTGGCCACCGGGCGTCATCACTGGATGCAGGAGGCCCTGATCGACGTACCGAAGGAGGGTCCGCTCACTCACGCCAATGAGGCGTCGGGCCGCTACGGGGGTGAGGAAGTCCTCACTGGGACCATGCTCCTTTTCCATGAGCCTGATGGGATCATGCTCCCGCAAAGCCTGTCAAGACCCAGCCAGAAGTTGAGCGCCTTTGGCAGGACTTGACGTGCGTTGCGGGAGCATGCACGATGTGTGGGTCCACAACTACGGAGGGGGCACAATGACCGCACCTGAGCGAGAGAAAGCACCGCCCAGGTACATTCCGCAGTTCACCTTCGGTGACCGCGTTGCGAAGATCCGAAGGGATATGACGCTGGAGCAGTTCCGCTTTGGCGAACTGATCGGCTACTCGAAGAGCACCATCGCCGGATGGGAGGCCGAAGGTAAGCAGCCGCGAGACCTCGTCAGTGTCGCGCGCAAGATCTCCGAGGTCAGCGGCGCGCCGGTCGGTTGGATTCTCGGCGTCTTCCCTGACGCAGCCGGGCCGTCCATCCCTAACTCAGAGAACGACAGTTCTCTGATCTACCGCCTGTCCGAGGAAGATCGTCGCACCTGGGTTGACCTGGTCAAACGCCTGGATCCAACCCCACCGCGACGCCAGCGCCAGTCGGAGATCTCTGACAACAAGACGACCGGACCCGGCCGGGGCCGGGACGGTGGCAGTGCACCGCGTCGGGGCAGCTCGAACCTGCCCCGACGCGGCACGAGCTGACTTTTCACCCGAGATGCGCCGGATGTCCATCGGCCATTCGGCCATTTAACGGGGGCCGAACGTCCCTCCCCACTGGCCGTGACAGGCGAGCAGACTCTCTGTCACGGCCGTGGGGATGGGCACGTTCCAGACCGTCAAGTTCCCTACCCACGCCTTGGGGGAATACGCGATGACGCGCGACCCAAACGAGTTCAGGCACACCCACGTCCCCGGGTTTTTCCTGGAGATGAAGCGGCAATTCCGCAGCCCCGCGACCATCAAGACATACAGGGTCAAGTTGCGGGCCCTACTGTGCTACTGCGAAGCCCATGACATCGTGATGGACGAGATCACCGAGGATCAGCTGGACGCCTTCCAGGACGCGCTCGTCGCAAAACGGCAGGACTCGCAAACGATCCGCGTGACGATGACCGCGATCCGGAAATATCACCACTTCAAGATGCGGAAACGGCTCCGCTCGGACGACCCGACGATTAATTTGGCCATCCCGCGATACCGGGCCGGCGCACCCCGGCCGATGTCACTGTCGAGTTTCGAGCTCGTCTTCGCGAGCGCGAGCGCCCGCGTGCGGATATGCCTCGCGTTGGCGTTTTTCGTTGGCCTGCGGTGCCAGAGCATCGCGAACATCAGCATCCAGGACATCGACCTCGACTCGACCAATCCGCGGATTCTCGTGCACGGCAAGGGCGGGGTCAACAAGTGGCTGCCGCTGATCGCCGAGGCTGTCGACGAGATCCGCTTGTTCCTCGCGACGCTGCCGCCGCAGCATCGGTACCGCGGACCATTGATCCGCAACATCCGGCGGCGACCGAACGAACGCGCATCGGAAAACTGGGTGTCGAAGTACTGCAACCTGCATCTCGCGGACTGCGGCATCGCCGACAGAATGCATTCGATTCGGCACACTTTCGGAACGTTGCTTATCGAAATGGGTGTCGACTCGCGCATCGTGCAGCGGCTCATGTTGCACGCGAACCTGACTTCGACGCAGGTCTACACCGATGTCAGCGACCCCCTGATGCGGGACGCGATCGAGAAGCTGCGGTCGGCATTGCCGAAGTCGCGCCGGCACCTGGCAATCATCACGGAAGGAGCGTCGTCGTGACCGAATGGGAAGCGCGCTCGATCAGCGACATATCCGAGGCCGTCGAGCCCGGTCTCTACCTCATCGCGGAGTCCAACGAAGCCGTCTATCGCGTACCGGCCGGAACCATCCTGCGCTGGAACGGCAAGCATCTGGAGCCGATCACCATCCCCCGTCAACGACCCGGCGAATCCGCCGGCTGAGGGAGTTTCGATATGAGTGTGCAGCCGTACGGCCGGCACAATACTGGCTGGCAGACGATGCCTCTCGGCGGCGAGGGCTACTGGGATGGCACGGACTGGTGGATCCAGGAGACCCGCCAGGAGTGGGTCGAGGGCCGGCCGCCGATGGAGGGCAGCGTCATCGCCCTGCACATCGTCCTGATCCTGCTGACGGTGTGGGCGTGTGGCGGCTGGCTGTGGGTGTTCCTCATCCATCTCGCGACCGCGCAACGCCAACCGGGCCAGAACGCCGACGTACCGACCGGCCGCTATCTGCCTATCCACCCGGACGGCTCGCCGCGGCCGGCCACAATGTTCCCGGACATCCCACCGAACGTCGCGCCATCGGTGCCGCCCCGGCCATCATCACTCATGGAGCCATGGATGTGGTACGCCCTCGGCGGTGGAGCAGCATTGATCATCGGTGCGCTCATCGTGACGGCGACCATCAACCGCTACTGATATCCAGTATATGGAAGGGGGGATCTTAATAGACTGAGAATAGCAATCTGACCAGAAATCGGCCGGTTTCCCTCTTACGGGACCGGTCGATTTAATGCATCCTTAAGTGGAACCGGGTGGGTGCGGTTAACCACAGACACTCGTGGGGCACCACGTGCGCCTGTTGTCGCGACAAACACCCACCCGGCGCTCAATTTCGCTTCCCCAGCCGGCGGCGATCATGTTACTGACGACTGGCACGTGGCGCATTCTGAATGAGCAAAAGATTGCTGACCACATACGGAAAAGCCCCTGCCCGACTCGGCAGCTGGGGAAGCTGGTGAAGTCGGGCAGGGTCAGGCCGGCACGCTTACCGCGCGGGAACTCCGGAAGCGTGCCAGTCGTCTATTTCCGTTCCGTAGCGAGAACGTCCTTCCCTGCGCAGATGAGAACCTCGGCCGCGATCAACCGACTGGGGCAGGGCGCGGCGTCCGTACAATGTGGACAGTGCGTTTGTCCTTGTGGCCGCAGGTCGGGATGCCCATGAAAACGCGCCAACGCCAAAGCGGCGAACATGCTTCGTGGATCGATGATCGCGAACGGTGGTCGAACGATGCGGGCGAACTCCTCCGCCTGCCTTGCCGGCCAGTCCAGAGTCTCCCGGCCCGCACCCCCTACCGGGGACGGACGTCCGACTGGACGTACGTCACCCCGCAGGCCGGGAGACTCTGGCCAGCCCGACGGGGTGGCGCTGCCACGGAGACGGGGGGCGACCCGTGGCAGATCCGTCGGGCTGGGTTGGAGGGCGGGCATCGCCAAGGTTGGGTCACCCGACAACGCCCGCCGGCTCATGCTGACCTCCGGTGCTCGCTCGGCGCCGGCATCTCGGCGAGGTCGAGGATTTCGAGGATCATGCGATACGCGTCCAGCTGGCCGGCGCAGAAGTCCACGCGACGGCCGTCGCGGTTGGTACGGGCGAGCGCCATCTTCGACGCGGCGTCGGCCTCGCCCTGCGAGATCTGCCGCTGAAGAGCGGCGATAACCGAGCGGTCCATCACGTCGCCCGCGTGCCGGATCGGTCCATCGCGTTCAGGACGAGGCTCAGTGTCCGCCATGCGGATGGGTGAGGCGGCGTCCCGACCGGCCAGACCGCGATCATCGTCGCGAAGCAGTAGCGGCAGCGACAGAAGTGCAGTGCCACCGTGTCGCGCGCGAACCCGAAGTCGTATGTCGGCGCCTCGGGGTTGTCGACCAGCGCGCCCGCAGCATGGGTGCACAGCGGGTCGTTGGGTCCGCGGTTGCCGCCGTGAGCGCTGGCCATCAGAACAGGGACGCGGTTGCCGTGCGCGGACCGGCCTGCGCGCGCTCGGCGGCGGTACGCCAGTTCGCGTCGTCCTCGGCCTTGAGCAGCGTCTGGCCGCAGTGGGCGCACCGGGCGACTTGGAGGACATCGCCGTTCGCGCGGTTGATCGCGCCGAGGGCGTGGCCGGGCTTGTGTTTCTGGTGCGTCTGGGGCATTGGGGGTGCCTCCGCTCTGCTGTGCAACGGGCGCTCTGTGTAGGGTCAGCATGCACGCGTCGTGCAAAGCGTGCAACCGGAGCAGGTTGCAGAATTGCACGGAACCGATTCAGGGATGTGCACAGTACGGCTGAGAGGTGCCATCCTGTATCCCGTGACGAAGAAGGCCACGCACCGACCGATTCGGCGACGCCGGCTCGGGAAGCGGCTTGAGGAACTCCGCGAGGCCATGGGCTTTACCCAGGAGCAGGCCGCCGAAGCCCTGGGCCTGAACAAGGGCACCGTGTCCCGATACGAGGCCGCCGTGACCAAGATCAGCGTCGCGCACACGATCGCCATGTGCGACACCTACGGCGTCGACCCGAAGACCAAGGCGCACCTGATCGAGCTGGCGCGCCGCGCGGACGTACGCGGATGGTGGAACCAGTATGGTGGCGCGACCGCCGAGTGGTTCCTCGACTACCTCGCGCTGGAAGCCGACACGGCGGTGCTTTCCAACTACGAGTCAGAGCTGATCCCGGGCCTGTTCCAGACCGGCGAGTACGCGGCCGAGGTCACTGCCCGCATGTGGCCAACGAGCCAGCCGGACGAAGAGGGCATCCGCCGGCGCGTTGATCTTCGACTGGACCGGCAGAAGGCCGCGTTCGAGCGGCCGAGGCCGTTGACGATGTGGGCGTTCATCAGCGAGGGCGCACTGCGTCGGGTCGTCGGCGGTCCGCAGATCATGGTTGCGCAGCTCGAACACGTACTGGAGCTCGCCGAGAGGCCGAACATCATCGTGCAGGTGATGCCGTTCGAACGCGGCGCCCACGCCGGCATGCTCTCGCCCTTCGTGCTGCTGGAGTTCCCCGACCCGGATATCGACCCGGGCGTGGTGTATCTCGAACAGCGGACCTCCAGCCTGTATCTGGAGGGTGCAAGCGACGTGACCGCGTATACGCTTGCGATAGAGCATTTGCGGGCGGGCTCGCTAGACCCGGACCAGTCTGTGGGACTGATCCGGGCGATCGCTAGCGATCTCGCGCGCTCCGACCGATAGGAGCACGTCATGTTCAGTGTAAACGCGCCACCGTGGCGCAAGTCCAGCTTCTCCGGCAATGACGGCAACTGCGTCGAGGTCGCCAACTGGCGGAAGTCGACTCGCAGTGAGCAGTCCTGCGTCGAGGTCGCGTCGACCGCCGAAGTCCTCGTACGCGACACCAAGCTCAGCGAGGCGTCACCCGTCCTGACCGTACCGCCGGCGGCCTGGTCGACGTTCCTGGCCACCATCCGGTAGCCGGAAACGCGAAAAGCGGCCCCGCTCTCCTTTCGGGAGAACGGGGCCGTGTGTTCTGACCTGATGTAGGAACCGTCGAGGTGAGCCTACGCTGCGAGCGTCAACGTCACGGTACGGTCTGCGGTCCCCGTTCGTTCCCGAGCGCGTACACACCTACCGCGCCGAGGGCCGCGAGGACAAGCTGCAGCACCTCGGACAGATCCAGGCCGCCAGCGATCAGGTTGACTGCCAACGTGAGGACGGCCGCCAGGGCGGCGAGGATGATCTTGGTGTAGTTGGCGCCGGGTACGTTCGGTGCCGCGAAGACACCGAGAGCACCGACACCCAGGATCGCGATGTTGATCCACTCCTGGCTGGTGATGGGCGGTACGGCGAGCGCGGCCACGAGACCGGACAGGACCGTGGCCACCACCATTGCGAGCATCTTGAGGTACTGCATGGTTCCCCCTTCGGGATTCGGGTGTTACTCGACGCGCTCTGGCCATTTTGCATATCGAATAACGAGACAACGCCGGCAATGTCGATCTTGCGGACTCCCAGGTGTGCCGAAGCTGACGTAATGGACGACGCGTCCGACGCTGGGATTCATGCTTGGTTCCTCCATAGCCAGTGAGGTGGGACGAACCCGACGATCACGCCGGGGATGAGAGGCAGGACCGGGAGAGGGTCACCGCCCCCGCCGGGGGCAGACGGGGACGGTGACATCTTGGGCGCCACCGACGGCCGGACGGTCAGCGAACGCTGTGCGGCCGGCGACTCCGACGGGGACGGGGCCGCTACGGGCTCGCAGACCAGCGCGTGGTTGCCGTTGATCGTCTCGGACTGGAACGAGTAGCCCTCAGGGCAGCTCGCGCCCGGCGGGCCGCTGGCGCCCGTTGCGCCGTCCTTCCCGTCTTGGCCGTCCTTCCCGTCTGTGCCCCCGGGCCCAGTTGGTCCGGCAGGTCCCGGCGGACCGGATGAACCTGCCGGACCCGGCGACCCGGCGACACCGGGCGATCCGGCCGCGCCCGGTTGGCCGTTTCTTCCCGGTTCGCCGTTGCTACCAGCCGCCCCCTGGATCGGGGACGGCTGCACGTTGGGCTGCTGCTGCAACTGCTGAGCCGGTGGCGCGACCGGCTGGCAGTCCGGTCGGCCGGCACACAGCCGCGTAACCTGCTCCCGCGTCGCGTCGAGGCCCTTCGAGATCCCGTCGACCTGCGCTTGGCGCACGGCCGCGCTGTACGCCCAGCCGGCGGCCAGCAGGAGGCTCAACACGGCCAGGCCGACGCTGACCCGTGCCCAGGGGTTGACCCGGCGATCCTCTGCCACGTCAGCCTCCCAGACCACGCAGATTGATCAGCACCGTGAACAGTAGGATCAACAACGGCCCCACGAACGCGGACACGGCGAGGGTGACGATCAACCGCTTGTCCGAAGCCCGCTGAGCCGCCGCCTTCCTGGCGTCCTCGTCCTTGGCCTCGCGGTCCTTCGTACGGGCCGATTCCAGGGCGGCGATGCGAGCCAGGTGGCCGCCCGCACGGTCGTCGAGCCGCGATTTTTCCAGCGCCCACTGAGCGGCGGAAAGCGCTTTTTCGTTGACCTGGTCGATCCGCTGCCGGTTGTCCCTTACGTCGTCGCGCAAATCGGCTGTCGTGGTTTCAAGGCGCGCCATGCGCTCACCAACCTCATCGGCCACCGGACCCCCTTCGCGCTAATCAGTCGCTCAGAGGGCTCGGCCTTCGACCTCGGACCACTCTTCGACGGCGCCATTCGCGTAGATCTTCTTGCGATATGGGGCGCCAAAGTCCACCGCGAGAGTGCTCTTCGCGAAAAACAGCAGCGAGTTGTCCGGGAGTACGGCAACCCCGGGAGTGCAGGCGCTGGTTCCGCCGATCCACTGATCCCGGAAACCATCGGCGGGGCTGACCGGATTCGGGATGTGCAGCATGTGCACACCGCGTCCCTGGTCCCGTACGGCCGCGATCAGACCGTCGCCGCGCCATTTCAGGCTGATGCCGGCCGAGTATTTCTTGGCCGAGCTGATGACCGCGTAATGCTGCCCCTCGTCGTACGACACCACCGGGTGGCCGTTCACGTCGATGAAGAACAGGGCGGGCCGTCCGTCCTTCAGTACGATGGTGTCCATCTTGGCGTCTCCAGTGTCGATAATTGCTCTCGGGTCGAAGGTGACTGGGTTGGGCATTCCAGCCTTCACCCACGCGATGAAGTCCTGAATCAGCGTGCAGCGTTTGCGGATCGCAGAATTTAGGAAGCTGATGTGCATGTGGTCGTCACCGTCACTACCCGACTGATCTCGCAGGTTGTACGGCGGGCGAGTGTCGTTCAGAATGCGTCCCGTGATGATGTACTTGATGAGGTAGAACTCCCACGTGTGGGCGCGAAGCCGGGGCAGGAGATACTTCCGCAGCAATGCCGGTGTGACGCGTACACCGTTGATGTAGCCGTCCCACCCGATATCGATCGCGGTGATCCACCCGTAGTGCCCGGTGCATTCCCACGGCACATGGTCACCGCAGCCGGCCTGGTGCGAAAGGTCGCCGACGATGCCGAGATTCTGGATGTTGGCGACTTTCATTTGCGCGGCGAGATCGAGGCAGGGTTGCGCGATCGTGTAGCTCACTCCATCCAGGACGGGCATTCAGTCCTCCTGGATCTTGTGGTCCATGCCGCGCTGGATCTCCGGCGTTCGCACGACACATGAAGCAGTCGGCACGTCGTCCTCGTCCCAGTCCGGGCCGTCGTACGGCGGCGGTTGCGGGATGTCGTCGGAATGGTCATCGAGATGCGGGTCGAACATGATTGCCCCCTTGCGTTGGATTCAGAGCGTCATTCCGTTTCGGTGCACCATCAGGCAGTTGAATGCCTGCGATGCCCACCCGCCCGGGTTGGTGGACGCCGCGCCCGCGTCGATGCCGGCCATCACGCGGCCGATGAGCTGGTCGGCGAACGCCGGCTGGCTGTACGGGTTGGAAAGCGGCAGGCCGCACGCCTCGGGGTGTTGAGCCATCAGCGCCATCGCGCCGGAGACGTAGCAGCCCTCAGGGGTCCCGCTGGTTGTCGCCCCAATGTCCCCGGGCGTGATCCCGGCCGCCATCTGCGTCATGAACGGAGTTATCCCGCCCGGCAACCAGGCGGACATGGTGGCGCATTCCCAGTTGTGCGAGCCGTCGGCGCGCGTGGTGGCGGTGACGCCTCGGTAGCCCCAGCCGCCGAAGTTGGCCGGGCGGTTCATCGCCCACACAATCGCGTTTTTCCACGCGGCGCCTTTGGTGGTGCAGTCGGCCGACCTTACAGAGTCGGTCTTGTTTCGGTTGTACAACAAAAACGTGGCGGCGACCGCGATCATGTTCCAGATCCGGTCTGCGGTGTGCCTTCCCGTCGTCCCACCGGTGGCGGTGGACGAGTCGTCCGGCAGTGCGCCCGGCTGGCCACTGATATTCCAGTTGTAGGCGTACACCGGCCAGTTCCGCACCCGGTCCAGCAGCACGTCGAAATCCGCCTGCGAGACGAGCCCGTGGTCGTAGCCGGCGGCCAACCGGGGCGCGACGAACCCGGCTGTGGTGATCAGCCAGTCGGTGTCGGCTGGCAGGCCATCCTCGACGCGCCCGACCCCATACCCGCCGGCCGGCGAGCGGACCGCGCACGCCGTGTCGAACCAGCCCTGTAGCCGTGGGTCCGTCCAGCCGTAGTACTCGCCGGCCGCCTGCCCCATCGCCGCGAACGTCGGTCCGTTCTTGTTGATCGTCGGGTCGGCGTCGTCGGCGAACAGTTCCATTTTCGCCATGCAGTCGTCGGCGAGTTTCAGCCACAGACCGCGTGCGACGGATGCGGGTACAGCCACTACTCCCCCTCTTTGGTGAGAATGCGTTGAACGATCGGCATGACCCCCCTATGGAGTGCCGGCCGGCAGGGTGCGGACCCAGATCGCCTCAAGAAAGGTATGTTGCTGGCCGGCGAGAACGGACTTGGTCGCGCCCGAGTTCTGGGATACGAAGAACTGCAAATGATCGTTGGCGTTACACGGAACGAGCTTCGCGGCCGTTTGCTCCGTTGGGTTGCTCGAAAACGCCCACCCACTCGCGTTGCCAGCGCGATTCCGGAGAATGTGTGACGTGCCGCCGGCTGGGGCGTTGTTGGAGTTGCGCCGGATGTTGAGCACGCGCTGGTTACTCGTGGAGGTGGCGGCTTCATCTATCTGCAGCGCGGTCGTCACGAGGTACAGACCGGCGATCGGTAGGGTCAGTCGGTTGCCGGCCGCCAGTAGTGTCGGCCCCGAATACGACGCGTCAAACGATGTCTTCGTAAGGGTGAGGACAACCAACGTCGTAGAGCTTGTCAAGGACTGTGGACTGGCCGCGTCCTGGTAGGCGTGACAACGTGGTGGGCCATACAACCGAATGAACTGGTCGCGTAGCTCGGTATTCAGTCGGGCGGCGGTCATCGGGTCGGCCGACGCCCACGTTCCAGGAGCGGTCACAGGCTGCCCCTTAGTCGCTTAGGCGGAACATCTGGAAATAGAACCGGTCAGCGCCAGGGTTGATGTTCAGTGCCGCGCCAGTGTCCTGCCAGATGCCGAGCTGCAACGTATTTCCCGCCCCAAGTGGATATTCGAGTTCCAAGCTCACGTAGGCCGGCGAGTTGAGATTGCGGTCACGGTTTATGATCTCATAGCCAATTCGCGCCGTATCCGGCAAAGTCGCGCCAAACGCTAGCGCCTGGTCAACATACGCACCGACGTAATACTGACCGGTGCCACTCGCTTGCGCGAAAGATGTTTGCGCCAGGATCATGTACGTACCGGGAACCATGACGGTCATATAGGTCCACGGAGCCGACCCCGACAACATCACACTTCCATCGGAAGAGGCATCGAAATACTTCGTGTTAAAGCTAGCGACAGTGGCGGCTACGCCGGACGCCGTCGTTGACCCGTACGTCGTGGACTGGCTCAGTTCCATCGCCGGCGCACCGTACGCCGCATTGAGCGCATCGCGCACCTCGGTGTTGAATGCGGTGTGCGTCACCTGATCGGACGGAAGCCACGTGCGCGGCTGGCCACTCATCAGTTACTCATCCATTGTGCTTGCAGAAACACAGTGCCCTGACTGGCGATCAGATCCAAAGGGACAGCGTCCATGCGCGCGAACAACTGGAAGTGGTCCCCCTGATTCGCTCGCATAGAGCCGCGCACCCGAGCCACTGGCGGTATCGTGTCCTGATTCGATGAGTCCGCGATGCACTCAAAGTAGTCGAGCTGTGTAGCGAATACCGAGTCAATGCCGGCGACGGCCGGGTTCGTTTGGAACGTCCCGTTCATGTTCTTCCCGATGTACACAGCCCGTGTGCCGAGTTGCGGATTGAACCCCGTGTCACCGGACCCGCTCGCCTGCTTGCTCCACACGGCAGCCGCGTTGAGTCGGTACATTCCGGAGCGGTTGACGAACAGCCGCCCGTCCCCTTGGGCCATCGCCGTGCCGTCAAAGGAGTAGTCATACAAGACTTGGTCGAGGTTCACGGCGAATATGTTCTGGTCCCAGCCGAGATTGATCCCACCGACGCCAGCACTCGGCGGGTAAGTGACAATCTTCGACTTCCAGATATACGCGCGTGGGGCGCCGGATCGGGCGAGAAGTTGATCCCGAAGCTCGTTGTTCAGCCCG
>Ga0210382_10000680_pt1 | contig 11860 bp, 9 predicted proteins | sample PLMedo_FD_155452 | JGI IMG/M metagenome (GOLD analysis project Ga0210382, IMG submission 155452) | Groundwater sediment microbial communities from an aquifer in East River, Colorado, USA - PLM0_60_coex redo | ecosystem: Environmental > Terrestrial > Soil > Riparian zone | place: USA: East River...
GACCTCAAGCCCACGACCGAAGGCAACATCGTCGAGGAGAACATCTCCGACCTCACCGGCTTCCGCTTCCATGTGGGAAACATCGCGGTGCAGGGCGCCTATACGCAGTCGCAGGTACTGAGCGCGGTAATCAAGAACAATGTCCTCACGAACATGTCGAACATCGAGGGCAGCACTGAGACCCGCGCCGGCTTCTTCAACTACCAGGGCAGCAACGTCAGCTACCACGGCAACAGCGTCAGCGGCACGGGGTACCAGGAGGGATACCGCACCCTCGGGGGCAGCGGCAACGTCGTCGGCTGCGACAACATCGCCGTCGGGTACCTGAGCGGGTTCTCCAACGTGCCGTGCCAGTAAGCTAAGGACTCTCCCCGCGGCGCCTGGTCTCGTACAGCCGCACTGTCAGCGACCCGTCCTTTGACTCAACGGCGATCTGATCGACCAGGTGGTAGAGGCGGTCAAACGTGCCCTCTAACGTCGTGACCTCTTCCTTCGTGCTCGCGGTGTCACCCGCCAGAAGGCCGCTCAGCAAGAAGACCCGCGAACGCGCCGCCGCGTACCCGGCCACGGCACTTTCGTCGAGCGGGCGCTCACGCGGCGCTGGCCAGTCCCAGCCCGTGGGCGATCCGTCCGACACCGCGCTGGGGAGCACGCCGATCCTCGTGTAGTAGCCAGTAGCGAGCGTGGCCGACCAGGAAGTGCTCACCAGACCATCGCCACTCTCCCAGCGATCCGCGACCCATTGCATTGCCGTGCGAAAGTCCTGAGTCGGTGGGAACGAATAGAGCGGGGTGGCGATGGACGCCGCAACGATCAGCGCGACCGCCGCGGCGAGCCGTCCTCGCGGCGATCGCAGTGCGACGACAGCGACCGCCGCGAGGAGACACAGCGCCGGGACCACCATGACGAGGTAGGTCCATGAGAAGAGATGCAGATTCAGATACGGCTGCGTAAGGGCGTAGCTAATGGCAATGGGAACGCAGAGCCAACACGTGAGCGCGATCGCCGGCGCGATGGTCTGCGAAGACCGGGGCCCGCGGATCCCGCGGGCCGTGACCGCCATCGCGGCGATGGCTGCGCCACCAAGCAGAAGCGCATACACGACATCGTGCCCAGCGACGTTCCACACAGCGCGGAGGACCGCGGCCGCGCCCGCGGGAGGGAGCCATGCGTTCGTCGAGCCGTGCGCGACGAACCACACGACCATCGGTAGAAGTGCGACGCAGATGAAGCCGACGCTCATCACCATCGAACGGATCGATCGCCGCGCACGATCGCGCCACTCAGTCGGCAGAATCAGCAGCCCGGCGAACGCGACTATCTGCGCCGCGAGGATGAGCGCAGCGAGCAGATGCGCGTATATGCCGAGGGTCATCGCGACGAGATAGACGATCCACCACCGGCGTCGATCCGATTCGCCGATCGCCATGAGGAGGGCGTACCAGCCGACACACACAAGGAACGTCTCGAGGCTGTACGACCGGGCTTCGCGCGCTTTTGTCAGTTGGATGAAGTTGAGCAGGTACAGCGCAGCCGCCACGACGCCCACGATCCGTCCGCCGAAACGCCTGCCGATCACGAACACCATGGCGACCGCGAGGACGGCGAAGAAGACTGACGGCGCACGCACGACCAGCTCGTCCGCGGTAATGCCGATGGCACCCATCACGATGAGCCACACGTGAAGCAGCAGGTAATAGAGCGCCATATGCGGTTCGTGCTGCGACATGAACTGCCAGAAGACCGGCCACGACTGACTTGCGAGCTCGACCGAGACGAGCTCATCCGCCCAAAGGCTCGTCCCGGGCAGCCGGAACAGATCGAGCGCGAGCGCCGTTGCCGCAAGGCCGAGCATGAGGACGCGGTCGATCGCCGGTCCGCCGAGCGTCGCACGGTCGGTTCGCGCCGGGCGCACGGCTGCGGGCGCCAGCAGGAAGCGCTCGATTCTCACACCGGAACGGTCGCCCCACCGCGTTGAGGCGGCTTTGCGCCCCAGGTTGAGGCCCGCTCCCGAGCACGCCCGCAGAGTCGGCCGCTCGCCATCGTGTCTCGAAGTCCGCCCGGGCTAGCGGCGGCCGCTACGAACAGGCCACGTTGGCGAACGTGCCTCCAACGACGGGGTTATCGCAGCAGATGACGCTGCCACGGCCGCCGCTCGTTTGGAAGCCGTGGGCGCCCCGGCGATCAGGCGTTCCGCGATCTCGACGTAGCGCCTGGCTTGATGGACCCAGCGGTACGGCTCGTTGACCGCGGTCGCGTGCTGCACCAGGCGACGGCGGAGGTCCGGGTCCGCGTAGAGCTCGTAAATCGCCCGAGCAAGGTCCTCCTCGTTCCCGGACTCGAACAACCGGAAGCAGTCGGTGCCGAAGTACGCCTCGACCGCGCGCGTACGCGAGATGACGACTGGCTTGCGCATCGAGATGAGATCGAACATCTTGATGCAGAGCGTGATGTCGCGGAACGCGTCACGCCTGACGGCGACCACGCCGGCATCCGCGTCAGCGAGCCGACGCAGCAGCTCCTCGGGCAAGAGCCAGCCGTAGAAGTGCACGCGATCCTCGAGACCGAGCTCCCTCGTGAGCGCCTCGATCGCCGGGAGGTGCGTTCCGCCGCCGTAGACCTCGAACCGCAGGCCAGGGGTCTTGTCTTTCAGCAAGGCCACCGCGCGAACGACGATGTCGAGCCCGTAGTTCGGCTCGATCGTCCCGTGATGGACGAGGACGAATCGGTCGTCGTCTCCACGAGTCCGCGGGTAACGGTCCGGATCGAACCGCTCCTCGTCGAAAGAGTTCAGTACGACGGCGATCTTCTCCGGCGGGGCTCCGCGTTCGACGAAGCGCTCGCGCATTTGCTCCGTGCAGGTCGTGACGAAGTCCGCAAACCGAATGCTCGCGCGCTCCATGACGCTGAGGAAGCGGATGAGCGGATGCCGTGGGGACACTCCCCATTTCGTCATGCCGTATTCGGGCATGCACTCGTGCAGGTCCAGCAGGACTCGAGCGCCGAACAGCTTCGCTGGAAGCGCGGCGAACACGAGCCAGTCGGGAACGGATGTCGTCTCGACCATGCTGTAGCGACGCCGCACCTGCAGCCACGCCAGTAGCACCGTCGCCGCGATCTGGAACGTCATGAGCTCGAAGAAGTAGCGGAGAAAGCCGCCGCGCAGCCGTGAGATCGGAAAGCGGTAAATCGAGACAGAGCCGGCGTGCTCGAAGAACGGCTGGTCGTCGTGCTGCAGGCAGATGATGTCGACCTGATGGCCCGCCTGCACCAGGGCGTGGGTCTCTCGGCTGACTCGGGAATCCCACGGGTAGTGCGAATGGCTGATGATGCAGATCCTCGCCATCAGGTCCACCAGCTGACGCAGACGAGCGGAAACAGGCCCGCGAGCGCGGTGTACGTCATGCGCAGCACGCTAGCCGTGATGCATTAAGGGGATGTGTGTCGGCGGGTTGACGGTCGGACGTGCCTGCACCGGCCGTTCGGGCGAACGCATCCAAGAGGTTCGCCGTGGCACGCGTCCGTCGGAGACCTTTTGGCTTTGAAGGAGAAGAAAGCAGAGGCTTCGAAAGACTTGCGATTGAGCCCATCGATGCATCGGTACGTTGTCCCAGCCAAGGAGAAGCTCACGACTTTTGAAGGAACCGTTGGGCTGCTGCCACCGCCGAAGCAGGTCACTGACGGTCGTCGCGAGGCGCTCATCAAGCTCCGCAAAGCGTCCCTGCAACAGGACGCCGAGGTTGATGCACTCCGCATAGTCGTAGAGTTCTCGGCGATACACGGTCAGCCGTGGGGCTCGGGAGAAGGGTATCGGCAGGCCGTCGCCATCGAACAGCGTCCTGACGTAGTACGCGACTCCTCTTTCGATGGCCTTTGTCACCTGCGAGCTTGGGGTGAGCTTCTCGATCTTCGCCAGCGCCTTCAGCACGAAGCAAGTGTGGAAGTGATCGACGAAACCGCGGTCGGGGTCGCTTGAGCGGTAGTACCAGGAGCCGTTTGGGTTTTGAGAGGCCAGGACGAAATTCAGGTTTCGGTTCGCGATCTCACGGTACTTGTCTTCCGAAAAGTCCACGGCGGCTCTTGTAAGAAGAAAAGCCCGATATGCGCTCGCATTGATGACGCCCCCCGGGTCGTCGGGTGACGGCGTATAAGCACACGTCGCGGTACCGGGGGCGATTTCAATATCCCGATAGGCTTCGAGCGCGTGCTGCGCGATCGAGCGCATGATTCGGCGCCATCTCTCATCGGTGTCCAGCTCGTAGACCTGGGCGAACGCCTCGTAGACATACGGCAGGGTCGTTATGAGCGGGGTGCCTTCCTTGATGCAGCCGCCGCTCGTCTCCCAGTCGAAGGGGTAACCCCAGCAGTAGTCCGCATAACCTGGGCAGCGAGACCTATCGAGAGCCTCGAGGAAATCGACTGCCCGCTGGTAATACTTCGCCGTCCCGAAGACCTCGGCGAGGAATGCGAAACCCATGGCGTAGTGGGCATCCGCGATGGGAAATCGCTGTGGCTTCCAGAAGACTCGTCGGGCGGAGGGCACGAATGCCTCACAAAGCACCATCGGAGCCGACGCGAGTGTTCCTAGGAATCGCTTTCGGTAATAGAGAGCCTTGGCGCGACGTCCTAGAGGACTGGCGAAGAAGCTCTGGTGATCGTAGGACGTCTCTCCGAAGGCAGCGAGCCATTCGCTGAACTGGACAACGGCTGGCGCGATCTTCCCCGCCCCAATCTCCCGCACGTTACTGGCCCAGCGCCCCGAGCCTGATGAACGAAGGCAAAACTCTCCTTAACTTCCGCATCTGCTCGTTCCGGTGGAACCGCATCAACTCCGGGCTCACCGGTCTTTCGATGCGTCGGAGAGCCGCCCAGCAATAACCGAATAGCAGCGCCAGGCCCCCCACCACGCGCGGCGGCTGGGTCAGCCGGTACGCGACACGGAAAAGCTGCCAAATCGGCGACCCGCCCAGGTAGTAATCCTTCTCCCCGTACGAGAACAACGCTGCCACCGGCCCCTTCTCTGCCGTGCCCATCGAACGGTGATGATGGAACCGCTTTTCGGCGAACGAACGCACCGTCCATCCCTTCATGCGCGCGGTCATCACCGCAATCCAGTCGACGCCGCCGGCAGGATTCGCCACGTAGCCCCCGATGTCCTGGAAGCACCGATACCGAAAGAGCTGGCAGGGTCCGGCAACGTAGTTCTCCCCCTCCAAGCTGTCCTCGGCGGAGTCATAGCCGCCGGGTTGAGTAAAGGGTGTTCCGCCGATGCCCAGGTTGGGCTGCTCGGAAAACTTCTGCATCAGAAAGCTCATGTAGTCGGCTTCGAATGAAACATCGGCATCGAGGTTCCCCAGAACCTCAAACTCGAGGGACCGCACTCGCTCCAGGCCGGCGTTCACCGCCGCCACTTTCCCGGCAAAAGTTCGGTCCTTGCGCGGCGAGCGTCGGAGCAATTCGATCCAGGGATGGCGCTTTGCATACTGCTCGACAATCTCGGCTGTCCGATCGGACGAACCATCGTCCACGATCACCCATCGCTCTGGAGGGGCGGTTTGAGCGATCACCGACTGCAGCGTCCTCTCGATCAAAGCTTCTTCGTTTCTCGCGGGGGTGATAAGGACGTAGTTCATCAGGATGGCCGATCAGCCACAAGAGCTACCTCAGCTTCTCTTCGAGGTCGGCTCTCTACCGGTTTAGTTTTCGCGCAACGACGAGAACAAATGAGCCGGCCCATGGTTGCACCGCCATACGACGCCGCCCGGGTACCCACTGGGGGACACCTGGGGACAACTTCTCGTACCCGTAATACGTGTACCTCACCGGCTCCCAGCCCGAGTGCTCGAGCAGTTTCGTGATATCCCACTTCCAGTACGCCCAGCGGGGCACGAGGCGGAAGTACCAGTTTCGTCCGAGAACGCTCTTGGGCAGGCGTACGAGCGCGTGAGTCATGCGGAAAACGCTAAATGCGTTCGGCATGTTGAAGACGAGATGGCCACCCGCCCGGACAATGCGATGCAGCTCCGTGAGGGCGACCTTCAAGTCGGCGCTGTACTCGAGGACACTTGAGGCGTACGCACCCTCGAACTGCCCGTCCGCGAAAGGCGTCCGCTCGACGGAGCTTCGCGTCAGGTACTCGTCGCCGGGCGGCATTTCTCCCGCCGCGACCAGGGGAAGACCCGTCACCCCTTGCGCTTCCTGGAGAAGTTCAGCGGCCACGTCGATCGCGCACATTCGGAGGCCCGTCGCGCGGAACTCACGCGCCATGACGCCGATGCCGCAGCCGGCCTCGAGCCAAAGGCCGCTCGCACCCACGGAGCTGAGCGCGTCGCGGAAGACACCGAGGCGTTCGGTTCCCTCGGGCTCGCAACCATCAGCCCGAGCCGCGTAGTAGTTGCGCCAGAAGGCCACAGACGCATCCCAGGCAAGCCCGTTTTTCTCGGAATGCGCAAGCACCTGAGGGAGAGGCGTGTTCACTGCACTCTCTTCTTAGTCGGCGAAGCCGGAGAGGCCCTGGTACCGGAATCCAGCTGCAATGGCTCGACTTGGCGCAATCAGCTCGCGGCCGTCGAAGAGGAGATCGCCGCGAGTGACGTGCCGGACTTCGGAGAGCTCGACCTTCGCGAACTCGGGCCACTCTGTCGCGATGACGACACCGTCGGCGCCCTGGCAAGCTTCGAGGATCGTCGACCGCACGACGACATCCGGCTCCTCGGGAAGCTTGCGAACGGCGGGGTCGTAGGCGCTGACGCGCAGTCCGCGTCGGATGAGTAGCCGGGCCAGCGCGACGGCCGGCGATTCTCGGGTATCGGGGGTGCCGGCCTTGAACGCGAGTCCGAGCATGCCGACCGCACTTCGCCGCGGCATCGCCATCTCGATCGCGCTGGCAAATCGAGCCAGCTGGCGCCTGTTCTGCTCGATCGCGGCACGCAGGATGACGAAGTCGTAACCCGCGCCATCCGCGATCGACTGCAACGCTCTCGTGTCCTTCGGAAAGCATGAGCCGCCCCAGCCAAGGCCGGGGCGCAGGTACTGGGGTCCGATCCGCGGATCCGAGCCCATCGACGCGAGCACGGCGGACGCATCCGCGCCGACAGTCTGGGCGAGATTCGCGATCTCGTTTACGAAGCTGAGCTTCGTCGCAAGGAATCCGTTCGCCGCGTACTTGGCCAGCTCCGCACTTCGCGCGCTCATCCAGAACACAGGTACGACACGCCGACCGCCGTCGCCACCGAACAGATCCTCTCCGTTGATGACCCGTCGGTAGAGCTCTTCGACCACAGACCGAGCCTCCTCCCGGCCGCCGGCGACGATGCGGTCGGGGAAGAGCGCGTCGTGCACCGCGTGTCCCTCGCGCAGGAATTCCGGATTGGATACGACGCTCTGGTGCCGCAGTGGGCCGCTCTGGAGGCGGTCGCAGGTGCCGACCGGGACGGTCGATCGCATGAGGACGATCGCACCAGTTCTGGCGAACGCCTGGATCTGGGCAACGGCGCCATCCAACTGCGAGAGATCCGGCTCTCCGATGCTCCCCATCGGCGTACCGACAGCCACGATGATCACGTCGGCGGACGCGATAGCGCTCGCGTCATCGACGAAGCAGACGTCGCGCACTGCGCGTAGCTCGGCCAGCCCGGGCTCACTCAGCGGATCGCTTCCGCTGCGCCAGCACTCGAGGCGGACAGCGTCGCGCTCGACACAGGTGACTTCGTGGCCAAGATATGCGAGGACGACTGCGGAGGTCGCTCCGACATAGCCTGCCCCGAGTACGGTCACACGCATCACGTCACCTCAAAGCGCGAACATGTTGGCAAGTGGGGTGAGCCGCCGACTCCGTTCATCGCGGGATCGATACAACTTCGCGCGGATTGAGGAGCAGTGCGGGGCGTCATAAAGGGTCTCGCGAACCGGTAAACCCCTCCTCCGCGCAAGCCGCGGTGCCAAAGCTCGCGGTGGCCAGCGGCAGCCCTCCCCTCAATCAGGCGCCACAGACACGCTCAACGCGGCTACGCCTTCATACGCCGGGGATGGACGTGGAGCGTGCGCAACCGGCTGATTTAACGGTCAGCGTGATCGTGCCGACCTTCAACCGCTGCTCCCGGCTGGAGCGTCTCCTTCTGGCGATCGACCGCTTGCCCGAGTCGAGAACGGGCCTGGAGGTCATCGTCGCGGTCGACGGCGCGACGGACGGAACGATGGAGATGCTGCACGGCATCCGACTCGGCTACTCCCTCCGCGTGATCGAGCAACCGAATCGCGGTCCCTCTGCAGCGCGCAACGCCGCTCTCGCCGCAGCGACGGGAGACGTCGTGCTGTTCCTTGATGACGATGTCATCCCGACGGAGGCGGTCGTCTCGGAGCACCTTCGACATCACCGGCGCGACCCGCGCGCGGCCGTCATCGGGCCGATGATCGCCCCACCCGGTCTGCGCCTCCCTCCGTGGCTGCAGTGGGAAACGACCATAGTCGCCAGACAGTACCAGGGGCTGCAGACGGGCCGATGGAAGCCGACGGAGCGATTCTTCTACACAGGAAACGCCTCGGTCCGGCGCGAACTCGCGCTCGCGATCGGCGGTTTCAACGAACAATTCACCCGACACACGGACCGCGAGTTCGCGCTCCGGCTTGCCGCGCTGCCGGTCACCTTCTATTTCGCGCCGGGCGCGATCGTGCATCACGAGCCGGACCGCACGTTCGCGACCTGGATGCACGTGGCGTACGAGTACGGAAGGCACGCCGCCCTGTTCGAGAATGGCGTGGCGCCGAACTACCTGAGCGAGATGCGACAGGAGAGTCGCCAGCGGAACGCGCTCAGCCGGGCTCTCACACATTGGTCCGTCGGCCATCGACTCCGCCGTCGCGCGGTGACGACCCTGTTCGGCTGGTTCATCACGCAGCCGGCGTTTGATCACGCTGTCCGCATCAAGCTATGGCTGTGCAGCGGTCTGTGGAACGTCCTTTACTGGCAGGGCGCTGCCGACATGACGAATCTCGGTGCCGGCATCTGGAGAACACTGGACGCACGACAGCACCGGGCCGGCCGCGCTGAGGCCGGATCGCGCACCGGCTAGGAACGCTCGGGCCTCCTCACGTCGCGCTGTTGCCCTGAGCCTGCGCTCGCGGCTCGTGACGCGACGCCGCCAGCTCACCGAGGTACGGCCCGAACCCGCACGCCGCGCCCAGGACGATCATCGGGCGGCTGTTAATGATGCCGAGCTCGACCGCCGCGAAGATGACCTGGGCCGCGATCAGGATGACGGGAAGCGCCGGGACCCATTGCAGTCGATCGTCGCGAAGCCTCCCATACCAGCTCGAGCCCAGTAGGACCACGCGCGCGACCAGGAACCAGAACATGAATGCGCCGAGCGGCCCCGCCTTCAGCCAGATCCACAGGAGCCCGTTGTGGGTCATGTACCGCCAGTACCCGAAGTCAAGCCACTGTGGCACTTCGATGATGAGGTACTGCTGACCGAGGCCCACGCCGGTGAGCGGAAACACGCGGACCGTGCGCGCGATGTTCCTGTTCTCGATCTCGCGAAAGACATTCGACAGCATGTCACGGACGCTCACCGACGATGGATCAACGATGCTCTTCACCGCCCGGACGGGTTCGGCGATCGCGCCGCTCGCGTCCCAGAACGCGACGACGTACGCGCCGGCGGCCACGACCAGCACCGTCGCGAGCACGAGCGCGCGCCGGCGATCGACGGAGAAGGTCAGGATCGTGACGATGACAAGGCCCACACCCAGACCGATGAACCCGACCCGTCGCTCGGTCAGGACCAAGGTGAGGAGGATCAGCGGCTGGATCGCGAGCATGGCGAAGCTGAGCCTCGTCCTGACACCGAGCGCCAACAGCGCCACAGCGAGCGAGACCGCGGTGCCGAAGAACACGACATCCTCGTGGCCTGTGACCGCCTGGATGTCGTCGTACGACACGGCCACCGCGTCGAGGTAGTTGAGGACTCCCTGAAGGGCCTTTATGCCCACCAGCACGATGAAGGCCCAGAGCAGAACTTCGACGTGTTGTCGACGCCGAACGAGATTCGCCGCGAGGAAATACGCGATGCAGAGATGCATCGGCGCACGCAGCTCCGCCAACGCCGCGTCCGAGTTGAACTCCTCGCCGCGCGCGACCCCAAAGACAGCGCCGGCGACGAACATCAGTCCAAAGCCCGCGACGGCCCAGCCGAACGGACCCAGGCGCGGCTTCGGGACACGGCCACTCATGACCCGCACCGACCAGCTCGCGAGCGTGAGCAGTGCGAGAAGGTCGGCCGGACTCAGCCGAACGGGTAAGGGGGTGAATGCGGAGATGTTCTGGAAGAAGCGCGCCAGCGCTGTGATCGGCAGGAGCCTGTCGACCGAGAACTGCTCGAAGAGGATGGCGCCGCCGAAGAACAGGTAAAGACCGACGATCGGATGCGCAGCGACCGCGACCACAACGACCGCAGCGACGACCGGGACGACGATAAGCACGTCGCCGCCCCCATCGACGATGGCGTAGCTGTACGCGGCCGCGACCGCGAGCGCCGCTGCGCCGAGGACCGTCGAAGGGCGGCGCGCACTCGACGTGAAGGCGTCGCTCGTGCGCCAGGCGACGACGGTCCGGCGGGCGGCCGAGATCAACCGGCGCGGTCGGCCGCTGCCTCGCCGCCGACGACCCGTGGCACGGCAGCGATCTGTCCGGCCGGGCTGAGACGGACGCCGGCCGTCCCGGAGATGTGGGTGGCGAGCAGGATGAGGAGCGCGGCGAGCGCGGCGCCGGCAACGAGCGCGACGCTGGCCAGAGCGACCGCTGAGCGCGTTCCGCCGCTCGGCGAACTCTCCTCACGCGGCTGGTCGACGACCTGGAACTCCATGCCGCTCATCTCGAGGATCTCGGGCGCGAGCCTCGCCTGATCTATCCGGCCAAGCAGGTCGCTGACACGCACCTGCGCGAAATCCAGAGCAAGTCGGAGCTGCGCCTGCACATGCTCGTCGACCGTGTTCAGCGGCGACCGGTGGGTGGCGTCGAACTCCTCGAGCCGTCGCTGCGCTTCGAGGGCTTGACCCTGCGCGATCTCGAAGTCCTTCTGATAGAGGGCGCCGACCACGGCCGTGTCCGCCACCCGTGCCTGCGTCACGCGCTCGTCGCGCACGGCCAGGACGGCGTTCACCAGCTCGGGCGGCGTGCGCGGATCGCGCGCGGCGAAAGAGACCATCAGCAGGTTCGTTCCGAGGACCTCCACGCGGGTCCGCTTACGGATCTGCTCCAGGTACTTCGCTTCATCAGTCGCCGCAGCCAGCTCGCCACTGAGCGAGGTGCGCTGGACCACGTCGCGCAAGAAGCTCTTGGTGCGAAGAAGCTGCTCGAGCAGCTCGGCCTGCTGCACCGCGACCGTCTGCACGGACGTGATCGTCGGGTCGCTCGGATTTCTCTGGATGAGCTCCGCCGGTGCGCGCAGCACCCAGATGGTCGCCTCGGACTCGTAGGTCGTGGTGTACTCGACGAAGGCTGCCGCGATGCCCGCTCCGCAGACGAGCGTCAGGATCGCGGCGAGCAGCCATCGATACCGACGTGCCGTGCTCAGGTATGGCCGCATCGCGCGAACCTAGGCCCGACGCATTGAAGGGACTTGGGTTGCCCTGTTGACGGGACCGGACGCCGCCGAACCGTCGCCCCACGACATACTCAAAATCGGTGGCTCCCTCAACGCGCCAGCCCATGGCGGCTCATTGCGCGCACGACGGATCACGCCGCGTCGGCGCGCGGTCCGGCGGTGGCGACCGCGGGGATGCGGCGGGTCAAGCGCGCACCGATCCACAGAAGGAAGCCCGTAGGGAGAAGGCCGAACCGAAGGGCGGCGGCGAAGTAACC
>Ga0210382_10000681_pt1 | contig 11847 bp, 5 predicted proteins | sample PLMedo_FD_155452 | JGI IMG/M metagenome (GOLD analysis project Ga0210382, IMG submission 155452) | Groundwater sediment microbial communities from an aquifer in East River, Colorado, USA - PLM0_60_coex redo | ecosystem: Environmental > Terrestrial > Soil > Riparian zone | place: USA: East River...
TATGTCTTCAGCTTCACGGTTGCACTCGCCGTCGCGACCCTGCCCTACACGCAGGCCTGGACGAATATCGGGGCCATCACCGTAAACGATGACTGGTCCGGAGTGCCCGGTGCGGCCGGCTATCTCGGCCAGAACATCACGCAGGGCACCGGGATCGATCCTCAAACGCTGCTGAGCGAATCGTCGGTAACCGGCGACATGGATGTCATCGCCAACCAGACAAATACGTCGATCACTAACGGCGGCGTTGCCGAGTTCCATCTCTCGGACCCGGTCGTCGCCCTGCAGGGTTCCGGCACCGCCGATGCGCCCTACCTGCTGTTCAACTTTTCGACCAGCGGGCAGTCGGACATCCGTATTACGTACAACCTGCGTGACATTGATGGATCAACGGACAACGCAGTCCAGCCGGTAGCCCTCCAGTATCGCGTCGGCTCGAGCGGCAACTTCACGAATATCCCGACCGGTTTCGTCGCAGATGCCACAACCGGGCCGAGCCTGGCAACCCAGGTAACGGCCATCAGCGCCACGCTCCCTGCGGCCGCTGACAACCAGCCGGTCGTCCAGGTTCGGATGATCACCAGCAACGCCGTCGGGAGCGACGAGTGGGTTGGAATCGACGATATCTCGATCGCGCCAATCGTCGGGGACGTGGCCCCAAGCGTCACGTCGACCACCCCTGCCAACGGCGCCTCGAATGTCGCGCTCGACGCTTCTCCCTCGATCACATTCAGCGAGCCGGTCACCGTCACCGGGAGCTGGTTCGACCTCACCTGCGAAGACTCCAGTGCCCACACCGCCGTTGTGACCGGCGGCCCGTCCACGTTCACGATCAATCCGGATGCGGACTTCACCGTCGACGAGACCTGCACGCTCACGATCAACAAAGCGAATGTCACGGACGTCGACACGTCCGACCCACCGGACGAAATGGCAGCCAACGTGGTGGTCACCTTCCGGACCGTCGGCCCGACTGTGTTCATCCACGATGTCCAGGCCATGACCCACATCTCGCCGTTCAGCGGCCAGAGCGTCGTTGTCGCAGGGATCGTGACCGCGAAGCGGGGGAACGGCTTCTACATGCAGGACCCGTCCCCCGATGCCAACGACGCCACTTCAGAGGCGATCTTTGTTTTCACCACGACGGCGCCGACCGTGAACGTCGGCGAAAACGTCAGCGCGGCCGGGGTGGTATCGGAATTCCGCGCCGGCGGCGCCGCGAGCACGAACCTCACCACCACGGAGATCACGGCTCCGAGCGTTAGCGTCACCTCGACGGGCAATCCACTGCCGGCGCCAATCGTCCTCGGGACGGGCGGCCGCATTCCGCCGAACACCGTCATCGAGGACGACGCGACCGGTGACGTCGAGACGAGCGGAGTCTTCGACCCGGCGTCCGACGGCATCGACTTCTACGAGAGCCTGGAGGCGATGTACGTCCAGATCAACAATCCCGTCGTCGTCGGCCCTCGGAACTCGTTCGGCGAGATCTTCGTGCTCGGCGACGACGGCGCCAACGCATCCGTGCGAACGGTTCGCGGCGGAATCGTCATTCAGGCCACCGACTTCAATCCCGAGCGTATCCAGTTCGACGACGCGGTCCTCCTCGGCTCGACGCCAAACGCGAGCGTCGGCGATCACTTCACGACGGCGGCCGTCGGCGTGGTCGACTATGACTTCGGCAACTTCGAGGTCGAGCTCACCGCGGCATTGACGACGGTCCCCGGCGGACTGGCCCGCGAGTCGACTGACCCGGCCGACTCATCCGAGCTGTCGGTCGCCACCTTCAACGTCGAAAACCTCGACGCGAACGAACCCCAGTCGAAGTTCAACGACCTCGCCGTGATGATCGTGAACAACCTCAAGGCGCCCGACGTCATCGCGCTCGAGGAGATCCAGGACAACAACGGTGCCACGAACGACGCGGTGACCGACGCGGACCTGACGCTCAACAAGCTACGGGACGCCATTGCGACCGCTGGCGGACCGACCTACGACTGGCGCCAGATCAACCCGGTCGACGACCTGGACGGCGGCGAGCCCGGCGGCAACATCCGCGTCGGCTTCATGTTCCGGACTGACCGTGGCCTCGCCTTCGTCGACCGCCCGGGTGGCACCCCAACGGCGCCGACAACGATCTTGGGGAGCCCGGGTGCGCCAGAGCTCTCGTACAGCCCGGGACGCGTCGACCCGACGAACCCCGCTTGGAATTCGAGCCGCAAGCCCCTCGCAGGTGAGTTCACGTTCGGTGGCCAGAAGTTCTTCCTGATCGCGAACCACTTCAACTCCAAGGGTGGCGACCAGCCGCTCTTCGGCCACTTCCAGCCGCCGACGCGGTCGTCCGAGGTCCAGCGCCATCAGCAGGCCCAGATCGTGAACGACTTCGTCGACTCGATTCTGGCCCTCGATGCGAAGGCCAAGGTCATCGTCCTCGGTGACATCAACGACTTCGAATTCTCGACGACGATGAGCATCCTGAAAGGCAACGCCCTGCACGACCTGATGGAGGCACTGCCGCAGGCGGAGCGATACAGCTACGTCTTCGAAGGCAATTCGCAGGTGCTCGACCACATCGTGGTCAGCGACGACTTGTTCTCGAACACACCATTCGAATTCGACCCGGTCCACGCAAACGCCGAGTTCTTCGATCAGATCTCGGATCACGATCCGTCCGTCGCGCGGTTCACCGTGCCATCGACTCCGGGCACGGTCACCGTCAACAAGACCGGCCATGGTGGCGCTCCGCTCGGCGGAGCAGGCTTCACGCTGTACGTCGACTCGGCACCGACCGGCGGAACCCGCGGTGCCGAGGACACGACCGTCGCCGGCAACTGCACCACGATTTCCGACGGCACCTGCTCGATCAACAACGTTCCCCTTGGGAGCTACTGGCTCGTCGAGACGACGACTCCCAACGGCTACGCCACTGTCGATCCGACCCAGGTCGTCGTCGGCGCTGGCCCCTCGCCGGGCATCGGCGACACCGACACAGTCAACCTCAATGACCAGGCCGTTCCCGGCACGGTCACCGTCAACAAGACCGGCCAGGGCGGCGCGGCGCTCTCGGGTGCCGGGTTCATTCTCTTCGTCGACATGACCCCGACCGGCGGCTCGCGCGGCGAGGAGGACATCAGGCCCGCCGGTAATTGCACGACAAACGGCGCGGGAACCTGCTCGATCTTCAACGTCCCGCTCGGGCAGTACTGGCTTGTCGAGACGACGACTCCGGCCGGCTACGCCACGGTCAACCCGATCCCGGTGACCGTCGGCCTCGGGCCATCGGCCGGGGTGGGCGACACGGACATCTTCAATCTGACTGACCAGCCGGTCCCCGGCACGGTGACGATCAACAAGACTGGCCAAGGCGGTGCAGTGCTCCCAGGTGCAGGGTTCACTCTCTTCGTCGACGCGGCCCCAACCGGCGGCTCGCGTGGCGGAAACGACGTCACCGCCGCCGGCGGCTGCACGACGAACTCAACGGGCACCTGCTCGATCATGAACGTGGCGCTCGGCGACTACTGGCTGGTCGAGACAACCACGCCGAATGGTTATGCGACCGCCAGCCCGATCCCGGTGACGGTCGGCCTCGGGCCGTCCGCAGGGGTGGGGGATACGGACACATTCGACGTGGCCGACCAGCCGGTCCCCGGCACGGTCGTCGTCAACAAGCACGGCCAGGGCCGAGCGAAGATCGTGGGAGTGACGTTCACGCTCTACGTCGACGCCTCGCCCATCGGTGGCCGTCGCGGTGGGGAAGACAACGCGCCAGCCGGAAGCTGCGTCACCGCCGTCGTCGGTAGCCGCGTGACGTGCTCCATTACCGGCGTCCCGCTGGGCAGGTACTGGCTCGTCGAGACGGTTCCGGCCGGGAACGCTCCGGTCGATCCGATCGCGGTCACCGTCAACCTCGGCCCCGCGCCGAACACCGGCGACACGGACACGTTCTCGGTCATGAACAAGCCGAAGGGCTCGCCCAAGGGCTGAACACGCCGTCCATGTCAAGAGCGAAGCCGGTCCGTCGGGCCGGCTTCGTCGATTCAGGCGGCTGCGACGGTTCCCGGCTCGTCGTCGCCTTCGGGCCCCGGTTCCGGGATCCGCCTGAGGGAGCGAACAGGCGACAACAGGATGGGCAGGAACACGAAGAGCCCACCGATCGCGCTGATCCAGATCGTCTCGTGGAGGCCGATGGCGCCGCCCAGGAAGCCGCCCAGGATCGAGCCGACGGGGATCGTCCCCCAGACGATGAACCGCATCGTCGCGTTCATCCGGCCCTGCATTCGCTCAGGCGTGATTGCCTGGCGCAGGCTCACCTGGTTGATGTTGTAGATCGCCACGCCAAGCCCGGCAAGGGCGCCGCTTGCCGCCAGGAGCGGCGGCGCAAGGTCCCGTGGGGCGATCGCGATGAGCAGCATGCTCGGGCCAGAAATGAACGCGGAGCCGAGGATCGTCGGTCCGATGCCGAAGCGCGTCGCCACCCGATTCGCGACGAGAGCGCCCACCAGGAAGCCGACTGAGCCCACGGAAAAGGCGAGCCCGAGCAATTCCGGCGTGAAGGACAGCTGGCGGACTAGGTAGAGGATCAGGATCGACTGCCCCATGTTGGTGAAGAAGTTCGAGATTCCAGTCGTGGCCGCGATGCTGCGAAGTAGATGGTGCCTGCCGACATAGCGGAGGCCCTCGCTGATCTCCGATCGCATCGAAGGTCGCTGGCCCTGCTCGTTCAGCCGCGGCTCCGGCGCCGTCTCGTGGCGACGGATCGCGAACATGAACAGGGCAGACGCCACGAAGCTGAGCGCGTCGAGGGCGATCGCAAACGGCGCCGTCAATGCGCCGATCAGCACGCCGGCGACCCCTGGCCCGCTGATCTGCGCGGCGGACATGCTCGTCTGGAGCTTGGCGTTGCCGTCGACGATCTGGTCTCGCTCCACGAGCGAGGGCAGGTACGACTGATAGGCGACGTCGAAGAACACCGTCGCGCAGCCATTGATGAACCCGACGATGTACAGCTGCCAGATCGTCAGGACGTCCAGGGCAAATGCGACCGGGATGGAGATGAGCGCGGCCGCCCTGACGAGGTCACCGGCGATGAGGATCGGGCGTCGGCGCAGGCGATCGACCCAGACGCCGGCCGGCAGGCTCAAAAGGATGAACGGCAGGAACTCGATCGTCCCCAGCAGGCCGAACTCGAACGGCGTGACATTCAACGTTGTCGCCGCGATGATCGGCAGGGCGAGCAACGTTACCTGCGTCCCGAACTGGCTGATCGTCTGGGCCGACCAGAGCTTCACGAAGTCGGGGTGGCGCAAGAGGCTCCGGTTCGCGTCGGACACGAGTCCCTCCACGGCGGGGTGGGCATGGAAACCGCGTTAGTTTATCGTCTAACACTCGTTAGTCAACGCGAATCTGTGACGACTCCGGCTGGCCCTCCGCGAGCGCATCGACATGTCACGATAGGCCCATGCCCGAGCTCGCCGACCGCCTGGTCGAATCCGTCCCCAACGTCTCGGAGGGCCGCCGCCTCGACACCGTTGAGCGCCTCGCGGACGCCATCTCCGCTGTGCCTGAGGTCCACCTCCTCGACCAGACGAGCGACTCGAGCCACAACCGATCGGTGTTCACCCTTGCCGGACCGGCCGACGCGGTTTCAAACGCCCTCGAACGGCTCGTCGGTGCGGCGATCGCCGAGATCGACATGGACAAGCATTCAGGGGAGCACCCGCGGATCGGCGCCGTCGACGTCATTCCCTTCATCCCGCTCGGCGACACGTCGATGGACGAAACGGTCGAGATCGCCACCGCATTCGGTGAGCGGATTGCCGCACGGTTCGACCTGCCGGTCTACCTCTATGCGCAGGCCGCCAGGCGCAGCGAGCGGGTGAAGCTTGCTGATGTCAGGCGCGGCCAGTACGAGGGCCTCAAGTCGGAGATCTCGCAGCGTGGCCGCGAGCCGGACTTCGGCCCGTCGCGGATGCACCCGTCGGCAGGTGCCGTGGCGATCGGCGCGCGCCCCTTCCTCATCGCCTACAACATCAATCTCGAATCGCCCGACAAGGAACTGGCCATCCGGATCGCCCGCCGGATCCGCGAATCCGGCGGCGGGCTGCCCAAGGTCCAGGCCAACGGCTTCTTCATCGAGGAGCTGGGGCGGGCCCAGGTATCGATGAACGTGCTCGACTTCCGGACGACACCGCTGTGGCGGGTGTGGGAGACCGTCCGGGCGGAAGCGGCGGAGGATGCCATCGAGCTCGCGGAGTCCGAACTGATCGGCCTTGCCCCGCTGGCGGCCTTTCTCGACGTTGCCGACCACGCGGACGCCCCGCCTGACGCGACCACCGACGAGCGGCTCGCCGCCGCCGCGCGTTTCCTCCGACTGCGCGACTTCTCGCCGCTGCAGGCGCTCGAGCTACGGCTGGACGCCGCACGGGCCGGCGCGGCGGAGTGACTGCGGCGGCCGCGACGTGAGCCTTCGGGTCATTCCGGGCGGCCGAGGGGACACGTCCGCGCCCGGTTTCCTCATCGTCGGTGCCTCCGAGGTCGTGACGATGGCCGGCGGCCTGCGCGTGGGCCCCATGCAGTCGGAGGTCGCTCGGCTCACTGCCGACGATGGCGGGGACGGGGACGTGTCGACCGCGCCGGTCATTGCCACATGGGCCGATCGGATCGTCGGCGTCGGCCCGCGCGCGGACCTCGAGCGACTCCTGGAGGCCGAGGGCTATCCGCTCGGGCGGTTCGCCCGGCTGGACGCGCGCGGCGGGTCCGTGACGCCTGGACTCGTCGATCCCCACACCCACCTGCTCTTTGCCGGCAGCCGCGAGGACGAGCTCGAGCTGAGGCAGCAGGGCGCGAGCTACATGGAGATCCTCGCGGCTGGAGGCGGGATCCTGTCGACGGTTGAGGCCACACGGGCGGCGAGTGAGGACGATCTTGCAGCCCATGGCCGGCGCTGGCTCGACGAGATGCTCGGCCACGGGACGACGACGATCGAGGCCAAGTCGGGCTACGGCCTTGACCTGCCGACGGAGTTGCGGCTCCTGGAGGTGGCCCACGCGCTCGGCCGAGAGGGTCCGATCGATATCGTCCCCACGTACCTCGGCGCGCATGCCGTCCCGCCCGAGTTCCTGGCCCGACCCGACGGCGTCGAAGCCTATGTCCGCCACATCCTCGACGAGCAGATGCCCGGCGTGGCGGCCCAGGGCAGGGCGCGGTTCTGCGATGTCTTCTGCGAGGAGGGAGCGTTCACGGCCGATCAGTCGGAGCGCATCCTCCGGGCGGCGGCGGGGTTCGGCATGGGCCTTCGGCTCCACGCCGACGAGATCGTCCCTTCGGGTGGGGCGGAGCTTGCCGCCGAGATCGGGGCCGTCTCCGCCGACCATCTGGCGGCCCCCTCGGCGGCCGGCATCGATGCTCTGGCGACTGCGTCGGCGGAGGGTCGGCCGGTCGTCGCCACATTGCTGCCGGCCACGACATGGTTCCTGATGAAGCAGCACCACGCGCCGGCTCGGACATTCATCGAGCGGGACGTTCCGGTCGCGATCGGGACCGACTTCAATCCCGGCACGTCGCCAACCCCCTCGCTGCCCCTGGCGATGACGCTCGCCTGCCTCAACCTCGGCCTTACGCCCGATGAAGCGCTGGCCGCCGTGACCATCAACGCCGCCTACGCTATTGGCATGGGCGAGGAGGTCGGCTCGCTCGAGGGCGGCAAGGCCGCCGATCTCGTCATCTGGAATGTGCCGACGAGCCGCCAGCTCCCGTACTGGCCGGCCGCCGACCTCGTCCGGACGGTCATCAAGCGCGGGCGCATCGTCGTCGACAACGGCTGATCCCGCCGCGGGGCCCTGAGCCTCTAGGTCTTGCCGCGGGACTCGAGTAGAACCGCCGTGGTTTCGAGCGGCAGGCCCGAGATCGTGATCGACAACTTCGGCTGCGGCGTGGGATCGCCGCCCATCTCGTGGAAGAACTTGGCGACCGCGTCGCGTGTCTCTGTCGACTCCTCGTCGAGCGGCATCGCGACGACGATCCTGGGGTCGAGCTGCGCGACGAGCTCGGCGGCCTTCGTCGCCGAGAGGGAGCCACCGATCGGTAGGCAGGCGATGTCGACCGGACCGATGTCGGCGAGCTTCTCTTCTGTCAGGAGATGGCCGATTTCGCCGAGGTGGATCGTGTGCAACCCATCGAGCTCGACGAGGAATGCGACTTGCTTGCCGCGATCGGCTCCCTTGGCGTCGTCGCGGTAGGTCCGCACCCCGGTCAGGAGGACGTCCTTGACCTCGTATTCACCGGGGCCGTCGAGGACGAAGGCGTCCTCCAGCGAGCTTGGCAGGAGCGTGCTCCCGTCGCGCGACCGGGCGCCCTTCGCCTTTGGAAGCGGTTTGTCGTCGGGGTGGGAGTAGGTGACGATCTCGCCGGTAATGCCGCGCCCGGTCGGCCCCACGACCGCCTGATAGGGATCCGCCACGACAACCGCGTCCTTGCCCCGAAGCCGGATGCAAGTCCGCCCATACCAAATCAATTCCATGCATCGATTCTGACACAGCCCGCTGCACCCCGGATCACCCGCCGGGGTCCCGACTGCGTTCGTCGCGAATGGGTGGCCTGGCGCAAGGCGAGCCCGAGCACCGCAGCGAGCGGACTTCAAACGTCCGTGAGCGAGGAGCGCAGGGGTCAACGCGGCGAAAGGCCGCCCAGGCGCGACAGCCGCAAGTCTTGGCACAAAGTAAAGAGCGAGGCGCCTGCCCAATCGGCGCCCCGCTCGGAGGGAGGGAGGATGGAACCCAAGGGGTTCGGTCCGAATCGAACCCTAGACGGGCCGCGTTCACGGACGGCGATCCATCCGATTAAGAAAGCGACACGGTCGAAACTGGTACCTCCGGGCCCTCGTCCCGGCCGCGACCCTCATGCGACAATCCCGCCGATGACTTCCCCCCGTCTGCCGGTTGCCGGCACGAGATCGGTCCGCGCGCGCCGGAAATCCCACCTCTCTGGGGCCGCCAATTCGGCCTTCGTGGCGGTCCTGTGCGTGATCTTGGCCGCGTGCGGCATCACCGGACCGACCGCGGCTCCGTCCGGGACGCCCGGCCCCGCTGCCAGTCCGACGACCCCGCCCGATCCCGCGACCGTGTACGCGGCAATCGAGACACAGGTCCGGGCGATCCGTGGCCTCGAAGAGAAGGCGCCGGTCCAACCGAAGGTCCTCGACGAGGCTGCGCTGGGTGCCTACGTCAAGGAGCAGTTCAGCAAGGACAACCCCGAGGCCGTGGTCAGGGCCAACGAGCGCATGCTCAAGGTCCTTGGCCTGTTGCCGGCGGACGCGTCGCTCGAGGACCTCTACATCAGCCTGCTGAGCGGCGTCGTCGCGGGCCTCTACAACCCAAAGGACAAGACGCTCTACGTGGTCTCGAGGTCCGGCGGTCTCGGCCCAACCGAGAAGACCACGTTCGCCCACGAATACACTCACGCCCTCCAGGATCAGAACTTCGGCCTGGCCGGCCTCGAGCTCGATGCTCCCGGCAAGGGCGACCAGGGAATGGCTCGCCTCGCCCTCGTCGAAGGCGACGCGACACTGCTCATGACGCTCTGGCAGATCGACAACCTGAGCCAGGCGGAGATCATCCAGCTGTTGGGCGAGTCGCTCGATCCGGCGGTCACCGGCCCGCTCGAGAAGATGCCGGCCATCCTTCGCGAATCGCTTCTCTTCTCTTACACGTCCGGCCTGACCTTCACCCAGCGACTTCACAGCAGCGGTGGTTGGGCCGCTGTCGACGCCGCGTTCGGCAAGCCACCCGCCTCCACCGAGCAGATCCTGCACCCCGAGAAATACGACAGCGGTGAGGCACCGACGATCGTCGACCTCCCAGACGACCTCGCCGCGCACATGGGCGCCGGTTGGTCTGTCGGCCTGGAGGACACGCTGGGCGAATTCCAGTTGAAGCTCTGGCTGGCAAACGCAGCGGGCGGAGTCGCCACCGAGCAGGGCGAGGCCACGAAGGCTGCCGCCGGTTGGGGCGGCGACCGCGTCGCAGTTCTGGACGGCCCCGGCGGTGCCACCGCTGTGGTGATCAGCAGCGAGTGGGACAGCCCCTCTGACGCCGCCGAGTTCGCGACCCAGGCGAAGCTCGTCGTCGCATCGCTTGCCGGGGCAGGCGAGGTCGTGGCGCCCGCCGGCGGAACGAGTGTGAGGGTGATCCTGGCCCCGGGCGACGACGTTCTCACTCGCCTGTCAGTGGTTCTCGGCCTAGCCGGGGGCTGAGCGCCGGCTACATCGACTCGGGGGCGGAGATCCCGAGCAGTCCGAGAGCGTTGGCAAGCGTGGTCTTCGCCGCGGCCGCAAGCGCCAACCGCTTAGCCGATCGTTCCGGCTCATCGACATCGACGACCTTGGCATCGCGGTAGAACGCGTGGAACTGGGTCGCCAACTCCGTGGCATAGGCCGTGAGGCCGTGGGTCTCTTCGGCCCAGACTGCATCCTCGACCACCTCCGGCAGGCGGGCGATGACGCGAGCAAGGGCGCCTTCGGGCGCACCTCCCAGGGCGCCGGCCACGTCGGCGGCCGGGGCAAGGCCGACGTCAGTCGCCTTGCGCAAGATCGACGCGACCCGGGCGTGGGCGTACTGGACGTAGTAGACGGGATTCTCGGCTGACTGCTTCTTGGCGAGCTCGATGTCGAAGTCGATGGCGCTCGTCGCGGCCCGCGAGGCGAACGTCCACCGCGCGGCGTCGACCCCGACCTCTTCGAGGAGCTCGTCGAGGCTGATGAACTCCCCGGCTCGCTTCGACATCGAGACTTCGACACCGTCACGGACGAAGCGGACCCACGAGTAGAGCAGCACCTGGACGGCGTCGGCGTCGTAGCCCATCGCCGCCGCCGCATTCCGAAGTCGTGCGACCGTCCCGTGGTGGTCGGCGCCCCAGATATAGATCAGGTGCTCGAAGCCGCGGCTGAATTTCTCGGTGACGTAGCCGATGTCGGCGGCGAAATAGGTCGGCCGGCCGTCCGATCGGATGATCACCCGGTCCTTGTCGTCACCGAATGCCGTCGAGCGGAACCACAGCGCCCCGTCCTGCTCGTACAGGTGGCCAGCGGTCCGCAGCCGCTCGATCGCCCGCTCCACCCAGCCTTCGGAATGGAGCGACCCTTCGCTCGTCCAGACGTCGAAATGGACGCCGAGCCGCTCGAGGCTCGCCTCGATGCCCTCGCGGACCCGGGCACCCGCCCAGCGCCCGACGACGTCGGCGGGATCGGCGCCCGCCGCCTCCGTGGCGGCGAGCACGTCGCCAGGGACCGCAGCCGCGAGCTCCTCGACGTAGGCGCCGTGGTAGCCGTCCTCGGGCACCGGCTGACTCTGCCGGACCGCGAGGATCGACGCGCCGAGGTTGGTCACCTGCATCCCGGAATCGTTGAAGTAGTACTCGCGCGTCACCTTCTGCCCACCGGCTTCGAGAATCCGGCAGAGCAGGTCGCCGATGAACGCGCCGCGCGCATTGCCGATGGTCAGCGGGCCGGTCGGGTTAGCTGAAACGAACTCGACGTTCACGCCGCGCGGCCGGATCGGTTGGACCCGGCCCCAGGCCGCCGGCGCCGCGAGGACGCCACTGATCGTCTCCTCGAGTGCACGGTCCGTGACGCGCAGGTTGATGAAGCCCGGGGCAGCCGCCTCCGCCCCGGCGATGGGGCTGTCGCCAGCAGCCTCGTTCGTTTCGCGGCCGATCTCCTCGGCGAGTACCCGGGCGATCTCCAGGGGCGCGCGGCGGTACGGCCGGGCAAGCCGCATGGCCAGATTCGAGGCGAAGTCACCGTGCTCCGGGTTGGCCGGGCGCTCGATGACGACTGCGGGTCGCTCGCCGGGC
>Ga0210382_10000683_pt1 | contig 11788 bp, 11 predicted proteins | sample PLMedo_FD_155452 | JGI IMG/M metagenome (GOLD analysis project Ga0210382, IMG submission 155452) | Groundwater sediment microbial communities from an aquifer in East River, Colorado, USA - PLM0_60_coex redo | ecosystem: Environmental > Terrestrial > Soil > Riparian zone | place: USA: East...
GCGTCCAACCATACGCCTGCGCCAACGCGTGCACGGCATCACCGCGCCGCTCGTCGATTTCCAACGCCAGCACTCCCCCCGGCTCGAGCAGCGCCGCGGCGCCCTCGAGCAACGCGCGGGACGCGGCGAGGCCATCGGGGCCGCTGACCAGGGCCTCGCGCGGCTCGAACTCCTTGACCGAGGGTGCGAGCGCCGCGTATTCGTCCTCGGTCAGGTAGGGCGGATTCGCCACGATCGCCCGGAAGCGGAGGCCCCCGAGCGGGCCGAGCAGATTCCCCTCCCGAATCTCGACTGGGGTACGGGGGCGCACCAGCGCCACGTTTTCGCGGGCCAGCGCGGCGGCCTGGGGGGAGCCCTCGACGGCGATGATCCGCTCGTAGCGGCCCTCCGTCGCCAACGCCAGCGCGATGCATCCGCACCCGGTGCCGACATCGGCCACGACACCGCCCTGCGCCTGCGCCAGCACGAGATCGACCAGGCCCTCGGTCTCGGGGCGCGGAATGAGCGCGCGCGAATCGATCGCGAGGTCGAGCGTGCGAAATGCGGCGCGTCCCACCGCGTACGCGAACGGAACGCCCCGCGCGAGCTGCTCCACGGCGAGTTGGTACTTCGCGACCATTTCGGGAGCCTTCGGCTCGTCGCGCCGCAGCCAGGCTTCGCCGAGCGTCACACCGGACACGGCCGCCCAGACCGCCGCCGTGGCTTCTTGACCGCCGCCGTGGCTCCTTGACCGCCGCTCAGGCACTGAGGCGCTCGTTGTCCCCCGCGGTCTTGAGCGCGGTGATCAAGTCGTCGAGCTTGCCGTTCATGACCTCGCTCAAGTCGTGCGCCGTGTAGTGGATGCGATGATCGGTCACCCGGTTCTGCGGGAAGTTGTAGGTGCGGATCTTTTGCGAGCGATCGCCGGTGCCCACCTGGGCGCGCCGCTCGCGCGCGCGCTTCGCTTCCTGCTCCGCGACCATCCGGTCGAGCAACCGCGAACGCAGGATCTCGAGCGCCTTGATCTTGTTCTGCAGCTGGGATTTCTGGTCTTGGCACTTCACTTCGAGGCCCGTCGGGAGGTGGGTCACCCGGACGGCGCTGTCGGTCGTGTTGACGCTCTGGCCCCCCGGGCCGCCCGAGCGGAAGACGTCGATGCGCAGATCCTTGTCCTCGATCTTGATGTCGACGTCCTCGGCTTCGGGGAGCACGGCGACGGTCGCGGCGGAGGTGTGGACGCGACCCTGCTGCTCGGTAACCGGGACGCGCTGCACGCGGTGCACCCCCGACTCGTACCGCAGCGTGCCGTATGCCTTGGGCCCCCGCACGGCGAAGATCGCCTCCTTCAACCCGCCGAGTGTCCCCTCGGAGAGGTCGAGGATCTCGACCTTCCATCCCCGGCGCTCGAAGAAGCGCGTGTACATCCGGAACAGCTCGGAGGCGAAGAGCGCGGCCTCGTCGCCCCCGGTGCCGGCGCGGATCTCGACGATCGCGTCCCGGTCGTCGAAGGGATCGGCAGGCGTGAGCAACTCGGCCAGCTGCGCTTCCAGCCGCTCGAGCTCGGGACGCAAACGGTCGACGTCGGTGCGGGCCAGCTGCGACATCTCGGGATCCTTGTCGGCGAGCACCTCACGCGCCTGCGTGAGCTCGGTCCCGAGGCGTTCGATTTTCTGGTGGGCTTGGCGGATGGCGTCGAGCCGCGCGTGCTCGCGACCCAGCTGCTTCAGCTTGGCCGGATTCCGCGCGGTCTCGGGGTCGGCCAGCAGTTGGGCGACCTCCTCCGCCCGCGCGAGCGCCTGGCGGAGTCGGGCCTCCAACGGTCAGCTCCCTTTGGTCCCCGACCCGGCCGTCCCGGCGGCGTACTTCTGGCGGAACCGCTCGACGCGCCCGGCGGTGTCCATCAGCTTCTGCTTGCCGGTGAAGTACGGGTGGCAGCGGGCGCAGATTTCGACGTGGATCGCGGGCACCGTGGAGCGCGTGACGAAGCTATTGCCGCAGGCGCACTGCACCGTGGCGCGTTGATATCTGGGATGAATCCCGGGTTTCACAGCTCGGCATCCTTGACTGAAAGTCGAACGGCTTGAAGTGCGGAAATATAACTGGCGTCGGAACTTGGGGGCAAGGCACGGGGCGCGCCCCGAATTGACACCAGCGGTGGTTCCGCGTAAGCTTGCCCCACCCGAAGCCAGCCCAGCCCGGGGAGGGGGGGAGTCCACGCGTGTCATCCGCAGTCGTGCTCCAGAAAGTGCCGCTGTTCAGCCAACTTGCCCCCGCCGAACTGCAGCGCGTGGTCGAGGTCGCCCGCGAGCGTAGCTACCCCAAGAACTCGGTCATCCTGTTCGAAGACGACCCCGGTGACGCGCTCTACGTCGTCGCCAAGGGCCAGGTGAAGGTCGTGTTGATCGGCGAGGATGGCCGCGAGGTGATTCTCTCCGTGCTCGGCGAAGGCGAGTTTTTCGGCGAGATGGCGTTGATCGATGACGAGCCGCGTTCGGCCCACGTGATCGCCATGGAAGACAGCGCCCTCATCGTCCTGCGCCGCGAGGACTTCCAGGGGATCCTCATGCACGCGCCGGGCATCGCGTTGGCGTTGCTCAAGGAGCTGTCACGCCGCCTGCGCCGCGTGGACGAGAAGGTGGGCAGCCTCGTCCTCCTCGACGTCCACGGCCGCGTCGCCCAGCTGCTCCTCGAGCTCGCGGACGAAACCGACGGCCAGCGCATCACGCGGCGTCTCACCCATCACACCATCGCGCAGATGATCGGCTCCTCCCGCGAGACCGTGTCACGCACGATGCGCGAGTTCGTGGACAAGGGACTGATCGACGTGAGCCGCAAAGACATCCTGATCCGCGACCGTGGCACCCTCGAGCAGGCGGCGGGGCGGTCGTGAGGCGCATCACGGTGGATGGGTGAGGCCGCGGCTTGTTCTACCTTCCGCGTTTTCAGTAACTTAGCCCGCGATACAGCGTGCCCGAACGCATGGCCTACACGGTGACCTTCTGGGGGACCCGGGGTAGCATCCCGACCCCCGGCGCCCAGACCGCGCGCTACGGTGGCAATACGCCGTGTGTGGCGGTGGAGGGCGCTGGGGGTCAGTTGGTCATTCTGGACGCGGGCACCGGCATTCGGGCGCTGGGGCTGCAGCTGGTCGACAAGCAGAATGGCGCGGTGAAAGTGGAGATTCTGCTGTCGCACGCCCACTGGGACCACATTCAGGGCCTGCCCCACTTCAAACCGTTCTTCGCCCCGGGCAACGCCGTGCGCATCTGGGGGTCGCGGCAAGGGACGACGTCGCTCGAAGCGATCCTGCGGCAGCAGATGGATCCGGCCGTGTTTCCGGTGCCGCTCGACGCGCTGTCGGCCCAGTTGACGGTTCAGCAAGTGGACTCGCCCGAGTTCTCGATCGGGGAATTCCGGGTCCGGACCATCAAGCTGCGCCACCCGGGCACGACCTTGGGATTCCGGCTGACGCCGGTGAAGGGCGGCCCGAGTCTCGCGTACGTGACCGACAACGAGCTGGGCCCGGGCGGCCATTACGAAGTCGCGGCGACGTGGCGGAAGGATTTCGTGTCGTTTCTGAACGGCGTGGACTTGTTGATTCACGACGCGATGTACACGCCGGCGGAGCTCGCGCTGCATCGAGGCTGGGGCCACTCGACCTACGAAGAAGCGGTGACCCTGGCGCAGGAAGCGAATGCCAAACGGCTCGTCTTGTTTCACCACGAGCCAGAGCACGGCGACGAGATGATGGACGGACTGCTGAAATCGGCTCGAGCCTATGCGAAGAAAGGCGGCCAGTCGCTCGACGTGCTGGCTGCCCAAGAAGGCATGAAGGTGACCTTGTGACCTCAGGAGCTGCTATGCGCGCGCGTTCAGTCGTGATGGTGCTGAGCTTGGTGATGCCGGCTCTCCTCGGCGCGCAACAGCGCGGCCAGGACACCCGGCCGGGTATCGCCGTGCTCCCGTTCAACAACGGCGGCTCCTACGGCCAGGGGAAAGAAGACTTCGACGCGCTGGAGCGCGGCATTGCGGGCATGATGATCTCCGAGTTGAGCGCGAACCCCGCGGCACGCGTGGTCGAGCGTCAGGAAATTCAGCGGCTGCTCGACGAGCAGAACCTCGGCGCCCAGGGCCGTGTCGACGCGGCGACCGCGGCCAAGATCGGCAAGCTGGTCGGCGCCCGGTACATGGTGCTCGGCACGTTCGTCGACTTCTACGGCGACTTTCGCGTCGACGTGCGGCTCATCAACACCGAGACGAGCGAGATCGTCAAGACCGAGTCGGAGCGGATGCAGCGCGATCACCTGTTCGACATCATCCGGAACATCGCGGCCCGCTTGATGAAGGATGCCAATCTGCCGGCGCTCACCCGCCAGGCATCCGACCAGCGGATGAGCCGTCAGGTACCCACGGAAGCGCTGACCTACTACTCGCGCGCGCTGCTCTACCAGGACCGCGGGCAGAAGGACAAGGCGGTGGAGATGTTCAACCGCGCCATCGCGATCTTCCCCGAGTACGCGGAGGCTCAAGAGGGCCTCCAACGGGTGCAGCGATCCTAGATGTCCTGAGTCTTCTCGGCAGACACGCGGCGCGCCGGCTCTCCCGCCTGGGAGCGCTGGCGCGCTTCGGCTTTGGGGCCGTCCGCGCAGCCACCCACCTCACCGCCGCCGGGCGGGCGGTCGCGCTGCGCATCGGCGTCAACCAGGTGCGCTTCACCGCGCTGCACGCGGTGAGCCTGGTGACCCTGCTCTCCGGGATTCTGTCCTTCCTCGTGATTTCGCAGGCGACGCGCGAGCTGGGGCGCATCGGGGCGACCGACCTGATCGGGACGCTGATCGTCGTCGCCATCGTGCGCGAGCTCGGCCCCCTGATCACCGCGCTCGTCGTCGCGGGCCGATCGGGCACCGCGATCGCCGCCGAGCTGGCGACGAACCAGGTGCTGGGCGAGGTGCGGGCCCTCGAGGGGATGGGCATCGACCCCAAGCAGTATCTGGTCCTGCCCCGCTTCGCGGGCTCCCTCGTGAGCATGTTCACGCTGCTCGTCGTGTTCGACCTCGTCGCCGTGCTGGCGGGCTTCGCGGCGACGTCGCTCAACGGGATGAGCGGCACGCGCTATTTCGACATCGTCCTCACCTCGCTCGGCGCGCGGGACGTGTGGCTGACCGTCCTCAAGGCCGGCGCGTTCGGGATCATCGTCGGCGTCGTGCCCAGCTACTTCGGTCTGTCGGTGCGGCGAGCGCCCACCGAGATCCCCATCGCCGCGAGCCGCGCGGTCGTCACTGCGATCGTGGGAATCTTCCTCTGCTCCGCCCTGTTCGTGGCGCTTGGCTGAGCCATGACCACGTCCCACGCCCCACGCCCTTTGGTGTTCGAGCACGTTCCGCTCGGTCGACACGCGTCGCAGCCGTTCTCGCTCGAGATTCCGGCCCACCACACCGTGGCGGTGCTCGGCGACGAGGACTCCGGTGTGGGGATGCTGGGCGGCTATGCGCTCGGGCTCGACCGGCCACCGGCGGGCCGCGTCCTGACGTTCGACACCGAGGTGGCCACTCTCCCCGAGCCCGAGCGCTTGGCGTTCCGGCGGCGCGTCGGGTACCTTCCGGCCGGCGAGGGGCTGCTTCAGAATCTCTCGCTCCGGGATAACGTCGCGTTGCCGCTCCGCTTCGGGAGCGGCGCGAGCCCCAAGGACATCGAAGGGCGGGTCAACGTGATGCTCACCGCCGTCCGGCTCGCCGCCGTTGGCCAGCTGCGGCCGGCGCAGGCGAATGAAGAAGAGCGCCGGCGTGCGGGGCTCGCGCGCGCGATCGCCTTCGACCCCACGCTGCTGGTGCTGGAGCAGCCGTTCGACGGCCTCACCGCGCGCGTCGCGTCGGAGCTGCTGGAGCTGGCGCGGGGCGGCGAGTCCGCGGAAGGCGCGCGCCGCACGATCTTCATCACCGGCCAGGAGATCCCGCCGCTCTTGTTGCGGCGAGTAGAGCAGGTGTACCGGCTCACGCGCGCCGGCCTGCTCGAGCCCGAAACCGTCTGAGGGCGAGTGGAGACACGCCAAGATTTCTACGTCGGGTTGCTGATCGTGGTGGCCATCGCCCTGGTGGTCGGCGCACTCATTGCGACGAGCGGCTGGGGCGAGCGGCGTTACGATCTGTTCCTGCGCGTCGCAAGCGCCGATGGGCTCTCGCAAGACACGAAGGTCAGTGTGCAGGGACTCGCCGTCGGACGGGTGCGCAGCGTGTCGCCACGCGTCGATTCGGTGACCCGGCGCATATCTTTCGTGGCCCAGATGTCGATCAAGGAGCGGTTTGCCGACGGGTCGATCCTGCGGTTGCCCGTCGGCACCCGCGGCGAGATCGTGCAACCGAGTCAGATCTCGCCCGCCATGGAGGTGCTGCTGATTCTCCCCGACACGATGGGACCGGCGCGCGCCTATCTCCAGGCGGGTGACACCATCGTGTCGCGCCGCAAGGGCGGCGCGCTCGAGGCATTCGCGCAGGTGGCCTCCGATATCTCCAACGACCTGAAGGATGCCTTGCGCCAGACGACCCGCACGCTCGTGCGCGTCCAGTCCACCGTCACGGAGGCGGAGCGCACGTTGCGCGACGTCACGCCGAACGTCGAGCGCACGCTCGGCAGCGTCGCCACCACGATGGGCCGGGTCGATTCACTCATCGAGCGCCTGCAGCGGGGCGGCTTCGCCGATTCGCTCGCCGCGACGGTGGCCGGCACGAACCGGCTGCTCGGGCGGCTCGACAACCTGGCCCGCGATGCCAGCGCCCTGACCACCGAGAACCGCGCCGATCTGCGAGCGACGGTCCTGAACCTCACAGAGGCATCACGCCAGTTGAACCATTTCGTGGATCAGATGACGCGGCGTCCCTACCGCGCCCTGACGGGCGTCAAGCCCCTGCCCCGCGATTCAGGCGGCGCCAAGCCGTGAGATACCTGCTCCTGCACCCGCCGCTGTGGCGGCCCGACGACGTGGCGCCGGCGCTCGAGACGTCGCGCGTCGAGGCGCGCGCCGTGGGCCAGCCGCGCGATCTCGCGATCAGCGATGACCGACCCACCGTGTTCCTGCTCGACCCCGACAGCCGGTCGTCGTTCTCGGTCGACGTGATTCGCGCGTTCGTGGACGCCGGGGGCGCGATCGTGGCGCTCGGCCGAGAAGGTGAGACCGACGTGCCTGAAGGGCTCCCCACCGAGCTCCTGGCGGGATTCCTCACGTACCCGACGAGCCCGCGACGGCTCCTGGTCGCCATCCGGGCGGGGTTCCGCGAGGCGGCGGCGCGGGCCGAAACGGCCCGCGCGCGGGGGGAGGCGGGGCAGCGCGCCCGCGAGATCGGCGAGTTGACGCGGATCGGCGTCGCGCTCGGCACGGAGCGCGACCTGAAGACGCTGCTCGACCTGATCCTGACGCAGGCGCGGCGCATCACGCAATCGGACGCGGGGAGCCTCTATCTGGTCGAGAACAGCGACCAGGGCGTCAAACGGCTGCGGTTCCGGCTGGCGCAAACGTTCTCGAAACCCGAGGCGCCGTTCGTCGAGTTCACGATCCCCGTAGACCGCGCCAGTCTCGCGGGATACTGCGCCGTCACGGGAGAGCCGCTCGTCATCGACGACGCGTACTTCCTGCCTCCGGACGTCGAATACACGATCAATCGCTCGTTCGACGAGCGCTACGGCTATCGCACCAAATCGATGCTGGTGATCCCGATGAAGGATCACCGCGAAGAGATCATCGGCGTCCTGCAGCTCATCAACCGCAAGCGGACTCTCGACGCCGTCCTGACCACACCGGCCGACGTGGAGCGGCAAGTCGTCCCGTTCTCCAAGCGGACCGTCGAGCTCGTGACGGCGCTGGCCGGCCAGGCCGCGGTGGCCATCGAGAACAGCCGCCTCTACGAAGACATCGAGCGCTTGTTCGAAGGGTTCGTCCTGGCAGCGGTGCACGCCATCGAGCAGCGCGACCCGACCACGTACGGTCACAGCGGCCGAGTGGCGGGGATGACCGTGGCTCTGGCCGAAGTCGTCGACCAGGCGCCCGACGGCCACTACCGCAACGTACGGTTCACACGCGAGCAGGTGCGTGAGATCCGGTACGCCGCCCTGCTCCACGATTTCGGCAAGGTCGGGGTCAGCGAGCAAGTGCTGGTGAAGGCGAAGAAGCTGTATCCCCCGGACCTCGCCTTCGTCCGGCACCGCCATGCCTACATTCGGCGCACCGCGGAGCGGGAGTTCTGGCGCAAGCGCGCCGAGTTCCTCGAGGAGCACGGCAAGAAGGGCTACGCGGGGTTCGTGAAGGACCTGGAGGAGGCACACGGCAAGGAACTGCAGGAGCTCGACCGCTTCCTCGAGGTCGTGCTCAAGGCCAACGAGCCGAGTATCCTCCCCGAAGGGAGCTTCGAGGAGATTCAGGCGTGGGGACGTCGCACGTACCTCGGGTTCGACGGCGCGACCGAGCCGTTCCTCACGCCCGATGAAGTGCGGTTCTTGACGATCCGGAAGGGAAGCCTCGACGACGCGGAGCGGCTCGAGATCGAGAGCCACGTGACGCACACGTTCCAGTTCCTGCAACGGATCCCGTGGACCCGCGAGCTACAGCAAGTGCCGCTGATCGCCTACGGACACCATGAGAAGCTGGACGGACGCGGGTACCCCCGGCGTGTCACCGCCGAGGCGATCCCCATCCAGACGCGGATCATGACGATCAGCGACATCTACGATGCGCTCACCGCGCAGGACCGCCCCTACAAGCGGGCGGTGCCGTTCGAGCGCGCCATCGACATCATGTCGCACGAAGTGAAAGACGGGCAGCTCGACGCCGAGCTGTTCCGGCTCTTCATCGACGGGAAGGTGTTCGAGCGGGCGGCGCCGGCCCCAGCGGCCGAGAGTCCCTAGCGCGACGCGAGCAGCTTCACCGAGATCAGCAGCAAGAACACCCCGAACGCCTTGCGCAGCATCGCGTCCGAAATGGAACCGGCGTAGCGCGCCCCGAAGTACGCCCCGATGAGCAAGCCCACCGCGACCACCGCCGCGTACGGAATGTTCACCTGCCCGCGCTTGTAGTACTCGAGCGCGCCGAGGATGCCCACCGGCAGGAGCAGCGCCGCCAATGATGTGCCGTGGGCCGTGTGTTGCGGCAGTTTCGCCAGCAACACGAGGCCCGGAATGATCACGACGGCGCCGCCGACGCCGAACAACCCCGAGACTACCCCCGCCAACAGACCGAGTACCGCCACCAGAAACCAAGTCATCGTGCCTCCTCCGAGTGTCCCGTCCCCCAACCCCCGCCGCCCGGGGTTTCGATTCGCAAGACGTCTCCCGCGGCGAGCCCGAGCGTCACTTTCGACGGCAACGCATCGCCATTCACCAGGTTTGCGCCGGGTGCTCCCGACGATCCGCCCGCGGCGCCGCGTGGACCGTGCCGGCGGCGCTCGGTGAGGAGCGTGGCCTCCATCGGCGCCAGGGCCTCGAACTCCCGCACCACGCCGTCCCCACCCGCCCACTTCCCCACGCCCCCACTTCCCCGCCTCAGCGCGTAGCTCCGGACCCGCAGCGGGTGCTCGAGCTCGAGCACCTCGATCGGCGTGTTGCGTGTGTTGGACATCCCCACGTGCACGCCGGACGGGCCGGCCGCCCCGCGGCTCGCTCCCTGTCCCCCGCCGATGGTTTCATAGTAGGTCCAACCCGCACCACCGAACGTCACGTTGTTCATCGTCCCCTGCCCCTGCGCCGGCACCGCGAGACCGCCCTCGGAGAGCGCCCGGAAAATGGTGTCGGCGATCCGCTGCGACGTTTCGACGTTCCCGGCCGCCACCGCGCTCGGACGCTCGGCGTTGACGAGGCATCCCGCCGGCGCCGTGACACGAATCGCGCGCTGGACGCCCCCGTTCGTGGGCACGTCGTCGGGCAAGAGCGTGCGCACCACAAACAACACCGCCGACCGCGTCACGGCGAGTGGGCAATTCACGTTGCCCGCCGCCGCGGGCGCCGTGCCCGTGAAGTCGGCGTGGAAGATGCCGTCCTTGATGTCGACGCGAACCCGAATCTCGAGGTCCAGGTCCTCCACACCGTCGCCCTCCAGGTAGTCGACCGCCTCCAGGCCCGTCGCGGGAGACGGGAGGCGGGAGAGCGCGGCGCGCGTGCGGCGTTCGGCATAGTCGAGCAGCTCTCGCACCGCGCCACGCAGCGCCTGTGCGCCGTGGCGGCGGGCCAGCGCGCGTAATCCGTCCGCTCCACGTAGCGCCGCGGCGCGCTGGGCCGCGAGATCGCCGCGACGCATGGCCGGCGTCCGTACGTTGGCCAGCAACAAACGCTCGACTTCGGGCGTCCATCGCACCGGTGGAACGACGATCCCTTCGGCGTACAGCTCGCGCGCTCCCGCGGGCATGCTCCCCGGCGTCATCCCGCCCACGTCCGAGTGGTGCGCCCGGACCACGCTGTATCCCCCGAGCGCCCCGTCCACATCGATCGCGCCGATCAGGGTCAGGTCGGGAAGGTGGCTGCCGCCGGCGTAGGGGTCGTTCAACAGGAACAACTCGCCCGGGCGAGGCTGCTCAGCCCGCACCGCAGCCACGGCGTCGGCGAGGGCGCCGAGATGCACGGGGATGTGCGCCGCCTGCGCGATCATCTCACCGTCGGCATCGAACAACGCCGCTGAAGCGTCGCGCCGCTCGCGGATGTTGGGCGAGAGGGCGCTGTGCACCAACACCAGACCCATCTCCTCGGCGACCGACGCGAAGGCATGAGCCATCACCTCGAGTCCGACGGCGTCGAGGGTCATCCCCGTTCCACCATCACTACGCCCGAAGGGTGTACGGTGCCGCGCCAGCCGGGCTCGATCAGTCCCGTGGCGTCGGGCCCGGCTAGCACGGCAGGCCCCTTGAGCTTGAGGCCGGCGGGCAGCTCCCCGAGCGGCCACACCTCGGCCTGCACGGCGGTACCCTCTCGCGTCACGATCTCGCGACGGTGCGGTGTCGGCTTGCCCACGCCGCCGCGTCGTCCGAGGGGAGGGGCGGCTACAGGTCGCTCCGCTACGACGCGCACGTTGACGAGGTCGACGAGTTGGTCGGGATCGGCGTGCCCGAAACGGGCCAGGTGCGCGTTCCGGAACGCCACGGCGAGCGCGCCGGGATCGTCCTCGGGCGCCGGCACCGTCACCTCGTATCCCTGACCGGCAAATCGGCAGTCGGCGAAGCGCGTAAGCACTACACCGTCGCCGGGCAATGCGGCGTTCGCCGCGCCGAGCAGCGGACGAAAGGCGGCGGCGAGCGCCGCGCAGTCGACGCCCGAAAGCGGCCGGTGAAAGGACGCGAGCAGCTCGACGCGCTCCGGCGCAGCCGCTAGGCCCAGCGCACTGAGTACGCCGGGGTGGGGCGGGATCACGACGCGCGACATCCCCAGTGCGTCGGCGAGCGCGCAGCCGAACAACGGACCGGCGCCCCCGAACGGCAGCAGCGCCATGCCGCGGGGGTCGACCCCGCGCGCCACGCTGACGCGCTTCAGCGCCCGGGCCATGACGGCGGTCGCGACCGCCACGATCCCCGCAGCTTGGCGCCGCGGATCTCCGAGAGTGCTGAGCGCGCGCTCCGCCTTGCTGCGATCGAGGCGCACCGCGTCCGCGAGTGGTTGGGCGGGGTCGAGCCATCCGAGGACGAGACACGCATCGGTGACGGTGGGCTCCGTCCCCCCACGGCCGTAGCAGGCGGGGCCCGGCTCCGCGCCGGCGCTACGCGGTCCGACGCGGAGCGCACCCCCTTCATCCATGGCGGCGATGCTCCCGCCCCCGGCGCTCACCGTCTCGATGAGAATCGCC
>Ga0210382_10000684_pt1 | contig 11769 bp, 10 predicted proteins | sample PLMedo_FD_155452 | JGI IMG/M metagenome (GOLD analysis project Ga0210382, IMG submission 155452) | Groundwater sediment microbial communities from an aquifer in East River, Colorado, USA - PLM0_60_coex redo | ecosystem: Environmental > Terrestrial > Soil > Riparian zone | place: USA: East...
CGACCCGGTCTTCGGCAAGGACATCTCGTTTTTCCTGTTCGACCTCGGGTTCCTGCGCTTCGTCCAGGTGACCGCGATCGGCCTCATCATCTCGTCGCTGATTGTTGCCGGTGCCCGCTACCTGGTTGCCGCCCTCGACGGCAGCGCCGTCTTCAGCACCCCCGTCCGGATCCATCTCGGCGTCCTGGCCGGGCTGTTGCTGATGGCTATCGCTGTCGGCTACCAGCTCGACAAGTTCGAGCTCGTCTACAGCCAGCGGGGCATCGCGACCGGCGTCTCGTATACCGACGCGAACGCCCAATTCCTCGCGTACGACGTCCTGACGGGCCTGTCGGCGATCGCCGCGGCCTTCCTCGTCGGCGGCGCATTCTCGCGCGTTCTGTGGCCGCTCGGGTTGACGGTCGCCGTCTGGTTCATCGCGTCGATCGCCATCGGCCGGATCTATCCGGAGATCGTCCAGCGGGTCACGGTCATCCCGAATGCTCGGGTCCTCGAGTCGCCATTCATCAGCAACAACATCAAGATGACCCGGCTCGCCTTCGATCTCGACGGCTGGGAGACGCGCGACTACCGGGGCGAGGCGCCGCTGACCGAGGCCGCGATCACGGAGCACCAGGCGACGTTCCTCAATGCCCGGCTCTGGGACTACCGCCCCCTGGGCGACACGCTGAATCAGCTCCAGGTGGTCCGCCAGTACTACGACTTTACGGACGTCGACACGGATCGCTACAAGCTCGGCGACAACACCCGCCAGGTGATGCTGTCGGTCCGCGAGCTCGATCTCGCGAAGAATCCAAACGCGACGGGTTGGGTCAACCAGCGGGTGACGTTCACCCACGGCATCGGCGTCGCGATGGTGCCGGTCAACGAGGTGGCGACACAGGGCCAGCCCCGCCTCATCATCCGCGACCTGCCGCCGGTCTCGAGCCAGGGCGCCCATCTCCGAGCCACGGGTCTACTTCGGCGAGCGGGAGAGCTCCTACATCGTCGTTGGAGCGCAGCAGGATGAGTTCGATTATCCCGTTGGCGGCACCGACGACATCAAGCAGACGACCCGCTGGACGGGCACGACGGGGATCCGTCTGGACACGACCCTGTCGCGCCTCCTCTACGCGCTCCGCTTCCGCGACTTCGACCTGTTGATCAGCCCCCAGGTAACCAACGACAGCCAGTTGCTGTTCCATCGCTCGCTGTCCGATCGACTGCCGCGGATCGCACCGTTCCTCCTGTACGACAAGGATCCGTACGTTGTGATCGGTGACGACGGCCGGCTCGTCTACATCCAGGACGCCTACACCGCTTCCGATCGGTTCCCCCACGGCCAGGGCTTCAGCCCGAACGAGCTCAACGCGCCGGGTGTTGTGGGCACGGGTCTCGGCGAGTCGCCCTTCAACTACCTGCGGAACAGCGTGAAGGTCGTCGTCGATGCGTACGACGGCACGATGACCTACTACGTCAACGACCCGGACGACCCGCTCATCCGCGCCTGGCAGGGCGTCTTCCCGACGCTCTTCAAGCCGATGACCGACTTCCCGGCCGACCTCCGCCCACACCTGCGCGTGCCGGAGGAGCTCTTCAACGTCCAGACGCGGGTGTACGGCCGCTACCACGTCCAGAACGCGGACACGTTCTATGGCAGCGAGGACCTCTGGAGCGTGCCGCTCGGCCAGACCTCGGAGTCCAGCCTGCCGAGCGAGGCGTACTACGTGATCATGTCGTTGCCGGAGGCGGTCAACCCCGAGTTCCTGCTCCTCCAGCCGATGATCCCAAGCGCTCGCCCGAACATGATCGCCTGGGTCGCGGCCCGAAACGACGGCGATCAATACGGCCAGACGCTCGTCTACCGCTTCCCGACCGAGACGTCCGTTTTCGGGCCCGCGCAGATCGAGGCGTCGATCGACGCCGACCCGGAAATCAGTGCCCAGTTCACCCTGTGGAGCCAGTCGGGCAGCAACGTCATCCGGGGCAACCTGATCGTCGTCCCGGTCGGTGACTCGCTCGTCTACTTGCAGCCGGTGTACCTCCAGGCGACGAGCTCGAAGTTCCCGGCCTTCCAGAAGATCATCGTCGCCTCGCCGACCACGGTCGTCTGGGGCGACACCCTCCGCCAGGCGCTCGATCAGCTCCTGCGCGATCAGGGCGGCGGTCCCGCCCCGACGCCGACGCCCTCGCCACCAGGCCCGTCGCCGACACCCGGCCCGAGCGGGACGCCAGGTCCGGGGCCGACGCCGCCGTCGGGTGACGTGGCCGCGCTCGTCGAGTACGCCAACCTCCACTTCGAGCGCGCTCAGCAAGCGCTCCGGGATGGCGACTTCGCCCGCTACGGCCAGGAGATCGCCCTGGTCCAGGAGGCACTGGGGCAGCTCGAGGAGCTTGTCGGTGGGTCGTCGCCAGGCCCATCGGCGGCGCCCAGCACCTCGCCGTGAGCCGGGGCGGGGCGATTCTCGCCTCGCTCCTCGCCACCCTCGGCCGGCCTGGGTGGTGGCTGCTCTCTCTTGCAGGGTTTCTCGTCCGCGGCGGCTTCCTCGTCTTCCTCCTGCCCATCGTCGTGCTGCCGTCACCGCTCGCGATATCGAACGTGGTCGCGCCGTTCATCGTGCCGATGGCATTCGGCCGGATCGGGCCGGACACGATCGCCGTCGGCGTCGCGGCGGTGGCGGGCCTCTTTGCGTGGCTTCTCATTGGCGGATGGATCGCAGCGGCGACGGACCTCGTCCTGGTGCGCGAAGCCGCGGCCGCGGCAATCGACGAGGGCGTCGCTCCACCTCCGGCGGAGGCGCCAGATGGGATGGAGGCGGAGCGGCGTGATCGCGTCGGGGTCGCCACGATCCTCGCGGCACGGCTGGTGGCCTGGCTCCCGTTCGCGGCCGCGCTCGCGATCGGCCTGGTCAGGATCGTGGCGGTCACCTACGTCGAGCTGACTCGTCCCCTCGAGGTGGAAAGCCCGCTCGCGTTGCGGGTCGCGTTCGGCGCGGCCGGCGAGCTTGCGGTCATCACCGTCCTGTGGTTGCTGGGGGAGCTCGTCGGTGGCCTGGCGACGAGGCGTATCGTCCTCGACGGCGCTCCGGCCGGGCGGGCGCTTCTGGCGGCCATCCGCGACGTGATCCGCCATCCCGGATCCACGCTCATGCCCTGGCTCGTGACGACCGCCCTGTTGTTCACGATCCTCGGCGGCACGGTCGGGGCGGCCAGCGTCGCCTGGTCCCGCATCATCGTCGCGCTTTCCGACCGGCCGACCGACCCGACGACGGTCGCGATCAGTATCCTGACGTTCGTTGCGATCTGGCTGGCGGCGCTCATTCTCGGGGGGCTGTTCGCAGCGGTTCGAGGCGCCGTCATGACCTTCGAGCATATCCGGGTCCGGGCGCGAACCGGGACGTTCGGGGCATCGGTGCACCACCGTCCGGGGGATAGGTCCGTCCCGGACAGGGGTGGCAGCCTATAGACCCGGCCCCGGAGGGTCTGGCTTCCACTTGAGGTGATCGATGGCGACGAAGACAGTCGTCTGCCCGGAATGCGACTCGCCGCTGGCCCCCGGCCGCTTCTCGTGTTCCGTCTGCGGCGCGCTCGTTGCCTCCGTCGCGACGGTGTCGCGTTCCTTCGCGCCTGGCGCTGAGCCAATGGCCCATGCGGTCGTGGCAGAAGCAGTGCCGCTGCCAGAGGAACCGGCGGCATCGATCCCGGACGCGGTTGCCCCTGTTGCCACGGCGCCAGCGCCGGTCCGCAAGCCGAGACTCCCGTCGGCTCCCTCGCGCCGGCCGAAGGCGCCGCCCGCGGCAGACATGACCAACGGAGCCAACGGGACCAACGGCAGCGCCCCGACCGGGCCGCCGCTGATGCCCGTCGCGCCACCGGCGCCGATGTCGTGGGTGCTCGCGGAGCCAACGCATGCCGAGCCCGCCCATGCCGAGCCCGCCCGTGTCGAGCCCGCGGATGACGCGCCGCCTCAGGTCTCCACGCAGCGCTCAGCGGCCCCAGCGGGCTCAGCGGCCCCTGCGGTCCAGGCGACCGCGGCAGTCCCGACCTGGCCCGACCGCCCGGTCTGGCCGCCCGTGCGCACCATCGACGCCGTAGCCGCGCCCGTCGAGCCTGCAGCATCGCGCGTCCCCGCCGGTGCCTACCTTCCGCCGTCGGCCGTGCTGCCGCCGGCCGAGGCGCTGCCGCTGCCGGGAACTGCACGCCCCAACCAGCCCGCGAACGGTAAAAACCCCGCCGACGGGACGAGCACGTCGACCAGCTGGCGTCTTCGGCTCGGCGAGGATGCCGGGCCGCTCGGCCTCCCGACCGACCTGCCCACCCGTGTCGTCATGCTCGGGGCGGGACTCGCCCTACTTGGCTTCCTGATGCCATGGGCCGATATCGTCATCGGCAGTGGCGTCATGGACGGCTACGTTGCCCGGTGGGGCCTCGCCGGGCCCGGCCATCCGATCGTCCTGATCCTCGTTGCCGGCCTGTTCGGGCTTGCCCTCATCGCCGATCGGCTGGCACGCTGGGCTCGTCTCGGGCTGCCGTCGGTCGGTCTTGCCGGCCTCCTCATCGGCCTCGCTTGGCCCTACCTCGCCGGCCCTTTTGACGCGTCGGTCGGGGTGTACGTCGTCGCGGTCGGAGCGATCGTGATGATCGCCGGCGGCCTGCTCGATCGGATTGGCTCGCGTCACGCGGAGCCCGCCGCGAGCGTCTAGGGCACCCGGGGCGGCGTCGGTAGCCCCTGTTACACTGCGCCGGACGCCGCGGCCGAAGGCAACACGTAGCCAACCGACCGGTCTGAGAGTTTCGGAGGCATCCACCAACCCGCATGGAAGAGATCTTCGGCGAGATCGGCAAAGCAGTTGGCGGGTTCTTCGGCAGCGCTCCAGTTCAGCTGGCCCTCCAGGCGATCGCGATCTACCTGATCATCCTGTGGCTCGCGGGTGCTTACTGGGCCTTCCGCGATATGCAGCAGCGGACCGAGAATCCGATCCTGCCGTACGTCGCGGCGAGCTTCATCATCATCTTCACCCCGATCTTCTTCCCCTTGGCGATCTTCGTCTACAAGATCATCCGGCCGCACGAGAAGATCGGTGAGGTCTACGAGCGCAATCTCGCGGAGGAGGCGCTCCTCGCCGAGGTCGAGGCGATCCACAGCTGCCCGACCTGCGCCCGACGCGTGAACGACGAGTGGATCATCTGCCCGACCTGCCGGACCCGCCTGAACCGGGTCTGCCCAAATTGCAGTCGCCTCGTCGGGCTCGACTGGTCGCTGTGCGCCTGGTGCGGCAAGGACTTCGAACGGCGCGACATGCCGGCTGCGGCCATCGCCGGTCCGCGTTCGGCCGCGATCACGCCACTGCCCGGTGCCATCGACGAAACGGGCCGGATCGCCGCCGACGGCCGGACGTCGCGCGCCAGATCATCAGGTCCGCGCTCCGTGCCCCCGCCCCACGGCTCGCCGGACGTTCTCCCCGAAAGCTAACGGGGCTCACCTCCCGCTGAGTTCGCGGCTGATACGGTAGCCGCCGTGACTCACGACGACCATCCCGACGAGACCCCACCACCCTCTCCCCGGCCCGGTGGGTCCACGTTCACGATCGAGGGGCGCGCGGCGCCGGGGCTCTTCGTCGTCGGTTGGCTGGCCTCGTTGCTCGGGCTCGCGGTCGTCCTCGCCGGCGCCATCGCTCCCTCGACCGCGCTCGTCTACTTCGTCGGGCCGGGGCTGCTGTCGCTGGGGCTGATCGCCGCCGCGGGCAATCAGGCCTTCGAGCGCCGAGCGCGCGGCGAGCCCTACGCAGGCCCTTCGCCGATCCTCGTCTTCGCGGCAACGATCGCCGTCACGTACTTCGTCGGGGCGATCCTGGGACTGCTGCTCGACGCGGTTCTGACGTCGAGCGGGGCCACGGTCTGGCCGCCCGTCGGGCAGTTGATCGCCGGGGCGGTCACGGCCCTCGTCTTCATCGGCCTCATACGCCTCACCGTCGTGGGGACGGGCGCCCTGTCGTGGTCGGAGATGGGCCTCCGCCCCTTCGACGGACAGGCGATCAGGGACCTCGCAGCGGGGGCGTCTCTGGCCGTGCCCGTGATCGGTGTCACGCTCGTCGTCGGCGCCGTTCTCGTGTCGATCTTCGGTGTCACGAGTCCCAGCCCGCTGCCGCCGACGGGCGAGCTGTCGGGTCTGCTGCTTCAGCTCGTCGCCGGCGCGATCATCGCCCCGATCGCCGAGGAGCTCCTGTTCCGCGGCTTCGCCGTGACGGCCTGGCGGCGCTCGATCGGTCCGAGCCGGGCTATCGTCCGGGCGACGCTACTCTTCGCGATCGCCCATGTGATCGGCGTCGCCCCGACCGACGACTTCGGCCAGGCCTTGAGGCTCATGGCCGTCGGCGCGGGAACGCGCCTGCCCGTGGCGTGGGTGCTGGGCTGGGTCTTCGTCCGGCGCGGTTCGATCTGGGCCTCGATCGGGCTGCACGCGACCTTCAATGCTGTACTCCTGATCCTGGCGCACCTGGCTACGCTCGCGACGCGATCGGTCAACAACTGAGCCGGCAACTCCCGATGAAGGGCCCGGTGAGCCGCCGATAAGGGCCTCTCGCTACTGTTCGGACCGTTCCCGGGTTCGGATGGCGGGAGGAATCGGCGGGCTTCCGTCGTACGAGCCCGGGGACTCCGGCACCGCCGTCGCGCCAGGAGATGAGCGATGGCAGAGCCAGTGCTTCGCGAGGCGACGGTCGAGGTGCGGCCGCGGGGTCGGGCGATCCGGGAGATGCCGGCCCTGGAGCGACCACGCGAGCGGCTCGCGGCGCGCGGTGCCGCCGGCCTCAGCTCCGCGGAGCTCATCGGCCTCCTCTGGGGATCCGGGTCGCGCGGCCGGTCGGCGGTGGACCTGGCGGAGGACGCGCTCAACCGCCATGACGGCCTGACCGGCCTCGCCCGGGCGACGGACATCGAGCTCGAATCGGTGCCGGGGATCGGCGCGGCGAAGTCCGCCCAGCTCACTGCGGCGTTCGAGCTCGGCCGGAGGCTGCTCGCGGACTGGCCGGCCGGGCGCTGGACGATCCGATCGGCCCGCGATGTCGCGGACCGCCTGGTTCTCCAGATGGGTCGCCTCGAACGGGAGGAGCTACGAGTGGTGCTCCTGAACACGAAAAACGTCGTTCTCCGGGTCGCCACCGTCTACCAGGGCAACGTTTCGTCGTCGCTCGTGCGGATCGGGGAGCTCTATCGAGATGCCGTCAGGCTCAACGCCGCTGGCCTGATCCTGGCGCATAACCACCCCAGCGGCGACCCGACGCCCTCGCCCGACGATCTCCACCTGACCGCCGAGGCCCTCGCCGCCGGCCGCCTCCTCGACATCGACCTGCTCGACCACATCGTCGTCGGCCACGACGCGTGGGTGTCGCTCCGCGACCGGGGCGTCTCGTTCGATCGTCCAGACCCGAGGCGAAGCGTCGCGGAGTAGCGCTCCGCAGCCTCCCGGCGCGGCCGGACGAGCCGGGTATACTGCACGGGCTTCCCCGCCTTGATCCCGAGCGCGCGATCCCCCGGTGCCCGTCCGGGCCAGTGGGAGCCGCTGCGAACACCGGACGCGACCCGACCCGCACGAAGGACCCTCCCGCCTCATGCTCGACCGCTTCCTCGGCCTCTTCTCCCGCGACATCGGGATTGACCTCGGGACCGCGAACACGCTGGTCCACGTCCGCGATCGCGGAATCGTGATGAGCGAACCGTCGGTGGTCGCGATCGACGCCAAGACCAAGCGGGTCCTCGCCGTCGGCGCGGAGGCCAAGCGAATGGTCGGCCGGACGCCGGCCAGCATCATCGCGATCCGACCGCTCCGCGACGGCGTCATCAGCGACTTCGACGTCACCGAGGAGATGATCAAGTACTTCGTCCGCCGGGTGCACGATCGGGTTGGGCTCATTCCGCGGCCGCGCATGCTCCTTGGCATCCCGTCGGGCGTGACCGAAGTCGAGAAGCGAGCCGTCCGCGACGCCGCCCTGAACGCGGGAGCCCGCTGGGCGCGACTCATCGAGGAGCCGATGGCGGCCGCGATCGGCGCGGGACTCCCCGTCAGCGAGCCCTCGGGCAGCCTCATCGTCGACATCGGCGGCGGGACGACGGAAGTGGCTGTCATCAGCCTTGGCGGCATCGTCGTCAGCCGCTCGATCCGGATCGGCGGCGACGAGATGGACCAAGACATCGTTGCTTTCGCTCGGCGCGAGTACAACCTATTCCTCGGCGAGCGGACGGCCGAAGACATCAAGATCGCGATCGGGTCGGCGTATCCGGGCGATTGGGACCAGCAGCGGATCAGCCTTCGCGGTCGGGACCTGCTGACGGGGCTCCCTCGCAGCGTCGAGGTCGGTGCCGACCAGATCCGCGAGGCGATCGAGCCGTCCGTCCAGCAGATCGTCGACACGATCAAGGACACGATCGAGGAGACGCCGCCGGAGCTCGTCGCCGACATCATGGACCAGGGCATCGTCCTGGCAGGCGGCGGAGCGCTCCTCGCCGGCCTCGATCGGCGGACGGCCGACGCGACGCAGATGCCGGTCCACATCGCCGACGATCCCCTCACCTGCGTCGTGAGGGGTACGGGGATCGTGCTGCAGGAGCTCGGCAACCCGTCGATGGACCGGGTCCTGGTCACCGACACGTACGCTCGCGCACCGCGGTAGGGTAGCGGCACTCGCTCCACGTCGGGACCAATGCCATGAGTTCACTGCTCGCATCTCGGACCGCTCGTCGTCGGTCGATCGTGTTCATCGCGCTGATCGCCACGACGCTGGTGATGATGGCGTTCTCGTCGAACCCGCTCGTCCGCGAGTTCCAGGGCGCCGTCGGCTACGCCATCCGTCCGATCCAGGGCGCGGTCGACAGCGTGGCCACGGGGATCTCGGGAATCTTCCAGTCCGTATCGGACATCGAGCGGCTGAATACCGACAACACCGCGCTCCGTCGCGAGAACGAGCGCCTCAAGTCCGAGAATCTCAGGCTGCTCGAGGCGCAGCGTGAGAACGAGCTTCTCACCGGCGTCCTCCAGCTCCAGAACGGTTTCCATTACAAGACCGCGGCGGCCGAGGTGATCGCCCGCGAGTCCTCTGAGTTCCGCCGCCTCGTGACCATCAGCAAAGGCAGCGACGACGGGATCGAGCTGGGCGACGTCGTGATCGCCGAAGGCGGCGCTCTCGCCGGTCGCGTCACGGAGGTCGGGCCGAATTACGCCAACGTCGTCCTCATCACGGACCAGTCTTCAACCGTCATCGGCCTCGTCCAGTCGAGCGGCGCGATCGGCAAGGTGATCGGGCAGCTGGGTGGCACCTTGATCATGGCCGACATCGATTCAACCGATACGATCGAGCTCGGGGACGAGGTGGTCACCGCAGGCATCGAGCTCGCGAGCGGAATCCGATCGCCCTATCCGAAGGGCCTCCTCCTGGGCCAGATCGTCGACATCCGGCGGGACGCGAACAGCGTCGTCCAGACGGCCTTCCTCCAGCCGACGGCCAACCTCGAGAAGGTCGAATACCTCCTCGTCGTCCTCGACTACGTCGGGGGCCTGCCGCCGGCCGACGAGCAGCCGATCGACTGCTCTATCACCGGCCCGGGTGGTGCCCTGCCGGGCGGCGAGCAGCCGTGCATCGAGCCGTCGCCGTCGGTCGCACCGTCGGTCCCGGCGCCGTAGCCGCGGCCGTCGCCCCTGCTACCCTGACCAGCGAATGAAGGGCATCGTCCTCGCCGGCGGCACGGCCACCCGGCTCTTCCCGCTCACGATCGTGACGAACAAGCACCTTCTCCCGATCTACGACCGTCCGATGATCTATTACCCGATCGAGACGCTGGCCGGGATGGGGATCCGCGAGGTGATGGTCATCGTCGGCGGCAAGAGCGTCGGCGACGTGGTCGAGCTCCTCGCCGACGGCGCCCACTTCGGACTCGATCTGACCTACCGCTACCAGCGCGGCGCGCTCGGGATTGCCCACGCCATCGGGCTCGCCCGTGGCTTCGTCGGCGACGATGCCTTCTGCTGCATCCTCGGCGACAACATCCTCCGGGGACCGGATCTGACCGGCATGGCCCGGGAGTTCGAAGAGGGCTCGTGGGGCGCCGGCACGCTGCTCTATCGGGTGCCGGATCCAGAGCGCTTCGGTGTCGCCGAGCTCGACGCGGCCGGCAACGTCGTCGGGTTCGAGGAGAAGCCCGAGACGCCCAAGAGCGACCTGATCCCGATCGGGGTCTACTTCCTCCGACCGGACGCGTTCGACGTCATCGACCATCTCGCCCCGTCGGGGCGAGGCGAGTTCGAGATCACCGATGTCCTGAATCACTTCATCCCCGGCGGCCGGCTCTTCAGCCGCGTCTACGAGGGTCACTGGGCCGACGCCGGGACCGTCCCGTCACTGCTGCGGGCGGCCGAGCTTGCGAGCGACGACGACGAGGCGGGCCGGCTCCAGCCACCCATCGAGCGACCGGTCGGGTGAGGGACGGGGCAGGGGAGGGCGCGGTCGAGGCCGGCGCGATCGGTCCGGAAGCCCGCCTCCTGGTCACCGGTGGCGCCGGCTTCATCGGCTCGTGTTTCGTGCGGGACGTGCTCGCCCGGCGCGACGGCACGCGGATCACGGTCATCGACAAGCTGACGTACGCGGGCAACCGGGCCAATCTCGCCCCGGTCGACGCCGACCCGGAGCAGGCCGCCCGCCTGCAATTCGTCGAGGGCGACATCGCCGATCCGGATCTCGTCGGCCCGCTCGTCCGCGAGGCTGACGCGGTCGTCAACTTTGCCGCGGAGTCGCACGTCGATCGGAGCATCCTCGATCCGGCGGCATTCCTCCGGACCGGGGTGATCGGCGTCCATGTCCTGCTCGAGGCCATCGTGGCCGCGTCGGCCGCCCGTTCGCGGCCCGTTCGGTTCCTCCAGGTGTCGACGGACGAGGTCTACGGCTCCGTCGAGAGCGGCCGCTCCCGGGAGATTGACCGGCTCGAGCCTCGTTCGCCCTATTCAGCGGCGAAGGCGGCGGGCGAGCTGCTCGTCGGGAGCTACGTGGCGACGCACGGCGTCGACGCCGTCGTCACCCGCGGATCGAACACGTACGGGCCCTACCACCATCCGGAGAAGCTCATCCCGTTGTTCGTGACGAATGCGATCGACGACCAGCCGCTGCCGCTCTACGGCGACGGTCTCCAGCAGCGCGATTGGCTCTACGTCGCCGATCACGCGGGCGCGATCGAGCACGTCCTGCGCTACGGTCGGAGCGGCGAGACCTACAACATCCCGGGCTCGGCCGAGATGACGAACCGTGATGTCGTGGCGGCGCTTCTTGAACGGCTCGACAAGCCGTGGTCGCTGGTCCGGAGCGTCCCGGACCGGCCCGGCCACGATCGGCGCTACGCCCTCGACGGCTCGAAGCTGGCGGCGCTCGGCTGGCGGAATCGGACGGGCTTCGCCGATGGCCTGGCGACGACGATCGACTGGTTCCTTGCCAACGAGGCCTGGTGGCGAGCCGCGAAGTCGGGCGACTGGGACGCCTACTACGAGCGTCAGTACGGGTCACGCCTGGCCGATGGCGTCCCCGCGGCGTCGGTCGCCGGCCCCGAAACCGAGGGCTGACGGATGCGGGTCGCGGTCACCGGCGCCCGTGGTCGGCTCGGCCGAGCCATCGTCGCGGCGCTCCAGGACGCTCCGTTCACCGGCCTCGCCGGTCCGATCGCCTGGGATCGCGCGGCCTTCGACCTCGACGCTCCCGTGACGATCCACGCGCTGCTCGACCGCGACCGACCGGAGGCAGTCGTTCACACAGC
>Ga0210382_10000688_pt1 | contig 11737 bp, 11 predicted proteins | sample PLMedo_FD_155452 | JGI IMG/M metagenome (GOLD analysis project Ga0210382, IMG submission 155452) | Groundwater sediment microbial communities from an aquifer in East River, Colorado, USA - PLM0_60_coex redo | ecosystem: Environmental > Terrestrial > Soil > Riparian zone | place: USA: East...
ATCCAGTCCTGGCGCCTGCGGCGGAACTCCGCAACGGTTTCCGAGAGGATCGTGGAAGCGTGGAACACCGGCGGGTTCACTGCGCCGTGATGCCGCTCGGGGTGGAGTCCGGAATGGACGACGGTTGTCTCTTCGCGCATGGAGTTCCTTCCTGATTGGACTAAAACGCAAAGCGGTTATTCTGACAGCAACAGGACTGACAGTAGTCTCCACGTACAATTGCTGCTAAAGCGGACGCGAACTCGCCGCTTTAAATCCGTCTTTTCATCAAAGGATCGTTCCCGTCATGACCTCGGTTGTTGCCCGCATTGCCGCCGTGGTGCGGCTTGCCTGGCCGGTACTCGTCGCGCAACTTGCGGTAATCGCGAGCGGCGTGCTCGACACCGTAATGGCGGGCCGCTACAGCGCGGTGGACCTCGCCGCGGTCGGGATCGGGGCAAGCGTCTATTTCAGCGTCTTCATCGGATTGATGGGAGTGGTGCAGGCGCTTTCACCGATAGCCGCGCAGCTCTTCGGAGGGAAGCAGCTCGAAAGAATCGGCGAGGAGACGCGTCAGACCATCTGGCTTGCGCTCGGCCTCGGCGTGGTCGGAGTCCTGCTGCTCGCGTTTCCCGAAGCGTTCCTGCGGCTCGCCGGCGCGCCGCCGGAGGTCGAGGCGCGCACGCGGGCCTACCTTCAGGGAATCGCCTGGGCGCTGCCGGCGATGCTGCTTTTTCGCGTTTTTTTTGCGCTCACCACCGCCGTGTCCCGGCCACGCGCGGTCATGGCGATCAACCTCGTCTATTTCGCCGCCAAGATCCCGCTCAACGCGCTGTTCATTTACGGGGCGCTGGGCGCGCCCGAGCTCGGCGGTCCGGGCTGCGCGGTCGCAACCGCGATCGCGAGCTGGCTGATCTTCGCGCTCGCCTGGATCTATTGCGCAAAGCACCCGTTCTACGCCCCGTTTCGCATCTTCAGCCTGTGGTCCTGGCCCCACTTGCCTACCCTCTGGAGCCACTTGAAGCTCGGCGTACCCATCGGACTCGCGTTCTTCGTCGAGGTGACTTCGTTCACTTTCATGGCGCTGTTCCTCGCGCGGCTCGGCGCGGCCACTTCGGCCGGACACCAGATCGCGTCGAACGTGACCGCCGTCCTCTACATGTTCGGGCTCGCGATCGGAAACGCGACCGCGGTGCTCACCGCGCAGGCGATCGGCGCGGGCAACCCGCGCGAGGCGCGACATACGGGGCTCACCGGCATCGGGTTGATGTTCGCCATATCCGCCTGCGGCGGTGTGGCGATCTTCCTTACTGCGCATCAGATCGTGTTCCTGTACACCCGCGACCTGGCGGTACAGGCGATCGCGATTCCGCTCCTGGCGTACATCGCCTTTTTCCAGCTCTTCGACACCTCGCAGGTGGTGATCGTCAACGCTTTGCGCGGCTACAAGATCGCCTTCATTCCCATGCTCGTCTATACCGTCGCGCTCTGGGGGATCGGATTGGGCGGAGGTTACGCGCTGGGACTCGAGCGGATCGAAGCCGCGAGTGCGCTTGGGCTTGCGACACCCATGGGCGCCGCCGGATTCTGGCTTGCGGGCGTCGCCAGCCTCGTCGTTGCGGCAACGATCCTGTTTGCCTACTTCATGCACGTGAGCCGCCTGCACGAGGTAGGCACGGTCTGACTCCCCCGCATTGCGGGAGATCTCCCTTTACACTATATTTCCGGCGCCTGTCCCGCCGCGTAAGACAAGGAAACCATCATGATTCGTGCAATCGCCGTCCTCGCCCTCGCGATTTTCGGTGCAAGCGCTTGGGCGCAGGCGTATCCGAACAAGACCATCCGTCTCGTGGTCGGGTTCACGCCTGGGGGAGTCTCCGACGTGCTCGCGCGCGCCCTCAGCGCCAGGCTCTCGCAGAATCTCGGCCAGCAAGTCGTCGTCGACAACCGGCCCGGCGCCGGCACCACGATCGCCTCCGAGCTCGTCGTCAAGTCGGCACCCGACGGCTACACGCTGTACTTCTGCGATGCCACCACGCATGCGATCAACGCGAGCCTGTACGGCAAGCTCCCGTACGACAGCGTCAAGGATTTCACGTTCGTCAGTCTGGTAGCCTCGACGCCCCTTTTGCTCGTCGTCAATCCGGCGCTGCCGGCAAGGACGGTGCCCGAGCTGATCGCGCTGGCGAAAGCCAGGGCCGGGCAGCTCAACTACGCCTCTTCCGGCAACGGCACCATCGTCCATCTGGCGGGCGAGACCTTCAAATCGATGGCAGGCGTCGATCTGCTGCACGTGCCCTACAAGGGCAGCGCGCCGGCGACCGTAGCGGTGATCGCGGGCGACGTTGCCTTCATTTTTTCGACCATGCCTGCGGCGCTGCCGCACGTGAAGAGCGGAAAGCTCCGCGCGCTCGCAGTGACTACACCGGCGCGCGTCGCGGCGGTCCAGGACATTCCGACAATCGCCGAAGCGGCCCTGCCCGGGTTCGATCTGGTGCTCTACAGCGGAGTGGTTGGCCCGGCAGGCATGCCCAAGGAGGTCGTCGAGCGGGTAAACGGGGAGCTTGTCAAAGTCGTCAATTCTCCCGAAATCAGGGAGTTTTTCGCGACTCAGGGTGCGACACCCATCGCAAGCACCCCAGAAGAGTTCGCCGCCCATATGCGCACCGACATCGTGAAACTGGGCAGAATGGTCAAGGCTTCGGGCGCGAAAGCCGATTGACCGGAGGGCGCGTGGCCAAGAGTTTTCTTCCGAGGCATTCCCGCTACGACTACGTCCCGATCACCGAGCGCAAGGACTATTCCTGGCCGGACGGCAAGCGCCTCGCGTTCTGCATCACCACCAACATCGAGTGTTTTGCCTTCGGCGCGGGGCTCGGGCACGACAACGCCAAGACGGGCGAACCCCAGACGCAGCGAAACTACTCCTGGCGCGACTACGGAAACCGCGTCGGCATCTGGCGCCTGTTCGACCTCGCCGAAGAGCTGAAACTGCCTCTCGCGCACAACACGAACAGCCTGCTCTACGACTACGCGCCGCAGATCTTCGCGCGAATCCGCGCAAGAGGCGACGAGATCGTCGCCCACGGGCGCACGAATTCCGAGAACCTGCGCGGCCTTTGGGAGCCCGACGAAGAACGCATCATCCGCGAGGTCACCGAGACCTTCATCCGCAACGAGAAGAAGCGCCCCCTGGGCTGGATGGGCGCCGGCGCGTACGAGACCCCGGTGACACCCGACCTCCTGAGGGAGGCCGGCTACACCTACTTCATGGACTGGCCCTGCGACGACCAGCCGATCTGGATGCGAACACGCTCGGGGCCGATCCTCTCGGTGCCCTACCCGGTCGAGGTCAACGATTCACCGATGATCGTGCACCGGAAACACAGCGCCCGCGAATTCTGCGACATGGTAGTGGACCAGTTCGACGAGATGCTGGAGCAGTGCGCGAAACACCCGCTCGTGTGCAACATCTCCATCCACCCGTACGTGTTCGGCCAAGCCTTCCGGCTGCGGCCGCTGCGCACGGCGCTCAAACACTGCGTCGAGCACAAGTTTCGGGAACGAGTCTGGTGGACGCGACCGGGCGAGATCGCCGAGTTCTGTAATTCCATTCAACCGGGAATCATCCCCGGCAGCTGAGCAATTCCACACCGGCGCCGCAAGGCGCCGGCGAAGCTCAGTGCGACGCCCCTGCCGGTTTGTTTGGCTGCGGCTGCGCGCCCCCTTGGGATGCACCTGCCGGCTTGCTTGGCTGCGGCTGCGCGCCCCCTTGGGACGCACCTGCCGGCTTGCTCGGCTGCGGCTGCGCGCCCCCTTGGGATGCACCTGCCGGCTTACTTGGCTGCGGCTGCCCGCCCGTTTGCGACGTCCATGCCGGCTTGCTTGGCAACGGCTGCGCACCCGCTTGCGCAGGAGCGGGCACCGCCGGGGTCGCGGTGGGGCTACGGCTCTGATCGGCTGCGCGCGCGGCGCCTGTGCCTTTCGTCTCGGGGAGCGCCGCGATGTCGCCGCAGAGCTCGCCGCCTTCCTCGATCGCGACTTTTCCGTATCGGACCTTACCCGACACTTTCCCCGTGGCGCGAATCACCAATTGCTTTCTCGCGGTCAGCTCGCCCTCGAAACGCCCTCGGATTTCGGCGACGTCGATGCCGGCCTTGCCCACGAAAACGCCGTGCTCGGCGATCTGGATGACGCGGCTGTCCATGGAAGCCTCCACGCGGCCTTCGACCACGAGCGTGTCGCAGTCGGTGATCTCGGCGCCCTTCAGCTTGATGTCCGGACCGACTATCAGCTTGCTCACGGTTTCACCGCCGGATCGGGAAGGTTCCGTACCTCCGCGCAAGTCGGCTTTCGGACTTTCGATCCCAAAGGCTTCCACCTTTGCGGGTTCGTCACCGGCTGCGCTCAACGCTTCCTGCAGCCGGCTGTAGGGCGACTGCAAGCGCGTGGATTGCAGGACATCTCTCCTGCGAAAATTGTCCAGCATGGATGCTCCTCTTCACGTTCCCGGTCGGTGACCGATCCATTGACGGGCGAAAAATCCGCGACCCAAAATGTATTGCCTTTAGCAATGGGCATGCCAGGCGCAACTCACGTGCAAAATCATGCAATTGTCATACGCGATCGCACAACTCGAAGCGACTGTCGTCGCTTTCGAGCGACGCCGCTTCGACCGAGATTCCTAAGCGGCTGTTTACAATGGAAGTGACACGTCGTGCAAAAGCGACGGCCATGACGCCGACCGTCAAGACCGAATCCATGGAACACCGCCTTCCTCCCTGCCAAGATCACGGGCGGACGAACCTCAACACGAATTCGTCTACCGGCACCGTGGGACGAAAAACGATCGAGTCGCGCGGATCCTCGCGATGGCGCAGGAAATCCCCTTCCGCGGCGAGCCTGAATCCCGCCGCCTCGATTTCCCGCCGTAACGTCGCTTCTTCAATGCGATGCAAGGATTTCGCGACGCTGACACCCGCACCCGCTTGAGCCGAATGGTCGGCGATCACCAACACGCCGCCTCGTTTCAGCGCCTCGAACAACCCACGGTTCATCTTTGCCCGGTCGACGCTCATGAACGCAGTGTCGTGATAGGCGAAAAAGAAGGTGATCAGATCGAGATCGCGAACGCCCGGTGGAACTGGATCGTCATAGTCTCGCAGCACGCGCACGACGTTCCGCATCGCAGGCGTTTTCGCACGCTCGTCGAAGCGCTCCTTCGCTCTCGGCGAAACCCCCGGCGAGTCCTGGGCGTATACCGTTCCGCCGGAACCGACCGCGCGGGCGAGCAACTCGGTCGAATAGCCTCCGCCCGCTCCCATGTCGAGCACCCTCATGCCCGCACGCACGCCGGTGAACGCGAGCAACAGCCCCGGATTTCTTCTCTGATCGGTCTGACGGTCGGCCTCGGATCGGTCGGGGCTCGCCACGATGGCGCGGTGGTCGACATTTTCGTTCCCGCCCACGCCGGCGCAAGCCGCGAGCGACGCTGCGCCGGCAAGAACGACCGCGCGGATGAGCAATTCAGAGTCCACGTTCGCCTTTCTGCCGCCCCTTTAGCGGCCTTTGAACTTCGGTGTGCGCTTCTCGTTGAAAGCGCGAAGGCCTTCCTTGCGGTCCTCGGTTCCAACGAGCCGGTTGTATGCCTCGACTTCGAGCCTCATGGCCGAAGGCAGGTCCATCTGAAGGCCCCGGCGCATCGCGTACTTCGCCTGCCGCACGGATAGCGGTGCATGGGAGGCGATGCGCCCTGCCGCCTCGAGCGTGTCCTCGAGCACTTTCCCAGCCTCGCAAAGCTTGTTGACGACACCCCAAGCGAGGGCTTCTTCGGCCGAGAAGGGACGCGCCGCAAGGATCAGCTCCTTCGCGCGCCGTTCGCCGACCGCGCGCGGCAGCGTTTGCGTTCCCCCTCCACCTGGCATGATGCCGAGCGACACTTCGGTAAGTGCAAACTTCGCTGTCCGCGACGCGTAGGCAAAATCGCAATGCAGAACGAGTTCGAGGCCGCCCGCATAAGCGGCGCCGTTGACGGCGGCGATCAGCGGGATCGGACAATCGCGGACCGCACGAAACATGCGCTCGAACACCTCGTGCTGCGAGCGCCACTGTTCGTCGCTGAGCGAATTGCGCTCCTTCAGATCGGCGCCGGCGCAAAAGGCCTTCTCGCCGGCGCCCGTGATGACGACGCACCGGTACGGCTGCTCGATCCGGAAGCGCTCGAAAAGTTCACACAGTTCGAGCGCCGCTCCGGTGTTGAAGGCATTGGCGACCTCGGGGCGGTCGAGCGTCGCCAGCAACACGTCCCCGGGCTGTTCATCGATCCGCAGCGTCTCGCGATCCTCCTTCATGCGTGCCGCCGCCGCACCCGGCGGGATGCGCCTCTAGTTCGCCGGCTTCACGCCGTCCTTGCTCACCGAGACGCCCCCGGCCGACAAGGTTCCGTCGGCCGCGACCTGCGCACCAATGACTACGTAGGCCCCCGGCACCAGCATCGCGGCGTCGCCCGGCAGCGCCGTGAAAATAGGAGCGGCCTGGGGAACGTGCACCTTCTGCGTGCCACCCTTGTAATCCAGCGTCAAGTCGCGGCCACTGGAGGCCGCGACCATGCCGGACACCGTGGCGTTGGTCATGAGCGAGCCCGCCTCGAGGTCCCAGGGCATGTGGCCCTCGGGCACTTGGCCGCGGCGGTCCGGAGTGAATACTTGGACCGAGATCGCTTCGAGCGTTCCGTCGGCGCGCTTCCTCGACGCCGGGCCGACGAAATCGCCGGGCTTGATGTCCGCCAATGTGAGCGCCTTGGCGTAGCGCACGCCGAACTTGGGCGCGAGATTGATTTTCAGATCCTTGCCGTCGCGCGACTTCACGGAGAGAACATTGCCGTCCAGCGAGGTGATGGTGCCGCGCACGAACACGCGCGTTTGCGCCTGCGCGGAGGCGCCCGCGAGCGCGAGGGCAACGGCGGACAGCCAGGCTACGAATTTCTTCATGATTATGATTCCTCCTTGAATGACCCATCCGGGCCAACCCGGAAGGCCGATGGTAAACGCGACCCAGTGCACTTCCCTTCCGGAGCGCTGCAACTATTCTGACAGATTCCGTCTCAACCCTGTCGGCGGCCGGCACGCCCTAGAGCTTGAGCAGGCGGCGCGCGTTCGCGTCGATGATGCTTCGCTTGGCCCCGGCGTCGAGGGTGGGGTGATCGGCGACAATCTTCACCGGTTGCTCGTAAGCAATGGGAAAACAGTAGTCGCTCCCCATCAGGACTCGGTCGGCGCCGATCACCTTGACCAGATATTCGAGCACGTGATCGGAGTAGCCGACCGTGTCGTAGTAGAAGCGGCGCAGGTACTCGAGCGGCGAGTGCTTGACGTGTTTCAGGTCGGCGCGCTTTTCCCAGCCGCGGTTGAGCCGCCCGACGAGCCACGGAAAAGCGCCGCCTGCGTGGGGAAGGCAGACGACGAGCTTGGGAAACCGGTCGAGCACGCTCCCGAAGATGAGGTGTGCTGCGGCGATCGCCGACTCGAAAGGGTTGCCGAGCAGGTTGGTGAGATAGTGAGCAGCCAGACGCTGGTGCCCGATCACCTCGACCGGGTGCAGGAAAAGCGGCAGGCCGCTCGCCTCGATGCGCTCATAGACGGGGAGGAATGAAGCGTCGGACAGGTCTTTTCCGCGGATCTGGGTGGCGATATAGAAGCCGCACATGCCGGGAAGTTTCGCGGCGCGCTCCACTTCCTTCACTGCGAGCGCAGGCTCGTGCATCGGCAGCGTCGCAAGCCCGACGAGCCGCTTCGGATGCAGCTCGTGCGCGCGAGCGAGCGCATCGTTGTAGGTTTCGCTGATTCGCCGAGCCAACTCTCCGTCCGCCCAATACACCATCGGCTGCGACAGCGACAGCGCATGGACCTCCACGCCCTGCTCGTCCATCGCCGCGAGCCGGGCGTCCAGGTCGACGAATTTGGGGCCGACCGGCCCCGTCACGAGATGGCCGTGCTTGAACTGCGGGCCCTTGCCCTCGACCATTTTGTACTCGAAGCCGTGGGCGGGACCGTGCTTGGCGATCAGATCGAGGAAGTTCTGCGGGAAATAATGCGCGTGGACGTCGATCGGTGCGTAGTGGCTCATCGCGGCTCCTTTTTGCTCGCGATTCTACCTTGGCAGGGACCACCGCACTTATAATTGGTCGGCTCGCAGCGAGGATGGGGAGAAATGGAAGAACGGGTCAGCTTTGAATCCGACCGACTGAAGCTCGCGGGCATCCTTCACCTACCCGATTCGAGGGGGCCGGCGGAGCGGCGCGCCGCCTTTCTCGTCCTGCACGGATTCGGCAGCAACAAGGACGGCGGCGGCGGTACGACGGTCGCGAAAATGCTCGCCGGCCTCGGCTACGCGGCGCTGCGCTTCGACTTCCGCGGGTGCGGCGAGAGCGAAGGCGAGCGCGGGCGCGTCATCTGCAAGGAGCAGGTCAAAGACACGAGGAACGCGCTGTCCTTCCTCGCCACCCGTCCGGAGATCGACCCAAAGAGTATCGGCGTGATCGGGCAGAGCTTTGGCGCCGCGGTCGCCGTATACGCGGCAGGGGTCGACCGGAGGATCGCTGCCTGCATCTCCTCAGGGGGCTGGGGCGACGGTGCGAAGAAATTCCGCAAGCAGCACGCCTCGCCCCGGGCCTGGAAGAGGTTCACGGCGATGATGAAAGAAGGAAAGCGCCACAAGCGTGCCGGCAAGCCGATGACGGTGCCGCGCTACGACATCGTTCCCATCCCGCCGCGCCTGCGCGGTAATCTCGCGCCGGGCTCGATCATGGAGTTTCCGTTCGAGGTGGTGGAAACCATGTATGCGTTCAACGCGAACGAGGTCGTCGGGAGGATCGCACCGCGACCTTTGCTTCTGCTGCATTCGGCGAACGACTCAGTGACGCCGACCGAGCAGTCGGTCGAGCTTTTCGCGCGTGCTGGAAAGCCGACCGATCTCCATCTCATCGCCGACGTCGACCATTTCATGTTCTCCGAAGGAAACACGCTGGTGGTCAACCTCGTGCGCAACTGGCTCGACAAGTACTTTCCCGCGCGGGTCTGATCCCGGAATGAGCAAGAAATTGCGCGTCGGCGAAGCGGCGCCGAACGCCCCGGCCGAGGCGCTCAGGCGCTTCGCGACGGACGTCTTCGTGCGCACCGGCATGCCAGAAGCCGATGCCGCGGTCGTCGCCGATGTCCTCGTCTGGGCGAATCTCCGCGGCGTGGACACGCACGGCGTCACGAGAATCCCGCGCTACGTCGATCTGATCGAAACCGGCGACATGAATGCCAGGCCCGCGATCGCGGTCCGCACCGAGACGCCCGCCTCGGTCCTGATCGAAGCCGATCGCGCGGCCGGGCCGGTCGCGATGATGCGGGGAACGGCCGCGGCGGTGCGCAAGGCCCGCGACGCGGGCGTGGGTCTCGCGCTCGTCCGGGCGACCACGCACACCGCGGCGCTCGGTTATTACACGCTCGCCGCCGCTCGCGAGGGCGTGGCCGCGATCGCGCTCGCCGCGTCCTGGCCCAACGTCGCCTATCACGGCGCGCGCGCAGCGGGCGTATCCACCAGCCCCATCTCGATCGCGGTCCCGGGAGCAGAGCCCGTGGTGCTCGACATGGCGACGAGCGTCGTTTCGATGGGGAAGCTCAACCAGGCGAAGAGAACGGGCGAAGCGATACCCGAGGGCTGGGCCCTCGACAAGGACGGCAACCCGACGACCGATCCCCAAGCCGCTGAGATTCCGTTACCGATGGCCGGCCCCAAGGGTTCGGGCCTGTCTCTCATGATCGAGTGCATCACGAGCCTCGTCGCGTCGAACCCCCTGCTCGCCGAGTCGCTGGAGGGCACTCCAGAAGGGCGCCGGCACCGCCAGAACGGCTTCGTGATGGCGATCGACCTGGCGCAGTTCGTCGATCCCGAGAATTTCCGGCGCGAAGTCGATCGGTTGGTAAAGGCGCTCAAATCCCTGCCCGTCGATCCGGAGGCAGGAGAGATTCTCATGCCCGGCGAGCGCGGCCGCCGCACCTTCGAGCGCCGCAGCCGCGACGGCATCCCGATTCCGCGCGCCACTTACGACGAGCTCCAGGCGTTGGCGAACCGCCTCGGCGTGGCGATGTTCCCGTCGTCGTCGCGTTGATATACTTCCCGCACTGAAAAGCGCACGCTCATGGCGAAGAAATCCAAAATCAGCTCGACGGCCGAACCGAAGCGCCGCGAAGCGGGCACCGCGCCAAGGCGCGACTACCCCGATCTCCACGAGCACTTGGACGCGCTCGAGCGCGCGGGACTGCTCATTACGGTCGATCGGCCGATCGACAAAGACACCGAAATGCATCCGCTGGTGCGCTGGCAATTCCGCGGCGGTATCGAGGAGCCGGACAGAAAGGCGTTCCTGTTCACCCAAGTGACCGACGGCAAGCGACGCAAATACGACATCCCGGTCGTGGTCGGCGCACTCGCCGCAAGCCGCGAAATCTACCGCATCGGCATGGGCTGCGCGCTCGACGGAATCAACGAGACCTGGAACCGCGCGATGGCAAAGCCGATCCCGCCGCGAATCGTCGAGGACGCGCCCTGCCATGAAGTCGTGATCCAGGGCCACGATCTCGACAAGCCGGGCATGGGTCTCGACAGTCTCCCCATTCCCATCTCGACGCCGGGCTGGGACATCGCGCCGTTCACGACTCTTTCGCAGTACATCACCAAGGACCCGGACACCGGAGTCCAGAACATGGGAATCTATCGCGGGCAGGTGAAGGCGCCCCGGCGGCTCGGCATGAATCCGTCTCTCGAGCTGCGGCCCGGGATCTACACCCACTGGGAGAAGATGAAGGCGCGCGGCGAGAAGCTGCCCGCTGCGGTCGTCCTGGGTGCGCCGCCGTGCGTGGCGTTTACCTCGGCGCAGAAAGTGCCGGAGGCGCTGGACGAGCTGCACGTGGCAGGAGGGCTCGTCGGCGCGCCGATCAACGTCGTAAAGGCGAAGACCGTCGATCTGCTCGTACCGGCCGAAGCGGAGATCGTCGTCGAAGGCTACATCGACACCGAGTATCTCGAGCCCGAAGCGCCGTTCGGAGAGTCGCACGGGCACGTCAACCTGCAGGAGTACAACGCTTTCATGGAGGTGACCTGCATCACCCGGCGCAAGAACGCGATCCTCACCTCCATCATCTCGCAGGTGACCCCGAGCGAGTCGAGCCTCATCAAGCGCGTCGCGCTCGAGCCGCTTTTTACCCATCACCTGCGCAACACGCTCGGCATCCAGGGCGTGAAGCGCGTCTCGATGCACGAGCCGCTCACGAATCTGCGCAAGGTGGTGGTGCTCATCATGGACCGCAAGGCGCCGAGAACGGAGATCTGGCGCGCGCTCTACGGCGCCGCTGCCTGGAACCGCGCGGCGGGCAAGTACGTGGTTGCCGTGAACGAAGACATCGACCCGGACAACGCGGACGCCATATTCTGGGCGATGTCCTATCGAGCGAATCCCGCGCTCGACCTTCAGATCCTTCATCATCGCGACCAGGGGCACGGCCCGAGGAGCAAGCGAAACGACGGCGAAGACGCTTCGGTCCTGATCGACGCGACGATGAAGGAGGATTTCCCCCCGATCTCGCTGCCCAAGCGCGAATACATGGAGCGCGCGAAGAAGATCTGGGAGGAACTGGGACTGCCCAAGCTGAAACCCGAGTCGCCGTGGTTCGGGTACTCGCTCGGCGAATGGCCGGACGAGTTCGAGCGCGCG
>Ga0210382_10000689_pt1 | contig 11722 bp, 12 predicted proteins | sample PLMedo_FD_155452 | JGI IMG/M metagenome (GOLD analysis project Ga0210382, IMG submission 155452) | Groundwater sediment microbial communities from an aquifer in East River, Colorado, USA - PLM0_60_coex redo | ecosystem: Environmental > Terrestrial > Soil > Riparian zone | place: USA: East...
ATGCCCGGGGCAGGACTCGAACCTGCATGGGGTTGCCCCCAAGGGATTTTAAGTCCCTTGCGTCTACCAATTTCGCCACCCGGGCCTACCTAACACGCCGCCAGCGCCGCACGGCGACCAGACACCATATCGCTTCGATCACGCCAAAGGGCCATGCGCCCTGCAAAAACCCGTAAACGGAGCCGAGGAGACAGGCCCCCGCGAACGCCAGGATGAACCACCGGCTCCGCGCTTCGAGCGCATACGTCACCAACATTGCCGTCACCGCAAACAGACCGAACCACGTGAGTCCGTCCATCCTGGTCAACCCGGCAGGCGTAGCTCGGCACGAATGAACTCCTTGGCACCCGTAGGGCCCTTAATGTGGAGCTCGACGATACGCCGCTCCGGCACCCCCACCACGACAAACTCTAGGAACGGGCAGCAGAGGCGTTCCCGCGAGACGAATGTCGTGACCGCTTCATGTTCGTCGCCCGGAACCTCGAGCACGAATCCCTCGCCCGATTCACGAATGGCCGCGGCAGACGATATCAGATGGCGCGTCACCTGTTGGTGCGCTCCACGTTCAGACGCAGGGATCGCCGTGAGATCGCACGCGAATGGGGCGGGCACAGAATGAAACTAGCCAGGAAAGGGAGCACCCGCCCGGGGGCACGTGGTCCCAGCGTCCTCTCAGGACGTCATGGCGCCGAGCCCGGCCTTCAGGCCGGGAATACCACGAAGGGATACGCCCCGGACGAGTTTCCGAACGGCCCCCGAACCAGGCAACGAGGCGTCCGTGGTCGTTGTTACGTCCCCTGAAGGGGACGCTCGGCGCGTTGAGCTCCTGAAGGACGAATCGCCAGATCCGGGTGGTGCTCTGCCTGCGTGCGCACGTACTGCAACGCGCCGGCGAGCTGGCGAACGCCCACGGAGCGTAGGTCGTACCCGTCCGCCCATCGCAACTTCGCTCGAGGCATCAGCCCGTCGCGGTTGGCTATCCGCGCGCTCGCGCCCTTGAGGCCCTGCACCAGACCCGGGATGTCGAGCACCGAGCGCGTCCTTCAGGACGCCATCGCGCCGAGCCCGGGCTTTAGCCCGGGTGACAAACCCCTAGGATCACGACCCCGTTTTTACGTCCCCTGTAAGGGGACGCTCGGCGCCATGAGGTCCTGAAGGACGAGCGACGCACGGCGTCACGAAACCCGCTCCGCCCTCGCCCCCGCCGCCGCCTTGATCCCGGAGATCACCGGCTCGCGTCCGTAGGTCCTGACGAACGCGCGCGTGATCGCGTCCACGACCTTCTTCTCGCCCTTCCCCACCAAGACGATCGCGGCGCCCCCCCACCCATTGCCGGTGAGACGCGCGCCGAGTGCCCCAGCCCGCTTCGCGGCGTGCACGACCGTGTCGAGCTCGGGCGCACTGCATTCAAAGAGTCGCCGACAGGACTCGTGCGACTCGTAGAGCAGGGTGCCGAATTGCTTGAGTTTCTCCTGCGCGAGCAGCTGCCCGCCGAACCGCGTCCGCGCCGTTTCCCCGACGACATGCACCGCCCGGGAGCGCAGCGGTTCCTTCAGGGCGCGCTTGAGGCGCGCGAGCCATTGGGCGGGCCAGCTCGCGAGCCAGACGAGCTCAGGGAGATCGACCTTGAGACGCTCGACCGCCGCCGCACACTCGGCACGGCGCAGCTCTAACCCACCCGTGTCGGGATCGCTGCGCGTTCCTGTGTCCACGAGAAGCAGCCGTGCGCGAAAAGGGATCTGCCGAGCTTCGAGCGAGGCGCACTCCAGCAGCAGCGCGTGCCCCGGCTTGGCGAGCGCCGCGACTGTCTGATCCATCAAGCTCGCGCGTCCACCAGCGTGGTCCTGCGCGGCCCGGAACGCCACGCCCGCGATTTGGCGGCCGCTCAGTTTGGCGCCCGCCAACTCAGAGAGCGCCTTCGCCGCCGCTACCGTCAACGCCGCCGACCACCCAAGGTCGGCATGCGGCGGCACGTCGGATGTCACGGCGACGCGCGCCCCTCCCCCCGCGGGCAGCGCGTCGGCGGCCCACAACTCTCGCAGCACGCCGCCAACGTACGCCCCCCACCCCGCCGGCAACTGGTCCTGCCACCGCACGCGCACCACTTGCCCGTCGCTGTTCGAAACCGCTTCCAGCAGACCGGCCTCCGTGGGACCGACCGCCGCAATCGTGCGCGTCGCAATCGCGATCGGCAACACCGGACCGCCGTTGTAGGCCGTGTGCTCACCGATCAAATTGACTCGGCCGGGTGCCGACGCGGCGGCACGAGGAGCGGCGCCGAATGTTTCGCGAAACAGAGCTATCGCGGCGTGTGGCATCGGTTTGACAAGGGTTGGAGGCAATGCTACCGTATGCCAGCCGGTTTCACCATCTCCCCTATCGTCTCCCGGAGACACACGTATGCGGCGGTTTGCGTTTTTGCTGTGCGCCGGAGTTATCCCCTCGCTCGGAGCCGCCCAGGGTTTTGGCGTCTACGAGCACAACACCTGCGCCATGGCGCGGGCCGGTGTCACCGCCGCGAGTCCCTGCGCCGATGGATCGGCGATCTATTTCAGTCCGGCCGGATTGGCGGGGCTCTCGGGGACTCATTTCACCGCCGGCGTCACGCTCATCGGCGCCCAGGGCAGCTTCACCGACGACTTCCTGGCTCGACAGACGAAGCTCGATAACCCGATCATTCCGGTGCCGAACGCGTATTTCACCCACGCGTTCTCGCCCAAGTTGACGGCCGGAATCGGCCTCTTCGCGCCCTACGGGCTCGAGACCAAATGGCCCACCGACAACTTCACGGGCCGATTCGTGGGCTACAACACCGACATCCGCTCGATCTACATCCAGCCCACGATCGGGTACCAGGTGACCCCACGGCTCAAGGTTGGGGTCGGGGTGGCCTATATCACGAGTCGGCTCGAGCTGCATCAGCGCGCCGACTTCTCTACGCAGATCGTACCATCGGCGGCCCTCCCCCCGGGCACGCCGTTCTCCGCCCTGGGGATTCCGACCGGCACCGACTTCGCGGACGCCGAGCTCGAGGCGACGGGGACGGGCTTCGCTATCAATTTTGGCGGCATCCTCAAGATCAACGATCGCCTTTCGATCGGCGGGCACTGGATAACGCGCAAGACCATCAAATATGACGGCAGCGCGACTTTCACCCGGGTCCCGACGGGCCTCATCCTCCCGATAGGCCACAAGATCCAACTGCCGGCGAACGGCGCGTTGTGCGATACGCTGTCGCCGTGCAACGTCGACAACGTCGTCGCCCCCTTCTTCCTTCCGGGCCAGCCGCTCTCCCCCGGCAACGTGTCGACGTCGATCACGATGCCGCCGCAGGGGACCCTGGGATTCTCGTACAAGGTCAACGACTCCTGGACCGTCATGGCGGACTACCAGCTCGTGGTCTGGGGTTGGTTCAACACGGTGAATATTGACTTCGCGAACGCGGGCACGCCGGATATCCAATTGCACCCGCAGAACAAGGACACACACGGCTTCCGCTTCGGCACGGAGTATCGGTACTCGCCCAAGGTGGTGCTGCGCGGCGGGTACTTGTATCACACCGCGTCGTCGCCCAGCAACTTCGTGACGCCGCTGCTGCCGGAGGCGGCGCGCAACGAGTTCACGGTGGGGGCCGGCATCGACCTGACCCCCAAGCTGCACGCCGACCTGGCCTATCAGTACATCAGGCAAAACGACCGGCGCGGCCTGGTGAATGTCAGCGTCGGCAATACCGGCGTCTACGCCTTCTCGGCCCATCTGTTCGGCGCCGGGCTGGCGTACACTTTCTGAGGGATCGCGACCCATGACTCGGACGACCAAGCTCTTCGCGGCCGCCGCCCTCGGGATGGTGCTCGGCGCCTCGGCCTGCCACAACGACGAACTCTTCCGCCCGGCGAACTTCGTGCCGATCGATCCGCTGTTCGAGCGCTACGTCTCGATGGGCAACTCGATCAGCGCGGGATTCCAGTCGGCGGGCATCAACGACAGCACGCAGTCCCAGGCCTATCCGGTCCTGTTGGCGAATGCGATGCGCTCGCCCTTCTTCCCGCCCCTGCTCAATCGGCCCGGGTGTCCGCCCCCGTTCACAAACGTCTTTACGCAGGCCCGCGTCAGCGGCGGGACGCCCACCACGTGCGCGCTCCGTAAGGCGTCGGTCGTGCCGCCCCCCTACGTCAGCAACACGGCGGTGCCTGGCGCTGAAGTGCTCGACATCTACAACAATCTCGACACGGCGTCGAATTCGAACACACTGACGACGTTCATCCTGGGCGGCCTGACACAGGCGCAGATGATGGCGCGTGCCCAGCCGACGTTCGTGTCCATCTGGATCGGCAACAACGACGTGCTGGGCGCGGCGACGAGTGCGACCAACGGCGGCGACACCACCAAGATCACGCCGGTCGCCGCATTCCAAACGCGGTCCACCGCGGCGTTCGATGCCGTCGCAGCCGCGGGACCGCGCGGAGCGGTCGTGATCGGCGTGGCGAATGTGACGCTGATTCCGTTCTTCTCGCTGGGCAAGACGTATTGGGCGATCAAGAACGGCCTCGTTCCGGGCGCGGCGTTCCCGGCCACGATGGCCGTGGACAACAACTGCGCGCCGAACGGCCTCGGCGGGCGCGGCGACTCGACATTAGTGCCCTTCCCGTACGGCGCCCTGCTGCTCGGCACCGCCCAGGCGGGCTTTCCCGCGACGCTCAGCTGCTCCGACACCATCCCGCGGGTGGTGGTCCCGGCCGAGCTGCGGCGCCTGGTCGCGACGGTCACGGCCTACAACGCGTTCGATTCGACCCAGGCGGCCACGCGCGGTTGGGCGTGGGTCAACCCAAATCCCCTCCTGGCGGCGCTGGCGGCGGACACCGCACAGGTCCGCGCCTTCCCCTACTTCCCGCAGGGGAACGCCGGCGACACGGTGGCGTTGCGGCGGCCGTTCGGGCGCGCCTTCTCACTCGACGCGGTGCATCCCAGTGCCTCGACGCACAAGACGATCGCGAACGCGCTGCGGGCTGCGATCAATGCGAAGTACGGCACGTCGATCCCCGCGATCCCCTGACGCGAACCCCGACAGTTGGGCGGTGTAACGGAAGCGGCACCCGGAAACTCCCGGGTGCCGTTCTGCTATGAGATCAATCCAGTGATGCGACCGATCTTCTTTCTCGCTCTGGTGATCCCCGGGCTGATCCCCGGGCTGTCGCCCGGGGTCAGCCACGCGCAGGCCGTGCCCCGCACTGATACGCCGCGCGGGGGGACGCTGCGCGTGACGTTCGATCCCGTCGTGAACGTCTGGGACAACGAGTTCACTGCCGCCGGCAAACGGCCCATCGGCGCGTCGCTGCCCGCGACGGTGTTCGTGCACGCCGAGCGACGGGTCACACCACTCACCCTCGAGGTCGGACTCACGAGCCGCGTCGCCCTGTCGGTGCGGGTTCCTCTGGTTCGGTCGATGATCCGCGCGGGGTACTCGCCCGACAGCACCGCCGACAGCGCCAACGCGGCGCTCGATTCGCTCCTCGCCGACACGACGTATGCTTTCACTCCGATCGCGCACACGCGCCGCGGACTGCGCTATTTCCCCGGCGACGTCGAGGTGCAGGCGAAGGTCCGGCTGTGGGGGGGCTCCGCGGCCCTCGCGGTGGTGCGCTTGCCGACTGGACACCTCGACTCGCCGCACGATCTGTTCGACCTCTCGAGCGGCGACCATCAGACCGATGTCGAGCTCGGCGTGATCCAGGAGGTCACGCTGTTGCATCGCCTGTGGCTCAACCTGTCGGTGCGCGGCACCCAGCAACGGCCGGGGATGCGGTCACGCCGAGTGGCTCCCCAGAACAGCCTCCTGGTCCCGATTGCAGCGCTGTCTAACCTGCGGTGGGATCCCGGCGACGCGCTCGCCCTGGACGTCGCTCCGATGTATCGCGTCAATCAGCACTTCGGGGCCGGCGTGACGCTGGGCTACTTCACCAAAGGGCGGGACCACTACAGCTTCGCCACCCCCGCGGACTCGGTGGCGCTCGCCACCCGGCTCGGGTCCGCGCGCGCGGCGAGCGTACTCGATGCGGGGACGTCGGAGCGGCGCGTGCGGATGGGGGTGGCGGTGACCTACATGGGGCCCGGCGTCGAAGGCGGGCTCTCGTTCGAACAGACGGTCAGCGGCTCCGGCGGGCGGATCCCGGTGACGACGGTGCTGCGGATCGTGATGCGGACTTCGCGCTGGCCGTTCTGAGCAGCTCCGCGGCGTGTCGCAACGCCGTCTCCATGTCGGCATCGCCCAACATCCGCGCGATTTCTTTTACCCTCGACTCACCCTCGACAACCTCGACATCACTCGTCGCCACGCCGCCTTTCTTCCCTTTCGCAACCACCAGGTGATGGTCGGCGTAGGCGGCGATCTGCGGCAAATGCGTGATCACCAGCGCCTGCCGCGCGCTCCCGGCCACACGCGCCAGCGCTTCTCCGACGCGAACGCCCACCTCGCCGCCGATGCCCTGATCGACTTCGTCGAAGACGAGTGTTGGCACGGCATCGTGAGCTGAGAGCACGACCTTTAACGCCAGCATGAGCCTGGAGAGCTCACCGCCTGACGCGACGCGGGCGAGGGGGCGCGGTCCCAACCCTGGGTTTAGCTCGACGTCGAAGCGAACGGTCTCGGCCCCATCCCCCCGGGGCGTGGGGAGTGGGGCGTGGGACGTTTCGAACCGGCCGCCGGGCATACCGAGCGCCGGGAGGAGCTCGTTGACCTCCTTCGACAGTCTGCCGGCGCCGGTTACACGCTTTTTCGTGAGGGCAGCGCACGCCCGGGCGAACTCCGTGGCGGCTTTGGCCCGCTCGTCGGCCAGATTGCGCAGGTCGAGGTCCGCGGTATCGAGCAGCTCCAGCTCGCGCGCCGAGGAGTCGCGCGTCGCGAGGATGTCGGGGATCGACGGACCGTGCTTCTGCTGCAGGCGGAACAGCAGGTCCCGCCGCTGCTCGACCGCCGCCAGCCGCGCCGGGTCGGCTTCGATGCCCGACGCGTAGTCGCGCGCCGCCTGCGCCAGCTCCTGCGCGTTCGCCGACGCGGCGTCGAGCAGCTCCTGCCACGTCCCCACCGACGGATCGACCTTCACGAGCGCCGCGAGGATCTTGTGGGCGCGCGCGAGTCCCGTAGAGTCGACCATCTCCTCGAGCTGGCGCGCTAATCGGCCCAGCTCGTCGGCGTGAGCGAGTCGCTTGGCGTCAGTCTCGAGCGCCTCGTCCTCACCCACCTTGGGAGCCGCCTTCTCGATCTCCTGCACGACGTGCCGCAGGTAGTCGGCCTTGCGGCGGACGTCGTCCTGCCGGGCCGACAGCTCGGCCTCGCGCTGCTCGAGATCGTGGAGGCGTTGGTGCGTGTCCCGTACGGCGACGCGCTCCACGGCGGCACCGGCGTACGCGTCGAGGATGTCGCGCTGGGCATCGGGCCGAAGCAGTGATTGCGTCTCATGCTGGCCGTGCAGATCTACGAGCTTCGTGCCGATCTCTGCGAGCATGCCGATCGTGGCAGGCGATCCGTTGATCCACGCCCTAGACCGTCCCTCCGAGGTTACCTCGCGCTTCAGGACCAACACGCCATCCTCGACGTCCGGGATGCCCTCAAACGAGCCTTCGATGACGGTCTTGTCCGCCCCCGGGCGCACGACGTCCGCCGAGGCCCGCTCGCCGAGTAGGAGCGCCAGGGCGTCGACGAGCATCGACTTCCCCGCTCCGGTTTCGCCGGTGAGGACGTTGAGACCAGGTTGGAGCGGGAGGGTGACGTCGGCGATGACGGCGAGATCGCGGACCCGCAGCTCAGTCAGCACTACTTGCGCGTCCGATCGCTGAGGTCGCCCCAGTGCAGCTTCTTCCTGAGCCGCTTGAAGAAGCTCTCGGGCCCCAGCCGAATCAGCATGATCGGCCGCTCCGCGCGGCGCACCTCGAGCCGCTCCCCGGGCTGAATCGGTGTGCCCACCTGTCCGTCGAACGATACGAGGACCTCGTCGCTCCATGGCGGCATCGGCTGGATCGTCACCACGGCAGCCGCCCCCAGGACGAGCGGCCGGACGGCCAGCGTGTGGGGACAGATCGCGGTAACCACGATGGCATCGACGGTGGGGACGACGATCGGCCCGCCCGCCGACATCGAATACGCCGTCGAACCGGTGGGGGTACTGACGATGATGCCGTCGGCGGAATACTGCGCGACCTCGTCCCCATCCACCGACACCTTGAGCCGTACGACTCGCGCCACACCGCCCTTGTGCACCACCACGTCATTGAGCACCAGCGGCTCCACGCGGACGTCCTTCGCTCCCTTACCGGAGATCGTGGATTCGAGCGCGAGGCGAGGCTCGGTCGTGTAGGCGTGCCGCGCCACGGCATCGAGGGCCCATTCGAGCGTGTCGGGTCCCGCCGTCGTGAGAAAGCCGACGCGGCCAAGATTGATCCCGAGAATGGGCGTATTGGCGCCATTCAAAAGGCGCGCCCCCCGCAGCAGTGTGCCGTCACCGCCCAGCGTAATGAGACAATCGAGGTCTCCCGGCTGACTGAGCGGCGCGACGGTGCCATCGCCCGTGGGCCAGAGCGACTGGATGCGTTCTTCGGTGAACAGGTTGAGCCCGACGCTCGCCGCCTTCTGTTGGAGGGTGGCGAGGAAGGCGCCGAGATCCGGGTAGTTGGGGTTGCCGACGACCCCGACGTTCATCGCGCGGTGAGCGACTCTTCGGCGGTGAGGGCGCGGATGCGGGCGGCGATGCCGGTGCCGGTGAGGCCGACCTCCTCGAGCTGCTGCGCGCGCGGCGCGTGCTCGAAGGTGCGGTCGGGGACGCCCAGCGCCACGACGCGCACGTCCGGGGCCGTGGTCTGCACCAAGCCGGCGAGGGCGGCGCCGAACCCGTTCACGACGGTGCCGTCCTCGACGGTGACGAGCAGCTTGTGGTCACGCACCACCGCGTCGAGCATCTCGCGATCCATCGGCTTCAGGAACCGCGCATTGACCACCGTCGCGTCGAGATCCTCGGCGGCTTCCATCGCGGGCTTGCACATCACCCCGACCGCGAGAATCGCACAGTGCTTGCCCTTGCGAAGCAGCTCCCACGTCCCGTAGGGGATCGGGGCGACCTCGGCGGCAGGCGGAGCCTCCGCGGGGGCCTTGTCGCGCGGGTAGCGCAGCGAGAAGGGTCCGTCCCGGTGCAGCAGCGCACAGCGCAGCAAGCCGATCAGCTCCGCGCCGTCCTTGGGCGCCGTCACGGTCATGTGCGGCACCGCCAGCATGTAGGCAATGTCGTAGAGGCCCATGTGCGTCTGCCCGTCTTCACCCACCATGCCCGCGCGGTCCATGCAGAAGATGACGGGGAGCTTCTGGATCGCGACGTCGTGGATGATCGAGTCATAGGCACGTTGGAGGAACGTGGAATAGATCGCGACGATCGGCCGCACGCCCTGCGTCGCCAGGCCCGCCGCGAAGGTCGTGGCGTGGCCCTCGGCGATGCCCACGTCGAAGAACCGCTCGGGCCATTTCTTCTGGAAGATGTTCGTGCCGGTGCCCGACGGCATCGCCGCCGTGATCGTGACGAAGCCGGGATCCTCGGCGGCGAGCTGCGTGATCGCATCGCCGAAGATCTTGGTCCACTGCGGCGGACCGGAGCTGCCGGCCTTGAGCTTGCCGGTGACCGGATCGTACGGCGCGCGGGCGTGATACTTCTCGAGGTCTGGCTCGGGGAGCGGAAAGCCCTTCCCCTTTTCGCTGATCACGTGGACGACGCGCGGGCCCTTCAGCGTCTTCACGATGTCGAAGGTCTGGATCAGCTGCTCGACGTTGTGCGCGTCGATCGGTCCGAAGTAGCGGAACCCCAGCTCTTCGAACAGCATCCCCGGCGACCACAGATTCTTGATGCTCTCCTCGACGCTCTTGGCGAACTCGACGAGCTTTGGGCCGCCCACGATGTGCGACGTCTTCTCGATCATCCCCTTCACCCACTCGCGCAACCGCACCGTCACGGGGTTGGCGATGATCGAGCCGAGGTACTTGTTGATGGCGCCGACGTTGGGGGCGATGGACATCCCGTTGTCGTTCAAGACGAGGATGATGTCGCGGCCCGAATGGCCGGCGTTGTTCATCGCTTCGTAGGGCAGGCCGCAGGTCATCGCGCCGTCGCCCACCACGGCCACGACCTTGAAGTCTTCGCCCTTCAGGTCGCGCGCGGTCGCCATGCCGAAGGCCGCCGAGAGGGCGGTGCCGGCATGGCCGGCGCCGAACTGATCGTGCGGGCTCTCCGTCCTCCGGAGGAAGCCTGAAAGCCCACCGGGCTGGCGCAGCGTGGAGAGCCGGTCGTTCCGGCCCGTGAGGATCTTCCAGGGGTAGCCCTGGTGGCCGACGTCCCAGACGATCTTGTCGCGCGGCGAGTCGAAAGCCCAGGAGAGCGCGACGGTGAGCTCGACGACGCCCAGCCCGGCGCCGATGTGGCCGCCGGTCTGGGACACGACGTCGATCAGGCGCTGCCGCACCTCGTCGGCGAGGTGTTGCAACTCCTCGCGGGGCAGCTTCTTGACGTCGTCGGGACTGCGGATCGTCTCGAGCAGAGACACGGTCAGTTCGGCCTCGTCACGATGTAGTGGGCCAACTCCACCAGCGTAGGGGAAACTAACCCCGCCTGCCGCAACTGGTCTACGGCCTGCGCAGCGAGCCGTTCCGCCTCGGCGCGGGCAGTCCCGACTCCGAGCAGCGTCACGAACGTCGCCTTGGCCCGGGCCGCGTCCTTCCCGGCGGTCTTGCCGAGCTGGTCGGAGGTGGCGGTCGCGTCGAGGACGTCGTCGGCGATCTGGAACGCCAGGCCGATCGCCTGCCCGTAGGCGCGCAGCGCCTCGACATGCCCCTGCGGCGCATCGTCGCCCGCCGCTAGGCCTCCGATCACGCACGACGCGGCGATCAGGGCGCCGGTCTTGCGCCGGTGCACCTCGGCGAGCTGCTCCATCGGCAATGTCTTCGCCTCCGCCTCGAGGTCCAGCGCCTGACCGCCGATCATTCCGCCCGCCCCCGCGGCGCGGAACAGCTCGAGCGCGATCTCCCGCCGCCGGCCCTCGGCCAGGGGTAGCGCGTCGAGGCCGTGCGCCAGGACGCGGGCGGCCAACGCCACCATCTGGTAACCGGCGCGCGTGGCGCGCGGCACATCGAAGGCGCGGTGCGCCGTCGGCCGGCCGCGCCGCAGGTCGTCGTCATCCATGCAGGGGAGATCGTCGTGGACGAGGGAATAGGCATGCACGACTTCCACGGCAGCGGCGAGCTCCGCGACGCCTTCCCCTCCCATCCCTCCCAGAGCTTCGTGTGCAGCGAAGACCAGCGTCGGGCGCAGGCGTTTGCCTTCACCGAGCAGGCTGTAGCGGATGACCTCGTCGCCACGCTCGGCCCACGTCTCGAGGACCACGTCCACACGCGCGCGGGCATCGGCCAGATAGGCCCTAACGGCCTGAGCCTTCACCCTTGAGCGCTTTCTTGACCTTCACCTCGGCCTCGGTGAGCTGCTCGCGCGCGGCGCGCAGCCGCTCGATCCCTTCTTCGAAGAGTTTCAGCGCCGCGTCCAGGTCGAGATCCTCGGCCTCGAGCTGCCGGACGATGGCTTCGAGGCGCTCGAGCTGCTCACCGAACCCGGGCATCGATCTCTCCATCCGTCACGCGCAGTCTGAATTCTTGCCCGGCGGGAAACTGCTTGATCCGCTTCAGGACACGACCGTTCTC
>Ga0210382_10000693_pt1 | contig 11671 bp, 16 predicted proteins | sample PLMedo_FD_155452 | JGI IMG/M metagenome (GOLD analysis project Ga0210382, IMG submission 155452) | Groundwater sediment microbial communities from an aquifer in East River, Colorado, USA - PLM0_60_coex redo | ecosystem: Environmental > Terrestrial > Soil > Riparian zone | place: USA: East...
GGGTGGCGTCGACTACCGCGCGATCTCGCACCGCAACCAGGATGCGGTGGCGATCGTGCTGGTCGAGTACTCTGACGGCGAGCGGTTCAGCGGCACCGCGTTCGCCTTCGACTCGCTGGGCACGATGATCACGAACAAGCACATCCTGGTGGGCGAAGACGGCACCAAGACGCCGCGCCGGTTGGGCGTGGTGTTCTCCGGCAGCACGCAGTTCTGGCGTGGCGAGCTGGTCGGCGTGTCGCCGGAAGCGGACATCGGGGTGTTCCGCGTGTCGATCAAAGGCGGGACGCCGCGGGTCGCCGGACTCGCGCGCACCCGCGAGGGACTCGAGCGCGGCGACCCTGTCGCGATCCTCGGCTATCCCCTGGGGTTCGATCTCCCGATGGAAGCGCAGGGGGGACAACCGATCGCCGAGCCGACGCTGACGGTGGGCACGGTGAGCAAGGCGCTGACGGCGATCGTCCAGGTGGACGCGTACGGGGCGCCGGGGTCATCGGGCAGTCCGATCTTCGATCGCGAAGGCAAAGTGATCGCGGTGCTGTACGGCGGCGAGCGGGAGTCGCAGGGGAAGATCATCTTCGCGGTGCCGGCCTACCTTGTCGCGGATTACTTGAAAAGCCTCAATCTGACACGCTGATTTCCCTCAGTGGGAGGCGCGTCCCGCCGTCACGACGCGCAAAACCGACTCCTGATTGAACCGGCGCTTGTACTCGGCGATGATCGCGACGATCGCGGCTTCGGTTGCGGCCGAGCGCGCCGGATGGACGACCTCGAGGACGAAACTCGGCTCGCGCGCAGGCCGGCCGTCCGCCCCACGCCACTCGCCCTCAGCGGCCCAGAACGTGAATCCCGTGGGCAGCCGCGCGCTGACGACATCGGCGACAAACACGCCCCAGGCGGAGTCGGTGACGCCGAGGCTCCGCGCGACGTTGCGGCCGAAGTAGAGCCGCTCCGTCACGACCGATTGCATCCCGCTCGATTGTATCGCGGGGGCGCAGGCGGCCGCCGCCAGCAGCGCCGCCAGCGTCAGCGGTTTCATCCGTGTCCCCGCACTAGCGAATGGGAAGCGGGGGACTGAGTTTCGACACGCCGTTTTCATCAAAGCTCTCGATCGCGAACCAGTACCCCTGCCCCACCGTGAGCGCGCGCAGCTCGAGCGTCGTCCCCTGCCGCCAGGTGCCGAGGTCCGACGACTCCCAGTAACCGTCGCCGATCGTTGCGAAGAGGTAGTACTTCCCGCGCTGCACCACGATGACGGGATCGGCGCCGGAGCAGTACGAAATGCCCTGGTTCTGCTGCTCGAAGTTGTAGCGGTAGTCGATGTCGATCGGGTTGGCGTAGCTGCGCTTCGGAGCATGCTGCGCGGCCCCACGCGACGGAGCAGCAATCAACAGAGCAGCACCGCCAATCCTCGTAAGGCGCACGTTGACTACAGCGCTCCGCGCTTCAGCTGTTCGACTGCGTAATGGCACGCCCGCGCGGTTAATGCCATGTACGTGAGCGATGGATTCTGGCAGCCGCTCGACGTCATCGCCGCCCCGTCGGTAACAAAGAGGTTCGGCACATCCCAGGTCTGGTTCCAGCCATTGAGAACCGACGTCTTGGGATCGCGGCCCATCCGCGCGGTCCCCATTTCATGATTGGTCCCACCCGGCGTGCTCGGCCCGCTCGTGCTGGGCTCGATGTGCGTCGCGCCCGCCGACTCCAGCAGCTCCGCCGCCGCCACGCTCATGTCGCGGTGGATGGCGAGCTCGTTGTCACTCCAGCGACAGTCGATGTGCAACGACGGGACAGCCCAGGCATCGACCAGCGTCGGATGTAGCGTCGCCCGATTCTCCTCGCGCGGCAGCATCTCGCCGAATCCCGCGAAGCTCATGGTCCAGGGGCCGAGCTGCGTCAGCCGCTCCTTCAACGCGCGCCCAATCCCGGGCGCGCGTAGCGCCGCCTCCCACCCCGACCGGTCTGCGCCACCCTGAAAGCCGTAGCCGCGGATGAAATCGGGATGCCGGGAGCTGACATTGCGGAAGCGGGGCACGTAGATCCCGTTCGGACGCTCACCGATCACTCGGCGGTCGGTCCAGCCGTCGAGCTGCCCGCTCGCCCCGCCCCACTTGATGTGATCCATGATGTTGCGGCCGACCTGCCCGCTCGAATTTGCCAGACCGCTGTTGAGCAGAATCCGCGCGCTCTCGAGCGCCGACGCGCACAGGAAAACGACGCGGGCCGTGTACTCCCGCTCCTGTTTCGTCTGCGCATGGATGATCCGGACGCCGGTTACCCGGTTCTTTTTGCTGTCGTACACGAGGCGCTTCACGATACTGAACGGCCGCAGTGTCAGCCGGCCCGTCGCGCGCGCCGCGGGCAGCGTTGCGTTGACGCTGCTGAAATACGACCGCGTGATACATCCGCGGTGGCACGGTCCGCAATAGTGACAGGGCGCACGGCCGTTGTGCGCAGCTGTCAGGTTGGCGACGCGACCGATCGTGAGCACGCGCTCACGCTCGAACTTCTCCTGCATCCGCTGGCGGACGTGCTGCTCGGCACAGTTCAGCGCCATCGGCGGGAGGAACTCGCCGTCCGGGAGCTGCGCAAGGCCTTCCTTCTGGCCGCTCACACCGATGAAGCGCTCGACGTGATCGTACCACGACGCGATGTCCTTGTAACGAATCGGCCAGTCGACCGCGATGCCGTCGCGCAGATTGGCCTCGAAGTCGAGGTCGCTCCAGCGATAGACCTGGCGTCCCCAGATGATCGACTTGCCGCCGACGTGCCGGGCGCGAAACCAGTAGAACGGACGGTCGGCCGGGGTCGAGTACGGATTCTTCACGTCATCAGTCCAGAAGACGTGGCTCATTTCATCGAACGACACAGAGTGGCTCTGGATCGGCTGCCGCGAGGCCGTGGCGCGGCGATCGCCCAGGCCGCGGAACGGCATCTCCCACGGCGGCTTGTGCTCGACGTAGTCCTGCTCGGGTGTGATCGGCCGCCCGGCCTCGAGCACCAGCGTGCGGAGGCCGAGCTCGGTCAGCTCTTTCGCCGCCCAACCTCCGGTTATCCCGGAGCCGACGACGATCGCGTCGAAGTCAGTGGGCGGCATCGAGCGGTGCGCAGCCGTCATAGCGCCATGGTAAAGGAAACAGGCCGAGTGCGCGCTGGCCGACTTCGGACGTACAGTAGCCGTACAGGGTGAGGTACTTGAGCCGGGCGAACCATTCCTCATGCGCAGCGTCGAGCGCGGTGAGGATGGAGACCTGGTCTGCCTCCGAACAATCGACAAAGTCGCGGGACGCGCGGGCGCGACTGCGGGCATCGAGATCCATCAATCCGGTGAGGAACCGCTCGCGCTCGGCGGGGGTGTGCCAGTCCGTCAGCATCTTCTCGATGAAGGCGCTCACGTTGGCGTCGGTGGCGCCCGGTGTGTCGGTCGCGGGGATGATCCGTTCCGCGGCGATCGCGACAGTCCGCTCAGCATGGACCGTGACCGTGCGGCCGGCGGCGTGCGGCGGGGCACGCCGGTGCACGTCGCGGCCGAGCGCCAGCAGATCCGCGGGGGCGAGACCCTCGAGCGCGCGGAGTCCCGCGGTGGCCACGAGCCACTGAATCAGCGCGCGTCGTTCCATCGGTTCAATGTTTCGACACCGTCCTTAATTGACCTTGAGGACCGCCTCGATAAAGCTCAGGCTCTTGGTTTCGACCCACTCTGCCGAGACCGCGGTGAGGCCGATGGTGCCGAGCCGATCCCCCGTTCCCGTGGGAGGCCGCCCCTTCCAGGGGGCGTGTTTGACCTCGCGCTGGACGACGATGCCGTGGCGGGGGTCGTAGCGGAAGATGAGCGCCGAGGCAAGTCCGCTGCGGGGCGTGAAGGAGAGGGCGACGCTCGGATAGGCATCGTCGCGCTCGATGTGCTCGCGCACGGAGGCTTCGTGCCCCGCACTCTTGAGCTCGGCCAGGAGCGCTTCGAGCACGGGACGCACTACGGCGTGGAGCCGCTCCCCGCACATCCGCCGGTCCGCTTGATCGCGCGGCGTCTTGTCGGCGGGCGGCTGCTTTGACGCTTGTGTGGCGTACGCCTGCAGCAGCGCCTGCAGCTTGGCTTTGAATTCGTCGGTCATGTCTCCGTTACCGGCGCGTCGCGCGACTGTGACGATGTTGATCTTCCACCCGAATATACGTCACTGGTGGCGTATGCTTCTTGAAACGCTGACGCATGTCGGGTCCGAGTTGACGGAAGGCCTCCACTGACAGCGCGACGCCGCTCGCCTCGAGTCGAACGGTCACGTTTACGGTCTTCCCGAGAATGTCATAGCGCTTTTCCGACGCCACGCCGAATTGACCCGCGACCACCGGCCCGAAATGCGCTTTGACGGTGAGCCGGGATTCCCAGCCGCGATCCGCCATGAGCCGATCCGCCGCTTCCTTGAGCTCGAGCAGCGCCAGGACCCCGCGATCGACGGCCTCGGCGGGAAACACGACAAGGGTGGCGTCACCGATGAACTTCACGACGCGACCGTCAGCCGCGGCCAGTGTACGACCGGCCAACTCATAGTACGCATCCATGACGCGGGCAACCTCGGCGTCGTCGAGTCGCTCGGCCTGGGCGGCAAAACGGGTGAAGTCGGTGAACGCGACCAGCAGGGAGACTTCGGAGAAGTCGGACATGGTGCCTCCGGCGATTTGGAATCTGACGTCGGCCCGATGTCCGACAGTGACTGACGTGGAGGCGCAGGCCCAAAGTCCTGCAGTAGCACGCAATCTATATGCGCGGTCCAGACCGCGCCGCGACGATCAAATGCGTGCCGCCATCGACGTATCCGGGTTGTGCCGTCGCCTGGGATTCGAGGTCGAGCAGTGCCTGCCAGCGATCCGGCTGCTGGCGCAGCTCCACTAGCAGCGGCTCCAAGTTCGTGCTGAGCGCATTCGACGCTGCCAGCGCCTCGACCCGGAATCCGTGACGCTCCATGAGGTTCGCCAGCTCGGCGGAGTAGAACAGATGACACTTATGCGGTGAGGTCGGATCGTTCTCAGCAGTCAAATCGCCCGTTGCGACAATGCTCTTCGTACTCCACAGCGGCAGATCCTTCAGCGCCGCCAGATGTCGATGCAGCGTGCCCCACAGCGACATCACGCTCGCGAGCAATACGCCTCCGGACTTCAGCACTCTCCGGCATGACTCGACGGCGTCGTCGCGCCGCTCAAAGACGTAACTCAAGGGACCACCATACGCGACGACGACATCAAAACTGGATCCCGGCAGGGCGGTCAGATCGGAGATGTCCAGCTTCTCGTAGGCCTCGACACTCTTCGCAAAACCGTATTCGGATCCATAGCGACGATTGAGGGCGAGCTGCACATCGGAAATGTCCGCGACCACGATGCGGCAGCCGAAACGATGGAGCGTTCGTGTGAACCGCCCCGGACCAGCGCCGATTTCCAGGACACGCGATCCCGGCGAGACGAAGCGCTCCAGATAGAGATTGTGGATGTGCTCGTGAATGGCGCCGAGCGCGTACTTGTCGAAGCGTTGCCATTCTCCTTCTGCCAACTGATCGAAGTAGGCAGCGACGGCCGGGCGATCGTAGGTCACGACCTGGGGCGTTCGTGAATGATCGACCAGAGCACGCCGAACCGATCGCGCAGCTGGCTGAACCGCGTCGCGAAGAAGGTCTCCTGCAACGGCATGTACACCTGACCGCCCTCGGCCAGCAGCTTGTGGACCCGCTCGGCTTCTGCCGGCGAATCGAGTGACAGGTTGAGGTACACGCTGCGCATCTTCTGAAACACAGATGGAGGAACGTCGTTGCCGGTCAACACCGTATCGCCAAGGTCGATCCGTGCATGGATGATAGCCTTGCCCGCGTCACGCGGCGCCCCGGGTGCCTGACTCTGATTCATCATCATGATGATCTTGCCACCGAGGTGTTTTTCGTAGAAGCGAAACGCTGCTTCGCAATTGCCGCCGAAGTTGAGTTGCGGGTACAGTTTCATCGCTGGCTCGGGAAAGTGACCACGAACCCGTCATGTTCAGGACGGATATCAATACCTCTGAAGTCCGCGATCGTTGCGTCCACCCCCGTCAGGTCGCCCGCAGCATGCGTCGTGGTCAGGCCCACGACCCGGGCCCCCGCGGCGCGCCCCGCCGCAATGCCGGCCGGCGCGTCTTCGAACACCACACATTGCCCAGGATCGAAGCCGAGCCGGCTCGCGCCGAGACGATACCCGTCAGGCGCCGGCTTGCCCTGTTTCACCGCTTCGGCCACGATGAGAACATCCGGGACGGGTAGTCCGGCGGACTCGAGCCGTAACCGTGCCAGTGGGCGTCCGCACGACGTGACCACGGCCCAGCGATTGGACGGCAGGGCGGCGAGAAGCTTGTCAGCACCCGGGACGACGCGCAGCCCCTCGCGGTCCGCAAGCTCCGTCGCATCGAGCCAATCGACCTCGGCGTCCGTTGCAAGACTCGGCACGACCAGGCGCAACGTGTCGCGCGCCCGGCGGCCGTGCGCAATCTGCAGCAACGGAGTCGGATCTATCTGCTGGCGCTCGGCCCAACGCCGCCACGTACGCTCGACAACGGAACGGGAATCGACCAGGACCCCGTCGAGGTCGAAGAGAAATGCCTTGCAGCGAAACTCCAATGTCACGTCGTTCCTAAGGGGCGAGGTGCTGTTCGTCGGCGCGAGAATGTGCGCATTGGCAGTGAAGGTGCTCGAGAACGCCATGCGCGCTTACCGCGGGTTGACTTCATTCATGTCCTTCGCATCGATCAGATTGAAGCCTCCGAGGAGGTCGACACCTTCGAGCATCTGGGACTCGCTCAGCGATCCGTCTCGGCGCAGCTGGTCGGCGTGCGCTAGGCGGTCGCGCATCATTCCATCCGTTTCGGCCTGTGGCAGCGCGTCGGAGAGCGCGGGGTCGCAGCGCGTCCCATGATGACGTGCAGGAGCGTGACGGCGCTATCGAGCCTGCGGGCTCGGATTTGTTCGAGCGCATCGTTCAAGAGTTGCCCGGACCGTTGACCGCTGAGCCGTGCAGGTTGGACCAGCACGGCGAGCGCAACGATGAGGACTACTCGGGCGCGCCATATGAAGCCGACTCGATCGACTTAGGCCGAAGGCCCCAGCCGCTCGGTGACGATGGCACGGAACTCAGCAACGTGGTCCGGACGCGCGAAGCAGCGCTTGGGGACCATGTTGAACACGAGATCGGACTGGTACACCACGAAGAGTGTGTCCCCTTCCTTCCAGCGAATCAGATGGCCCCAGGGTAGCTGGGTCTTGCCGTTGGCGTTCGTCGACTCAAGGCCCGTATCGGTAACCACTGACTCGAACGGGAGCTGGAGACTGCGCTGTTGACTGAAGATGTGCCGGGCACGCCGGGGAAGATAAATGATGCGCAGAAAAAGCTGCAGGCCGACGATCGACAAAATGATCAGCAGGGGTGGCAGTCCGGCACTAGGGTCCTGAACCGCAATGTCTGCGGAGAGCACCGCTCCAAGCCCCAGCACGAACCAGATCGCCATCCACGCAACGCGCTTCCAGCCACGCTTCTGCATGTGGAGTTTGTTCGCGGCGATGTAATCGTCCGCAGTCAGCTGGCCGGCGTAGGTGATCGCGTTGTTCGCCACAAACGGAATTCTAGCATAGCAGCCCGGAGCATGCCTCTGCTGAGCTACCGGAATAGCGGATTGCGGCATACATGGTACGTGGGAAGCGTCGCGATCCTTCCCGAAGGCCGGAGCTTCTCCTGAGGCCGTTTTGGCTCAGGCCCCGGGGACAAAGGGGGCGGAACATCAATTTGGTTGGTCGTTGCCGGCTAAGGGGTGGAGAACAGGTTTCAGGGACGAACTCGCCAAGTATGCCGCAAACGATGTTCGCTCGTCTATCGGCAGCTCTTGGAACGCGCGCACGAACTGGTCGGTCCGAGTTGAGCCGAAACGGCGCGCACCAGCCTTAAGGTACTCCAACACCTCGTGGATCTGGCGAATCCCTCCCGCCGCCTTCACGAGACATTTCCCCTGCACGGCGTCGTACATCAGACGCACATCCTCCAGCGTCGCCCCGCCATCGGCGTAGGCTGTCGACGTCTTCACGAAGTGAGCGCCCGCCTGAGCAATCCATTCACAGGCCCGTCGTTTCTCCTCTTGCGTCAAGTAGCAGTTCTCGGTGATGACTTTGACCGTGAATCCCGCGGCCGCTCGAACGACCCCTTCGACGTCCCGGATGAAGAGCGCTTTCTCACCGTTCTTGAGCGCCGGGATGTTCATCACCATGTCAATTTCTTCGGCACCGAGGTCGAGAACGTCCTTGGCTTCACGCTCTTTCATCGAAGGCGTTTCGTTGCCGTGCGGAAACCCGACCACCGTGCCTGCGAGGACCCCCGACCCGCGCAGCAGCTCAGCGGCGAAACCGATGTAGTGCGGCTGCACGGTGAGCGAAGCGGTGCCGAGCGTGGCTGCTGTGTGCGCGAACTGGCGTACCTGGTCGCGCGTCGCGTCCGGGCGAACGATCGAATGGTCGAACAGCTTGGCAAAGCTCATGAGTTGTGTGTCGCTCAAGCGCGTGCCAACCTGACTTGACTCAGGTGATGTTCGTTATGAACGGCGACCTTATCGAATTCATCCCGCAACGTGCGCACGCCGTCTACGCTATGCACGAACTCAAGATGGCCGCTGCGCTCGTAGTGCACACCAGCATAGTAGATGATTGCGTTGCGAACCGATTCGTATACCTGCCGGGAGAGGTCTAGCGGCACCTGTGAATAGTCGAGTCCCTCAGCCCACGCGTCCTGATCCATGACCCATAAGACCGGACGAGGCTCACTGAGCACTCGACGGATGCGATCAAAGAAGACGGTCTCGCTATCCGAGAGGTGGTGCAGGATATAGCCGACCGACCACTTGCCTGGCGCGTAGGTGCGCGCCAGGTCCCCACGGTTGAGCGAGAAGCATTTCAGCGTCTCGTCCCGAGTCCGTTCAAGCTCTTGAATAAGGTGCGTGCGTCCTCCAGCCGCTAGGACTTCGCTTTCCTGTTGAGGGCGACCGCTTGGCGCACGAGCGCCTTGAAGGCGGACTCGTCCACTGCTTCTCCTTCGTGGATGTCGATCGCGCGGCGTGCCTTTCCGTCGAGACTCGAGTTGAAGAGACGGGCCGGATCCTGCAGAGACGCGCCCTTGATGAAGGTAAGCTTCACGACATTCTTGTAGGATTCGCCAGTGCAGATGATGCCGTCGTGCGACCAAATCGGAGTGCCCATCCACTTCCACTCCTCCACGACGTCCGGGTCGGCTGCCTTGATGAGCTTGCGCATTCTGCTGAGGGTTGCCCCGCGCCAGTCCCGGAGTTCGGCGATTCTTTTCGAGATGAGTTCCGATACCGACTTCTTCATGTTCTCATCCTAGAGAGCGGGCCGCTGCCCTGTTGGTGAAGGGAAGAGGGTTGATTCAACGAAATGGGGTGATCACTTCGCGCCAGAATTGAACGGCGATGAGAATCAGGGCAGCGACCGATGCAACGGCAGCAACTCGATCGTCGGCTGGAGCAAAAAGAAGGATGGCGATGTTCGCAGTCAGGCCCAGGATGAGGCATAGTATTCCTAGCCGCAACCCCGTGACCTTCTTAGAGCCGAGCCGGAAGTTCCGGACGAGCTGGCATGCGAGGATAACTGCGAGCCAACCCCATGCCCAGCCGTCAAACGAGAAGCTGGCGCGGGTCATGAGGCCCACGAGAGCGGCCGCGGCGATGATCATGACGATATCAAGAACGAGGAGCGGAAAGTCGTAGAGCGCCTTCTTGGCAAAATGGGTTCTGCCCCTGCCGAAGGCGGTGGTGGCCAAGAGAGCGGCCACCGCACTGCCGAAGAGTACTCGCGGCAAGACGACCCGACCGAGGGGCATGAGGTCATGCGACACGACAATAAGCGCGCTGATCGCGAGGCCGGCGACGAGGCCGATTACAGTGGCCATTGCCACCTGATTCATCGATTCTTTGTCGGGGCTCGGGTCATCCCTCAGTGTGGACAGCCAATCTCTGATGCTCACGGGCCTCCCCAGGTGCCAGTTCGGGAACGTGGCTCGCCCGAAGGGGAGCGGCCTAACGGGATGCGCTTAACCTGCGGCGCGCTGAAGAAAAGAGTGTCATTCAATATCCTCCGCGCGCCGCCGGCCTCAAGCGCTTGTTAGACCGCACGCTTCGGAGCCAGGCCCAGCACGCACAGAAGCACGGCCAAGGCAGCAGCCGCGCCCGCTTGTCCAACGTACCACCGACCCGCCTCCTGCATGATGGCGGGGCCGGCGTGTGGGTCGAGGAGATCGCCGAGCTGCGTCCAAACCGCCAGGGCGATGAGTGCTAGCGCTGGGAGAACCAGCCAGCGTCGAAAGCGCACGGCCGCGTAGCCGACCAGCCCTAACACGGCGGCCCCGGCCCAAATTGCCCGGAGGCTGGGTTCCTTGTCCATCACTTCAAGCACGAGGTGCATGGACGCCCATGTGCAGTCTAACGGGAAGCGCCTAAGCTACGGCGCGCTGCAGAAAGATTCATTCCTCAATCTACGCGCCGCCAGCTTCAGGCGCATGTTAGGCGCCGCCCTAATCGGCCTGAATCCAGAGATACGAGTGCCCATCCCACACGAGCCAGCCGCTGTGAGCTCCAGGGTCAGTAACGAAAAGGAGATCATGACCGAACCCAGCATGTCGGTGCGCGTGCGCTGCTGACTCAACGCCCCACGTGCCACATACGACCTGGCTCTTCCCGTTCCCGACCTGCTTGCCGACACCCACGATGTGCACCGAGCGATCAATCCGGTGCGCGATCGCAATGCCACAGCCGCCCGCGCCCTTCACCTCGACTGCAATATCAACCAGGCCATCACGATCAAAATCACCGAACGCGAAGGCAGGGTTCAGCGTCGAGCTGAGGGTAAAGCGCTGATCGAGGCCGGCCATGCGTAGAGCGCTGTCCGCCCAAAGGGGGATGCCTCCGAACGTGCTCGGCGAGAGCTGAGCATTTGCGGTCGAAACGTGAAGGACCAGGCAAGCAAGGAGTGCTTTGGTCGCCATATCCATGTCTACGCGCGCCCACCGACAGCCGTTACGCGAAACGCCTCTAAGCGTCGATAAAGCGCGGAGGTAGGCGGCGCCCAACGATCAGTATTCAGCTGCGAGGCCCCGAGCGCAGCGAGGGCCTCGTCAACTGCAATATCCAAGTTGGGCGGCGCGCTACTTGTCGAAGACATCGTTGGCGCCCTCGCGTGTGAACGTCTCACCGCGCTGAAGCTCACCGCCGGGCGAGAAAGGGTGTGGGGTCCGACTACGCCTTGCGTACTGGGTAGCGCAGGTGTGTAACGCCGACGCCCCGGATCACCGTCGGGTTGCCAAGGACGACTGGCGTGCCGGCGAGGCGGTCGAAGAGTCGAACTCCGGAGCCAAGAAGAACCGCCGCGATGTCGACGTGGATTTCGTCGAGGAGCCCAGCATTCAAGCATTGCTGGATGGTGTTGGCGCCGTGGACGCCAACGGACTTCCCGGCGGCGGCGGTTTTGGCTTGGTTCACGGCGCTTTCGATGCCGTCCATCACGAAGTGTACAGTCGAGTTGGGTCGCGGCCATCCGGCGGGGACGTGGTGGGTAAGTACGAATGCTGGTCCCCAAGCGTGGTTTCCGCCCCAGCCGTGGGCGAC
>Ga0210382_10000694_pt1 | contig 11660 bp, 13 predicted proteins | sample PLMedo_FD_155452 | JGI IMG/M metagenome (GOLD analysis project Ga0210382, IMG submission 155452) | Groundwater sediment microbial communities from an aquifer in East River, Colorado, USA - PLM0_60_coex redo | ecosystem: Environmental > Terrestrial > Soil > Riparian zone | place: USA: East...
AGACCTGTTACGATCAACGCCACTGAAACCAGCGCCGCGCCCGCGCCAGTTAATAAATACGCGACCGGCTCCGAAAACCCGCCGCGTATCAACGCTGCTGAAAGGGCGAATAATAGCAAGACCAACGCCGGTATCAGAACCACTGCGCCCGCCCCGATCATTGCAGCGGCGCGACCAGCTTGAGTCGCCTTTTCCGACAGCTCCGCGCGCGCTAGTTCGAACTCATTGCCGACGAGTTTGGCAAGTTGCCCTACCGCGTCGCTGAAGAGCTCGGGTATTGAACGGCTACTTTGTGAATTCATCACGATACCCTGTGCTGTCATGCGACCGATTGACGCTGGTCCCGGAGTATCTGTCGCGGATCGGCTGATGCGAGGTGGGAAGCTCGGCTTCGTTTGCCGAACTTTTCAAAAATCGCACGACGCCGAACCCGGCGAGGACGGCTATGCCGAGAAATGCGGTCGGCTGCCGTCGCGCAAACGACTGCGCCCCCCGCACGAGATCTTTAAAGTTGCCGGTCCTGATGGTGTCCGCCACACCTTCGACCTGCGATGCCGCCTTCCGGATATAACTGCCGGCGATGGGAAGGTCGCCGTCGAATTCCTTGGCCGCGCGACGGATGGTGCCGGCAAGGCTCCCGACATAGTCCGCGCCCGCGCTCTTCTGGCTATCGACGGTCTGCTTAAGCTTATCGGTTGCTTCAGATGCGACATCCTTGGCGGCATCGACGAATTCCGAAGCCTGGTTCTTGATTGTCTCCGACGAAGCCGCCGCGAGTCCGAGTGCCTGATCCTTGATGTCCCGCCCGGCCGAAACCGCTTGGTCGGCTACGCTCTTGGCAGAGGTCGCGGCCTTCTTGAATCCGTGAGACGAGCCGGATCCAGTTTGGTCCCCAGTCTTGGAAGTTTGGTCAGCCATGGTCGTTCTCTCCGTGAGCGTTGGGTTGATGATCTCGTTCCGAGGGCGCAAGAGCTGTCGTCACCGCGGCCTCGGCGACTCGGCGGACGCGCTGGCTGATGTCTTGTGTGGCCCTACTTATGCCGTCGGTCGTCAGACTTTCCGCTTCCGCCTGCCGAGCCGTTTCTTCGTAAACCTCACCGACTGCGGTCTTGGCGGCATCGAAGCCTTGAGATGCGACGGTTTGGGCGCGGCGCTTTGCCGCGGTGCTGGCGTCCCCAACCAGATCATCCTCGAACTCGGAACGGGGCAACGCGCTGGCGATCAGACCACCCACAAGCAACCCCACCCCAGCTACCAGCAAAGGATTCTGTTCGATGGTTTGAAAGATAGTCTTTCCTGCGCGGTCAGAGGCGTCGGATGCGTTGTTTCTTATCGTCCTCGCAGCATCCATTCCGGTATCCGCAACCGTATTGGCCGCACTACGAGCGGCTGCTGTCGCGCCGGTTGCAATGTCTTGAACCGTGGCCGCTGCCGAACCAGCGAGCCGGAGACCGTCGTCCTTAGCGCGCTCGGAAATGATTGCACCGACAGACCCGCCGCCGTCCGCAATCTTTTGGGAATTAGAGGCGACGGCTGCCTCTGGTGCGTCGGCCACCCCCATCACCTGATTGGTTCCATCTGCAACAGCAGAGCTTACGCGGTCAAACTGTTCGGACGCAGAAGTCCTCGCGGCCGCCGCTGTCTCCTGCACCCTGTCACCCATTTCGCGGAGGCGGCGCGCCACTTCGCCCGAAACACCGGCCGCTACGTCGGAAGCTTTCTGCGAAGTGGCTTGTCCAGTCTTGGAGCCTGCGAAAAACAAGCCAGCGCCCACCATCAGCACCGGCAAAGGTATAGCTCGCGCCAATCTGAGTAGCGGATAGGCGACGCTCGCTCCGACCGCCACCGCCTGCATTGGGTTTCTGCGGGCCGCGGAGGTAACGTCGTGCAACAGTTGCTCGCCCCTGCTTTTGATGTAGTCGGACACCTCCGCCTTGATGGCCTCGGGGCTGATACGATGGCGGATGTCGCTCGCAGTCTCCGCAACGCTGGTCTTTAGCTGCTCGACGGTATCGGTCAGGCCGGCCCGCGTTTGTTCGGTCTCGCGTTTGATCTGCTGCAGTGAACGGGTGTCGGTAAGGGGCATGGCGCATTTCCTCACGGAGGGTTTATTTCAAGCCTGAACCTTTGGATGCGTCATTAGTTCCTGCGGACGCATTCGGATGACCCCTAGGATTTTTCAAAGTGGCAATCGTCGCCTTCAGCGAGCGCGACTGGTCTTCTCCATGTCGAGGAGCGGGCGACATCTCAGAGGTTCGCTCTCCGACAACACACCCAGTGATCCGGGCAGAAGATTTCTTCGAAAGCTTCTTGACGGCGCAGTCGAGCTCCGCGGCCCGCTCGGACTTCCCCGTCAGCGCTGCTCACACAGACCTTCAAGACGCTAAGTTGCGCGCGCGGTACAGATACGGGCTAAAGCAGATAGGGGTCTTTGCGATTGCGCTGGGTGGGATATCGGCCCACGCGCCTTGCTGGCGGGCAGGTTCGCTGATCCAATCTGCGTTGTATCCGCGACACGCGAGTAACATCGTTTGTGGAAGCAAGGCGCCGAGGCGCCTGGCGATCTACGGCCGGTCAGTGCGTGTCGGTATCGTGCCACTTTTCTAGGTCTATCCTGTCTTCGTTCCTTTGCTCTCTCTCAACCGGTCCTTTCCAGGGTCGATCGGTCTGCTTGGTGTTCTTCCAGTCTGTCTGTCGGCGCGGATCCTCATTTGGTTTCTCTTTGCTCATGGAATTGCTCCTCAAAGGCCCGAACGCGACTGTTCGAGCATGGGGCCAGAGCGCAGTTAACCCGCGGCAAGTTGCGAATGTTAACTACGCTCTGGCTTGAGGCCGGAAAGGTACGTCCGCTTCCCGGCCCATGGTGATTAGGCCGCCGCCCGCCCCTCGCGGGCAACGTAGGCGAGCGTCACTTTCTCAACATTGGCAGCGACCCACTGGGCCATCTGTTCCTCTTCCCTGAGCGAAGCCTCGAGATGCGCCCGTGCGTTGTCCGCGCCGGCTGGCCCGCAAAGCGCGAGCAGCGATTTGTAGGCTGCAATCTCGAAATTTTCGAAGGCGTTGTTGGCGAAGGTGTTCTTGAGGATCTCGTCGCCAGCCATCGCATGGGTCATTACCATGGCGTTTGCCATGACCGACTGGGCCGTGTCCTTTAGAGCGGACGTTGTTTCACCGCAGGCCTCAAGACATTGCTCGAGACGCTTGAGCTGCTCATTTGTCTCCTGGAGGTGGGCGGTCAATTTCGTCTTGACCTCCGGATATTCGTCAAGCCGCTCCGACTGACGCTCCATCAACTCGCGGGCCTGGGTCTCCATGGCGTGCGCATTGCGCAGGCCAACAATGAAAATCTCTCGTGCTGTTTGTGCCATCGATGGCTCCATCATTTGGTTGTTAGCCATTAAGCCCGCACGTCCGATGTTGTTCCTGACTTCCTCGTGGTAGGCCGTTGTATGCCTTCCTTGCAGCCGACGACTTAACTTTTGTTATGGCGCCTTCGCTGGATGGCGCAGATAACGTCTCGATCCATGGTTTTCACCGGAGAGCGCGGAGTGCGCTCCCACGCCACATTAAAGGCTGCAGTGTGCAAAGAGACCGTTTCACAGAAGCGATTACATTCCGCGACCGCTTGGCGCATGAGGCTGAGGCTGAGCGGCTAAGACGAAAGGCCCTTACGACGCCGACAGGCAAAGAGCGCCAGGCGCTCTTGCGGAAAGCTCGTCAGAGAGAGACCGCAGCGAACATCGAGAAATGGCTGTCGTCTCCCGGCCTGCAAGCACCGCAATGAGATGGACCCGCGGCGACGCCAGCCGCAGCACGCGTCTGTTTGGCTCGAAAAGCGTCACGATCGCAGGGATAGGACGGCCGGATCGGCCTGGTTGTGCTTTGGCTGCAACTCGCGATCGAAGACCGCCGGAGTGTGACAATAATCGATGAAGCTCGCGCCAAACGGATGTTGCGGAACGAGGGGTTTATGGAGGCCGAAATTGCAAAGGCCCGCTGAAATGGATATTGTGCGTCGCGCCTATGAACTTTGGGAGCGGACGGGAAAGCCCGATGGCAGAGATCAGGAATTCTACCACCAGGCTGAACAAGAATTGCAAAAAGAAAACGAACAAGCCAGCCCAGAACAGCGTTAATGCCGCTTCGGCGGCTTCCGTGCGGCTAAGGAATTGAACGTAAATTCATCTGCTAGGGTTGCAACTTTACCCTCTCCCAAACTCAAGCGAGGCCAGCCATGTATCATCACGTCAAGAAGCTCATGTTCACCGTCCGCGTCGACGAACCGGACCCGCCTTTTGGAAATATGCTTCTTGAACAGTTCGGGGGCGCGAACGGCGAGCTCGCAGCCGCGATGCAGTATTCGATCCAGGGCCTCAATTGCGAAGACCCTGATCGCAAGGATCTCCTGATGGATATCGGCACCGAGGAACTTAGCCATCTCGAGATCGTGGGATGCCTGGCGCGGATGCATCTCAAACCATCCAAATTCGATCGTCAGGCCGCCGAGGCCGATCCCTTGATCGCGATCGCAGGCGGCGGCGGGGTGAATCTCTTCAACTCGCAAGGTAATCCCTGGACCGCTGATTACTTGAAGATTACCGGGGAGCTGGATGTAGACCTTCGTAGCAATATCGCCGCGGAAGCTCGTGCCAAGATCGTCTATGAGCGGCTCATTAATTTCTGCGACGACGCCGGCACCAAAGACGCCCTGCAATTCCTGATGACGCGGGAAATCACGCATATGAAGGCCTTCGCGCTGGCGCTGGAGAGCATGGGCAAGCCGGCCTTTAGCATCGGCCGCGTCGCGCCGACGCCCGGCCTCGTCGACCAATTCTTCAACGACTCGACAGGCGGCGGCGATCATGGCGAGATCGACACCCGCGGTCCCTGGAACGAGGGCGGCGACTGGGTGTTCGTGGAATCTCCCGCAATCCAGAGCGGTGAACCCGGCGCAGCCTCTGCCATTGTCACCGAGAGTTCACCTGCGGAAAGCCCGGAAGGCCTGGACGAACTGCTGATCGACGAGCTTCGAGACATCCTTCATGCCGAGAAACAGTTGACCAAGGCGCTTCCCAAGATGGCCGAAGCGGCGCGCTTCGACCAGCTCCGCGAATTGTTCGAGCAACATCTCGCGGAGACCGAAACGCAAATCGAGCGTTTGAATGAGTGCTTTGACCTACTCGGCAAGACGGCCCGGGCCAAACCCTGCAAGGGGATGATGGGTCTGGTCGAGGAAGGTCAGGAGATCATGGAGGAAGGCGAAAAGAAAAACGCCGCCGCCGCTGATCTTGCGCTGATCGGCGCGGCGCAACGGGTGGAGCATTACGAGATTTCCGGATACACCACGGCCCGCAATCTCGCGCAGCAACTCAGGCACAGTGCGATTGTCGCGCTGCTGTCCAAGTCCCTTGCGGAGGAAGAAAACGCCGATCAGCTTCTCAACCAAGTCGCTCGGTCGCTGATGTCGGTCGCCAAGATGCCGGCAGCGATTGAGCAGGCAGCGATTGACGGAGCTGAATAGGCAGGGGTCCCAGACCACTTGGAACGTGCGGCGCCATAACTCTAGGGCGCCCACGTCTGCCGGAAAATTGGTCGCGATACAGTTCGTGCAAAAGCGCCAGGGCCCGAAGTTCGTTTCACCCCTCGACTGTGAGGGAAATGGACACTTTTAAGAACAGCTCGTCCCCTTTTCGCACATCTACGATGACCTGGCTCGCGCTCCCTCGGATGAACGCATCCCTTGCAATTGAAGCGCCGGCTTCCACTGCTTCCCTACGAACAGCATCTCTTTCGGTAAGCTCTTGCCCTTCTTCGTCTGTGATGACGCGGCCGTCCTCTACGATGTGGAAGTGAAACCGTGGCATTCGTTTGCCCTAGAGAGATGGCCTCTGATGCAAATAAAGAGCATCAAAGTCGGCTAGTTCCAAAAGCTTTTGTTCGTCGATAACTGTAACGGAGCCGCGGTGAAGCTCAAGCACGTTGTCATCGCGCAGTTGTTTCACAATCCGATTGACGTGGACTGCGGTGATTCCCATGGCTTCCCCAATTTGTTCCTGTGTCAAAGGCATTTCGAACCGTGCGCCTGAAACCTGCCCGATGACTTTCAAGCGTTCTCGGAGTTCAACGATAATGTGAGCAAGCCGGCTTGGCGCCGGGCGCTGTCCTACATTGACGATCCAATCCCGAAACATGGCGGCGTCGATTAGGGTGTCTCGCCAGAAGACTTCTGCGACGTTCGGCCTTCGGCGGGTAATCTCTCGAAGGGAAACGTGGCTGATGAAGCCCAAGGTGCATTCTGTGAGCGTAGTGAGATCATGATCCAGCACATGAAGATGCAGACTTTGGAGGTCGGGTATTTCACCGGGTATGTATATTGAGAGAATTTGCCGCCTGCCGCTTGACGTCGTCTTGGACCGAACGCAAAACCCTTTAGAAATGAGGCAGCACTCCGCTGGCCTGTCACCGTCTCGAACAATGGCCTGACCCGGCTGATAATGCTTCACCACAACCGGCAAGGACCGAACCGCCTGGACATCATGGTCGTCCAACGCCGATGTTGTCCGAAGTCGTGCGATAAGCGCGTTCGTTATGGATTCGTTGGTCAGGGCGGAGCTCCAACATTGCAAGAGAATGACAAGAAAACTGTAGCGGATTTTCTCGGTTCCCAACAAAAGTTAGGACGTCCCTTCAAAAGGATGCCAGCATCGGTATGCCGGAAGGCTGCGCAGGCACCAACGCGTAATCCGACCCAAAGATGTCGAATGTTTAGCCATGGTTGCGAAAAGCCACCTATTCGTCAGGCCGGTCGTGCTTCGCGCTTGCCCGGGATCGGAGGGCAAACGTGAGGAACGGAGTTCATTGATGTAAATAAAGCCAAGGCGAGGGTTGCCATGCCCAGCAAGGAACGGGCTTTCCCCCTCGTCTACTAAACCGGCGATAGCGCGGACGCGTGGGGATCGCAGGGCGTTCCTAACAGCTTCTTCGAAAGGTGTTTGCGCCGGCTCAGCTTGTCACTGGCGTTTCCCAACTTCTCAATACCGGCAAACTTACGCAATTGGGGCATCGGCGTGCAGTGGCATCTAAGGGATCAAATTCTCCTGGGGTGAAAGCGTCTGGCGCTCAATCGCTTGGCAAACGTTGGCGAGTCGCTCGGTTAGAGAAAGCCTGTGGACTCAAGTGGAACGCCAACTCTCTCTGGCGTTTTATTCCGAGAGTTTCTCGGAGCGTATCTTGTACCCATGGCCGATGGGCGACTTCGATTACGCGATGGATGTGGCCTTCGATACCGCGATGAATTATCTCGAACGCCCCGGGCAGGCGGAAACGTTCGTCGCGGTCCTCTCGAATACATGCCCGGCGAAAGGCGCCTGCTGGTCGGCGCGGGCGTAGGCTGGGAGCCAGGAACGATTGGCAATATTTCGCTTGGGATAGATATGGAATCGCCAGCCGGCTACGCGTTTCCATACCGGGCAAATCGTGATTTCCAACCACCTCCAGGACGAAACGCGATTCCCCACACCAACGTTGTTGGCGGATCACGGCGTAAAACGCGCAATCAACGTTCTCATCGCCAGGGGCGGCGAAGGTCACCTCCAGTTCGGTGTTCTCGAAGTCGATAGTCCCGACCTCGGACAACTCGATCTCGCGGATGCCAATTTTCTTGCCGGCTTCGCGGGAGACCTGGGCATCGCTATAGAGCGGCGACATGCCGATGCAGAGCTCCAATCGTCGCTCGACCACCAGGCCATGCTGACCCGCGAAATGAGCCGCCGCGGCTAGAACAGCCTAGCTTCAGTCGTGGGTCTGCTTCGCGTCCAGGCCCGCAACGCGCAATGGGAAGACGTACAAACTGCCCTCAAGGACGCGGCTTCGCGCATCACCACGATCGCGCAAGTGCACGATCATCTTTGGCGCAGCACACAGGTCGGTTTCGTTGACATCGCCGACTTCGCTGGCGAGCCTTGCCACAAGCTCCAGGAAATTTCGCTCGGACACGCGATAAGCTGCAAATTCGGCCCGCTGATGACTTCGGCAGACACAGCAACCCCTCGGCCTGCTCATCAAAGAGCTTGTCACCACCGCCAAGCACGCCTACCCTGGAAATCCATCTATCGGGGGAAACGGCTTGTCCTGATCTCCGCGTGGAAATATCGGATCAAGGCATCGGGCTTCCGAAAGACTTCGACATCGATGAACCCCGGGCGAGCCGGTTCAAGGTCGTTGCGCCCTGCCTCCGATCTCACACAGCTGTCGTTGCGGAACGCTCATCCTGCTTCGCTGGCTGGCGATGGCTATCTATTCCCGTCGCCTCGATACAAAGTTTGATGGCCTCGCCCAAACTCGCGGCAACTAGATCGGCTTTTGCACCATCGCGGAGTAGCTCTAACCCCGCGGGGTCCATGTCCTTCATCCAGCAACCCAAAATAATTGTCGCCTTTGGCAACTTACGACGAAGACGGCGAACGGAGTAACGCATGTGAGCTGGGCCACTCCCGTCCATATAGACCAGGCAGACGACCGCAACGCCAGTGGTCTCAAGCCGGAAGATATTGGCGGTTGAGAGCGCTTCGGCCCCCTCGACACGAGCTGCTAGACCGTGTGCAGTCGAGAGCTGGCCGAGCATGATCGCGGCGGCCTCATCGAGGAAACTGCGCCCTGCCATACAGAGCACGGGATACTCACTCTGCCATTCAGAAGGCAGCTCTCCTTTGCTGAGAACTGGTAAATCTTCGTAAGGAGCATCCTCAGCCACGCTCTCTACCGCTGAAGTTGCTTCTGCGTCCGTAGTCGAGCGGAGCTTCGGCGGCAGGCGGTCGTCCTGATCGGAAAGGTTGTTGGTAAATTCGTCGACCGCGTCTCTGATCTTCGTTAGTCGCTCATCGTCGAGCGCGCCGCGTTCGGCATCAACCTGAGCAAGCTGCAACCCCTTCAAGGCGACCTCATCGTAGTAGGAAGAGAGAGACCGTTCTTTGAGAAACTCTTCGGCCTTTTCGGCGGCTTCGGTAGGATCACCAGCCAGCATCCGCTGGTAGAAAATCTCGGGCGGAGTAAGAGCTGGTCGGTCCCCGAACATGACGTCGAGGAATTCCAAGCGTTCGACATGACGTCCAAGCACCACTAGGCACACCGTTAAGGGCGTGGCCAATACGAGGCCAATGGGACCCCAGAGTGCGGTCCAAAAGGTCGCGGACGCAACCACGGCAACGGGTGAAAGCCCCGTGCTGTGGCCGTAGACCATTGGCTCGATGACGTGCCCAACGATCGGCTCCACGACAAGAAACAGTGCGATCGTCCAGAGCAGCATGGACCAGCTGGGATCCACGGCGACTGCAAGCGCGAGTGGGAATGCGGCAGCGATGGCCGCGCCGATGTAAGGGACGAAGCGCAGCACTGTGGCCAAGATGCCCCACAAGATCGCACTTGGAATTCCGATAAGCCACAGACCCAAGCCAATGACCACGCCGAAGGTTCCGTTTAAAAGAAGCTGAATGAGGAAAAGCCGGCTGAGGCGCCCTGCGGCGTCATCAAGGGCTGCCGTTGTACGTTGTAGGTCATGTGAACCAGCCAGCCGTATGAGCCGGTTACGGAGATCCTCTCGTTGCAGCAAGATGAAGATAACAAAAATGATGATAATGCCGGTTGTCGCGAGCGGATGAAGCAGTGGGGAGATCAAGCTTTGCAAGCTCTCAAGGGCGCTCGGATCGGGCTGGCGTACTTCCACTGGAACGGGCGTAAGAGGTGCCGGAGCCTTGGGACTCAGGATTGAACCTGTGCCCGCGGCCGCATCCTTCGGCTTTTCCAGTTCCTTACTTAGGTCCTTTAGCATGCCGGAAGCGCGTTCGAGGGTCCCGCGGCCGGCTGTCGTTTCGCGGAAAGACTGGATCTTCTCGCTTATCGTAGATTGATACCGCGGAAGGTCGCCCGCGAGCTGCGTTAGCTGCGTGGCTAGGAGACTTCCCATCGCGAATATCAGTACAAACGCCAATATAACAACGCTCACTACCGCCAATCCCCGCGGCATTCGGATACGCTGCAATACTCCAACTAGAGGAGCCAGAACGAAGCTCAGAAGAATTGCCAGCGCAATGGGCACGAAGATTTCACGACCGAAATAGAGCGTCGTGATAATTATGAAAGCGAGGATAGCAGTTGCTACCGCACTGAGCAGCGCAATTAGTTCTTCGGAGGTACGCGCTCTAAATGGCTGTCTGATCACTACTCTTATCCTATGCGCGCTTAGTGCAGAGACGGATGGCAACAGAACGATCGAGCTACGGGCGCGTTTGAACGTGGGCTGCGGCATGTTGCTCGAGCTGTTATTCGCTGCTCACCTGTCCTCCGCGACTTCGTTGATCGCAGACATGACCACACCGGTCGCAGTCTGATGGATCATGTGGCCGGTTCCGGGAACACGGTGAAACCTGCTCTGGGGGACGTCGCGGTGCAACCGTGTCGATTGCGCATCAATGTCCACCAACCGGTCTTCATCACCTGCGACGATGACGACGGGCATTTTCAAATTTGCGTATTCATCGCGAAAGTGAAATGCGTCTGGAATCATAAGTGCGGACTCCGCGGCTGACGCGCGAATCTGAGAAGGACGAAGGGCCATTTCTTTCGGAAAGCCCTCAAACTTCTTCGGCACGGACCGCGGACCGAAGATTTTGGCCATCAAGAGTGGCCACATCACTCGGCTTACAATCGGCGAGAGGGTGTGGCCCAAGATATCGCCCACTAAAGGCACCGCGGGGGCGGATAACGCAACCACGTCGGGACGCAAAGTCGGATAGTAATATCCCGAGGCAAGAACCAGGCCTTGGACCAACTTCGGATATTTGAGCGCCAGTGCGACTGCAACAGACGCGCCCCACGAGTGCCCCAAGACTATTGCATGTGAGACACCCAACCGATGGAGAGCGCTGTTAATCAGATCAGCCTGCGCGGCCGGCGTCCAGACAACGTTACGTGGCCGATCACTATGGCCGAAGCCAGGACGATCGAACACGATGACGCGATAATTCTTGGCGGCTAGATCGATCAAACCGCTGGATTCGAAATCCTGGATCATGCTGCCATTGCCGTGCAGCAGGACCAGCGGCGTGCCTGAGCCACGTTCGACATAGTGTAGCCGGACGCCGTTTACTTCCAAGAACTGACCAACTGGGGGATTGTTATTTTCAGCATTTTTGGCCAGGTAGCGGTTCACCAGAGCCGATATCGCCAAAGCTCCTGCGGTCGCGGCTGCAGCCACTACATAAGGATGCGCCTGGGCAATCGTACGGCCGTTATGGGCAAGGGATCTTGGCGAGCGTGTCTTGAGGCGCGCTGCGGTCATCGTATGCACTCCATGTGGCGTGCACGAAATCCGGACAATCCAAGAAGTGTTGCAGCGCAGAATTAACAATCAACACTGAGGTTCGTTCCGTTCCCAAGTTGCGCTAATCTGGTGCCGTAAATTAATCAGCTAATGCAACTGGAACTTAGTTGAAGGGTGCCGGGTCAGCGTCACAGGTCATTCTGATCGGATGTCCGTTGCGGATCAACGAACGAACCCGCTTCCGCGGGAGGGGCTGGCGGCGCGGTCGGGCGATTACGTCTGCCGCAGTAACTCTTTGAACGAGCGCAGGTGACGGGCGGACGCTCTGTCTTGAGGATCGAGG
>Ga0210382_10000695_pt1 | contig 11655 bp, 13 predicted proteins | sample PLMedo_FD_155452 | JGI IMG/M metagenome (GOLD analysis project Ga0210382, IMG submission 155452) | Groundwater sediment microbial communities from an aquifer in East River, Colorado, USA - PLM0_60_coex redo | ecosystem: Environmental > Terrestrial > Soil > Riparian zone | place: USA: East...
CCTTCGTGAAAGAAACATCAGGCATTTCGCTCGGCAATCCTTCAAGCGGAAATTCTTTTCGCAGCGGAAAGAACGGATAACCGTCCCACATCAAGATACGACGCAGATCGGGGTGTCCGTTGAACCTAATTCCCATCATGTCGTAAATCTCGCGCTCATGCCAATTCGCGGTCGGCCAGATATCCGAAACCGTATCGACTGTGCCAACGTCTTCAGAAATGCGAAGCTTGAGTCGCAGATGGGCGCCGAGCGGCATCGAATAAAGCTCGTAAACGATCTCGAAACGCGGTTCCTCACCGAAATTGTCGATGCTGGTGATGTCGATCAAATAATCGAACGAAAGTTCGTCGCGGCAGGATTTTGCGATTTCTCGTAGATCGCTCGGCGAGATCGTGTAAGTCGTTTCGCCGCGAAATTCGATTTTATTCTGAATTTTCTCGCCGAACAATTTGTTCAGCGAAGCGAGCGCTTCCTCGCAAGTCATGGCAGTGCTGCCTCGAATCGTTCGACCAGTTCAGGTTTCTGGTTCCGGAACGAGCGTTCGCCGGAAATTTTCTCCTGCAATTTCATGAGTCCTGCGAGGAGCGCTTCCGGACGTGGAGGACAACCCGAAATGTAAACATCGACTGGCAAGAGTTGATCGATCCCCTGGAGAACGGCGTAGGAGCGATACATTCCGCCGGTGGAGGCGCATGCGCCCATGGCGATAACCCATTTCGGCTCCGGCATTTGTTCGTAAATCCTTTTCACTGCCAATGCCATTTTGTAGGTGACGGTCCCGGCCACGATCATCACATCGCATTGTCGCGGCGAAAAACGCATAACCTCGGCGCCGAAGCGCGCAATATCGAACCGCGACGCGGCTGTCGCCATTAACTCGATTGCACAACAGGCGAGCCCCATTGGCATCGGCCAAAGCGAATTTTTGTGCACCCAATTGAGCGCCGCATCAAAGCGCGTAAAAATCACGTTGCCCTCGATCTTTGAATCGTAGGCGGACGAATGGCTCTCTGGCATAACAAACACTAAGGTCGGGCATATGCCACGCAAGGCAAAATCCCGGCGCTGAGATCGCGGTGGATCGAGCAGTCCCCCTGGCGTGCCGTAGCCGAGCGAAGGCGGCTTGCTTGACGTTGAAAATGGCGGCGCAGCCGCTAAGTGGTTAACATCGTCCGACGGAGCGGACGATCCACCTTCACCCACTTTGCAGCACGCGCTTCTCAGTTGTATAGAACGGCTCCTGTAATCATGACGCAGACGACCCGTACCCATCTCGACCACCTCGAGAACCAGAGCATTTTCATTTTTCGTGAGGCGTATCACGCCTTCAAGAACATCGCGATGCCGTGGTCAATGGGGAAGGATTCCAACGTTCTCATCTGGCTCGCTCGCAAATCTTTTTTTGGGAAGGTCCCGTTTCCCGTTCTGCACATCGACACGACCTACGAATTTCCTGAGATGCTGGAATTTCGGGATTGGGCAACGAAGCATTACAACCTTAATCTCATCGTCAAAATCAATACCGAAGCGCGTGAACGCGGGATCGGTTACGAAACGCACGATCCGGTTACGGTGACGCACGAGCTCAAGACTGTCGCGCTTCAGCAAGCACTGGCGGATTACAAATGGGATGCGCTTATCACTGGCATCAGACGCGATGAAGATCCGACCCGTGCAAAGGAACGATATTTTTCACAGCGAAACGCGCAATTCGAGTGGAATTACAAAAATCAGCCGCCCGAGTTTTGGGGACAATTCGCGACGTCGGCGGCGAAAGGTGAGCATGTTCGCGTGCAACCGTTACTCGATTGGACTGAAGTCGATATCTGGCGCTATATCCAGCGTGAGAACATTCCAATTCCGAAAATGTATTTTGCGCGCAAGGGCAAAAGGTTTCGTTCGCTCGGGTGCAGTCCCATTACCAGCCCAGTGGCAAGCACGGCATCGACCATCGATGAGATCATTGCTGAACTCGAAGCGACAAAAACGACCGAGCGCGCCGGGCGCGCGCAGGACTATTACGAGCGCAACGCAATGCAGAAGCTAAGGGCGAAAGGATTTTTATGATTGCGGATCGCGGACTGCGGAGTGCGGAAAGAAAAGAGCGGAGCGCACGTGTCGCTGAAGGGGTGATGTCGACGGATGATTTTCGCACGCGCACCTTCAGGTTCGGAATTCGAGTCGTCCGACTTGTGCAGACGTTATCCAAAGCGGAGGTCGCGCGCGTTATCGGTAACCAACTACTGCGTTCAGGAACAGCGGTGGGCGCGAATTACCGCGCGGCAGCACGTGCGCGATCACGAGCAGATTTCATCGCGAAAATGGGGATTGTTGAAGAAGAGTGCGATGAAACGCTGTATTGGATCGACATGTTGATTGAGCTCGAACTAGTTAGCGGAACTAGTTGCAAAGAGTTGCGAGCGGAAGCAAACGAAATTCTCGCAATCGTCGTCGCTTCAATCAGAACGGCGCGACGAAATATCAAACAGCCAGTGCGCTACAGCAACCATGGCTGATTCGAATCCGCAATCCGCAATCCGCAATCCGCAATCGTCAGCGGCTTCCCCGCTGAAGGTCGTTTTCGTTGGTCACGTTGATCACGGCAAGTCCACGCTCATTGGCCGGATTCTACATGACACGGATTCACTTCCAGAAGGCAAAATCGAGGATATAAAAAAAGCCTGCGCGGCTGAGGGAATGGAATTTGAGTTCGCTTTCGTACTCGATGCGCTGCTCGAGGAGCAAAAACAAAACGTGACGATCGATACAACCCAAATCCCATTTCGGACGTCGCGACGGCGGTATGCCATCATCGACGCGCCGGGTCACAAGGAATTCCTGAAAAACATGATCACCGGAGCTTCGAGCGCCGACGCTGCGATCCTGGTGATCGGAGCCAACGAAGGCGTGCGGGAGCAAAGCCGCCGGCATGCTTATTTGCTCAGCTTGCTCGGCATCAAGCAGATCGTTGTTGTCGTAAACAAAATGGACCTGGTGGACTTTTCTGAGGAGCGATTTCACGAAATCGAGAGCGATTACCGAAAGTTTCTTGTCGATCTCGGGCTGGAAGCCCGCGGCTTCATTCCAGCCTCTGCGAAACAAGGCGAGAACGTCGCACGCGCGACTATGAAAATGAAATGGTATTGCGGTGCGAGCGTCCTCGAAGCGCTCGATCTTTTGCAACCGCAAAGACTTGATGTCGATCTTCCGCTGCGTTTTTGCGTTCAAGATGTTTATCGCTTCGATGGACGACGTATCGTTGCCGGCCGCATCGAGACCGGAACATTGCGGGTGGGGGATCAATTGGTTTTTTCGCCGGCAAATAAGTCGTCGGTCGTGGCGACGATTGAGCGTTGGAACGCCTCGCCAAACGGCCCTGCCGTTGCGGGTGATTCCATCGGAATCACTCTAATCGAACAGATCTTCGTCGAACGCGGCTATGTTGCGTCGCACGAAAATGAAACACCGATAGAGACGAATCGTTTTCATGCCGATCTGTTCTGGATCGTGCGCGAGCCACTGCGCGTCGGCCATTTTTACGATCTCCGCCTGGCGACACAAGAGGTGAAATGTCAGATCGTGTCGATCGAGCAGGTAATAGATTCGGCCACATTGGAGACGAAGAGCGACGGGCGCGAACAACTGGAGCGAAACGAAATTGGCAGGCTCACAATTGAAACGCGCGGCCCACTCGTAATTGACAACCATGAGCGCATCCCGAATCTCGGCCGATTCGTTATCGTGGACGACGGGCAGATCCGCGGTGGAGGCACGATTTTCGGTGGTGTTTATACGGACCGGCAGGTTGCAAAGAGCAAAAATATTTTTTGGACGGAAGGAAAAATCACTGCTCACCAACGTGCGATACGGAGCGGGCATCGCGGAGCAGTAGTCTGGTTGACTGGCCTATCCGGCGCAGGAAAATCGACCATTGCGCAGGCGCTCGAGCGCGAATTGTTCCATCGCGCCATGCACACATACGTCCTTGACGGCGACAACATCCGGCACGGTTTGAATTCGAATCTTGGGTTCTCACCTGACGATCGAGTGGAGAACATCCGTCGAGTAAGCGAAGTGGCGAAATTGATGTCCGACGCTGGCACGGTGGTCATCACGGCATTCATCTCACCATATCGAATGGATCGGCGCCGTGCCCGCGAAATTGCGCTGGAGGGCAACACGAAGTTTGTCGAGGTGTTTGTCGATGCCCCGCTCGAAGTTTGCGAAACGCGGGATCCAAAGAATCTCTACAAAAAGGCGCGAGCAGGCGAGATCCGCGATTTCACCGGCATCGACGCACCTTACGAAGCCCCAGAAGACCCGGAAATCGTTGTGCACACCGACCAACAAAGTGTCGATGAGTCTGTGGCGGCGATTCTGGAGCAGTTATTGCCGCGCTTGAGAGCGGAAGAGTAGCGATTGCGGATTGGAGATCGCGGATTGTGGAAAGATGAGCTATCGGAACGATCTCGATCTTGCGATTCGCGAACCGAAATTGAGTGATGCACCGGAGCTGTCGAAGCTGATCTGCGAGCTCGGCTATAAGACCACTGACTCCGAGATGCGGCAGCGCTTGAAATCGATCTTAAGTGACGAGCGCTACAGCACGTTCGTCGCGGAAATCGATAATGAGCTTTGCGGGATGATCGGTACGCTGACGCACAGGAGCCACGAGCATAACGATCTTTCCGGAAAAATTATCGCGCTCGTTGTTTCCAAGAGATTGCGACGGAGCGGCATCGGGCGCGCCCTGATTGCTGCGGCCGAGAAGGATTTTGTCGAGAAAAATGTCACGCGAGTGACTTTAACGACGCGCTTCGCGCGCGAAGGGGCGCATCGATTTTACGAGGCATTAGGTTACTCAAAGACCGGGTTCCGATTTGCAAAGAATCTCACGCCTGTCTCTGATTAATTGACACGAATCAATAGCGCACCCGGACAAGAAATAGTCCTTCGGCGGGAGCGGCAAAACGTGCTCGGTCACCCGGACCGGTATCCAATCGCTGAATCACATCTTCGACGCGCATTTTGCCTAGCGCGCATTGCACGAGCGAGCCGACGATTAGTCGAATCATCTTGTAGAGAAAGCCGTCACCATCGAATTCGATCGTTACGCAGGAATGACTCTGCCGAACGCGGACAGAATAAATCGTCCGAATTGTGCTCTTTTCCCGCTTCCCGTGATTGGCCGCGAAGCCGGCAAAATCATGAGTGCCAATAAAGCACTTGGCCGCGCGTTTTAGAATTTGAAGATCCAGCTGTCGGGAGATGTGCCAGGCGCGGCCAAATTCAAGTGGCGGCAGAACCGGAGCAGACCAAATTCTGTAGCGATAGAGCTTTCCTTTTGCAGACAGGCGCGCGTGAAAAGTCTTGGAGACATATTGGCAGCGAAGCACGCGAATGGCATGCGGTAGCAATGCATTGAGCGCCACGGTCCAACGCGGGGCCGACAAATGCTCATTGTGGAGCTCAGCATGGGCGCACTGTGCCAGGGCATGGACGCCTGCGTCCGTTCGCCCAGCCCCGTGAACGCGGACGGGCATGCCGCCGACGCGCTCGAACGCGCGCTCGAGATGGTCCTGAATCGTGTTGCGATGCGATTGGCTTTGCCACCCCGCAAATCCTGCCCCGTCGTAAGCCACAATCAGTTTCAGCCGTCGCGGCATCGCGATTTATCGTGATATGTCGTCGGCATGCGTTGCGTATTGCCGCCGGTCGAGGTATGCCTGCAAAATCATTTGAGCCGCGACTTGATCTACATAACCCCGGGTGTGGCGTGTTTTCTTGCCAGCGTCACGCAGCGCCCGGTGCGCTGCCACTGTGCTCAATCGTTCATCCCAGGTCACGACGGGACAGGGAAGGCTGGCCCGAAGTTTTTCCACAAACCGGAGGGTTTCGTCGGCAGCCGCACCGATCCCACCGCTCATCAATCGCGGAATTCCCACCACTACATGATCGACTTTCTTTTCTTGAGCGATTTCCGTGACCCGGAATATCGCCCGTTCATTCGCCGGGACCGTTTCAAGCGGATGCGCCAGCAGCTGTAACTCATCGGAGATCGCCGCTCCGATACGTGCCCGGCCAAAATCGAGCGCCAAAATGGGATTCATCGCGGCAGTCATTGCAGCTCGGGGGGAAGTTTACTGATCAGCTCTTTGAGCTTTTCCGCTTGGTGACGATGACAAACCAATATTGCGTCGTCAGTTCGTACCACAATGAGATTATGAACTCCGAACAGAGCGATCGTTGTAGCGCTCTCATCAAAGATGATGTTATTAGTAGAATCAACTGCGGTAATGTCGCAATTTGCGGCGTTTCCGCGTTGATCCTTCTTGAAATAATTGGCTACTGCTCTCCAGCTTCCAATATCATCCCAATCGAAACTGGCTTCGAGTACGAGGACGCGCTCCGCTTTTTCCATGATCGCATAATCGAATGAGATCCGCGGCAATTTGGCGAAGCGCTCACGCAAAACATTCTCAAAATTTCCCGGAGCGCGAAGGTGCGAAATGAAATCCGCCAGCTCCGGCGTGTGACGGTTGAATTCTCCTAGCACTGTTGGCACCGACCAGACGAACATCCCCGCGTTCCATCGAAAATTTCCATTTCGTAAAAACGATTCGGCCAGATCGGGGTTAGGTTTTTCGCGAAACCGCAGCACTCGATGAATTGCGTCCTTATCGTTGCGCTTTCGCAAATGGACCGGCTCCCCACACTCAATGTAACCAAACCCGGGACACGCCCACGTCGGCTTGATACCGATGGTTACAAGCTCGCCCGTCTCTTGAGCCGCATCCGCGGCCAAGGCCAAAGTGTCCCGAAAGGCTGCTTTATCGGCAATGATATGATCGGCCGGGAGCACGACCATCGTGGCCGCGTGATCGCGAGTGGCGACCCAACCCGTCCCGAGCGCAACAGCCGCGGCCGTATCGCGCTTGGCCGGTTCCGTCACAATATTCTCCTGTGGGAACGCGGTCAGCAGCTTGCGAACTGCCGCGTCCTGTTCGGCATTGATTAGAACTACAATACGTTCGCGCGGGACGAAGCTCTCGAGTCGGGCCACGGTTTCTTCGAGAAGGGTTTTCTTGGAAACAAGGCGCAGGAGTTGCTTGGGCCGGGATTGGCGACTCAGCGGCCAAAAACGTTCGCCACTGCCACCGGCGAGAATGACCGCGTAGATCGGATTGAGCATGTCGATACAAAAATGAGCGCTGACCGGATCTTCCAGGCCGCGAAGATTTTCCCGTTTCTTTTTTCGAAACGAGACGTATATGATAGGCGATGTCGCTCCCGATATCCATTTCAAAAGCCTCCGAACAGCTACCAGTTGACCCGTTGCTTGTTTTAACGCGCACCGCGATTGGTGTCGGTTTGGGAATATTGATGGCGGACAAAATCAAGCCTCCACTCCGGCAGGCAGCGGCCATTGCGCTGGTTGCAATCGGTGCACTGGCTGCGGCGCCGTGGCTTGTGAAAATCACAGTCGGGCAAATTAATCGGCCGGAATCGGAGTGGGGGAGCCGCGCCCGTCTCCGTTCCATTCGTGGCGATTCTGGTTACAGCGCCGATACAGACATCTATTAGCGGTAGAGGCGCTCGCGAAGAGGAGTGCAAACAACTTCTAGGCTGCGGCTGCGGAGAGCAGCCGCTACGACTTGATTCAGTCTCCTCCGCAGATTAAGCGTGCTTCGCGTCATGTCCCGAACATCGACATCTTCCACCAGTGAGGTGCTGCGTGCTCACTGCGCCGCAATTTCCAAGGAGGAATCCGTCCTGCGCGAGGGCGGCGGCAAAGCTGGTCACGAACGTCAACGAAAGATGGGCCGGCTGCCAGCGCGCGAGCGCATCAGTCATCTGCTCGATAAAAAGTCACCGTTTTTCGAGATCGGACTTTGGGCTGCTTACAAAATGTATGAAGAATGGGGGAAGATCCCGGCGGCCGGCGTAGTCGCTGGGATCGGTAATATCGAGGGCATTCCGTGCATGATCATCGCCAACGATGCAACGGTAAAGGCAGGGGCTTTCTTTCCGCAGACGGCTAAAAAAGTGATTCGCGCCCAGCGTATCGCATTTGAATGCTCCCTCCCGATCGTTTACCTGGTCGATTCCGCTGGCGTGTTCCTGCCCATGCAGGATGAAATTTTTCCGGATGAAGATGATTTCGGCCGCATCTTTCGCAATAACTCGGTCATTTCCGCTGCTGGCATTCCTCAATTTGCCGCCATCATGGGAAATTGTGTTGCAGGTGGGGCGTACCTCCCGGTTCTATGCGACACCGTTTTGATGACGAAAGGAAGCGGTCTATATCTTGCCGGTCCATCGCTCGTGAAGGCCGCCATTGGACAAATTGTCGATGCGGAGGAACTGGGCGGCGCACAAATGCACGCGGAGATAAGCGGCACGGTTGACTTCTACGAGAAAGATGATGTGTCGTGTCTCAAGCGCGTGCGCTCGCTCGTCGGGTTGCTGCCGGAAGCAGAGGATCCCAAGAAATCCGAATCGTCGATGGAAACGACGAAACCGGCGAAGAGTCCCGATTCGATCTACGATTTGATCAGCTTTGATGGACAGAAGCAGTACGATGCGCGCGATCTGCTTGCGTCGGTCGTCGATGCAAATTCAATCGACGAATACAAAGCCGATTACGGCAAGACAATCGTGACGGCGTATGCCCGCATTGCCGGACGCGCGGTCGGGATTGTCGCAAATCAACGTTTGCAAGTGCGGACTAAAAAAGAAGGCATCCAGATGGGCGGCGTCATTTACTCCGATAGCGCCGACAAAGCGGCGCGTTTCGTGATGGACTGCAATCAAACGAACTTGCCGATTATCTTTTTCCAGGACGTCACCGGTTTTATGGTCGGACGCGATGCGGAAGAGAGCGGGATTATTCGCAGCGGCGCGAAGTTGGTGAATGCGGTCAGCAACTCCGTAGTTCCGAAGATCACAGTCGTTGTCGGTGGATCCTTTGGTGCGGGGAACTACGCGATGTGCGGAAAGGCATATGATCCGCGATTTATCCTCGCTTGGCCGACTGCTCGCTACGCCGTGATGGGCGCTGCGCAAGCTTCCGATACTGTTTTCGCAGTCCTTGCTCGGGCGAGAGAGCGGGATAAAAAATCTTCGCCAGAAGAACTGGAAGAACTTCGTGTTACCGTCAAAAAGAATTACGAGGAACAAACGGATATTCGCTACGGCGCTGCGCGCGGCTGGGTGGACGCAATCATTCAACCTCACGAGACCCGGAACATTCTCATCCGGTTATTGCAATGCGTCTCGCGTCCAGTGCCCAAAGCGCGCTTTCATACTGGCGTCATCCAGGTTTAGCTCGGTATCCCATGCCCGTCGTTCTCATCGAAAAACAAACGCCGCAAGTCACGGTTGTGACTCTTAATCGTCCCGAACGGCGCAACGCGCTCACGATTGAATTGCTCACGGAGCTGACGGCTGCAATCAAGGTTACCGCAGATGAGCCTCATGAACGCGTCCTAATTTTGCGGGGCGCGGGCGGTGCGTTTTGCACTGGGTTGGATTTGAAGGCCACCACTCCGCAAAATGCCCACGCCACTGCTGAGGCAGTGGCTAACACCTTGATCAGACTCAGCCAGACTCGTTTGATCACGATCGCGGCGGTGCATGGAGCGGCGGTCGCTGGCGGCGCGGGAATCATGTCGGCGTGCGATTTTATTGTCGCAGCAGAAGGAACGAAAATTGGGTACCCCGAAGTGCGCCGCGGTTTGGTCGCTGGTTTAGTCATGACCTTTTTGCGCCGGCAAGTGGGCGACCGGAACATGCGCGAGTTATTGCTTGGCTCCGAGTTGATCGACGCCGAACGCGCAAAAGAAATAGGCCTCGTTAATCGCGTTGTCGCCCAAGATGAATTGATGAATGAAGCGCAAAAATTTGCCAACTCAATTTTGCAAGGAGCGCCTGGCGCGCTCGCGCAAACGAAGCGATTGATCGAAGAACTCTGGTGGCGGTCAGTGAAAGACGATGTCGATCTTGCTCTCAAGTATCATATGGAAGCCCGCGAATCGAGCGAGGCGCGCGAAGGAATTGCTGCGTTTAACGAAAAACGGAAGCCGAATTGGGTGCTCTAAAGACGCCCTTTGCTTTACGCAACCTCTCCGCAGCTACGTCACTTCGGAAAATCGGCCGACAGAAAATCCTCGTCCATGCCGATAATTAGATCGACATGTGTCAGGAATTGCCCCTTGGCTAGAAGCGCCTTTTCGATCTTCTTTTTGAGCGATTGGTCGATTGGAATCTCGAATTCATTTCGGCTTGTATCACCGGTCTTCGTAAGCGGGTTTGGTATAACGCGGGGAAAGCCAGCAAGCGACTTGCCCGAGTTATCCGCAATATTAACTTCGAGCGTTCCGGTTTCACTTCCGTTGCACTGGGCGACTTTCACCAGGAAGTGATATGGCAGATGCGCCACGCGCCCCTCGACTACTTGCGTCGTCGGGCTAACCGTGTTTACAACGCGCGCCACCGGTAAAGCTTCACGTTCATATGATGGCGCCGAAACGCGTTTCTCACCCGACTTGGTAGCACCGAGATGTTCACGAAAATGATAGCGCACTTCGCACGCGAAAGACGGAGGCAAAGAGTTAGACTCGTTTACCCCGAATGCTGGCACCGCCAGGAAGGCCGCGAACAAACAGCAGCGGAACATAAGTGATAATGCTGCCAGCGCTCCGGGCAGCAGGCAGAAGTTTCGCACGCGTAGAATTTCCGGGGGACTTAGCTGTGTTGCAATGGATAAGTCACACCGTGAACCAGAGCCGCTCTTCCAGGAAAGAGCTGGTAGTGAATCGTGGACGATGATGCGCCCCCGCCATTGGCTGGATGAGCTGTTCCGGTCGGAACGCCGATGGCTTTAGCGCAAGCGACGCTGATCTCGCCGAGATGATTGCGCGGCCCAGTGTCTGCAACGACAGCTTCCGTGGTTTTTCCGTTGCGTGAATTGGTCACGATGCAGTGACAGCCAAGGACAATGCCCGCGACACCCTTAACAATTATTGGCGGCACAACAATGAAAGGAACCGTCGCGGAGTCGACGTATTTAAAGGGGGAGGAAGCTGCTAGCGGGTGCCCGCTTTTGTCGAGCAAATGCAGCGAAGTTGCCGAAATGTAAGCGCCGGGACAGGGATCGGTGGCTTTCTGCACGATTGGTGTTCCTTTCTCATCGCCCGTTTCTGTCACGACTCCATACCAGTTGCCCGGATGTCCCGCGTTCGCCAGAACATCGAGCGTCGGTCCGTGAAACGAAGGGGGCGCATAACATGGCGATTGGCCGAATTGACCATTGGCACCATCGCCATCGAGTGTCGCGCCGGCAGAGAAAGTTACGCTGCCATCATCCCGCTCGACAATGTCATTACCATTAATCGTGCCGATTTTTTTCATTCGAGTTTTCGGAATTGCCGATCGCCCTTGGGCATAACGGAGCGCAACTTATGCGGCAAGAAAAATCTTCCGCAAAAAGCAGTGTAGCGCGCATATCGTCACGCCACACGTAGTAGCGCAGGGGATGTAACAGCCGTTCATCACGCGCAATCTTGTGGCCACGGCGCTGTGCCACATTTAAACAAGGGTTAGCCGATGATAAAAACGAGCGTAGGGTCAAAACATCGCTGGCAGCCTAAGGCC
>Ga0210382_10000696_pt1 | contig 11635 bp, 11 predicted proteins | sample PLMedo_FD_155452 | JGI IMG/M metagenome (GOLD analysis project Ga0210382, IMG submission 155452) | Groundwater sediment microbial communities from an aquifer in East River, Colorado, USA - PLM0_60_coex redo | ecosystem: Environmental > Terrestrial > Soil > Riparian zone | place: USA: East...
CTGATGGTCTGCTGTGAGTGCAAGTGGCCGGCGCCGATCGGAGCGGACAGGCGCGCCTTGCCTGTGAGACGGCCCGATTGTATGCGCCGGCGACGGCGGAGCTGCATCAAAACCCCCTGCGTTCACTGGATTTTCACAGGGTAAATTCCCCTAATTGCGGGAATCCCGGGGGTGCGCTTCTCGGAATCTTCACCGCGGGGGGCCGATGCGGCGGGAGACTGGGTCCTCACGAGATCCTCTCTCGTCACCGCGCGCGACCCACCTGCCCCGGGTCGCGCGCTTCTTTTTAAAAGGTCGCGGGTCGGAGGCCAGTGGCGATGACGAGGAGGATCGCGGCGCCGGCGGCGTAGCGGTAGTAGACGAAGGGGCGGTAGCTGGAGGTGCGCACGAGGCGCAGCAGGAAGGCGATCGCGAGGTAGCCGGAGATCGCTGCGGCGATCGTGCCGACGATCATCGGGCCGGCGACGCCGCTGGGCAGGCCGTCGTTGACCGCGCTCGCCCCCTTGAACACGGTGGCGCCGGCGACGACCGGAATCAGCAGCAGGAAGGAGAAGCGGGCGGCGCCGTCGCGGTCGAGACCGAGGTAGCGGCCGGCGGTGATCGTGATCCCCGAGCGCGAGGTACCGGGCGCGAGGGCCAGGATCTGCGCCAGGCCGATGTACCAGCCGTCCCTCACGGTGGTCCCCTCGAGCGCGCGTCGCTGCGGCCGCCGGTCGGCCCAGAGCAGCAGCGCGCCGAAGACGATCAGCTGGATCGCGATCATCCACGGCTCGCCGAGGTGCTCGTCGATGAAGTCCGAGCCGAGGCCGCCGGCGATCACGGCAGGGACGGTGCCGACCGCGATCGCCACCGCGACCCGCTGGTCCGAGGTCTCGATCGTCCGGGCTCGGACGGCGGCGAGGAAGCCGCGGGTGAGCGCCGCCGCCTCGCGGCGGAAGTAGGCGATCGCGGCGATCAGCGTCCCGGCGTGCAGGGCGACGTCGAAGGTCTTGTTGAAGCCGGGATGGTCGAGCAGGAACGTGTAGTCCTGCAGCCAGGGAACGACGATCAGGTGGCCCGAGGAGGAGATCGGCAGGAACTCGGTCAGCCCCTGGACGATCCCCAGCAGCAGGGCCTCTAGCGCGGACATTGGCGGGGCATCCTATGGCAGCTCCTAAAGGGAAGATGAACGGGGCGGCGCCGCCTAGGTGCGCTAGATTGCGGGGCGTGAAGCCCTCTTCGCGCCGTGCCCGACTCGCCGCCGCACTCTGCGCCGCGCTCACGCTGATGCTGGTTGCGGCGCCCGTGGCGCCGGCCGAGAACGGCGTCGGGCTGGCCGGGCCGACCACCGACAAGACCGTCACCTTCTTCTGCTTCGGGGTGATCGCCTTCTTCGCGATCCTCGTGATCGTGCTGTCGCTGGTCCAGGGCAGGCTGGAGAAGCGAAAGGAATTGCGCCGCCACGATCTGGAGAGATTCGGCTAGACCGGCTCAGTTCAGGCGGAAGCCGCTCAGCAACCGCTTCTCGCTCTCTCCCTCGATCTTCGCGAGGACCTCGACCCGTCCCTCCAGCGGCGTGCCGCGAATCTTCGTCGCCAGCAGATCGTCGACCTGGAAGATCCCGGCCGAGTTGTTGAGCTCGATCTCGATCCGCACCGGGCGCTCCTCACCGGCCTCGATCCGCACCTCGTCGATCGCCGCGGCGGAGATCGAGTGGATGCCCTCCTGGCCGGCTTCGAGCGGGAGCCGGGTCCGCCCCTGCGCCATGTCGAGCGCGTCGGCGACCCTGACCACCCCAGCCTCCACCGTGTAGGGCTCCCCGCGGCGGCGGTGGCCGATGATCGCGTGGAGGATCTCGGAGGCGACTATCGTCCGCTCGGGCTGCCTGTAGGAATCGGCGAGCAGGCGATCGAGGGCGCCTTGGGCGAGGAAGAGGCTGTAGGCCTCGTGGTCGGCGCGGTGGATCGACATGCCGACGTCGTGCAGGAGGGCGCCGCCGGCGACGACCACCTCGGCGTCTCGCGCCGACATCCCGTGGTCGGCGGCGATCGCGGGTTCGACGCCCGCCTTGACGAGCAGGCGCAGCAGACGCAGGGCGATGTTGAGGACGATCTGGGTGTGGACCCAGGAGTGGTCCGACATCCCCAGCCGTTCGGCATGGACCTGCGCCATGTACCACCAGGCGCGCACCTGCTCGTCCCCGTTGACCGCCTCGAGGAAGCCCTCCAGCTTGCGGTTGCCGCGGGTCGGCGCCCGCACCCGCGCCTCGGCGATCGCCTCGCGCGGCGGCCTCCGCGCAGGTCCCTTCGGATCCGGCGTAGGGACTGGCTCGCTCATCACCGTGATCGTAGGGGAGGGGTCGGGCACCCCTCCCCTTTCACGGGATCAGCCGCAGACGGGCCAAGGACTGGAGCCGGACTGCGAGTACAGGAGAGCTGCTCGGTAGTCCTGCTCGGCTTCGGAAGCGGCTGCTGGATCGCCGGAGCCGCCCACCGATTCCCAGGCGCCGTAGTCGAACTGGTACTTGCCCCGGTAGGAGCCGTCGGAGGAGACAGCGGTGGGATCGCCGCCGGACTCGCAGGCGGCGATCGCGTCGAGGGTCGCCTGGGAGACGCCCGCCGGCAGAGCAGCGAAGGCGGCGCGGCGGCGCCGGCGCAGCTCGGCCCTCCGGGCTGCCTGAGCCTTCCGCCGCCAGGCCCGGACCTGCCGCTGGAAGCGCTGCGCGGGCATCTGGAGCACCTCGATCTCGGCCGGCTTCGCGTCGGCGAGGCCGACCCGCGGCGGCTGCGGGTCCGCGCTCCCACCGGAAGCGGCGAAGGCGGCCGCCGGGAACACGACGCAGGCGATCAGTACAGGGACGATGTATGTGCGCTTTGTGAGCAAGCGCGGAACCGTGGCGGGGTTCCAGCCGCCCCAAGGTGATCGCTCTCACACATCTCTCGCTTATGAGTCAATTGCCACGAGCGCAGGCATGGCGCGGCCGCTCGGGTCCCGTCGATGAAGCGAATCCTGCAGCGAGCGAGGCTCAGCGAGCGCTCAAACGGCCTTCGCGCTGACCATCGCCAGGCTGGGGAGGGTGCGGAAGGTGTCCTTGCGGGCGGGGCCGAAACCGGCGTCCGCGAGCCAGCTCGAGACCTGCTGGGTCGTGTAGGTGTCGGCGCCGGAGGTGAGGTGGAAGAAGAGCCCGAGGATCGAGCCGGAGTCGGGCTTCTGGCCGTCGGGACGGTCGTATAGCTCGAGCACGCAGAGCGGCGCGCCGGGACGCAGGACAGCGCGGATGCGGGCGAACAGCCGCCGCGCCTGCTCCGGAGTCAGGTGGTGGACGATGTTGAAGCAGAGAGCGCCGTCGTGCGGGCCGCCGAGGTCGGCTTCGAACATGTCGCCCTCGATATAGCCGATCCGGTCCTCCATCCCGGCCCCGGAGACGATCTCGCGACCGACGCGGGCGCTGCCGGGCAGGTCGACGACGGTCGCCTTCATCCCTGGATGGCGGCGGCAGAGGGCCATCGAGAACTCGCCGTGGGCGCCGGCGACGTCGAGCAGGGAATGGGCGTTGCGAGAGAGCGGCGCCGCCTTCGCCACCTCGTCGCTGGAGAGGCGGGCGACCTGGTACTGGCCGCGGATGTAGGAGCGCCAGTAGGGATCGTCGGCGGGCCTGTCGTGCAGCTCGACGTGGCGGCCGTCGCGCACCAGGTCCTCTAGCCCCTGCCACCACTGCCAGTACTCGGCGGTGTCGGCGAGGAAGTCGCCGACGTAGCGCTCCGAGCGAGGATCGAGCCAGCGGCGGGCGCGGTCGGTCATCTCGTAACGGCCGTCGGCGCCCAGCTCAACGTGCCCGAGCGAGGCGATCACGTCGAGGACCAGCTCGGTCCCCGCCGGCTGCAGGCCGAGGTGCTCGGCCAGCTCCGCCGGGTCGCGAGGCCCCTCCGCCAGAGCCTGCAGCATCCCGGTGCGCTGGGCGACCTGCAGCGAGCGGGCGACCGGCATCGCGAACATCGCCTCGCCGATCGGGGTCGGCAGCCGGTTGAGCAGAAGGCCGATCCGCTCGGTCAATCCGTCTGGAGCCGCGGCGATGCGCATCGCCTCGCAGCCTAAAGCAGTTCCACCACGCCTTTTGCTTTTGATGCAGCTTGAGACGGGAGGGGGGATGATTCCCGGATTGCCGAGAACCCGACATCCCGCCTCCTGCTGGCCTGTCCCGACCGGCCCGGGCTGATCGCCGCCGTCAGCGGCTTCCTCGCCGACGCCGGCCTCAACATCATCGACGCCGACCAGCACTCCAGCGGCGAGGGCCGGCTGTTCATGCGGATGGTGTTCGAGTCCGCGCCGGAGCGGGACCGCGCGACGCTCTACCGGCGCTTCGAGGAGGAGGTCGCCGGCCCGCTGCGGATGGAGCATCGCTTCGCCGAGTCGAGTGACCGCAAGCGGGTCGCGATCCTGGTCTCGCGCGAAGACCACTGCCTCTCCGACCTGCTCTGGCGCTGGCGCAGCGGCGAGCTGGGCGCGGAGATCGTCGCGGTGGTCTCAAACCACCGCGACCACGCCGACCAGGTCTCCTCGCTGGGCCTTCCCTTCCACCACGTTCGAGTCGAGCCGGACGCCAGGGACGAAGCCGAGGCACGGACGCTGGAGCTGCTCGGCGACGAGGTCGACCTGCTCGTCCTCGCCCGCTACATGCAGATCCTCTCCGGCGAGTTCCTGCGTCGACTAGACGCGCCGGCGATCAACATCCACCACAGCTTCCTGCCGGCCTTCGTCGGCGCCGACCCCTACCGTCGGGCCCACGAGCGCGGCGTCAAGCTGATCGGCGCCACCGCCCACTACGTCACCGAAGAGCTGGACGCGGGCCCGATCATCGACCAGGACGTGACCCGCGTCAGCCACCGCGACGAGGTCGAGGACCTGATGCGGATCGGGCGGGACATCGAGCGCCTCGTCCTCGCCCGTGCGGTGAAGGCCCATCTCGACGACCGGGTGCTCCTGGACGGCGACCGCACGATCGTCTTCTGACGGCCCCAGGCGCGCCATGCCGCGTCCTCGGTCGCTTGCGTGCAGAGCACGCCGCGCACCCTGCGTCCTTGCCTGGCGCCCCCTGGAACCGTCATTGGCTGCTTAGCCAGTTTTGGCGTAAGCTGCGGTGAGATGGAGCAGGCGACGACCCCGCATCCCCCCACCACGTCCCACTCCCCGCTCCCGCCCGGCCCGAAGGCGCCGGCGCTGCTGCAGGGACTGCGTTACACGCGCGATCCGTTCGGCTTCCTCGGCCGCCACCAGCGACGCTACGGCGACATCTTCACGATCTCCTTTCCCTACTTCGGCCGCATCGTCTACGTCGCCAGCCCGGAACTTGTCAAGGCGGTCTTCACCGGCTCCCCCGCCCAGTTCCACGCCGGCGAGGCAAACGCGACCGTGCTGGAGCCGGCGCTGGGACCGAACTCCGTGCTGACCCTCGACGATGCGCCGCACATGCGCCAGCGCAAGCTGCTGCTGCCGCCCTTCCACGGTGAGAGCGTGCAGCGCTACGGCGAGCTGATCCGCGAGATCACGCTGCGGGAGATGGAGAGCTGGCCGGTCGCCGAGCCCTTCGCGCTGCGCCCCCACACGCAGCGGATCACCCTGGCGGTGATCCTCAAGGCCGTCTTCGGCCTCCACGACGCGCAGCGCCTGGACCGTGCGGAGGGCCTGATCGACACCTTCAGCCGGCGGGTGAACATCATCACCGCCATCCCGGCCCTTCGCCGCAACCTCGGCCCCTTCAGCCCGTGGACCCGCTTCATTCGCGCCCGCGAAGCGCTCGACGAGTTCATCTACGAGGAGATCGCGCTGCGCCGCGCCGAGGTCGAAGATGGGGCCGAGGAGCACGACGACGTGCTCACCCTGCTGCTCAACGCCCGCTATGACGACGGCGCGCCGATGAGCGACGAGGAGTTGCGCGACGAGCTGGTGACGGTGCTCGGCGCGGGGCACGAGACCACCGCGACGGCGCTGGCCTGGGCGATGGAGCGGCTGCTGCGCACGCCACCGGCTCTGGAGCGGCTGCGCGCGTCGATTGCCGCTGGCGAGGACGAGTACCTCGACGCGACCGTGAAAGAGACGCTGCGGTCGCGGCCGGTGATCGTCGACGTGGCGCGCAAGCTGACCGAGCCGGCGCGGATCGGCGGCTACGAGCTGCCGGCGGGGACGTTCGTCATGCCCGCAATCGCGGCTCTCCACTATCGCGAGGATCTCTTCCCCGAGCCCGATGAGTTCCGTCCCGAGCGCTTCCTCGACGGCAAGGCCGACAACTACGCCTGGATTCCGTTCGGCGGCGGCGTGCGCCGCTGCATCGGCGCCGCCTTCGCCGAATACGAGATGCGGATCGTCCTGCGGGCGATCCTCGAGCGGGCCGACCTCAGCGCCCCCGACCCGAAGCCCGAGCGGGCGAAGATCCGCAACATCACCCTCGCTCCCGGCGAGGGCGCCCGGGTGACCCTGGACAGCCCGCTGCGCCCGGCCGTGCGCCTGGAAGCGGCGACCGCCGCGGCCTGATCGAGCCTAGCCTCCGCTCTGCTCCGCCCCCGCCGCCCGCTCGGCCTCTTCCCATTCCCCGAAGAGCTCCTCGAGGCGGCGCTTCGCCGCCTCGTGCCGCTCTCCCGCCTGCTCCGCCCTGCTCGGAGTCGACCAGGCGGCAGGGTCGGACAGCTCCTCCTCGAGGCCGCGCAACTCCGCTTCGGCGGCCTCGATCCGCCCTGCGAGCCGGCCCGCCTTGCGGGCCGCGCGCTTCGACGCCCCCCTGGTGGGGTGACGCTTTTCCCTCAGGGCCCCCCGCTTCGCGATCGCGGCCGAGGCGGCGGCCTCCGCTTCGCGCTCGTCGCGCTCCCGCTGGTAGACGGCCCAGCCGCTCGGATGGCTGTGCAGCTCGCCCCCCTCGCAGACGAGCGTGCGGCTGCCGACCGCCTCCAGTAAGGCGCGGTCGTGGGATACGAGGATCACCGCACCCTCGTAGGCGACGAGCGCGTCCTCGAGCGCCTCGCGGCTCTCGATGTCGAGATGGTTCGTCGGCTCGTCGAGGATGAGGACGTTGGCGCCCGAGGCGACGAGGATCGCCAGCGAAAGGCGTCGCTGCTCGCCGCCGGAGATGTCGTCGAGAGACTTCTCCACCTCCGAGCCCGAGAAGAGGAAGCCGCCCAGCAGGTCGCGCGCCTTCTGGCCGCTTAGGCCGGTTTCCCGCTGCGCGGCATCGAGCACGGTCCCCTCCCCCGCGGCGGTCTCCGCGTGCTGGGAGAGGTAGCCGATCTTGACGTTGTGACCAACCCGGACCGAGCCCGCGGCCGGCTCCCGGCGGCCGGCAAGCGTCTCGATCAGGGTCGTCTTGCCGGCGCCGTTGGGGCCGACGAGGACGACGTGCTCGCCCCGCTCGACTTCGAGGCTGGCGCCGTCGAGCAGGGTGCGGCCCGGCGCCGCGATCGTCCCCCCGACCATCTTCAGCACGACGCGGCCCGGGCGCTCGGGGGTGACGAAGGAGAAGCGAAGGTTGCGCCGGTCGCGCTCCTCCGCGCGGACGCCCTCGCGCTTGATCCTGTCGATCCGCTTCAGCCGCGCCTGCGCCTGCCTTGCCTTCGTCGCCTTGTAGCGGAAACGCTCGACGAAGCGCTCGATCCGCTCGATCTCGGCCCGCTGGCGCTCGATCGCCTTGCCACGCGCGATCTCCCTGGCCGCCTGTTCCTTGCGCCAGGCGTGCCAGGGGCCGGCGAAGAAGCGCGCCCGCTTCGCCTCCAGCTCGAGCACCGAGGTGCCGACAGCCTCCAGGAACCATCGATCGTGGGCGACCAGGACGACGGCTGCGTCGAGCGCGCGGAGGTATCCCTCCAGCCACTCGAGCGAGGGAATGTCGAGGTGGTTGGTGGGCTCGTCGAGCAGCAGCAGGTCGGGCCCGGTGGCCAGCGCCCTGGCGAGCGAGGCGCGGGTCAGCTCGCCGCCGGAGAAGGTCGAGAGCGGCCGCTTCGCTGCCTCGCCGGCGAAGCCGAGGCCGGCCAGCACGGCGAGGACGTCGTCGCGCCAGCGATAGCCGCCCCCCGACTCGAGCTGCTGCTGCGCGGCGGCGTAGGCCCGCAACGTCTCCTCGTCCTGGTCGCTCTTCGACATCTCCCCCTCCAGTCGCGCCAGCTCCGCCTCGGTCTCCAGCATGTCGGCGCGGCCGGCGAAGACGTACTCGCCGAGCGAGGCGCCTGTCTCCCGCGGCGGGCGCTGGTCGTGCAGGGCGACCCGGGCCCCCTTCTGCACGACGAGGCTGCCGGAATCGGGTGAGCGCTCCCCGGCCAGGATCCGCAGCAGGGTCGACTTGCCGGCGCCGTTCCGCCCCGACAGCGTCATCCGTTCCCGCGGCTCGAGCTTGAAGGAGACGTCGGCGAAGAGCAGCATCCCACCGGCGTGGACATTCAGGGTCGTGGCCGTCGCGATAGCCATGGAGCAGCTGACACTACGTCGTCCTCCGCCTCTCAGGCGTAACCTCACCGCCATGGAAGGCAAGGAGCTGCGCGCGATCCAGGTCCCGCTGAAGGAACGCTACGAGGAGGAGCCGGCGGCGGCCCTGGTCACTCTCACCGCACGCGGCGCCCTTGGCGAAGGTGTCTCGTGCTCGGTGCAGACCGGGCGCGTCCTGGCGGAGGCGGGACTGCATCCGGCCTCCGGCGGCGACGGCTCGCTGCTCTGCTCGGGCGACATGCTGCTCGAGGCGCTGGTCGCCTGCGCCGGGGTGACGCTGCGGGCGGTGGCGAGCGCGCTGGGGATCGAGGTGGAGTCCGGACAGGTGCGCGCCGAGGGCGACCTCGACTTCCGCGGCGCCCTCGCCGTCGACCGCGACGCCCCGGTCGGCTTCTCGGCGATCCGCCTCGCCTTCGAGCTCGACACCGACGCCGACCGGGAGCAGCTCGACACGCTGCTGAAGCTGACCGAGCGCTACTGCGTCGTCTTCCAGACGCTGGCCGGCGCACCCGAGCTGTCCAGCGCCATCGAGACCGCTTAGCCGGATCGCCGGCCCGCGAAGTGCTTCGCGGCGATCTGCTCGATCATGCCCTTGGTACGCATCGTCCATGGGCCGAGGGCGGATTCGATCGCCTTCAGATCGAGGGACGAGTCCATCATGCCCCCACTGGGGAGCCAGTAGAGCTCGCGACCGCGGATCGCGAGCCGGTCCTCGTCGGTCGCCATCGCCAGCACGCGCTTCTTGGCGGGCGAGCCCGGCGCACTCACAAGCAGCGCCACCTGAAGCTTGCCGGCCGAGGCCTCGACCAGCCCGGCCGCGAACGGCTCGTGCCTCGCGATCGCCCGCACCTGCGCCGCCATGCGCAGGAACACCACGACCTCGTAGCCCAGCGACTCCTCCAGCCCGGCTTCGATCCGGGTAATCAACTCGGCGGGATCATCGCCCTCCTCCGTGCCGAGGATCACGTTTCCGCTGGCGCGGAAGATGGCGACGTCGCCGAAGCCCATCCGCTCGCAGCACGATCGCAGCTCGTCGTTCTTGACCCGGCGACCGCCGATGTTTATCCCGCGCAGGAAGGCGGCGTATCGGTCCATTCGCCAACCTTACGAGCCTGGAGGCATGCGTCCTGGGACGATGGTCCTATGAGCGACGGCTACCGAGGCCTTCCGCCCGACCTGCCCGCCCCCGAGGACGACGGCGGCGCCGATCACCTGGCGGGATCGGCGGCGCCGGAGCTGAGTCTGGCCTCGACGCAGGGTGGGACGGTCGACCTCGCGGCGCTTGGGCAGGAGCGGCTCGTCGTCTACGTCTATCCGCGCACCGGAACGCCGGGCGAGCCTTCTCCAGCCGGATGGGACGACATCCCGGGCGCACGCGGTTGCACGCCCCAAAGCTGTGCCTTTCGCGACAGCCAGGACGAGTTCTCGCGACTCGGCGCCTCGGTGGTGGGGGTCAGCGCGCAGAGCCCAGCCGAACAGCAGGAGTTCGCGGCGCGCGAGCGCATCCCTTTCCCGCTGCTCAGCGACGGCGGTCTGCGTCTCGCGAGCGAGATGCAGCTTCCCACCTTCGAGGCTGGGGGAAGGACCCTCTACAGGCGGCTGACCTTCGTCGTCAAAGCCGGGGAGATCGTCAAGGTCTTCTACCCCGTCTTCCCACCCGACCGCAATGCCGCAGACGTGCTCGCCTGGCTCGCGGGACACGCAAGCTAGGCAAGCACGGAATCAATGGAGGCGGCCGGACTTGAACCGGCGTCCCTGGTCGTAGTGCGATGGTCTCTACAGGCTTAGCCGGCGCTTGGCTCTCGTCTCCCGGGGTCCGCGCCGGCGGGCACTGCGGGAGACAAAGCCCTCTGAATTGTCCCCTGGCGGACGGGGCGATCCACCTGGGTGAGCCCGCAATTTGAAGCCGGCGCCCCTCCCCGCGGGCGAGGGAGGACCGACTCTCATCGCCTAGCTTCTAACTAAGCGGCGAGGGCGAACTCATGGTCCGCACGTATTGGTTGGTGCCGGTGTTTAACGAGGCCTCCGGCAACCTCGACCTGCAACCGTTCGCACGGATCGACCAGGTCGAAGCCTGTCGCCCCCGTGCTATGTGGCTCCAATTGTACGGTGTCGCCATGAGCGAGAGAGAGTTCGATGCGATCGTGCTGGGAGCCGGGGCCCCGGGGGAGGTTTGCGCAGGGCGCCTCGCCGCCGGGGGGCTCGATGTGGCGCTCGTCGAGCAGCACCTGGTCGGAGGCGAGTGCTCCTACTACGCCTGCATGCCGTCGAAGGCGCTCCTGCGTCCCGCGGACCTGCTCGGCGAGGCGAGGCGGGTGCCGGGAGTCGCCGAGGCGGTGACCGGGCATCTCGACCCCCAGGCGACCCTCGACCGCCGCGACGAGGTGGTCCACGACCTCGACGACTCGGCGCAGCTGCCCTGGCTCGAAGAACGGGAGATCGAGCTGTTCCGGGGCGAGGGGCGGCTCGACGGCGAGCGGCGGGTGGTCGTCGACGACGAGGCGCTGGTCGCGCGCCGGGTCGTCGTCGTCGCGACCGGCAGCGGCGCGGCGATGCCGCCGATCGACGGACTCGACTCGGTCCGCGCCTGGAACAATCGCGATGCGACGACCTCCAAGCGGGTCCCGACCAGCATGGTCGTGCTCGGCGGCGGCCCGGTCGGATCCGAGCTGGCGCAGGCCTGGGCGACCCTCGGCGCCACGGTCACCCTGGTCGAGGGTGGAGATCGCCTGCTGGGACGAGAGGAGCCCTTCGCCGGCGAGCAGGTGGCTGCGGCGCTGCGCGATCGGCACGGGGTCGACGTGCGGACCGGCGTCCTCGCCCAGCGGGTGAGCGGCGGCGGCGCCGGGGCGGCGGTCGAGCTGAGCGACGGCGACCGGGTCGAGGCGGAGGAGCTTCTCGTCGCGGTGGGACGCAAGCCGCGGACCGCCGGGATCGGTCTCGAGTCCGTCGCGGTCGAGCTGGGCGAGGAAGGCTTCCTCGAGACGGACGACCGGATGCGGGTCGGTGGCCGCGGCTGGCTCTACGCGGTGGGCGACGTCAACGGGCGGGCGCTGTTCACCCACATGGGCAAGTACCAGGCCTGGGTCGCGGCTGAGAACGCTCTCGGGCGGGAGGTCGAAGCGGTCGCCGAAGGCATCGGCTCGCCCCGCGTCACCTTCACCGACCCCCCGGTCGCCGCCGTCGGCATGAC
>Ga0210382_10000697_pt1 | contig 11615 bp, 17 predicted proteins | sample PLMedo_FD_155452 | JGI IMG/M metagenome (GOLD analysis project Ga0210382, IMG submission 155452) | Groundwater sediment microbial communities from an aquifer in East River, Colorado, USA - PLM0_60_coex redo | ecosystem: Environmental > Terrestrial > Soil > Riparian zone | place: USA: East...
ACAGCGCGAAGCGCCGCATGTAGCCGCGCGGACGTCCACAGACGGCGCATCGGCTCTTGTGCTGGACCGCGAAGCGCGGCTTGCGCTGCGACTTCACGATCATCGACTTCTTGGCCACTCGAATCCTCGCTAACTGGCCTGGAACGGCATGCCGAGCAGCTGGAGGAGCTTCAGCCCCTCCTCGTCTGTCCTGGCGGTGGTGACGACGCTGATCTCCATCCCCCGCAGTCGATCGATCTTGTCGTAGTCGATCTCCGGGTAGACGAGCTGCTCCCGCAGCCCAAGGCTGAAGTTGCCGCGACCATCAAACGAGTTGCGGCTGATCCCCCGGAAGTCCCGGATGCGCGGCAGCGCCAGCCGCATGGTGCGCTCGAGGAAGTCGTACATCCGCTGCCCGCGGAGCGTGACCTTTGCGCCGATCGGCATCCCCGTTCGGAGCCGGAACTGGGCGATCGAACGCTTTGCACGGGTCACGATCGGCTTCTGGCCGGTGATCTGAGTGAGATCGCCGACCGCCGCGTCGAGCGCCTTGGCGTTCTGGATCGCCTCGCCCAGGCCGATGTTGACGACCACCTTCTCGAGGCGAGGGATCTGCATCGGGTTGGCGTAGCCGAACTCTCGGCGCAGGGCCGGCGCCACCTCGTCCAGGTACCGCCGACGGAGGCCGCCGGCCGGTGCCGCGGCGACCGCGGGTGCCTCCACTGGCTCGGGCGGCTTGCGCCGAAATTGACGAGCCGGCTTCTCGGCGACCTTGGCCTTGGGCTTGGGCGCGTCGTCGCTCACTGGGCCACCTCCATCTGCTCGCCGCAGTGCTTGCAGACGCGCACCCGCTTCGAGCCGCCTTCGAGCAGCTGGTGGGAGACACGGGTCGGTCGATCGCAACGCGGGCAGACGACCTGCACGTTGCTCAGGTGCAGGGGAACCGGCAGGTCAAGGATCCCGGCCTGCTGCGTTCGCGACCGCGGACGCTGGTGCCGCTTGGCCATGTTGATGCCGGGGACCACCACGCCAAGGCCCCGCTTCGTGCGTTCCACGCGCTCGACGACGCCGCGCTTGCCGCGGTCCTTGCCGGCCAGCACGAGCACAGTGTCGCCCTTGCGAATATTCATCTCACAGCACCTCCGGGGCGAGCGACACGATCTTCATGTAGTTGCGCTCGCGGAGCTCGCGAGCCACGGGTCCGAAGATGCGGGTCCCGCGCGGGCTGCCCTGAGGAGTGATCAGGACCGCGGCGTTCTCGTCGAAGCGAATGTGACTGCCGTCCGGGCGCCCGAACTCCTTGGCGGTGCGCACGATGACGGCTCGCACGACCTCGCCCTTCTTGACGCCGGTATTGGGCAGCGCCTGCTTGACGCTGGCCACGATTACATCGCCGACCTCGGCGGTGTCGCTGCTCGAGCGACCGATGACGGTGATGCACATCAGCTCGCGGGCCCCGCTGTTGTCGGCGACTCGCAGCCGTGTGTATTGCCGGATCATGCGGTGTCCACCAACTCCTCGCCCGATCCGCGAGCGACCACCTCGACGACGCGCCAGCGCTTCTCCCGGGAGAGCGGCCTGCTCTCCTCGATGCGCACCGTGTCGCCGACGTGCGCCGAGTTCTCCTCGTCGTGCGCCTTGAACTTGCTGGAGAGCCGGACCACGCGCTTGTAGATCGGATGGCGGCGCAGGCGCTCGACGCTCACGACGACGGTCTTGTCCATCTTGTCGGAGATGACGCGGCCCACCTTGGTGCGACGCTTGCCTGCCATCAGCTGGCCTTCTCGACGGCAGCCGCAGCATCATCGGCCGCGTGCTGTCGTTCGGTCATGACGGTCAGGATCCGCGCGATTCGCTTCCGGGTCGCCGGCAGCCGGCTGTAGTTCTTCTCCTGGCGCGTGGCCAGGTCGAAGCGGATCTTCCAGAGCTCCTGCTTGGCGTCGACCAGCGCGCTCTGCAGGTCGAGGTCCGACAGGCCCCGGATCTCGTTGATATCCATGATCACGCGCCCTCCTTGGCGACGAACCGGGTCTGAATCGGGAGCTTGTGGCTGGCCAGTCGCATCGCCTCGCGGGCGATCTCCTCGGGCACGCCGGACATCTCGAACATCACTCGGCCGGGCTTGACCACCGCGACCCAGTGATCGGGCGCACCCTTGCCGGATCCCATCCGAACCTCGGCCGGCTTCTTGGTCACCGGCTTGTCGGGGAAGACCCGGATCCAGATGCGTCCACCACGCTTGATGTGGTGGGTCATGGCGCGACGTGCCGCCTCGATCTGGCGGCTGGTGAGCCAGCAGACCTCCTCGGCCATCAGCCCGTACTCGCCGAAGCTGATGGTGGTGCCGCCCTTGGCGAGGCCGCGACGGCGGCCGCGCTGAACCTTGCGGTGGGTGACCCGCTTGGGCATCAACATGCTCAGGCCTCCTCGCCGGCGCCAGCGGGCGCCGACTCGACGGCGGCGGCGGAGGCCGCCGAGGGGGCTGCCTTGGTGCGCGTGCGGGTGGTCGGACGCTGTCGCGGCTCGCGCGGCTCGGTGCGCGCCGAGCCAGGTCGCTCGCCGAGCTGGTCGCCGCGGTAGACCCACACCTTGACGCCGATGCGGCCGTAGGTGGTGCGGGCGTGGACGACCCCATAGCTGATGTCGGCGCGCAGGGTCCCCAGCGGGATGCGGCCTTCCTTGTCCCATTCGGTGCGGCTCATCTCGGCCCCGCCGAGGCGACCGGAGACCTGGATCTTGACCCCCTTGGCTCCGGCCTTGATGGTGCGCTGCACGGTCTGCTTGACCGCCTTGCGGAACGCGATCCGGCGCTCGAGCTGGCCGGCCACGTTCTGCGCCACCAGGACGGCGTCGAGCTCTGGCTGCAGGATCTCCTTGATCTCGAGCTTGACCTTCTTGTCGGTCAGCTTGCCGATCGAGGTGCGCAGCAGCTCAACGTTCGCGCCGCCCTTGCCGATGACGATCCCCGGCTTGGCCGAGTGCACCGTGACGGTGACGTGGTTGATGCCGCGCTCGATCTCGACCTGGCTGACACTGGCATTGGCGAGCTGCTTGCTGACCAGGGCACGGATCTTCATGTCCTCCTGGACCAGCGTCGCGTAGTCCTTGTCGGCGTACCACTTGGCCAGCCATGGCTTGTTGATCCCGATCCGGAAGCCGTAGGGATGAACCTTGTGTCCCATCAGGACTCCTCTCGATCGGCCACGGTGACCGCGATGTGGCTGGTTCGCTTCAGGATGCTGAAGGTCCGTCCCTGGGCCCGGGGACGGAACCGCTTGAGGGTCGGTCCCTCGTTGGCGGTGGCGCTCAGCACGTGCAGCTCATCGGCCGACAGGTTGAAGTTGTTCTCGGCGTTGGCGGTCGCGCTCTTCAGGACCTTGGCAACGTCGCGGGCGGCGGCGTTCGGCAGGAAGCGCAGGATGGCGGCAGCCTCCTCGACCGGCTTGCCGGTGATCAGATCGGTCACCAGGCGCACCTTGCGGGGGCTGATGCGGATGTACTTGGCGGTGGCGACGACACGCATTTCGTGCATTCCTACTTCAGTGCCGTGGAACGATCCGTGGCCTTGCCATGGCCGCGGTAGTGGCGGGTTGGCGCGAACTCGCCGAGCCGATGCCCGACCATGTTCTCGGTGACGAAGACGGGCACGTGGCGCTTGCCGTCGTGCACGGCGATCGTGTGCCCGATCATCTGCGGGAAGATGACGCTCGGCCGCGACCAGGTCTTCAGCACCTTGCGTTCGTTTCGCTTGTTCATCTCGTCGATCCGGCCGAGGAGGCGGGCGTCGACGAAGGGTCCCTTCTTGACTGAACGGCTCATCGCGGCCTCCTACCCTCGTCCATAGCGACGACGGACGATCATCTTGCCGGTCGTCTTGTTCTTGCGGGTCCGCAGCCCCATGGCGGGCTTGCCCCACGGCGTCTTGGGCGGCATCCCGGTCGGGGACTTGCCCTCTCCGCCGCCGTGCGGATGGTCGCGCGGGTTCATCACCACGCCGCGCACCTCGGGCCGCCGTCCCATGTGGCGGCTGCGTCCTGCCTTGCCGATGTTCTGGTTCTCGTGCTCCAGGTTGCTCACCTGGCCGACCGTGGCCATGCAGTCGGCGCGCACCCGGCGCACCTCGCCGGAGGGGAGCCGGATGGTGGCCATCTCCCCCTCCTTGGCGAGCAGCTGCGCGCTGCTGCCTGCGCTGCGCACGATCTGTCCGCCGCGCCCGGCGACCATCTCCACGTTGTGAACCTGGGTGCCGAGCGGCATCCGTCCCAGCGGGAGGGCGTTCCCGACCCGTGCCTCTGCATCGGCTCCAGAGACGACGACGTCTCCGACACCCAGGCCGTGGGGCAGGAGCATGTAGCGCTTGTCGCCATCGGCGTAGTGCAGGAGGCCGATGCGGGCCGACCGGTTCGGGTCGTACTCGACCGTCGCGATCGTGGCGGGGACCCCGAACTTGTCGCGCTTCCAGTCGATCACGCGGTACAGCCGCTTGTGGCCGGCGCCCTGGTGGCGGACGGTCAGCCTGCCGTCGTTGTTGCGGCCGGCCTTGCGCACCAGGCGCTCGGTCAACGGCTTGTGCGGCTCATCGGTCGTGATCTCGTCGAAGGTCGACCGTGTCATCTGGCGCAGCCCGGGGCTGGTGGGTCGATAGTTGCGAAGTGGCATGTCGTTATACGGCCTCGAAGAGTTCGATCTTCTGTCCGGGGGCGATCGTGACCACCGCCTTGCGCCAGCCGGGCACGGTGCCCATCGTGCGGCGGCCCCGACGCTTCTGCTTTGGCTTGACCCAGAGGACCCGCACGCCGAGCACGGTCACCTTGAACTCGGCCTCGACCGCGTCCTTGATCTGGAACTTGTTGGCGTCCCGGCCGACGGCGAACGTGTAGTTGTTGCGCTCCGTCTGGGCGACGCTCTTCTCGCTGATGACGGGGCGGATGAGGATGTCGTGGACGCTGACTGCGGTCATCCGTACACCTCCTGCGCCCGCGCCAGTGCATCGGCCGTGAAGACGATCGTGTCCGCTTCCAGCAGGTCGACCACGTTCAGGCTGTCGGCCAGCAGGACGCGGACCTCGCGCAGGTTGCGGCAGGAACGCTCGACCACCGGGTCGCGCGCCGGCAGGACCACGAGCACCTTGCCCTCCGTCTTCCAGGCAACCAGCCGCTCGGCGAACGTCTTGGTCCCCATCGTCTCGAGACCGAATCCCTCGACGACCCGGAGTGCCCCGTCGTCGGCTTTGCCGCTCAGGACTCCCTGGAGCGCAGCGCGGCGCATCTTGGCCGGCATGCGCTGCTCGTAGCCGCGCGGGTGCGGCCCGAAGACGACGCCACCACCCTTCCATTGCGGCGCTGAGCGGGTCCCCTGCCGAGCGCGGCCGGTGCCCTTCTGGCGCCACGGCTTCTTGCCACCGCCGCGGACCTGGCCGCGGGTCAGCGTGTCGGCCGTCCCGAGGTGCTGGCCCGCCAGCTGGCGCACCACGGCCTGGTGGATGAGGGCCTCGTTCACGGGTGCGCCGAAGAGCGAGGGGGCGAGGTCCACCTTGCCCGCCTCCGAGCCGGTGACGGTAAGGATCGGTGCGTGCTCCATCGTCACTTCGCCTTCTGCACGAGCAGGACCGCGTTGCGAGCGCCCGGAACGGCACCCTTGACCAGGATCAGGTTGCGCTCGGTGTCGACCTTCACGACCTGGAGCTTCTTGACGGTCACCCGATCGTCACCCATGTGGCCACCCATCCGGGTTCCGCGGAAGACGCGGCCCGGCGTGGTGCCTGCCCCGATCGAGCCCGGCTGACGGATGTTCGTCGAGCCGTGCGTCTTGGGGCCTCGCTTGAAGTGATGCCGCGCGATGGTGCCGGTGAACCCGTGGCCCTTGCTCACGCCGGTCACGTCCACCAGGTCGCCGGGAGCGAAGAGGCTGACGTCGACCTGCTGGCCGAGCTCGTAGCCTTCGGTCGACTCGACCCGGAACTCGCGGACATGGCGCGGCTGCTGCAGCGCCTTGTCGAGCTCCTTGAACTGGCCGACGACCGGCTTGCTCAGCCGCTTGGCCGAGCCGGCCCCCACCTGCAGCGCGGCATAGCCGTCCCGCTCCGTCGTGCGGAGCCGCGTGACGTTGTTGGGCGTGGCCTCGATGACGCTCACCGGCACGACGCTCCCGTCGTCACCGAAGATCCGCGTCATCCCGAGCTTGCGCCCGATCAATCCTGCCGGCACTGCTTCTCTCGTTCCCCATTCACATCTTGATTTCGATGTCGACGCCTGCTGCCAGGCTCAGCCGCATCAGCGCATCCACCGTCTTGGTCGACGGATCGATGATGTCGATCAGCCGCTTGTGCGTCCGGATCTCGAACTGCTCCCGCCCGTCCTTGTGGACGAACGGGCCGCGGATGACGGTGTACTTCTCGATCCGGGTCGGCAACGGCACCGGCCCCGCAATGGCGGCACCGGTCCGCTGCGCCGTCTCCACGATCTGCTCGGCCGACTGGTCGAGCAGCTTGTGGTCGTACGCCTTCAACCGGATGCGGATGCGCTGTTTGGCCATCGTCGACTCAGGCAGACAGCGCTGTGATGACGCCCGCGCCGACGGTGTGCCCGCCCTCGCGGATGGCGAAGCGCTGACCCTGCTCGATGGCGATCGGCGTAATCAGCTCGACATCGATGTTGACGTTGTCGCCCGGCATGATCATCTCCACGCCCGGCGGCATCGAGATGGCGCCGGTGACATCGGTCGTGCGCAGGTAGAACTGCGGCCGGTAGCCGGCGTAGAACGGTGTGTGCCGGCCGCCCTCCTCCTTCGTCAGGACGAGGACCTCGGCCTTGAACTTGGTCCCGGGCTTCACGCTGCCGGGCTTGGCCATCACCTGGCCGCGCTCCAGCTCCTCGCGCTCGATGCCCCGCAGCAGCAGGCCGACGTTGTCGCCCGCCTGTCCCTCGTCGAGGGTCTTCTTGAACATCTCGACGCCGGTGACCACCAGCTGGCGGCTCTTGGCATGGATCCCGACCAGCTCCACCGTGTCGCTGGTGTGGACCACTCCGCGCTCGATGCGGCCGGTCGCCACCGTGCCGCGGCCCTTGATCCCGAAGACGTCCTCGATCGGCATCAGGAACGGCTTGTCGACCTCGCGGACCGGGGTCGGGATGTAGTTGTCGACGGCGTCCATCAGCTCCTTGATGGAGGCGTACTCCGGCGCTTCCTGGTCGGTCGAGGTCGACTCCAGCGCCTTGAGCGCCGAGCCGCGGATGACCGGGGTCTCGTCACCGGGGAAGTCGTACTTGCTCAGGAGCTCGCGCACCTCCATCTCGACCAGGTCGATCAGCATCTCATCGTCGACGGCGTCGACCTTGTTCAGGTACACGACCAGCGACGGAACCTCCACCTGGCGGGCCAGCAGGATGTGCTCACGCGTCTGGGGCATCGGGCCGTCGGCGGCCGACACGACCAGGATCGCGCCGTCCATCTGCGCTGCGCCGGTGATCATGTTCTTGATGTAGTCGGCGTGGCCCGGGCAGTCGACGTGCGCGTAGTGGCGCGCAGCCGTCTGGTACTCCACGTGGCTGATGGCGATGGTGATCCCGCGCTGCTTCTCCTCCGGAGCGTTGTCGATCGAATCGAAGGCGCGGAAGTCGGCACCGCCCTGCAGGGCCAGATACTTGGTGATCGCCGCCGTCAGGGTCGTCTTGCCATGGTCCACGTGACCGATGGTCCCGACGTTGACGTGCGGCTTGCTGCGGTCGAACTTCTGCTTTGCCATGGTGTGTCCTTCGTTGCTCCTTTAGCTCTTGGACTTTGCGATCAGCTCAGCGGCCAGGTTGGCCGGTACTTCGGAATAGCGTGAGAACTCCATCGAATAGGTGGCGCGCCCCTGCGTCATGCTGCGCAGCTCGGTGGCGTAGCCGAACATCTCCGCCAAGGGGACGTGGGCGGTGATGACGCGCGAGCTGCCACGCTCGTCGACCCCGTCCATGTGGCCGCGCTTGCTGTTCAGGTTGCCGATGACGTCGCCCATGAACTCCTCCGGGGCGACCACCTCGACCTTCATGACCGGCTCCAGGATCGCCGGGTCGGCCTTCGAGACGCCGTCCTTGGCGGCCATCGAGCCGGCGATCTTGAACGCCATCTCCGACGAGTCGACCTCGTGGAACGACCCGTCGATGAGGGTCGCCTTGAGGTCGATCACCGGGAACCCGGCGACCACGCCGCCGGCCAGGGCGTCGCGAACCCCTTGCTCGATCGCCTTCCAGAATTCACGCGGCACCGCGCCGCCGACGACCTTCGATTCGAATTCCACTCCGCCGCCGCGCTCGAGCGGCTCCATGGTCAGGACGGCGTGGCCGTACTGGCCCTTGCCGCCGGTCTGGCGCACGAAGCGACCCTCGGCCTTGACCGGCTTGCGGATCGTCTCGCGGTAGCTGACCTGCGGTCGGCCGACGTTGGCCTGCACCTTGAACTCGCGCAGCATGCGGTCGACGATCACCTCGAGGTGCAGCTCGCCCATGCCGGCGATGCGTGTCTGCCCGGACTCCTCGTCGCTGCTGACGCGGAAGGTCGGGTCCTCCTCGCCGAGACGCTGCAGGGCGATCGACATCTTGTCCTGGTCGGCCTTCGTCTTGGGCTCGACCGCAAGCTCGATGACCGGCTCGGGGAAGGTGATGTTTTCCAGGATGATCGGCTTCGCCTCGTCCGACAGGGTGTCGCCGGTGAACGTGACCTTGAGGCCCACCGCTGCCGCGATATCGCCGGCGCTGACCGAGTCGATCTCCTCGCGGTGGTTGGCGTGCAGCTCGATCAGGCGACCGATCCGCTCCCTCTCGCCCTTGGTCGCGTTGTAGACGTAGGAGCCGGTCTTGAGAGTCCCCGAGTAGACCCGGAAGAAGGCGAGCTTGCCGACGAACGGGTCGGCCGCGATCTTGAAGGCGAGCGCGGCGAACGGCTCGGCCGGGTCTGCGTGACGCGTCACCTGTTCCCCGCTGCGCGGGTCGGTGCCGATCACCGCCGCGACATCGAGCGGCGAGGGGAGATACTCGATCACCGCGTCGAGCATCGGCTGGACGCCCTTGTTCTTGAGGGCGGAGCCGCACAGGACCGGGATGATCTTGGACGCCAGCGTGCCGGCGCGGAGGGCGCGGCGCAGGGCATCGGCGTCGACCTCCTGCCCCTCCAGGAATCGATGCGCGATGTCGTCGTCGAGGTCAGCGACAGCCTCCACCAGCTTGTCGCGCCACTTGGCGGCGTCCTCGGCCAGCTCGGCCGGGATCTCCCCGACCTCCACCAGGTCGCCCAGGTCGTTACCGTAGGTGATCGCCTGCATCTCGAGCAGGTCGATCACGCCTCGGAATCCGCCCTCGGTACCGATCGGCAGCTGCACCGGCACGGCGGTGGCGCCCAGGCGCTCGCGGATCATGTCGACCACGCGCCAGAAGTCGGCGCCGGTGCGGTCGAGCTTGTTGACGAAGCAGAAGCGCGGCACGCGGTACCGATCGGCCTGGCGCCAGACCGTCTCCGACTGTGGCTCAACGCCCGCCACGCCGTCGAACACGACCACGGCGCCGTCAAGCACGCGGAGGCTGCGCTCGACCTCAACCGTAAAATCCACGTGGCCGGGCGTGTCAATCAAGTTGATACGATGATCCCGCCAGAAGCAGGTGGTGGCTGCGGCCGTGATGGTGATGCCTCGCTCCTGCTCCTGCTCCATCCAGTCCATCGTGGCCGCGCCCTCGTGGACCTCGCCGAGCTTGTAGATCTTCTTCGTGTAGAAGAGGATCCGCTCCGACACGGTCGTCTTGCCGGCGTCGATGTGCGCAATGATCCCGATGTTGCGGGTCTTCTGGAGTGGGTATGCCTGGGCCATCATCGGCCTACCACTTGAAGTGGCTGAAGGCCTTGTTGGCCTCGGCCATCCGATGGGTGTCCTCGCGGCGCTTGACCGCGTTGCCGATGCCATTCGAGGCGTCGACGAACTCGGCCGCGAGCTTCTCCCCCATGCTGTGCCCGTTCCGCTTCCGCGCGGAATCGATCAGCCAGCGCATGCCGAGGCTGATGCGGCGATCCGCCCGCACCTCGACCGGGATCTGGTAGGTCGAGCCACCGACCCGCTTGGGCTTGACCTCGATCAGGGGCATCGCGTTGCGCAGGGCCAGCTCCATCACCTCGACGCCGGATCGCCCAGCCTGCTTCTCGCAGCGGGTCAGCGCGTCCTCGAGGATGCGCGCGGCGAGCTGGCGCTTGCCTCCGTGCATCAGCTTGTTGGTGAACTGGTCGAGGGTCAGCGCAGTGCCGACCAGGACATCCTGGTACTTGGTCTTGCGCGCGATGGTCGGGCGACGAGGCATCGGCCGGCTATCCCTTGCCCGGCGACTTGGCACCGTACTTGGAGCGGCTCTGGCGCCGATCGCGGACGCCGGCGGCGTCGAGGGTGCCGCGCACGATGTGGTACTTCACGGCCGGCAGATCCTTGACCCGTCCGCCGCGGACCAGGACCACTGAGTGCTCCTGGAGGTTGTGGCCGACGCCGGGGATGTAGGCGGTGACCTCCATCCCGTTGGTCAGGCGCACGCGCGCGACCTTGCGCAGCGCAGAGTTCGGCTTCTTGGGGGTGCGGGTCATGACCTGAAGGCACACGCCGCGCCGCTGCGGGGCGCCGCGTCCCTCGGAGGTGGTCTGCTTGAGCGTGTTGAAGGTACGGCGCAGCGCCGGTGCCTTGACCTTCTGCCCGGCCGGCTTGCGGCCCTTGCGGACCAGCTGGCTGATCGTCGGCAAGAAAAGAACCTCACACTCCGTTGGCTGATCGTGCGTCGGCGTCGAGTGATGGCGACCCGAATCTGGGCCTGCACTCAAGGGGCTGACGGCGCCCTCTCACAGGGCACACACGAAGGCGTCCCGCGAGCGGGACACCGGAGGCGGAGTATACGGTTCGCGCCGCAGGAGTGTCAAACGAAACGAGGCGGTTGCCCGCCTCGTTTCGCTGCCATGCATCCGGCCCGTTACGGGCCCTCGGATCAGCCCTCGTCGGCGACCGCCGCGGCTGCCTCTTCGGCCTCTTCCTCGATGGCGTCGGCCACGGGCGATCCGTCGCCCTCGGCCTCCTCGTCGCCGGTCAGGAAGGTCATCGCCGCCTCGCGCTCGCGGAGCGCCTCGGCCTCCTCGGGCGACAGCTCGCGCGCCTTGGCCGCGGCGGCCGCTCGGGACTCGGCACCGGTCCCGGCGGGGATCAGCTTGCCGATGATGACGTTCTCCTTCAGGCCGAGCAGGTGGTCCTTGGAGCCATTGATGGCGGCCTCGGTCAGCACCCGGGTCGTCTCCTGGAAGGACGCCGCCGCCAGGAACGAGCTGGTGTTCAGCGACGCCTTGGTGACGCCCAGCAGCACCGTCTGCGCGGTAGCAGGCTCGCCGCCCTCGGCCAGGATCCGGTTGTTGACCTCCTCGAACTCGAAGCGGTCGATCAGCTCGCTCGGAAGCAGCTCCGTGTCGCCGGCCGCATCGACGGTCACCTTGCGCAGCATCTGGCGCACGATGATCTCGACGTGCTTGTCGGCGATCGAGACGCCCTGGGATCGGTACACCTTCTGGACCTCGGCCACCAGGAAGCGCTGGACCGTGTCCACGCCCTTGATCTGGAGCAGGTCCTTGGGGTTCAGGGAGCCCTC
>Ga0210382_10000700_pt1 | contig 11576 bp, 12 predicted proteins | sample PLMedo_FD_155452 | JGI IMG/M metagenome (GOLD analysis project Ga0210382, IMG submission 155452) | Groundwater sediment microbial communities from an aquifer in East River, Colorado, USA - PLM0_60_coex redo | ecosystem: Environmental > Terrestrial > Soil > Riparian zone | place: USA: East...
CTTCATCCGGGTTTTCAGCGTGCCCGCCGATCGGTTCGGCTGGTATTTCGGCGCGAATGCGCTCGGCTTCATCGCCGTGTCCCAGCTCAACCGCAGGCTGGTCGCCGGGCGCGGGCCGCGGCGGGTACTGGGCTGGGGCGTTCATCTCCTCTGCGTGGCAGCGCTGTTGCTCCTCGCCTGCGCGCTGACCGGGATTGCCGGCTTCCCAGGGGTGTTCGGGGCGCTCTTCCTCGCCGTCGCGAGCCTCGGGCTGATCGCCTCGAACGCCGTGGCGGTCGCCCTGGCGCCTTTCGGCGATCGCGCCGGCGGGGCGTCGTCGCTGCTTGGCGCGAGCCAGGCGCTGACCGGCGTCGTGGCGAGCGCCGCAGTGGGCTGGATCCCCGCGCAAGGCGCGGTGCCGATGGCGCTGGTCGTCGCCGCCTGCGCTGCGATATCTTTCGCCTCGTACGCGCTGCTGGTCAAGACCGAAAGGACCTACGCATGATCCTGTCCCAACGCCGCCGCCTGCTGGGCGCCGCCCTGGCGCTCCCTTTTGCAGGGAGCGCATTTGCGCAATTGACTTGCGGCCAGCTCACGCCACGCCAGACCGAAGGGCCGTTCTTCAAGACCAATACGCCGCAGAGACACTCTCTCCTGGAGAAGGGCGACAAGAACGTGCTGGTGATCAGCGGGCGCGTCGTTTCGGCGCAGTGCAAGCCGGTGACGAACGCGCTGCTCGATTTCTGGCATGCCGACGAGCTGGGCGATTACGACAATCGGGGTTTTCGCTACCGGGGTCACCAGTTCACGGATGCGCAGGGAGGCTTCCGGCTCGAGACCATCGTGCCGGCGGAATACCCCGGCCGCGCACGGCACATCCACGTGAAAGTGCAGGCGCCCGGCAAGCGCCTGCTGACCACGCAGCTCTACTTTCCGCACGATCCCGGCAATGTCCGCGACGGCCTGTACCGGCGCGACCTGGAGATTCGCGATTTTAAAAAGGGCGAAGGCGAGTTCGACTTCGTGGTCGAAGCGTGAGAGGGGGCGTGCTGCTGGCGATCCTCGCGCTCGGCGGCTGCGCGGCGGTCGAGCCGATCAAGGCGTACGAAGGGCCCGAGCGGCCCAGGGCGGAGCTGGCGATCGTGCAGAGCGCCTTTGAGCGTGATTGGGTGACCGTCGCTGACGTCCAGATCGCCGCCGTCGACGGCGTGGCCTATCCCGGACCGAAGTACGAAGCGAGGATGCTTCCCGGGCAGCACCGGGTGATCGTCAAGGGCACGTCGGTGGTCGGCTCCCAGAAGGAGGAGCAGTTCTGCGCCTTCGAATTCGACATGGCGCGCGGCTGCGCCTACCGTCCCTATCCGCCCAGCTATCCGAGCCCCGGGCTCCTGCGCGGCGCGGAATCCGAGTGGCAGCTGAGCGTCGCCATGCAGGTGAGCGTCCGGTGCTCCGACGTAGCGGCCGATATCCGCGTGCCGGCGGACTGTGCCGCCAGCTCCGCGGCGCTGGCTCAACGCCGGGGGAACTAGTACAGGGCGCTCGCCAGCTTTCTACGGTACTCCGAAACCAGCTCGGGCTCGCCCGCCGCCAGAGTGAAAAGCGTGAGCAACTGCCTGCGCGCCTCGCCGTCGCGCCAGTTCTTGTTTCTTTGTGCGATCTCGAGCAGCTGGTCCATGGCCTCGCGGTAGCGCTGAGCGCCGGCATAGAGCTGCGCCAGCTTGAGCCGCGCCTCGTGGTCGTCCGGATTGGCAGCGAGCTGCGCTTTCAGCTCGTCTTCGTTCGCGCCGGAACGCGCGAAGCTCACTGCAGCGCGCAGCGCCTCCAGCCGCGTGTCCCAGTCGATGTTCGGCGGCACCTCGGCGAGCAGCTTTTCCGCGGCGTCGACGCGCCCTTCCTGGATGAGCCTTTCCGCGCGATCCATGACCTCGATGAAGGGCGAGGGCAGCGCCCGCTCGATGAAGGCGCGCACCTGCGATTCCGGCAGGGCGCCGAGGAAGTTCCCGAGCGGCTTGCCGTCGCGGAACGCGAACACCGCGGGGATCGAGCGCACCTGCAGGACCTCGGCGAGCTCCTGGTTCTCGTCGACGTTTACCTTGGCGAGCTTGAAGCGGCCGGCGTATTCGCGCTCCAGCTTTTCCAGCACCGGGGTGAGCGCACGGCACGGCGCGCACCACGGCGCCCAGAAATCGACGACCACCGGCTGCGTGGCCGACGAGTCGATCACTTCCTGCTGGAAATTGCTGATTCCCACATCCATGACATGGCGAAAGTGGGGGCGCGGAGTGCGATAATCAATGCATGACCTACGTCGTCACCGAAGACTGCATCAAGTGCAAGTACATGGACTGCATCGAGGTCTGCCCCGTCGACTGCTTCTACGAGGGCGAGAACATGCTGGTGATCCACCCCGACGAGTGCATCGACTGCGGGGTCTGCGAGCCCGAGTGCCCGCCCAAGGCGATCCTTCCCGACTCGGACGGCAAGGCGGAAAAGTGGCTCAAGATGAACGCCGACTTCGCGGTGAAGTGGCCGAACATCACGCGCAAGGGAACCCCGCCGCCGGATGCCGATGCCCACAAGGATGAGCCGGGCAAGTTCGAAAAGTACTTCACGCCGGAGCCCGGCAAGGGCGAATAGCGCTTGGAATTGACGGCCGAGGAGCGCGGGATCCTCGCCGGCAAGCTGGGGGAGGCGGCGCGGCGCGCGCTCGGCTACCAGGTCGAGGTCGGCCGCTTCTGGCAGGCAGAGCGCATGGTTCCCGTCACCAATGTCCACCTGATGGGCGACATCGAGGTGATGGGCGACGGCGGCCTCGAGTTCCTGCGCGAGGAAGTCCGCCTCGGCGCGCGCTGCCGCGTCAACGCGACGACGAACGCGCGCTGCATCGATTTCGCGCACTGCGACCGACTGGGGCAGGACCCCGCCGAGGTGGCGAAGGAGCGCGAGATCATCCAGTGCCTGCGGCGCATGGAGGTCGTCACCACCGACACCTGCATCAACTACCAGACCGGGTACCAGCCGCGCCTCGGCGAGCACGTCGCCTGGGGCGACACCGGAACGGTGATCTACGCGAATTCGGTGCTCGGCGCGCGCTCGAACTTCGAGTCCGGCCCTGCAGCGCTTGCCGCCGCGCTGACCGGCCGCACCCCGGAGTATGGATTTCATCTTGACGACCACAGAAAAGGGACGTTTTCAGTCGAGCTGCGTGCAGCACTCGACGATCTGGCCGACTGGGGCGCGGTGGGCAAGCTGGTGGGCGAAGCGCACCAGAATTACTTCGCCGTGCCGGTGTTTCATGGCTATCGGCGCACGCCGGAGGCCGATGAGCTCAAGCATCTCGGCGCCGCCCTCGCGAGCTACGGCTCGATGGCGATGTTTCATTTCGTGGGCGTCACGCCCGAAGCTCCGTCCGAACTACCGGAACAGAAATTCGCAGTTTCGGAAAAAGACATCCAGAACGTTTATGCCGGTTATAGGCTGGGGGACGGCGACGCGCGCCTGGTCGTCTTCTCCGGGCCGCAGCAGTCGCTGCTGGAGATGAAGCGGCTGGCGCAACTCTTCGACGGCCGCAAGGTGAAGGAGGGGTCGTCGTGCTTCGTGACCACCAACGGCGCGGTGCTGGCGCGCTCGCGCGCGCTGGGCTACGCGAAAGTTCTCGAGGACGCCGGGGTGACGATCCTCGAAGGCGTGTGCTTCTATATCCTGCAGAACCTGTCGTCCCTGCGCCGCGCGAACCGCTGGACCAACATGCTGTCGAACTCGGCGAAGATCGTGAACATCATCGGCGCGCATCGCTTCAACGCGATCCTGCGCCGCACCGCGGACTGCGTCGAGATCGCCTGCAGCGGGAAGTTGAGGTGAGCATTGTCAGGGTTCAGCAAGCTTATGGCGCAATGGTGGAAGGCGAGGCGCTGCTCTCCGAGGAAGGCTTCTCGCCGCGCTATGACCTCGATCGCTGGTCGGGAATCATCACCAGGCCCGGCCACAGGCTTGAAGGCATGAGCATCGTCGACAAGGTGTGCTTTTTTCCGACCGCGAAAGGCGGCATCGCGGCCGGCTGGGCTTTTTACGACATCAAGTGGAAGAAAATCGCGCCCAAAGCGTTCATATTCGGTGTGACCAATCCGGTGATGGTGCAGGGCGCGGTGTTCGCCGGCATCCCGATCACCGCAGGCTGGGCGCCGCATCCGGGCGAAGTGTTCCGCAGCGGCGACTGGGTGCGCGTCGACCCGGCGCGCAAGCTGATTGAAGCGGTCCGGAGGCAGGCATGAAAACGATCATCGCCGCGATATGCGTGGTCCTGCTCGCAGGGTGCGCAAGCTATGCCGGCCGCGGGCTCGAGCCCGGCCGCTCAAGCGCCGAGGAAGTAGAGGCGCTGATGGGACCTTCAGTCGAGCGGCGCAGCGCGCCGAACGGCGAGAGCGTGCGCTACTACTCGCGTCTGCCGTTCGGCCGGCAGACGTACGCGGCGCGCTTCGACCGCAATGGCAGGCTGATTGCCGTCGAGCAGAGGCTCACCACCGAGAACGTGGCCAAGCTGCAGCCCGGCAAGTCCACTGCGCCGGAGGTGCGCGACCTCCTCGGGCCGCCGTGGCGCGCCGACCCGTTCCCGCGGATGCAGCGCGAGGTCTGGACCTACCCGATGATGGCGACGGATCCGACGCCGAAGCACTTTTACGTGCAATTTTCGGGAGACGGCGTGGTGCGCGAGCTCTACCTGCTCGATGATCCCGACTGGCGCGCGCGCGACAGCTTCGAATGATGCGCTGGCCCTGTCTTCTGTTGTTTCTCCTCGCGGGTTGCGCAAGCTATTCCGGCCGCGGGCTGGCGCCCGGCCAGTCGAGCGCAGCCGAGGTCGAAGCGGTGATGGGCCCCGCGGCGGCCAAGCGCCCCGGGCCGAACGGCGAGACCGTCCTGTGGTTTCCGCGGATGCCTTACGGCGACGGAACCTACGCGGCGCGCGTCGGCGCCGACGGCAGGCTGGTTGCCATCGAGCAACGGCTCACCGAGGAGAACATCGCCAGGCTCGAGCGCGGCAGGACCACCGCCGATCAGGTCCTCGACCTCGTCGGGCCGCCGTACCGGGTGGACCAGTTTGCCCGCATGGAGCGCGAGATCTGGACCTACAAGATGCAGGTGTTCCCGTTTCCGAAAGCGCTCTTCGTTCAGCTCTCGCCCGACCGCGTGGTGCGCGAGGTCTACTATATGGACGATCCGGAAATTCCGCGGCTCGGCGCGGGCCACCGCACCAGCTTCAGGAGATGAGCATGAAATTTCTGCCGACGGCAATTGCGATCCTGATCCTTGCGGGCTGCGCGAGCTTCGACGGCCGTGGCCTCGCGCCCGGCACCTCCGCGGCCGAGGTCGAGCGCGTGATGGGTCCTGCAGCCGACAAGCGCGTCCGCGACGGCGAGACCTGGCTTTACTTCCCGCGACAGCCCTATGGCCAGGCAACCTATGTCGCGCGCATCGACCGCGATGGGCGGTTGATCGCGATCGAGCAGCGGATCACCGATGACAATCTCGCGAGGATCGTTCCCGGCAAGACGCGCCTCGACGAAGTGCGCGAGCTTTTCGGCCCGCCGTATACGGACACGAACTTCCAGCGGATGCAACGCGAGATCCTCGAGTACCGCATGCGCAGCGACTCGAGCCCCGTTCCCTATGCGGTGTACGTGCAGGCCTCGCCGGACGGAATCGTGCGCGAGGTCTACAAGCTGAGCGACCCGGACTACCGCCTGGGCGACTGCTGCAATCCGTAGGCAAGCTGCGCGCGCAGCTCGGTCTTCAGCACCTTGCCGTAGTGGTTCTTCGGCAGACTGTCCACGAAGCGGTACTCGCGCGGCCGCTTGAAGCGGGCGATATTTTCTCTACAAAGCAAATCCAGGTCCTCGGAGCTGACGTTGTCCTTTGAAACGATGAAGGCCACCACTTCTTCGCCCCATTCGGGGTGCGGCCTGCCGACGACCGAGCACTCGGCGACCGCCGGGTGCCTGAGCAGCACTTCCTCGATCTCGCGCGGGTAGATGTTCGCGCCGCCCGAGATGATCATGTCCTTCGAGCGGTCCTTGATGGTGAGAAAGCCCGCGGCGTCGAGGCTGCCTAGGTCGCCGGTATGCAGCCAGCCGCCGCGCAGCGTCTTCGCGGTGGCGTCGGGGTTTTCCCAGTAGCCGGCCATCACGCAGTCCGAGCGCGTGACGATCTCGCCCACTTCCCCGGCGGGCAGCTCGTGTTCCTGGTCGTCGAAGATCCTGACTTCCACGCCGCTGCGCGCGAAACCGCAGGTAGAAAGGCGCTCAGCGAAATTCTTGCTGTGAAGCTCCTGGGGTAACCCGGTAATGGTCATGGGAGCCTCCCCTTGGCCGTAGAGCTGGTAGAGACGCGGCCCGAACAGATCGATCGCGCGCAGCGAATCGGCGACATACATCGGCGCGCCGCCGTAGATGATGGTCTTCAGGTGGCGCGGCGTGCGCGCGGCTGCGCTGGAGAGCAGCCGGACGATCATCGTCGGCGCGGCGAAGAACGATATGTTCTGCCAGTGGTCGAGCAGGTCGAAGATCTCCTGCGGCTCGAAGTGGCCGCTTTCCGGGATCACGTTCACCGCGCCGGCGGCGAAGTGCGGCAGGCCGTAGAGGCCGGAGCCGTGGGACAGCGGCGCCGCGTGCAGCACCGCGTCGCGCGGCCCGAGCTTGTCGATGTCGGCGAAATACGCCAGGGTCTGGGCCCACAGGTTGCGGTGCGTAAGCACCGCGCCTTTCGGCACTCCTGTGGTGCCGCTGGTGTAGAACAGCCAGGCGGCATCGTCCGGGCGAACCTCGGCCGGAACCGCTTCTTCATTCGATTCCAATTCGCCGGCCGCGATGCCGCGCGGAATCGCCGCCTGGAGGTCCGGGCTGACGACGCAGAGCCCGGCGCCTGCATTCTCGAGGATGTAGGCGAATTCCCTGGCGTGGAGCTTGGCGTTCATCGGCACGGCGGTCAGCCCGGCGTGCCAGCAGGCGAAAAGCACCTCGTAGTATTCCGGGCAGTTCTTCATCGCCAGTGCGACGCGGTCGCCCGGCGCGAGCTTGAATCTGGATCTCAGGGAGAAGCTGATCCCGGAAACGCGCGCTGCAAGCTCACGGTAGGTCCGAACCGCCTGGCGCCCTGCGGCGAGCGCCGGCCGCTCAGGCAGCCGGCGGGCGCTTTGCAGCAGAAGATGAGCCAGATTCATCGATCGCGAAAAGCGTGCGCGCATTGCGCGAGGTCTCGGCGGCCACTTCTGCCACGGGGCGGCCGAGCGCGCGGGCAACAGTCTGCGCGATGTGCGGCAAAAAAGCAGGCTCGTTGCGGCGCGCTCTGGGCTGGGGCCTGAGATCGCGCGGCGTGAGGTACGGCGAGTCGGTCTCGAGAAGCAGCCGGTCGCGGGGGATCTCGCGCACCAGCTCCAGCAGGTGCCGGCCGCGCCGCTCGTCGCAGATCCAGCCGGTGATGCCGATGTAGAGGCCGAGGTCGAGGTAGGCGTGCAGCTCCTCTTTGCCGCCGGTAAAGCAGTGCGCCACCGCTTTTTCCACCTTGTGATGCTCGAGAATCTCGGCGAACCGCGGATGCGCATCGCGTGAATGCAGGAACAGCGGCCTGCCGAGCTCGATGCCGAGCTCGAGCTGCGCGATGAGGCATTTCTCTTGGTCGGGACGGGGGGAGTAGTTGCGGTTGAAATCGAGCCCGCATTCGCCGATCGCCACGACCCGGGGGTGGCTGGCAATGCCCCTCAATTCGGAAATCGTGGCTGGACTGCAATCGCGCGCGTGATGAGGGTGGACGCCTGCCGTAGCGTAAAAACCATGCTTGTCTGCAATTTCTTGCGCGGCGCGGCTCTCGCTCACGGTGGTGCCGGTCACCACGACGGGCGCGACGCCGGCATCGCGCGCGCGTGCGACGACCTGGTCGAGATCGGCGCGGAACGCGGTGTGCGTCAGGTTGGCCCCGACGTCGATCACTGCAGCTTTTTCAGGCGGTAAAGGAGCTCGAGCGCCTCGCGCGGCGAAAGCTCGTCGGGATTGAGCTTCGCCAGCTCGTCGCGCAGCGCGTCCGAGGGGGGGTCCGGCTCCTCGGGCTTGCTGCGGACAAACAAGTCTCCCTGCTGCGACGACGCCAGGCTCGAGTCCTCCAGAACCTGGAGATAGCGCCGCGCCTGCCGGATCACCGACTTCGGCACGCCGGCGAGCCCGGCGACCTGCAGGCCGTAGCTCTGGCTCGCCGGTCCTTCCTCCACCGCGTGCAGGAACACCACGCTGTCCTTGTGCTCCACCGCGTCGAGATGGACGTTGGCGACCTCCTCGTAGTCGAGGGCAAGGCGCGTCATCTCGAAGTAGTGAGTGGCGAACAGGCTCAGGGAGCGGTTCTTTTCCACCAGGTGCCTCGCAATTGCCCAGGCGAGCGCGAGGCCGTCGAAGGTCGAGGTCCCCCGTCCGACCTCGTCCATCAGCACCAGGCTCTTCTCGGTGGCGTTGTGCAGGATGCTGGCGCTCTCGGTCATTTCGACCATGAAGGTCGAGCGCCCGCCGGCGAGGTCGTCCGCCGCGCCGATGCGGGTGAACACCTGGTCGACCGGGCCGATGCGCGCCGCGCGGGCGGGAACGAACGAGCCGACATGCGCCATCAGCACCGTGAGCGCCACCTGCCGCATGTAGGTCGACTTGCCGCCCATGTTGGGGCCGGTGATGAGCAGCAGGCGGCGCGCCGGGGACAGCCGGCAGTCGTTGGCGATGAAGTTGTCGATCTGTCCCTCGACGACCGGGTGGCGGCCGGCCTCGAGCTCGATCAGGCCGTCCTCCACGAACAGCGGGCGGCTGTAATTGCGTTTCGCCGCAACCGAGGAGAAGCTGCACAACACGTCGATTTGCGCGAGGCCGCGCGCGATCCGCTGCAGGACCGGCACATGGACCTGCAGCGACTGAAGCAGCTCTTCGTAGAGCGATTTCTCGAGCGCCAGGGAGCGGTCGCGGGCGGACAAGGCCTTGTCCTCGAACGTCTTCAGCTCCGGCGTGATGTAACGCTCGGCGTTCTTCAGCGTCTGCCGGCGGCGGTAGTCGTCCGGCACTTTCCCCGCGTGCGAGTTCGTCACTTCGATGTAGTAGCCGTGCACCTGGTTGTAGGCGACCCGCAGGTTGGGGATGCCGGTCCGCTCCTTTTCACGCTTTTCCAGCTCTATCAAAAAATCGCCGGCGTGCGTCTGCAGCTGGCGCAGCTCGTCGAGGTCGGCGCTGTGGCCGTCGGCGATCACGCCCCCGTCGATCACGCGTGCCGAGGGCTCGATATGAAGTGTTTTCTCCAGGAGATCGACACAAGCGCCGGGCAGCCCGAGATCGGCCCGCAGCTCGTCGAGCAGGCTTGAATGCGGTATCGCGGCGACCAGGTCCGGCAGCAGCTTCAGGCTCTCGCGCAGTCCGGCGAGCTCGCGGGGCCGCACGCTGCGCAATGCGACCCGGGCGGTGATCCGCTCGACGTCGGACATCCCGCGCAGAATCTTGTGCAGATCCGTGTCGTGCAGCGTTGCGACGGCCTCGTGCCGGCTCGCCAGCACGGCGCGGTCCCTCAACGGGTGATGCAGCCAGAGACGAAGGAGACGGCTGCCCATGCCGGTCGCGCATTCGTCGAGCAGGGAGAACAGGGTCGGCGCGGGCTCGCCGCGCAGCGTCTCGGTGAGCTCGAGATTGCGGCGCGTCGCCGCGTCGAGCCTCACGTACTCGCCGGCGCGCTCGGCCTTCACCGCGGTGACGTGCGCGAGCGCCTGCCCCTGCGTCTTGCCGGCGTACTCGAGCAACGCGCCGCACGCGCCGATCGCGAGCGTAAGGTCCTCGCAGCCGTATCCGGCGAGCGTCGCCGCGCCGAGCTGCTGCAGGAGCCTTCTCTTCCCGCTGTCGACGTCGAAATGCCAGGCGGGAAGCCGCGTGACGAAGAATCCGTCCAGCATGAAGTCGTCCGCCGCCAGGACCTCGGCGGGCCCTATGCGCTTCAGCTCGTTGGCGAGCGCCTGCGGCGCGACTTCGGCGACGCGCAGGGCGCCGCTCGCGAGCGACAGCCAAGCCAGCCCGACGGTGGACTTGTCTCTCGACAGCGACAACAGGATGTTGTCCGCCTTGTCCTCGAGCAGCGACGCGTCGGTCAGCGTTCCTGGCGTGACGATGCGCGTGACCTGGCGGTCGACCGGCCCCTTCGCCGTGGCCGGATCGCCGATCTGCTCGCAGATCGCCACCGACTCGCCGAGCTTCACCAGCTTGGCGAGGTACTGCTCCACCGAGTGGGCGGGCACGCCGGCCATCTTCACCGGCGTGCCTGCCGACACGCCGCGCGAGGTCAGGGCGATGTCCAGCAGGCGCGACGCCTTCTCGGCGTCGTCGTAGAACAGCTCGTAGAAATCGCCCATCCGGTAGAACACCAGGATGTCGGGATGCTCGCCCTTGATGCGCAGGTACTGCTGCATCATCGGCGTATGGGGTTCTGACCTATCCATTCATTCGCTTAATAATAAGCGTTGCGAGGACAGTGTAATCGGCATCAACCTAAGCCGAGGGCCCCGATCCCTGCTTTTCGAAGAAGAAGCACCCGGGCAGGAACGCCGGTGCGATGTACTCAATATCCTTCGGTGATACCCCGCAGGCGCGGAAATGCTCGCGCCAGGTTCGGAGCGTCGTTGCGATGTTTTCGATTTCCTTCCTGGCGGCCTCGACGGTCAGCCCGAACCGCTCGCATTGGGAGAGCAGGTTGTAGATGCTGGCCGTGCGGCCGTAGGTGCCGATGCTCATCGCGAGGTCGCGGCGCTCGAGGCTCACCACGGGCATGGGTACGAGGTCGTACGCCAGCGTCAGGCGCCAGCCGCGCGCGGTGCGGCGCACGGCGTGGTTCCGAGGATGGTCGTCGTTGTTGGTGACTGCCGCGCTGAAGACGATGCGCCGGAACAGCTCGACGCGATCTTCGTCGGGCTTCTCGGACCAGCGGCGCAGCTCGTCGGCGAGCAGAGGATAGGACCAGCGCTCCCGGTCGAGATGGTTCTCGTCGCAATCGAGCAGGGTAAGCCCGCTCACGAGCCCGAAGCGAAGATAGCCGCCGTCGGTGTGCGCGCGATCGAAACGCTCCACCATCAGCACATCGCGTCCACCGATGGACTCGATGCGCGCGTTGCACGCAGCGATGCCGCAGCGGCGGGCAAGCTCGATGGTCGCGTATTCGATCCGCTGCAAGTTGCAGCGGTCGGCTTTTTCCGGAAATTTCCCGACCCACAGGCGATCTCCGTCCTCGATGGTGGCCTTTGGCCGCGCGCCGCCCATCGAGGTGCCGGGCTCGAGCTGCTCCAGAATGTGGACCGGCACGCGCCTTCCCTCTTCGATCGCCTCAGCAGCCTCGACCAGGTTCCCCAACTGATGAGTGCGGTTGTAGCGGCGTTTCGGCGCGGGAGGCTCGAGCTTCAGGCCAAAGCTCAGATAGCCGGCGCCGTCCTGGGGACCGTTCAGGAGGTAATCGATCTCTTCGAGGTCGGCGGGGCTGCGTTCCAGCTTGTGCTCGATGACGCGCCGCCCCCACCCATCGGGGCCAGCGTCTCGCACGGCGCCGGGAAT
>Ga0210382_10000701_pt1 | contig 11564 bp, 10 predicted proteins | sample PLMedo_FD_155452 | JGI IMG/M metagenome (GOLD analysis project Ga0210382, IMG submission 155452) | Groundwater sediment microbial communities from an aquifer in East River, Colorado, USA - PLM0_60_coex redo | ecosystem: Environmental > Terrestrial > Soil > Riparian zone | place: USA: East...
AAATCGACGGGGCGCGTAACAGGCTCGAGAGCCTGCTCAAGCAGATCCCCGAATAACACCCCGAATGAATCAGAAATCCAAGACCCTTGATGTCACCATCATGGGCCGGACCTACAAGGTCGCATGCTCGGACGAGGAACGCAACGCTCTTCTCTCGGCAGTGGCTTATCTCGATCGGAAGATGACCGAAATCAAAACCGTAGGCCGGGTCGCGAGTGCCGAACGCATCGCCGTCATGGCCGCGCTCAACATCGCCCACGAGTTGCTCAGCTCCAGAAACAACGCGAGCGGCTTTGACATCGAGGGGCTCCGGCGTAGAATGGCCGCAATGGAGGCGACGCTCGATCAGGCTCTCGCTCCGTAGGTGCGATAGTTCTGAATCGGTTCGGGCGGCGCCCGAGGAATTGTCCCCTGTGGTGTACGCCAAGACCCGTAAAATTCTTGAACCAACAGCTTGAATTTGGTTGCAGACCCAAGCGTCACTGTTGCGCGCGTCCCTAGTCGGATGTACCTGATGTGACCGGAATGCGACCACCTTAACCGAAAGGTTCAGGAACCGGTTCTAGCGGCACCGGCGGGGGACTCCAGTCAACGAGAAAGCAGCAACAGACGAAACGCAGGCGCCGGCCTGCGTTTTCGTTTGCAGGCCCGGAATTTTGGAACCCCGATCATGTCCTTCTGGTTGATGAAATCCGAGCCAGACGAGTTCGGCATAGACCACCTCGCCGCGGCTCCAGACAAGACCACGGCCTGGTTCGGGGTGCGCAACTATCAGGCGCGCAACTTCATGCTCAAGCAGATGCAGATCGGCGACAAGGTCTTCTTCTATCACTCGAGCTGTCCCGAGCCCGGCATCGCAGGCATCGCAGAAATCTCGGCGGCGGCGTACCCCGATGCAAGCCAGTTCGATCGGAAAAGCCCCTACTTCGACGTCGAGGCGAAGCGCGAGTCGCCCCGCTGGTTCAACGTCGACGTGCGGTTCGTCCGCAAGACCCGGCTGGTCGGTCTGGCCGAGCTGCGCAGCCACGGCGAGCTGTCCAAAATGCGCACCCTCGCGCGCGGCAACCGGCTTTCCATCACCCCGGTGAGCGCGGACGAATGGGAATTCATCACCCGCCGCTTGATGAAGCTCTGAGCCGATGCCTGCGTTGCAGAACGACACGCTGATACGGGCGCTGCTCAGGCAGCCGACCGCGTACACGCCGGTGTGGCTGATGCGCCAGGCCGGGCGCTACCTTCCCGAATACAACGAAACGCGGCGCCGAGCGGGAAGCTTCCTCGCTCTGTGCAAGACGCCCTCGCTCGCCGCCGAAGTGACGCTGCAGCCGATCGAGCGCTTTCCTCTGGATGCGGCGATCCTGTTCTCGGACATTCTCACCATTCCTGACGCGATGGGATTGGGACTTTACTTCGCAGAGGGAGAGGGGCCGCGCTTCGAGCGACCGCTACGCGACGAAACGTCGATCGCGAAGCTCGCCGCACCCGACCCGAGCGAGAGCTTGCGCTACGTCACCGACGCGATCCGCGAGGTGCGGCGTACGCTGGCCGGCAGGGTGCCTCTCATCGGGTTCTCCGGCAGCCCTTACACGCTCGCCTGTTACATGGTGGAGGGGCAGGCGAGCGACGACTGGTACAAGGTGAAGCTCATGCTGCACCAGCACCCCGGCCTCCTTCATCGCCTTCTTGAAACCAATACCCAGGCCGTCGCGGCCCTGTTGAACGCGCAGATCGAGGCGGGAGTGAACGTGGTCATGATCTTCGATACATGGGGCGGGAGCCTTTCAGCGGCCGCGTACAGGGAGTTCTCGCTCGAATACATTCAAAGGGTGTTGTCTCAGCTCAAGCGCAGCTCAGGCGCGGCGCGAGTCCCGGTCATCGTGTTCACCAAGGGCGGAGCGCCTTGGCTTGAGCGGATAGCCGCGACCGGATGCGATTGCGTCGGTCTGGACTGGAGCATAGAGCTCGGAGATGCGCGCCGGAGAATCGGTGCCGATGCCGCGATCCAGGGCAATCTCGATCCCGCGGTGCTGCTGGCCTCGCCCGAAGTCGTCCGTCGCGAGGTTCAGAAGGCGCTCGAGTCCTTCGGAAGTGGAGCCGGCCACGTGTTCAATCTCGGTCATGGAGTTCCGCAGTTCACGCCTCCGGAAAACGTGGCTGCCTTGGTCGCCGCAGTGCGCGAATTGAGCCCGAAATTTCACTGACGGGCGGAAAAAACACGATCTTGCGCGTGGGTCGCACCCAACGACTTATGCACAGTGCTGCCCGAAAAGCCGCGTCTGGCGCGGAGTTTCGAGGACTTGCCCGGAGAGGTCCGCAGTGCGCTGATTTACCGGTTTATTTCAGTGCGCTTGCATTTTGAGCAGCGAGAAAATTTCCTTGCAGAAGTGTGAGTTACAGTAGCGTGAAAGCCTTTACTCACACAGTTACTCACACATTCTGTGAAAAACCCTGAAAACCTCAGACAACCAAGCACTTTATCGACGCGGCCGAGCAAATTACTTGGATAGCGCGCCGACGTACCCCCATCCGTCCCGATGACGATCCTGCGCGTCGCTCTCGATGTGCCGCTGCCGACCTTGTTCGATTACCGCTCGGAGGATGCAACCCGCGCGGATATCGGCTATCGCGTGCTCGTTCCGTTCGGAAAAAAGCGCCTGGTCGGCGTGATCTGGGACGTGGCGACGAAATCCACGGTAGCCGATTCCCGACTGCGCTCGGCCGAAAAAATCCTGCGAGATGTGGCACCCCTTTCGCGCGAGTGGCTTGCCTTGGCGGAATTCTGCAGCGGCTACTATCACGGCCCGCTCGGCGGGGTTGTCGCAGCGGCCTTACCACCGCGACTGCGCACCCTCAAGTCCGTCCCCCTCCCTCCGCGCGATTACGTGCTCACCCGGATCGGTAGGGAAGCGCTTGCGGCGACTCCATTGCGGCACCGGCGCCTGCGCGCGCTGCTGGAGCGGCTCGCGCGGGGCCGGGCATCCGAATCCGAACTCGACGCACAAGGCAGGGGGAGCCGAAAGCTGTTGAGCCGCGGCATTGAAACGGGCTGGATCGCTTCCATAGCGCCGGAGCGGTCCGAGCCCCGCTTTGTCCACGCGCACGAACTCACTTCGGAGCAGGGGCAGGCTATCGGCATTTTGCGCTCCGGGCTGGAGAAATTTCGGGTGAGCTTGCTCTTCGGCGTCACGGGCAGCGGTAAGACCGAAATCTATCTGCAGCTGATTGCCGAGCTCCTCGCCCGCAGGAAACAAGTCTTGATTCTCGTACCAGAGATAGCGCTCACTCCCGCCCTCGAGGCCGCGTTCCGCGACCGATTCCCGGGCGCGTGCATCGTCACTCAGACGAGCGCCATGCCCGAACTAGAGCGCGTCCGCGGATGGCTGCTCGCCCACAGCGATCGCGCCGACATCGTGCTCGGCACGCGGCTCGCGGTATTCACGCCGCTCCCCCGCCTGGGGCTGGTCGTGGTCGATGAAGAGCAGGATCCCTCGTTCAAGCAACGAGAGGGCGTGCGCTATTCGGCACGCGACCTCGCAATTACGCGGGCCCGCATCGCCGGCGCGTCGGTCGTTCTGTGCTCGGCCACTCCGTCGCTGGAAAGCTTTCACCATGCCACTTCGGGTAAATACGAGCTGGTGGCCCTCACGCGACGCGCCATCGACCGGGCGGAATTGCCTGCGATACGCCTGATCGACACGCGGGTGCATCCATCCCAGGAGGGAATTGTTCCGCCCCTTCTCGAGGCGCTCGCGGCGCGCCTTTCGCGCGGGGAGCAATCGCTCGTTTTCCTCAATCGCCGCGGCTATGCTCCGGCGCTGGCCTGCCCGGCCTGCGGCTGGGTCAAAGGCTGCAGGCGTTGTTCGGCGAACATGGTCGTGCATTTGGCCGCGCAGCGGCTGCGTTGCCACCATTGCGGACTGGCCGAAGGCATTCCGCGCGCCTGTCCAGAATGCGGTAACCCCGACTTGCAGGCATTTGGACGAGGAACGCAGCGCATCGAGCTGCTGCTCCGCGAGAAATTTCCGCAGGCGCAGATCCTGCGTGTAGACAGCGACGCCGTGCGTGCAAGGAACAAGCTCGAAGATCTGCTCGAACGCGCCACCCACGCCGATATCCTGGTCGGCACGCAGATTCTCGCCAAGGGCCATCATTTCGAACGCTTGACGCTTGCCGGCGTGCTCAACGCCGACAGCGGCTTGTTCTCGAGCGACTATCGGGCGAGCGAGCGGGCCTTTGCCCAGTTGCAGCAGGTAGCGGGGCGCGCCGGCCGTTCGAACCTGCCGGGCGAAGTACTGATCCAGACCCGCTACCCGGAGCATCCTCTTTACCAATCCCTTGTGCGCCATGACTACACGGGGTTTGCTGGGAGCCTGCTCGCCGAGCGTCGCGAGGCGGGATTTCCGCCCTTCGTTTTCGAAGCGGCGCTGCGCGCGGAAAGCCGCGACTCGGTTCGCGCGCTGCGCTTCCTGCGCGCGGCGATCGGGCGCGCGCCGCAAAGGGGCGCCGCGATCACCGTGTTCGATCCCGCGCCGATGTCCCTCGCGCGACTCGCGGGAGTGGAGCGCGCGCAGGTTCTGCTGCAATCGCGTTCGCGACCGCGGTTGCAGGCGTTCCTGCGTGAATGGAGCGACTCGCTGTACCGCACGCCCGCGCACGGGGTGCGCTGGCATCTGGACGTGGACCCGATAGAGTTTTGATCGCCTGCCGAAATCAGGCGGGTTTCTTCGCCGGTTTTTTCGCCTTGCGCGGCCGAGTCTTGCCGTGCGATCCCTTGAAGACCTTGCCGCGGAATGTGCGTTTGTCGCCTTTGCCCAAGCTCGACGCTCCCGATCCGAAATTTGAATCAGCCGCTATTGTACCCTCGCATCGCGGGTCCGGGCGACGCCTTGGGTATAATACTGAGCATTTCGGCCAATCAATGTCCGCCGAGATCAAGTCTCACCTCACCGAATTGCTCACGCGCGCGCTCGCCAAAGTCGCGCCGCAGCAGCCGGGTTCGCTGATTTCTCTGGAGCGGCCCAAACAAGCTCAGCACGGCGATTTTTCCTGCCCGGCGGCAATGCAACTCGCGCGTGCGCTGAAACGCAATCCACGGGAGCTGGCTCTCGAGCTCGTCGCGGCGATGCCCCCCTCGGAGTGGCTCGAGCGCGCCGAAGTCGCGGGTAACGGGTTCATCAACCTGCGCGTGCGCCCCGCGGCCAAGCAGCACATCGTCCAGACCATTCTCACCGAAGGCGACCGCTACGGCCGCGCCGACCGTGCCGGCGCTCGGCCGGTGATGGTGGAGTTCGTATCGGCCAATCCCACCGGTCCCCTCCACGTCGGGCACGGCAGGCAAGCGGCGCTCGGCGACGCGATCGGTGCACTGCTCGAATCGCAGGGCTGGCGCGTAACGCGGGAGTTCTACTACAACGACGCGGGCGCGCAGATCCGCAATTTAGGACTCTCGGTCCAGGCGCGGATTCGAGAAAAACTCGGCGCACGGGCGGAATTTCCCGCCGACGGTTATCACGGGGACTACGTGCGCGAGATCGCTGAAAAATTCCTCGAGGCGGGCAACACCGACGGCGAGGATCTGGAAGCCGTGACCCGCTTTGCGGTGGCCGAACTCCGGCGCGAGCAGGATCTCGATCTGCAGGCTTTCGGCGTGCGCTTCGACAGCTATTATCTGGAATCCTCGCTTTACCGGGACGGACGCGTTCAGAAAGCGGTTCAGGCGCTCATCGACGCGGGCAAGGCCTTCGAGCGGGACGGCGCTCTCTGGCTCAAGACCACCGAGTACGGCGACGACAAGGACCGCGTCATGCGCAAATCGGACGGCACCTATACCTACTTCGTGCCCGACGTCGCCTACCATCTGGTGAAGTGGGAGCGCGGCTTCACCCGCGCCATCAACATCCAGGGTTCCGACCACCACGGCACGGTGACGCGGGTGCGCGCCGGGCTGCAAGCCGCGTCTTCGAAATGGGAACGCGCGATTCCGCGGGGCTATCCCGACTATGTGCTCCACAAGATGGTCACGGTAATGAAGGGCGGCGAGGAAATGAAGATCTCCAAGCGCGCCGGCTCCTACGTCACGCTTCGCGAGCTGATCGACGAGGTTGGACGGGATGCGGTGCGGTTCTTCCTGCTTTCGCGCAAGGCCGACGCAGATTTCGTTTTCGACATCGATCTTGCCAAGTCGCAATCCGAAGAGAATCCCGTCTACTACGTGCAGTACGCGCACGCCCGGATCCGCTCGGTGCTGGAACAATGGAGAACGCAGTTCGGTGACGAGGACCGTGCTTTTCCGGTCACGAGCATGCTGAACGCCGCCAATTTTGATACGTTCAGGAACGTCGATCTCACTCCGCTCAGCGGCGCACGCGAGCTGGCGCTCCTGCAACGATTGGGCGAGTATGCCGAAATCCTGGAAAACGCCGAGGCGGAGCTCGCTCCGCACCAGGTTGTGTTTTACCTTCGCGAGCTGGCGGGTGAATTTCACAGTTACTATAATGCCGAACGCATCCTGGTCGCCGAGGTGCCGCTGCGATCGGCGCGTCTGGCTCTGTGCCTTGCGGTGCGCCAAGTGCTTCGCAACGGGCTTTCGTTGCTGGGCGTCGGCCAGCCCGAGAAAATGTAATGCCTTACCGCTATGAGCTTCAACTATAAGCAAACGCCCAGATCCAAACCGGATTTCTCCGGTAATTTTGTGATCGGCCTTTTTTTCGGTTTTCTGCTGGGTCTGGGCGTCGCGGCCGGAATCGCGATCTATTTCTTCAAGACACCCATTCCGTTCGCCGACAGGCCGCGGGCGCCGGACAAAGCTCCGCCCGCCGATCAGAAACTGGCTGAGCCACCCAAGTCGGCCAAGGCGGAGGACAAGCCTCGCTTCGATTTCTATCGGATCCTCCCCGGACGGGAAGAGCCGGTCACCGAACGCCAGATGCGGGAGGCGGCCAAGCAAGCGGGCAAGCCCGGGGCACCCAAGGACAGCTATTTCCTTCAAGCCGGCTCATTCCAGAACCCGGCCGATGCGGACAACCTCAAGGCAAGGCTGGCGTTGATGGGCCTGGAAGCGAACGTGGAGCCGGCCAATCTCGCCGAAAAAGGCGTGTGGTATCGAGTGCGGCTCGGGCCCTACACCCGCGTGGACGAGATCAACCGCGTCCGGCAGCAGTTGACGCAAAACGGGGTGGACGCGTCTCTGGTCAGAATCACCGATGTTGCCAAGAACTGAGTCACCCCAAGGAGAAGCCCCATGGTTTTTCGTCTGTTGAGCGTCTTTCCCGGCGTGTTCCTTGCCTTTGCCGCGTACGCTCAGAGTTCGCCCGTCGAGGGCGTCAATTACATCGAATTGAAGCCGCCGCAGGCGGTCGAGTCTTCGGGCAAGGTCGAAGTCCTCGAGTTTTTCTGGTACCGTTGCCCGCATTGCTACTCGTTGGAGCCCGACCTCGAAGCCTGGGCGAAGCGGCTACCGCGCGACGTGCAGTTCAGGCGTATCCCGGGCATTCTGAACGACGATTGGGCGGTCGATGCGCGGATTTTCTACACGCTGGAGGCCATCGGAGAGCTCGAGCGGCTGCATAGACCTTTGTTCGACACCATTCACCAGCAGGGCGGCGTGAGGTTGCGCGGCGATGCCTTCGCCAAATGGGCGGCGGACTGGCTCGCCAAGCAGAACGTGGACATGGCCAAATACGACGCCGCTTTCCGCTCGTTCACGGTCGAGAGCAAGCTGCGCCGCGCGTCGCAGATGGGCCGCGCCTACCGACTCGACGGAGTACCGACTCTAGCCGTGCAAGGCCGCTACCTCGTCGTCGCGACCACGTCGCCCAAGGCAATGCTCGCCACCGCAGACTTTCTCATTGGAGAAGTCCGCAAGCAACTCGCAAAAGCAAGGCCCTAGCGTGGCGGGGCTTGCGCCCGAGCGAATGGAACCGCGAGGCCGCTTGAAAAAATGGCTGTTCGCGTCGGCGTTTGCCCTGGTCGCCGGCGCCGCATCGGCCCAGATCCAGCTGGGGCGCGAATTTCAGCGCATCGAACCCCAGCGTCCGGTCGCCGCGGACGGACGCATCGAGGTGATCGAATTCTTCTACTACGGCTGCCCGGTCTGCTACGAAACTCAGCCGTTCCTTTCCCGCTGGCTGGGCACCGCACCCGAATACGTCGCGATCCGTCGCGTGCCGGCGCTTTCCACGGAAGCATGGGAACCGTTCGCGAAACTGTTCTATACCCTCGAAACGCTGGGACAGGTCGGCCGACTTCACTGGGCGGTCTACGATCATTTTCACTTCGAAAACGTAAGGCTCGATGACGAGAAAATCATGGCCGATTGGGTGGCGCGCAACGGCATCGAGCGGCAGAAGTTCGTGGAGGTTTACGGCTCATCGGGAGTCGCAGCCAAGGTCGCGCAAGCGCGCGCGTTGCTGAAGGCCTACGACGTGCGCGCGGTGCCGACATTCATCGTCGACGGCAAGTTCCTTACCACGGCACGCCTGGCGGGAGGCACCGAGCACGTCGTCCAGGCGGTCGACCACCTGGTGAAGCTCGCACGCGAAGAGCGCCTCCGATAAGCGCCGCGCCCTGCCGTCCGGTGTCACCCGACCCCAAGGTCTTCATCACCGGCGCATCGAGCGGGATCGGCGCCGCGCTCGCGGCGCGCTACGCGCGCCAGGGGGCGGTGCTCGGGCTGTGCGCAAGACGGCTGGCTCCGACACAGGCGCTCTTCTCGAGCTTGCTCTGCGCCGGGTCCTGCTATCAAGTGGACGTGACCGATGCCGCCAGCCTGCAGGCCGCGGCGGCTGATTTCATGGAGCGGTTCGGAGTGCCCGACATCGTGATCGCGAATGCGGGCATCAGCGTCGGCACCTCCACCGAGAATCCGGATGACCTTCCCGCCTTCCGCAAGATCATGGACACCAACGTTTTCGGAGTCGCCGCGACGTTTCAGCCGTTTGTTACGCCGATGCGCGCGCGCGGTGGCGGCACGCTGGTCGGAATCGCGAGCGTCGCCGGCTTTCGCGGGTTGCCCGGCGGAGGCGCTTACAGCGCTTCCAAATCGGCAGCAATCACGTATCTGGAGAGTCTACGCGTGGAGCTTCGCGGCTCGGGCGTGGCCGTGGTCACGATCTGCCCCGGCTATATCCGCACCGCGATGACCGCGTCGAACCGCTACCGAATGCCGTTCATCATCGACGCGGACGAAGCGGCGCGGCGTTTTGCCCGAGCCATCGCGAGAAAGCGCCGCTTCACGGTCATACCCTGGCCGATGGCGCTCGTTTCCTTTGCGCTTCGCCGTCTGCCGCGCTGGTTGTTCGACCGGCTGTTCGCCCGCGCGCCGCGAAAGGCGCGCGGTCTCCCTTTGTGAGCGGGCCGGAGGCGAGACTCGTCGACGCCGCGGGCATGCGGCACACGCCGGCGCGGCGCGGCGCGCGCATCGTAAGTCTGGTACCCAGCATTACGGAGCTCGTCTGTGATCTCGGACTCGCAGCACAACTCGTCGGCCGAACCGGCTTCTGCGTCCATCCCCGCGAGCTCGTTCGCCGGATCCCCAAAGTCGGCGGCACCAAGGATGTCGACCTCGACAAAGTGCGCGCGCTGCGGGCCACCCACGTCATCCTCAATATCGACGAGAACAGGCGGGAGGACGCTCACGCGCTCGCAGAGTTCGTTCCGGAGCTGATCGTCACGCACCCGCTCGCGCCGTTCGACAACCTGGCTCTCTACCGACTGATCGGCGGAATGTTCGGGCGAGAGGACCAAGCCGAAGCGCTGTGCGGCGAATTCGAAGCAGCGTATGCGGCGCTGCAGTCGGCCGCGAGCACGTTTCCGCTCGATCGCGTGCTCTACCTGATATGGAAAAATCCCTGGATGACGGTGTCGCGCGATACCTACGTTTCGCGGATGCTCGCCCTCGTAAAATGGGAAACCGTTCCGGCCGAGTGCAGCGATCGCTACCCCGAGATAGAGCTCGACAGCGGGGCGCTCGACGGAGTCGACGCAGTGCTGCTGTCAAGCGAGCCGTATTCGTTCCGCGAAGGACACGTCGCGGAGCTGCGCGCCGAGCCCCTGCTTGCGAAGAAAAGGATCGCTCTCATCGACGGAGAGATGACCGCTTGGTACGGCAGCCGCGCGATCGAGGGTTTGGGGTATCTCCGGCGATTCCGCGAGAGGCTCGGTCGCTCCGCCGCATGATTCCCCCGGGGAAGCGGGCTTTTAGTTAGGCGGGAACGCTCACATAAGACCCCGGAGCGTCCTCGAGCACTTGAAGTGCCCCCGTGCCCGGAACGCGGGCTGGCGCCCGGTCGTTCCCGTTCAGGTTGGCCACCCAGGCCTGCCAGTCGATCCACCACGAACCCTCGCTCCGGTTCGCCCCTGCCTGCCATTCGTCGACCGATTCGGGGAGCTCGGATCCGGTCCAGTAGCCGTATTTTTTCGCCGACGGCGGATTCACGATCCCGGCGATATGCCCCGAGCCTCCGAGCACGAACCGCGTGGGCCCGCAGAGGAGGCGCGCGCCCTTGTAAGTGGATTTCCAGGGCGCGATGTGGTCCTCGAGAGTGGAAACGAAATACGCCGGTATCACGATCTTCCTGAGGTCGATCGGCACGCTGCCGAGCGTGATGCCGCCGGGATCCTTGAGCCGGTTGGCGAGGTACATGTTGCGCAGGTAGAAGCTGTGCATCTTCGCGGGCATCCGCGTGGAATCGGAATTCCAGTAGAGGAGATCGAACGGAAAGGGATCCTTCCCCAGCAGGTAGTTGTTGACGACGAACGACCACACCAAGTCGTTCGCGCGCAGCATGTTGAAGGTGGCCGCCATCTCGGAGCCCTCGAGGTAGCCGCGCTCCTGCATGCGCCGTTCCAGATTCTCGACCTGCGCCTCATCGATGAACACCCCGAGCTCGCCGGGGATGGAAAAATCGAGCAGCGATGCGAGGAACGTGGCCGAGGCCGCGCGCGCGTCGCCTTTTTCCGCCATCCACGCGAGCGCGGCGCCGAGCAGCGTTCCCCCGAGGCAGTAGCCGACGACGTTGACCCGGTCCTCACCGGTCGCCTGGCCGATCGCATCGAGCGCCGCAAGCGGCCCCTCGAACATGTAATTCTCGAAGGTCTTGCCGGCATAGCGCCCGTCCGGATTGACCCAGGAGATCACGAACACCGTATGGCCCTGGTCGACCGCCCAACGGACAAAGGAATTCTTCTCGCGTAGATCGAGGATGTAATACTTGTTGATCCACGGGGGGATCACAAGAAGCGGCTGTTTGAAGACCGTTTCTGTGCTCGGGGCATATTGGATGAGCTGCATGAGCTCGTTCTGGAAAACCACCTTGCCGGGGGTGGTGGCGACGTTCACGCCGAGCTTGAATGCCTTCTCGTCCGCCATGCGGATGCCGCCGCGCTCGATGTCGGCCAGCAGGTTGTTCAAGCCCCGGACCAGATTCTGCCCGCCGGACTGCAAAGTCTCGCGCAGCACCTGCGGGTTGGTGAGAGCGAAGTTCGACGGCGACAGCGCGTCTATGTATTGGCGCGTGTAGAAATTCACCTTCTTCTGCGTCTCCTCAGGCAAACCATCGACTGAG
>Ga0210382_10000702_pt1 | contig 11563 bp, 7 predicted proteins | sample PLMedo_FD_155452 | JGI IMG/M metagenome (GOLD analysis project Ga0210382, IMG submission 155452) | Groundwater sediment microbial communities from an aquifer in East River, Colorado, USA - PLM0_60_coex redo | ecosystem: Environmental > Terrestrial > Soil > Riparian zone | place: USA: East River...
CGACTCGGACGTGTTGTACAGCATGTCGAATGGAGGAAACCCCTTGCCGCCGGGATATCCGGCCTGCGCAAGCAGCTGGCGCGCGCCCTCGGGGTCGTAGCGGATCGCGGTGCGGGACGTGTAACCGACCGTGTCCGGCGGCGTGAAGTAGTACGCCGGCAGCTGGCCGCCCCGCGTGACGTTTTCAACGATGGTTTTCCGGTCGATCGCCATCGCCAGCGCCTGGCGCACGCGCTTGTCCCTGAACTGCGGCCGCGTCGTGTTGATGCGGTAGAAATACGCGCCAAGATACGGATCGATGCGCAGCAGCTGCGGATTGTCCCTGCGATAGACCGAAATCTTCGATTGCGGAACCTCCTCCGTCACGTGCAGCTGTCCCCGACGGAACGAGCGCTCCTCCGTATCGACGCTTTCGATCGAGTGGAAGTGAACCGCGCTCAATTTCACATTTGCCGCATTCCAGTAGAGCGGGTTCTTCTTCACCACGATGACGTTGCCGACGTCCCAGCGCGCAAGCACGAACGGCCCGTTGCCGACGAAATTGCCCGGCCGCGTCCAGCGGTTATTGCGCTGATACGGATCGCCGTGCCGCGCGATCGTCGGCAGATGCACCGGCCACCACGAATAGTGATTGAGCAGCGACAGGAAATACGGCACCGGCCCGTTGAGCGTGATGCGCAGAGTGCGCTCGTCGAGCGCCTCCGCGCCGACGCTCGAGAAGTCCTGCGTCTTGCCTTTGTAGTAATCCTCCGCGCCCTTCATGACGAAATACATGTAGGCGTACTCGCAGCCCAGCGACGGCGTGAGCGCTCGCCGGTAGGAGCGCACGAAGTCGTGCGCCGTCACCGGATCGCCGTTCGACCAGCGGATGCCTGCACGCAGGTGAAACGTGTAGACCGTGCCGTCTGGGGAAATGTCCCAGCGCTCCGCCTGCCCGGGCACCGGATGCAGATCGGTCGGGTCCTCGGTGACCAGATTTTCGATCAGCGCCTGCAGGATGTGGTGCTCCGGCACGCCCTGGACGATGTGCGGATCGAGTTCCTGGGGGTCGGACTTGTTGCCCTTGTGGAGGATCTGCAGCCGATCGCCCTCGCCCACGCGCGTGGGCGGCTTGCTGCAACCGGCGACGAGCACCAGCCCGGCCAGCGCCGCGAACGCCAACACCCGGATGGAACAACGATTCGTTTTGTAACGCATGGGACGGATTGGATTCTATGCCAATCATCGCACATGAGCACGACCTGCAAACCAATAAGCCGCGCGCCGCGACGATTCTTGCCGGGTACAGCGCTTACGGCATACCAGGTAGGCGACGACACCGCCTATCCTATCGCTTCAACAGCAGGGCTCGTGATTTAACTTGGCCTGAATCCGCTACAATCGCGCGATCTCGAACAAAAAGGCGGAAACAAGATGGGTTTCCTCGCGGGCAAACGCGTGCTGATCACGGGCCTGCTCTCCAATCGCTCGATCGCCTACGGGGTCGCCAAGGCCGCCCGGCGCGAGGGCGCGGAGCTCGCGTTCACCTACCAGAACGAACGCTTCAAGGACCGCGTCACGGAGATGGCCGCGGAGTTCGAAAGCACGCTGGTCTTCCCCTGTGACGTCGCGAACGACGCCGAGATCGCGGCGCTCTTCTCCGAGCTGGGCAGGAGGTGGACCGCGCTCGACGGACTGGTGCACGCGATCGCCTTCGCGCCGCGCGAGGCGATCACCGGCGATTTCCTCGAGGGCTTGTCGCGGGAGGCGTTCCGGATTGCGCACGACGTGAGCAGCTACAGTTTTCCGGCGCTCGCCAAGGCCGCGCTGCCGCTCATGCAGGGAAGAACCGGAGCATTGGTAACCCTCACCTACCTCGGAGCCGATCGGGTGGTTCCGGGGTACAACACCATGGGACTCGCCAAGGCGAGCCTAGAGGCCAGTGTGCGATATCTGGCCGCGAGCCTCGGACCGAAAGGCATCCGCGTCAACGCCGTCTCGGCCGGCCCGATCAAGACTCTCGCGGCGAGCGGGATAGCGGGATTCAGCAAGATCCTGAAGTACGTCGAGGAGAATTCTCCACTGCGCCGGAACGTCACGACGGGAGACGTGGGCAACGTGGCGGCGTTTCTGCTCTCCGACCTGTCGGCCGGCCTGACCGGCGAGATCATCTACGTGGACGGCGGATTCAATACGGTCGTGGGCGCCATACCCGCTTCCGGAGCATCCGAGTAGCTCTCTTACTGCGTCTTTTTTTCCAGAACCGCCTTGTTGATCTCCACCTTCGCGTCCGCCCGCAGGCCGTCGAGGAAGGACTTGAATTCCTGCGTCCCGCCCGCGCGCCCCAGCTCGCTCTGGACGCTGCGCTGTCGCGTCTCGTCCGGCTGAACGTCCGCGACGCGCGTGACGCGATAGATGACGTAGCCGTCGTTCGATTCCATGCCGGCGTACGCCGGCAGCTTGGACGCGTCCGCGCCAAAGATCCTCGAGAGGGCTTCGGGACCGAGATTCTGAGGTTCGTCCCGGCTGACGAGCTTGGTCGCGCCGAAACGCACCGCGGAAGCTTCACTCTTCTTCAGCTCTGCGAGGCGCTCCGCGCCCTGCCTTCTCGCGAGCACCAGGGCTTCCTGCTGAGCAAGCAGCTTCGCTATGTCGCTTTTCACCTCGTCGAACGGGCGCTGGCTGGCCGGCTTGTGATCGAGCACGCGCGCCGAGACCAGAACGCTCGGGGCGGTTTCGACCGCCTCGGTGTTGCGCCTGTTCTTGATCGAATCGTCGGCGAACAGCGCCGCGAGCAGCCGCGCGCTGTTCAGCGCCGCCACGGGTGAGGAGTGCCGCGTCACTCCTTGAGCGCGCTGCACGGTGAGCTTGAACCTTTCCGCGGCCGGTCCCAGCGATTCGGGCTGTTCGTAGACGAGGTTGCTGAATGCCTCCGCGGCTTCCGCGAAGCGCCTGCCGGCCCGCTGCTTCTTCAGTTCGCGCTCGATTTCCGGGCGGGCGGCCTCGATGCTCTTCATTTTCCCCGCCTTGATGCCCGTGATCTTGATGATGTGGAAGCCGAAGTCCGACTCGACGGGCTCGCTGATCTCGTTCGGCTTGAGCCGGAACGCCGCCTCTTCGAAGGGGCGCACCATCATTCCGCGCGAGAAGAAGCCGAGGTCGCCGCCCTGGGACGCCGAACCCGTATCGCCGGAATTTTTCTTCGCGAGTTCCGCGAAGCTGCCCGGCGACTTGCGCAGTTGCGACACGATCTGCGCGGCGTGCTCCCGTGCCTTGGCCTTTTCGGCATCGTCCGCGCCCCTCTTCACCGCGATCAGGATGTGGCTCGCGCGGCGCTGCTCCGGCTCGCCGTACTTGGAGATGTTCGACTCGTAATACGCCTTGATCTCGTCTGCGCCGACCTGCTCCGAGGCGATCAGGGCGTCCGTGCTCAGCACGAGGTATTCGACGCCCAGCTCCTCGGGCACCTGGAACCGGGCCGGATTGCCGTCGTAGTACGCGCGCACCGCCTCGGCGGTGACTTTGGACTGCGCGAGCTGCGCGTCGGCCTGGATTCGAAGCTCGGCGATCTCGCGCTGCTGTGCGCGCAACTGCGCAAACTGGCGGGAAACCGCCTTCGATGCGAGTCCGGAATCCGCCAGAGCCCCGGTGAGCTGCTGCATCAGGAGATCGCGACGCAGGGCCGCGTCGAACGCCTCCGAGCTCATTCTCTCGTTTCGAAGCGCCGCGTCGTAGCGCTCCCTGGAGAATTTCCCGTCCGCCTGGAAGGCGGGGATAGACATCGTCGCCTCGACGAGCATCTCGTCTGAAACGGTGAGATGATTCCGCGTCGCGTGCTGCATCATGAGGCGCTGGGAGATCATGCCCTCGAGCAGCTCCTGGCGGAGCGCGGGCGACTCGAACATCGCCGGATCGAAGTTCCGCCCGAGCATTCCGCGCACGCGTTCCTGCTGCTGCCGCAGGGCTTCGCCGAATTCCTGCTCGGTGATGCTCTGCCCGCCCACGCTCGCGACTTCGCCCGCGCCCGCCGTTTCGCGCTGCGTCCACTGTATCCCCCAGAACGCGAACGGCGGCACGATCATCAGCGCGAGCACGAACTGCAGGAGACGCTTGTGCTTGGTGACGAAATCGAACATGGTCTCTTGACTAAAAAAGGCGAATCGCTGGAATTCTGGCGGAGCGGACGGGACTCGAACCCGCGACCCCCGGCGTGACAGGCCGGTATTCTAACCAACTGAACTACCGCTCCGTCTCATCAATGGTGGGTGCTGACGGGATCGAACCGCCGACATTCGCCTTGTAAGGGCGACGCTCTACCAGCTGAGCTAAGCACCCCTTCACGGGAATACAGGCGCAGTCTCTGAGCGCCTTCCGATCCCGGAAGGGCTGCTAGTTTACTGCATCCTTCAGGGCTTTTCCAGGACGGAATTTCGGAACCCTTGCCGCCTTGATCTTGATTTCCACGCCGGTCTGCGGATTGCGCCCCGTTCGCGCCGCGCGCCGGCCGACATAGAAGGTTCCGAAACCGACCAGGGTCACCATGCTGCCCTTTTTCATCGCGGTCTTGATTGCGGTGACGGCCGCGTCGAGCGAGCGACCCGCGGCTGCCTTCGAGATGTCTGCGGACTTGGCGATGTGATCGATGATTTCCAGCTTGTTCATTTCGGCCCCCTTGAAGTTCGGTCGGTGATGTCTGCGGCCATGCCTCCCTCCCAGTGGGGCCTTGACCGTGGACTCAGCAAAGACCGGTTCCCCGGCGCCGCGTCCCAACGCGAAGCGGCACGTGCGAGAAACCGGGCTTTGCTTATTCCGCGGATCGACTTCGAGAGCGCATGAAGCACTGCGCGCTCGGTTCGTAATTTATAGCAACTGCAAAAGCATCGTCAAGCGTTCACCGCTGCCGCGTCGATTTTTTTTCGACGGCAAGACGCGCGCCAGCTTTTTCAGGCCGACGCGGATGCGGAGTCTGGGAAATTTCGACGGACGAGCGAGCGGCGCGACTTGCTCCGCGCCGCACCAATCTAGTGAGTGACCACCGTGGAGGAAGTCTTGTCGTCGGCGACCGGCGGAATCGGCGGCGCATCCGACGTGGGCTTGCGCGGTTCGGGCTGGCGCTCGAGAGCGAGCTCGAGCACCTGGTCCATCCATTTCACCGGAAGAATTTCCAGTCGATTCTTGATGTTGTCCGGGATTTCTGCCAGATCCTTCACATTCTCGTCAGGGATGAGCACGGTCTTGATGCCGCCGCGGTGCGCCGCGAGGAGCTTCTCCTTCAGCCCGCCGATCACCAGCACTTCGCCGCGCAAGGTGATCTCGCCGGTCATCGCGAGGTCCGCCCGCACCGGAATTCCCGTCAGCACCGACACCATCGCGGTGCAAATGCCGATTCCGGCGCTCGGGCCGTCCTTGGGCGTCGCGCCTTCGGGGAGGTGAATGTGGATGTCGTTTTTCTGGTAGAAGTCCTCCGCGACGCCGAGCCTGGCCGAGCGGTTGCGCACGACCGAGAGCGCGGCCTGGATCGACTCCTGCATCACCTCGCCGAGTTTCCCGGTGGTGATGGTCTTGCCTTTGCCGGGCATCGTGACGGCTTCGATCGTGAGGAGCTCGCCCCCGACCTCGGTCCACGCGAGCCCCGTCACCTGCCCGATCTGGTTCTTCTTCTCCGCAATGCCGTAAGTGAAGCGGCGCACGCCGAGGAACTTGTCCAGGTTCTTCGGGGTGACCAGGACTCGCTTTTCCTTGTCCTTGGTCACCAGCAGCTTGACCACCTTGCGGCAGATCTTGGAAATCTCGCGTTCCAGGCTGCGCACGCCCGCCTCGCGCGTGAAGTAGCGGATGATGTCGCGCAGGGCCGCCTCGGACACCGATACCTCCTCCTTCTTCAGCCCGTTGTTCTTGAGCTGCTTCGGCAAGAGGTAACGCGAGGCGATGTTCACCTTCTCGTCCTCCGTATACCCGGATATGCGGATCACTTCCATCCGGTCGAGCAACGCCGGAGGAATGTTCAGGGTGTTCGCGGTCGCGACGAACATCACCTCCGACAGGTCGTATTCGACCTCGACGTAGTGGTCGGTGAAGGTGTGGTTCTGTTCCGGATCGAGCACTTCGAGGAGCGCCGAGGACGGGTCGCCGCGGAAGTCCATGCCCAGCTTGTCTACCTCGTCGAGCAGGAACAGCGGATTGCGCACGCCGACCTTGCTCATGTTCTGCAGGATCTTGCCGGGCATGGAGCCGATATAGGTGCGCCGGTGGCCGCGGATCTCGGCCTCGTCTCGAACGCCGCCCAGCGACATGCGCACGAATTTGCGATTGGTCGCCCGGGCAACCGATTGCCCCAGGGATGTCTTTCCCACCCCGGGCGCGCCCACCAGGCACAGGATCGGCGCCTTGACCTTGTCGACGCGGCTCTGCACCGCCAGATACTCGACGATGCGCTCCTTCACCTTCTCCAGGCCGTAGTGGTCGGTGTCCAGGATTTTCTCGGCCGCCCCGATGTCGCGCGAGATCTTGCTGCGTTTCTTCCAGGGGAGGTTGACGAGCGTCTCGACGTAGTTGCGCACCACCGTTGCCTCTGCCGACATGGGCGACATGAGGCGCAGCTTCTTCAGCTCGGCTGCGGCCTTCTTGCGCGCTTCCTTGGACATGCGCGCGGCCTTGATGCGCTTTTCCAGCTCCTCGAGATCGGCGCCGTCCTCGCCTTCGCCGAGCTCCTTCTGGATCGCCTTCACCTGCTCGTTCAGATAGTACTCGCGCTGGCTCTTTTCCATCTGCCGCTTGACGCGGCCGCGGATGCGCTTCTCGACCTGGAGAATGTCGATCTCGGTTTCCAGCTGCGAAAGCAGGTGCTCCAGGCGAGCCTTGACCTCGAACATCTCCAGGACCTGCTGCTTCTGCTCGAGCTTGAGCGGCAGGTGCGCGGCGATCGTATCCGCGAGCCGCCCGGCCTCTTCGATTCCCGCCAGCGAAGTGAGTATCTCGGGCGGGATCTTCTTGTTCAGCTTCACGTACTGGTCGAACTGGGCGATCAGGGCCCGGCGCATCGCCTCGATCTCGGTGACTTCTCCCGCGTCGGCCGGGACTGCCGTGGCCTCGGCAACGTAGTGGCTGCGCATGTCGTCGATGCTCTGGATCCGGGCGCGCTGGCTGCCTTCGACCAGCACCTTGACGGTGCCGTCGGGGAGCTTGAGCATTTGCAGGATGTTCGAAATGCAGCCGATCTTGTACAGGTCCTCCGCGCTGGGCTCGTCCTTGGCCGCGGATTTCTGCGCAACGAGCAGGATGCTCTTGCCCGCTTCCATGGCGATTTCCATCGCCTTGATCGACTTCGGCCGCCCGACGAAGAGCGGGATGACCATGTGCGGGAACACGACCACGTCCCGCAGCGGCAGCAGCGCATACTGGTTGGGTGCGGATGCGGTTTCGTTTGACATGGCGTTCCCGGAAAAAAGGATCAGCAGCTACATTGGGGCGGGACGCCCCCGTTCAAGCCGCGCCCCGGGTCGGGACGACGGCCGTCGCTCAAGCCGTGCCCGCCACCTTCGGCGGTTCGGTGTAGATGAGAAGGGGCTTGCCCTCGCCGATGATGGTGTTCTCGTCCACCACGACCTTGCTGACGTTCTCCATCGTCGGAAGATCGAACATGAGGTCGAGCAGCACCTGTTCCAGGATCGAACGCAAACCCCGCGCCCCGGTCTTTCGCGCCAGCGCTCTCTTGGCGATCGCCTGCAGCGCCTGCGGCCGCGCCTCCAGATCGACTCCCTCCATGCTGAACAGCTTCTGATACTGTTTGATGAGAGCGTTCTTCGGCTCGGTCAGTATTTGGATCAGGGCCTGCTCGTCGAGTTCCTCGAGCGTCGCCACGACCGGCAGCCGCCCTACGAACTCCGGTATCAGCCCGTACTTGATGAGGTCTTCGGGCTCGACCGTGCGCAGGATCTCGCTGATGTCCTTGCCGTTCTTCAGGCTCCTCACGTCCGCACCGAAGCCGATGCCGCTCTTTTCGGAGCGGCTGCGGATGATCTTTTCCAGGCCGTCGAACGCTCCCCCGCAGATGAACAGGATGTTCGTGGTGTCCACCTGCACGAAGTCCTGGTTGGGGTGCTTGCGGCCGCCCTGCGGCGGCACGGACGCGATCGTCCCTTCGATCAGCTTCAGCAGCGCCTGCTGCACGCCTTCGCCGGAGACGTCCCGGGTGATCGAGGGGTTGTCGGACTTGCGCGAGATCTTGTCGATCTCGTCGATGTAGACGATGCCGCGCTTCGCCTTGTCGACGTCGTAGTCGCAGTTCTGGAGGAGCTTCTGGATGATGTTCTCCACGTCCTCGCCGACGTAGCCCGCCTCGGTGAGCGTGGTCGCGTCGGCGATCACGAACGGAACGTTCAGCAGGCGCGCCATCGTCTGCGCGAGCAGCGTCTTGCCCGATCCGGTGGGACCGACGAGGAGGATGTTCGATTTGGCGAGCTCGACCTCGTCGTTCTTCGAGAGGTGCTTCAGGCGCTTGTAGTGGTTGTACACCGCGACCGAAAGAATCTTCTTGGCGAGCTCCTGCCCGATCACGTATTCGTCGAGGATTCCGCAGATCTCGCGCGGCGTCGGCAGGTCGGACTTGGAGGGCTTGCCGCCCTTGTCCGCTGCGCTTTCCTCGCGGATGATGTCGTTGCACAGCTCGATGCACTCGTCGCAGATGAACACCGACGGCCCGGCGATCAGCTTCCTCACCTCGTGCTGGCTCTTGCCGCAGAAGGAGCAGTAGAGAAGCTTTTCGCCGCCCGTTTTTTCGGTCATGAGGTCTCCGCCTTCAAGCCGCCGCTGCTGCCGCGGCCTCGGCCCGTGAAGTCAGCACCTTGTCGACGAGGCCGAATTTCACCGCCTCCTCCGCCGAAAGGAAGTTGTCGCGGTCGGTGTCGCGCGAGATCTTGTCCACGCTCTGGCCGGTGTGCTTCGCCATGATCTCGTTCAAGCGCTGGCGCAGGTAGAGAATCTCCTTGGCGTGGATCTCGACGTCGGACGCCTGGCCCTGGAAGCCGCCCATCGGCTGGTGGATCATCACCCGGGAATTCGGCAGGCAGAAACGCTTGTCCTTGTCGCCGGCGGCGAGCAGCAGCGCGCCCATGCTGGCCGCCTGCCCGACGCAAAGCGTTGAGACGTCGGGCTTGACGAACTGCATCGTGTCGTAGATGGCGAGCCCCGCCGACACCGAGCCGCCCGGGGAATTGATGTAGAAGAAGATGTCCTTGTCGGGGTTTTCCGACTCGAGGAAGAGGAGTTGCGCGACGATCAGGTTGGCCGAGATCTCGTTGACCGGGCCGACGAGGAAAACGACGCGCTCCTTGAGCAGGCGCGAGTAGATGTCGTAGGCGCGCTCGCCCCGCCCGCTCTGCTCGATCACCATGGGAATCAGGCCCAGGCCTTGCGGATCCTGACTCACGCGGCTGCTCCCATCAGTTCTTCGAAGCTGATCGCCTTATCCTCCACCTTGGCACGCTCTAGCACCCAGCGGACGACGTTCGACTCGACTGCCAGACCCTCGAATTCGTTCAATCGCTGTGGCTCCGAGTAGACCCATCTTACCACTTCGAAGGGCTGTTCATACGTCTGGGCGTGCTCGGTCACCAGCGCCCGCACCTGCTCGTGCTTGGCGCCGAGCTCGTGCGATTTCACCAGCTCGGCGAGAATGAGTCCCAGCGCCACGCGCCGCCGCGCCTGCGCCTCGAGCGCCTCGGGCTTCACCGGCAGCCTTTCCAGCTTGACGCCGCGTGCTTCGAGGTCGGCGCGCGCGTGCTGGACCATGCGCTGCATCTCGATTTCGACCAGCGACTTCGGCAGCTCGAGCGTCGTCGAGTCGACGAGCGCCTGCATGACCTTCTGCTTGACCTCTCCCTCGACGCGTTTCTTGACTTCGCGCTCGACGTTCGCCCTGACCTCCTCGCGCATTTTCGCGATGTCGCCGTCCGCAACGCCGAGCGATTTCGCGAATTCGGCATCGATGTCCGGGAGCCTCGGTGCCTCGACTTTCTGCACGCTGACCTCGAAGTCTGCGCTCTTTCCTGCAACTTCCTTGCCCGCGTAATCGGCGGGGAAAGTCACCGGAAAAATCTTGTGTTCCCCGGCGCTGACGCCCGCGAGACCGGACTCGAACTCGGGCAGCATGCGGCCCTCGCCGAGCACCACGGCCACCCCCGCGCCTTTGCCTCCGGGAAATTCGTTCCCGTTTATGCGGCCGATGAAATCCACGGTGACGCGGTCACCCGCCTGCGAAGCTCGCATGACGGGTTCCCAGCTCGCGCGCTGCTTGCGCAGGATCGAAAGGGTGCGGTCCACGTCCGCGTCGTCCACGGCGTGGGCAGGTCGCCGGATCGTCGTCGCCGCCAGATCGCCGAGCTTGACCTCCGGGTAGATCTCGAAAGTGGCGCTGAAGCTCAGTTGCTTCTCGTCGCCCCCCTCCCGGCGTTCGATGCGCGGATAGCCGGCCACCTTCAATTTCTGCTCCTGGACGACTTCCGAGAACGCTTTTTGCACCGCGTCGCCGATCACTTCGGAGCGCACCTGCGGCCCATAGTGCTGCGTGACGATCTTGAGGGGAACCCGGCCCGGGCGAAAACCGTCCATGCGCACGGTACGCGAGAGCTTGCGCAGCCGTTGCTCGACTTCGCGATCGATCTGCTCGGCCGGAACCGCCATGTTGAGCCTCCGTTCCAGCCTGCTTAACGCCTCGATGCTCGTTTGCATTTCCGAAAACCCTGTTCCTTGGTGCGAAGGAAGGGACTCGAACCCCCAAGCCTTGCGGCGCTGGAACCTAAATCCAGTGCGTCTACCAATTCCGCCACCTTCGCGGGCTGACGACAAAGCGGCCCCGCAATGCGCGTGTCATTCTACAGCAAACCCTCCTATACTGTCAGCCTAAGAGGCTGAAACCCTTTGAAAAATAGGGCAATGTCCGTCGGCCACACCGAAAACTTTCCGGTCGCTTCCGTGCTGCTTCCCGCGGCGCTGCGCCACCCCGTGTCGCTCATTTACCGATTCGCGCGCACGGCGGATGATTTCGCCGATGAAGGCGATCTGCAGCCGCACGAGCGTCTCGCCCGCCTGGAGAACTATCGCGCGGAACTGCGCCGGCTCGAGGCCGGCCGTTCCCCGGGGTCGCCCCTTTTCCGGGAGCTGGGCGAAGTGGTCGCGGCGCATCGCCTTCCGCTTGCGCCGTTCTACGACCTCCTCGATGCTTTCTCGCAGGACGTCACCAAGCAACGCTACGCGAGCTTCGCCGAGCTGATGGATTATTGCCGCCGTTCGGCCGAGCCCGTGGGGCGCCTGATGCTGCACCTGTACCGCGAAAGCGACGCCCGCAACATCGCTTGCTCGGACGCGATCTGCTCCGCCCTGCAGCTCGTCAACTTCTGGCAGGATGTGGAAATCGACTTCCGCAAGAACCGCATTTACCTTCCGCAAGACGACATGGCGAGGTTCGGCGTCACCGAAGACCGGATCGCCGCAGGCGACGCCTCAGGCGGCTGGTGGGAGCTGATGCGTTTCCAGATCGAACGCGCAAGACCGATGATGCTCGCCGGCGCTCCGCTCGCGACACGCC
>Ga0210382_10000704_pt1 | contig 11556 bp, 11 predicted proteins | sample PLMedo_FD_155452 | JGI IMG/M metagenome (GOLD analysis project Ga0210382, IMG submission 155452) | Groundwater sediment microbial communities from an aquifer in East River, Colorado, USA - PLM0_60_coex redo | ecosystem: Environmental > Terrestrial > Soil > Riparian zone | place: USA: East...
TTCAAGGTGGCAAAACGCTTCGCCCGCGCGACCTTGCTCGAATGCAGCCTCACTACCGGCAGAACCCATCAGATTCGGGTGCACATGCAGTCCTTGGGCCATCCCCTGGTCGGCGATCCCGTCTATCGCAGCAAGCGACTCACCGATCCACGAACCTCGCAGCTTCGTCGCCAGGCCTTGCACGCAGTCCGGCTCGGGTTTTCACATCCGGTTTCCGGCGCGCTCAAGCGTTTCTCGGCGCCTTTGCCCGAAGACCTGCGATCGCTCCTGGACTCGCTAGAGTGAGGAGTCCGCCTCACCCCGACTGGATCACTCCCGATTGGCCGGCGGAGAGGCGAGTGCGCGCGCTCATCACCACGCGCGACGGCGGAGTGAGCTCCGGGAAATTCGCGAGCCTCAATTTGAGCATGCGGGTCGGCGATGATCCGCGTTGTGTGGCGCGCAACCGCGCCATCCTGAGGGCGTGCCTGCCCGCCGAGCCCGCATGGGTGAAACAGGCGCACGGGACGGCGGTGATCGACGCGACGCGGGCGACGCCGGACGCGGAAGCCGATGGGGTCGTGACGCGGAGCCCGGGCGAGGTCTGCGCGGTGATGACCGCCGACTGCCTGCCGATCTTGCTGAGCGATCGCGCCGGCAAGAACGTGGGAATCGCCCACGCGGGATGGCGCGGGCTTGCAGGGGGAATCCTCGAGAACGTCGTAAAGACCATGGATGCGCCCTCGCGAGACATCATCGCCTACATCGGACCGGGCATCGGAGCGCGCCGCTACGAAGTCGGTGAGGACGTGCGCAAGGCCTTCGTCGACAGAGACCCTGCCGCTGCGAAGGCGTTCGCGCAGCGACAAAACGGCACGTACTTCGCCGATCTCTACGAGCTTGCGCGGCAGCGCCTCGCCGCGGCAGGAGTCGCCGAGGTCTATGGGGGCGAATTCTGCACCGCGACCGAGGGGCGCTTTTTCTCCTTTCGTCGAGACCTGACTACCGGCAGAATGGCGAGCCTCATCTGGCTGGAGGAAGACTAGGGCATGGCGACGATAGCGTGGATCTCCGCGGCGACCGTCGCGGGTGGCGTGATCAGCATTGCGATCGCCGCGATGTTCGCCCTTTCCGCGCCCGCAAGCTGGGTGCCGGCGCTCGTGAGCTTTGCAATCGGTACTCTGCTCGGCGCGGTTTTCCTCGAGATCCTGCCGCATGCGATCGCCAGCGCCGGGAACCTTCAAGCGCTGTTTGCCACGGTGCTCGCAGGCATCCTGGGGTTCTTCGTTCTGGAGAAGCTCGTGCTGTGGCGGCATTGCCATGTCGAGGACTGCGAGGCCCACGACCATCACGCCGACCCGAGCGACGGCGGCCGCAGCGGGCTCATGATCATCATCGGCGACGGTTTCCACAACTTCGTCGACGGCATCCTGATCGCGGCGGCGTTTCTGCAGGGCATCGAGCTGGGCGTGGTCACCGCGGCGGCGATCATCGCGCACGAAATTCCTCAGGAAATCGGCGACTTCGTCATTCTCCTGCACTCGGGTTACAGCAAGCTCGCGGCATTGGCGCTCAATCTGCTGTCGAGTCTCGCGATGCTGGTCGGTGCCCTCCTCGCGTACTTCACGCTGCAAGCTGCACAGGAATGGATCGGCACGGTGCTTGCGCTCGCCGCCGCGAGCATGATCTACGTGGCCGTGGCCGATCTCATCCCCGGGCTGCACCGGCGCCCGGAACTCCACGCTACGGCGCAGCAGGTGGCGCTCATCGCGCTGGGGGTTGCACTGATCTGGTTCGTCGGTGATGTAGTCAGGGCGGCCTAATCGCTCACAACATTGCCGAGCCGCCGTCGACCACCAGGGTCTGTCCCGTCATGAACGCGCAGTCGTCGCCGGCGAGAAAACTCACTGCGCCCACGAGATCGTCCGGACGCTCTTCGCGCTGGATGGCGCGGCTGCGAATGCTGTCGGCGTGATTGCGCAGATGCTCGGGTCTGCCGGCGGTTGCGTCCGACACGGTCAGACCCGGGGCGATGGCGTTCACGGTGATGCCGTCTTTGCCCAGCTCGCGGGCGAGACCGCGCGTCATGGCGATCACCGCGCCTTTGCTCGCGACGTAGTGCAGGAAGTAGGGCACTCCCTTGAGCGGCGCGCCCGAGGCGAGATTGATGATGCGGCCGCTTCCCTGTCTGCGCATGTGCGGAGTGACGGCTCTGCAGCACAGCGCGACGCCCAGCACGTTGATTTCGAGAAGGCGTTTCCATTCGTCCGCGGAAATCTCCTCGAAAGGCCCGATCTTCACCGTGGCGAACATCGCCGCACAGTTGACCAGGATATCGATGCGCCCGTAGGCCTTCATCGTCTCCGCGGCCATGGAAGCGGTGTCGGACTCCGAGGACACGTCGACCCTCAGTCCGAGCGCGCGCCTGCCGGACTTCGCCAACTCCGCAGCCGCGACGTCGTACTGCGCGATATCGGCGACGACGACGCTCGCGCCGTCGTCGGAGAGCCGGGCCGCCATCGCCTTGCCGATCCCTCTGCCGGCGCCGGTCACGATTGCAATTTTGCCGGTGAGCTTCATGAGTCCTCCGGACCGTCAAAGCAATTCGGGGTCAACCACAGCGCGCAGCGCAATCCCCCCGTTTGTGCGGGATAACCACCACAGCGCCCCCTTGCCGATGTCCCAGTCGCCGTCCGTGCCTGAGAGCAAGAGTGCCGCGACACGACCCAATGTCGGCTGGTGTCCGACGATCAATGTCGCCTCCGAGCGCGCGGGCGAATCGGCTGCCGAGATGACTACGGCGGCGGCCGCATCGGTGCCTACCGCTGGCGAGGTCGTAAACGCTACGCCGAGCGCCTGAGCGGTCTGCTGCGCGCGTGCGGCGGGGCTCACCAGAATTTCGCAATTTCCGGGCAAGCGGGGTTTCAGCCAGGCGGCGACGCGCCGCGCCTGCTCCCGGCCGTGTTCGGTCAGCTTCCGCGCAGAATCCGGGCTGCCCGCCTCGGCATCGGCGTGTCGCCAGAGAATCAAATCCATCGTCGCGCCCCTCCGAGATCCGCAGCGGTCGAGCTTACGCCACCGGACGGAGGAGTATCATCCCGGAACGCTCTCGTCCGGGAAGAGCGACACTTGTCACAGGAGACGAACGATGGCCAAGGCCGACGGAATCTACAGAATCACGGAAGTGATCGGAACCAGCGAAACTTCGTGGGAGGACGCCGCGAAGCGGGCGGTCCAAGCGGCATCCAAGACCTTGCGCGACCTCCGCATTGCGGAGGTCGTCAAGCAGGACTTGAAGGTCGAGGACGGCAAGGTCGTGGCCTATCGCACGCGGGTGATGCTGTCGTTCAAGTATCAGAAATAGATCTTCCCCGGGAGAGCGGCTGGGCATTTGCGCCTCATTCCTCGCCCGATGCGGAGATGGCCTTGCGGACGAAGGCCTTCCTTTGGTCCTTGTCCTCGATGTCTTCGGCGATCAGGAGGTACAACTCCCCGGCGTCACGCGCCTTCGCCGCTGCGCGCTTCACGACGACCTTGGCGACTGCGCCGATGTACTTGGAGAGGGCCGCTTCGGCCTTGGCGAGCGTCTGTGCATCGATGTGCGACGTGGTCGGCGGCGCGGACTGTTGCCGCGCGGCGCCGGTACGAGTCGGGTCCCCGGTCGGCGTCGACTTGTCGCCGGCGAATCTCCTGACGAACGCGGCACGCAGCTTCTCGTCGGCGATGTCGACTGACGCGATTTCGGCGACGCCGGCGATGGTATAAGCCTTCTTGGCCGCGGACTTGATCACCAGGGGGGCGATCGGGCCGATGTGCTTGGCGAGCTCCGTTTCGATTTTCTTGAGGGTCTCGCGGTCGAACTCGACCCCGGTGGGAAAAGTTGTCGGCCCGGTGGCAGCTTGCAGCGGCTCCTGGATCTTCACGGTCGTCTGGTAGCTCACGGTCCTGGGGTCCGGCGCGGCAAGTCCGGAGAGCGCCGAGCGAAACTCCGCCACCGACTGCGGACGCTGCTCTTCGTGTGACACGAGCGCCCAGTCGACCGCCGCGAGCAGTTCGATGCTGTAGCGGCTGCGGTCGGCGACCTGCACCGCGGGCGGCAGCATGTCCTGGCGCACGCGCGCCACCGCCTCCACAGGCCGTTTGCCGACGATCATCCAGTACAGGACCCCCCCGAACGCGTACAAGTCGCTCCACGGCCCCTGCCGGCCTTGCGAGTGATATTGCTCCATCGGCGCGTAACCCGGGGTGACGATCGCGGTCCGCTCGGTCCCCGACGCAGCGGTGCGCGCTGAACCGAAGTCGAGCAGCACAGGTGAACCGTCTTCGCGAATGAAGACGTTGCCGGGCTTGATGTCGCGGTGCAAATAGCCGGTGCGATGAATGACTTCCAGCCCGTCGAGAAGCGGGATGGCGATGGCGAGCACGGCGCTCTGCTCGAGCGGCCGGCGGGTGCGGATCCATTCACTCAGGGGTTGTCCCGCAACGAATTCCATCACCATGTAGGCGGTCCTGTTCGCCTCGAAGAACCGCAAGACCCTGACGATATTCGGATGGCGGAACGAGGCGAGCGTGCGCGATTCGTCGAGAAACCGGGAAAGGCCCCACTTGAACGACTCCGAGCTCGACTCGGACTTCGGCTGGACCGATTGGTCGTCGCCGCGCTGGGCGAGGTCGCCGGGCAGGTATTCCTTGATCGCGACCTTGAGGTTGAGGTTCGAGTCGGTGGCGAGATAAGTCAGGCCGAAGCCCCCGATCCCGAGAGTCTGCTCGACGCGGTATTCGTGCAGCGCATAACCCTGAGGGAGGGCGATTTCGGCGGCCATCGAAATGCGGCGCTCCGAACCCTAGCCCTTCGTGCGGGGCTTGTGCGGGCAATTCGGCTTGGTGCACTCGGCGTACAGCTGCAGGGAATGCTCGCGAATCGCAAAGCCGCGTTCCGTGGCGACACGGACCTGGCGCTTCTCGATTTCGGCGTCGTAAAACTCTTCGACGCGCCCGCACTGCATGCACACGAGATGATCGTGATGACTGCCCTCGTTCAGTTCGAAAACCGCCTTGTCGGACTCGAAATGGTGGCGCTGGAGGATGCCGGCCTGTTCGAACTGGGTGAGGACGCGGTAGACCGTGGCCAGCCCGATGTCCAATCCCTCGTTGATGAGAATCCGATAGACATCTTCGGCCGATAGGTGGCGCACCTTGCTGTTTTCGAAAAGCTTCAGGATTCGCAGCCGCGGGCCCGTGGCCTTCAGGCCGCTGGTCTTCAAGTCGTGGACGTTGGTCACGGAGGATCACCTCGGGAAAGATGCCCGTTTCCGCTATCATATAGCGTTTTATTGCCGCGGAAATACCCTGATCGTGCCGCGAATGCTGATTTTGGCGTTGCCGTTTCTCACTGCGGCGTGTGCGCTCGCGCCGAGCCTCACGCCTTACCGGATGGAAATCCAGCAGGGGAACTACATCACGCAGGAAATGGTCGCGCAGCTCAAGCCCGGCCTGACCCGCGATCAGGTGCGATTTGTTCTGGGCACGCCCCTGGTCAGCGACATCTTTCACGAAGAACGCTGGGATTACGTCTTCCTGCGTCAGCGCGCCAACAGCCGAGAGATCGAGTATCGCCGCATTGCGGTGTTTTTCGAAGACGGGAAGATGAAGCGCGTCGAGGGAGATGTCGTGGCTGCCGCGTCCCCGGGAAAGCGCGAGCAGTGAAGCTCGTCATCGCCGGCGCGGGGGGCCGGATGGGGCGTACCTTGATCGAGATGGCCCTCGCATCGGGAGATCTGAAGCTCGCGGCGGCGCTGGACGTTCCCGGAAGTCCCGTCATCGGCAAAGATGCCGGAGAACTGGTCGGACGCCCCTGCGGCCTGAAGGTCGCTTCCAGCCTTGCCGACGAAGTTGCGAAAGGCGACTGCCTGATCGATTTTACCCGCCCTGAAGGTACGCTCGCGCACTTGGAGCAGTGCCTGAAGAAGGGCTTGCGCATGGTGATCGGAACGACCGGTTTCTCGGCGGAGCAAGATGAACGCATCGCGGCCGCGGCGGGAAAGATCGCGATCGTAAGGGCGCCGAACATGTCGGTGGGCGTGAACGTCGCGTTCAGGCTTGTCGAGACGGCCGCGCGCACGCTCGGTGACGCTTACGACGTGGAGATTCTCGACGCGCACCATCGACACAAGATCGACGCGCCTTCGGGCACCGCGCTCAAGTTCGGCGAGGTGATCGCCCGCGCCCTGGGCAGGGACCTCGCTCGCACTGCAGTGCACGGACGCAAAGGGGAGGCCGGTGAACGCGACCCCAAGGCGATCGGGTTCCACTCCGTTCGCGGCGGCGACATCGCCGGCGAGCACACCGTGATGTTCATCGGAGAGGGCGAGCGCATTGAACTGACGGTGCGCTCGAGCAGCCGCGCCACCTATGCTCTCGGGGCGCTTCGAGCCGCGCGCTTCCTCGAGAAAAGGGAACGCGGCCTCTACGACATGCAGGATGTACTCGGGCTCCGGTAAGGAGAACCTCAACTACTTTGCTTCATCGCCCGCAGGGCCTGCTGCGTCCATAAGTCGTCGATCGCCTCGAGCACCTCGTCCGCCTTTTTGAAGCGGTTGCGGGGATCCACGGCGATCATCCGCTCGAGCAGCCCCTGATACTCGGCCAACCCGTCGGGGAGCTTCGGCCGCGGTGCGCTGACGTGCAGCGCGATCAAACCCGACACTGATTCGGCGTCGAACGGCCGCTTGCCCGTCAGCATCTCGTAAAAAATGATGCCGAGGGCGTAGATGTCGGACTGCCTCGTCGCGGGACTGCCTTCGATCTGCTCCGGTGAAACGTAGTAGGGAGTCCCGTAGAGCTCGCCTTGCAGGGTGCGCCCCTTGTCCTCTCCGAGCCGCTTTGCTATGCCGAAGTCGGCGAGGACGATGCTGCCGTCGGCGCGCGCCATGAGATTTCCGGGCTTGATATCGCGGTGGATGATGCCGCGGCCGTGGACCTCGCGCAGCGCGCCCGCGGCCTGGGCAAGGAGCGACAAGGCCTGCCGCGCGCTCAAGCCCTGGGGGATGAGTTCGGCGAGACTGCCGTTGGGAAAATACTCCATCGCGATGTACGCGTGGCGATCGCTGAAGCCGCGATCGTAGATCTTGACCACGTTGGGGTGATCGATCGACGAGATGATGTCGAACTCCTGCACAAAACGCTGCAGCAGGATCTCGTCAAGGCCAGCCGTGGCGTTGAGGATCTTGAGGACGACCTGCTGCTTGTCGCTTTCCCGCTCGGCGAGGTAGACGATCGAGGAGCCGCCGCGGCCGACCTTGGACACGACGCGGTAGCCCTGGACCGACAGGCGCTTTTCGCCGATTTCGCCGGTCATGATGCTCAAAGTGATCCCCAGCGCGGCCTTTGCCGCACCGGCAGCGACCCGGGCGTTGGCAGCGAGCGCCTGGCGCATGTCCTCCGGGATCTGAACGGAGGCGTTGTCGGCATCGCCGGCCGCAATGCCGATGATTTCGAACGCATCGGTGGGGACGCTGCGTCCGCGCAAGTGCACATTGCGGCGCGAGCCGACGACGAGCGCCGGGCCGACGGCGTTGACGGTGGCTTCGCTTGCGACTACTGCCCAGCCGAGCTCCTTGGTCTGACCCTCCAAGCGCGAAGCGATGTTCACGGTGTCGCCGATCACCGTGAGCTCTCCGCGGCCCGGCGTGCCGACGTGGCACAGCAGCACTTCGCCGCTGTGTATGCCCACGCCTATGGAAAATTCAGGCAGGCTTTGTGAAGGGTGGCGCTGCTTGACCCATTCGCGGAATTCGAGCGCGGCGAGCTGCATTGCGAGGCCGGCGCGCACCGCCCGGTGCGCGTGGGATTCGCCTCCTTCGTCCTGTGGTGACTCGAACAGGGCCATGACGCCGTCGCCGATGAATTTCATGACGACGCCGCGGCAGCGGATGATCGGTGCGCAAGCGGTCTGGAGGTAGGCATTGAGCAGCTCGGCGATCTCGTCGCTGGTAAGCCGCTCCGAATACGTCGTGAAGTTGCGGATGTCCGAGAAGAGCACCGACGCCTCGGTGATCTTGCCGGTCATGCTGCCTGGATCGGTTTCCTCGAGGGCCGCGGTGCCGTCGCCGCCGGAGATTTTTTCCCGGAATTTCTGCGTGAGGCGGTCCTGCTGCAGGACGAGCCTCGCCGACAGCGCCTGGGTCAGGTTCTCGAATTTCCTCAGCCTGCTGTTCACCGCTTCCATCAGCTCGTTTCGGGTGAACGGTTTCGGGAGGTAGTCGTCGGCGCCGAGGTTCATGCCGCGGCGAGTGCTGGAGCGGTCGTCGAGCGCCGTGAGGAAGATGAACGGAATCTCGGCAAGACGCGGCTCGGCACGCAAGGCCTCGAGCACCGCGAATCCATCCATCTCCGGCATCATCACGTCGCAGAGAATGAGATCGGGGGGATCGCGGCGCGCCAGCTCCAGGCCGACACGGCCGTTCTCCGCTCCAGTCGCGCCGTAACGTTCGACCTTCAGCATCAGCATGATGTTGTTGCGGATGCTGGGCTCGTCCTCGATGACGAGGACTTTCCTTTTGGATTCGTCGGCCATCAGGTCACTCCGGCCGGCTGTTTGATCGGCCGCAGGGGGATCATAACCGTGAACCGGGTTCCGGAGCCGACTGCGCTGGTGAGGCTGATTTCGCCGCCGTGAAGCTCCACCGCCTTCTTTACGATCGCAAGGCCCAGGCCCGTGCCGGGACGGTTTTCGACGTTAGACGCGCGATGAAAGCTCTCGAACATCCGCGGCTGGTCTTCCAAGGGTATTCCGATTCCCCGGTCCTGGATCTCGATCGCTGCCTGCTCGTCATGCCGGCTGAGCGAAAAAGTCACCTCGCTGCCCGGAGGAGAGTATTTCACCGCGTTCGAGAGGAGGTTGTTCAGGATATGCCGCAGCAGTCTCTCGTCCATGGTCACATCGGGGCGGTCGAAGCGGTCGTCCAGGGTGATGATGTGCTGCTTGCCTTGCGCGATGCGGAATTCCGACACCACCCTGCTGCAGAGCTCGCGCAGATTCGTCGGACCGAGGTTCAGCTTGAGCACGCCCGACTCCGCGCGACCCAAGGTGAGCACGTCGTCGATCATCTCGCTCATGCGTTTCGCGCCGCCCTGGATGGTCTGCAGGAGGTTGGCTTTCTCGGCCGGGCTCAGGCTCTCGGAGTAGTGCTCGAGCAATTCTGCCGACGACAGCATGGTTGCGAGCGGCGTGCGGAACTCGTGCGAGGCGGTCGAGACGAACTTCGATTTCATCTCGGAGAGTTCCTTCTCGCGCTGTACCGCGGCCATCAGCTCGACCTCTGCGCGCTTGCGATCGTCGATGTCGACGTTGACGCCGGTCATGCGCAGCCCCCGGCCGCCCGCGTCGCGCTCGACCACCCTTCCGCGGCCCAAGCTCCATACCCAGCCCCCGGCGAGAGTTTTGACGCGATGCTCGGCCATATACTCGGACTCCCGGCCGTTCAGGCATTTGTTGAGAGCCTCCTTCACCTTCGGAAGATCATCGGGATGCACCATTTGCGCCAATTCGTCCAGGGTCAGAGCGCTGGTTTCCTTGCCCACTCTCAGGATGATTGCCCAGCTGCCGCCCAGGAGAACGTCGGTCCTGCGCGCGTCCCAGTCCCAGCTGAGAATATTGGCCGCCTGCAGCGCGAGGTCGAGGCGCTCCTTGGCCTCCTTGACCTGCTCGAGCAGTCGTTCGTTTTCCCGACCGAAGCGAAGCGTTTCGATCAGCGCCCGGGTGGCCGAAATATAGAGCGCCAGCAGCACCGCCGTAAAAACCAGAATCAGGATCCCGGCGGAAGTGTTGAACGCGCCGCCCTGCCCGAAGAGCAAGCCGATCAAGGGCGCGAGAATCGGCACGATCAAGCAGGCGAACGCCTTGGGGCTGGGAGCAAGCGCCGGAGGCAGCCCCATGGCAACGCTGCCGATGAGGAACGGAAGGAGAATTTCGTGAAACTGGCCGTGCTCCGGATAGAGCAGCATGACCGTCAGGCCCCAGGCGGTGCCGACCGCCGCGCTCGTCAGGCAGAAATAGCCTTCCCAGCGCGCTGCCGCTTCCGGTCCGGGCTGGCGCAGGCGGTAGGCGCGCTTGAGGACGAACCGCACCAGGCTCGCGAGCACCAGCCAGATCAGCCAGGCGAAGAGCAGCTTGTCGCTGATGTAGCCCCAAAGGGCAAATGCCGCGATGGCCGAGGTCAGGAGAATCGCGGGGACATCATTTCCCGCGAATCGGTAAAGGAGCGAGACCCGCTGCGGCAGGAATTCCGCCGAGGACAGGGCACCGATGGAGGCGCGCGACGTGGCCACGTTTCCGTTGCTTGTGGGTTGTGAAGAGCGAGTCATTAATTCTGGCATGGTTTAGCAAGCGTCGGTGCCGTTTCATGAGCAACAAGCGCACCCGGCAGCCGAAAAGTTTGATGGGGGAGGAGGAATCGCGGTATACTTTTGAACTCGTTGCAGAGCGGGACCGGCGCGAGCCGGTCCCGCTCTCACGTCCGGCCCCCAAAATGAGCCCGCTGCCGTGCCCGTCGCCCCGCCCGCCCTGCTTGCATTAGCTGACGGCACCGTTTTTCGGGGCACATCCGCCGGAGCCGCCGGTCTTGCCTCGGGGGAGGTGGTTTTCAATACCGCCATCACCGGATATCAGGAGATCCTCACCGATCCGTCGTACTGCCGCCAGATCGTCACGCTGACCCATCCGCACATCGGCAATACCGGGATCAACCGCGAGGACATGGAGTCGGCAAAGGTATTCGCCGCCGGCCTGGTGGTTCGGGATCTGTCTCCTTCCGTCTCGAGCTGGCGGGCCGAAGGGAGTCTCTCCGATTTTCTCGCGGCGAACAAAGTGGTGGCCATTGCGGGTATCGACACCCGGCGCCTCACCCGCATCCTGCGCGAAAAAGGCGCCCAGAATGGCGCCCTGCTCGCGGGCTCCGACGACGCAGACGAGGCGCTGGCGGCAGCTCGAGCCTTTCCCGGGCTTGCCGGAATGGACTTGGCCAAGGTCGTGACGACCGCCAGGCCTTACGAATGGTCCGAAGGGCGGTGGCAGGCCGGCGGCGGATTCGGCAAACGCCCCGAGGTGCGCTTCCACGTCGTGGCGTACGACTACGGCGTGAAGCACAACATACTGCGCATGCTCGTCGAGCGCGGCTGCCGGGTCACGGTTCTGCCTGCGCAGACCCCGGCAGCGGATGCCCTTGCGCTCGAGCCCGACGGGGTGTTCTTGTCGAACGGCCCGGGCGATCCGGAACCCTGCGACTATGCCATCCGCGCGATTCGCCAGATCATCGACACCGGGACTCCGACGTTCGGGATCTGCCTCGGCCATCAGCTGATGGGGCTCGCTTCCGGAGCAAAAACCGTGAAGATGAAATTCGGCCATCACGGTGCCAACCATCCGGTGAAAGATCTGGAGAGCGGAACGGTGGTCATTACCAGCCAGAACCACGGCTTCGCGGTCGACCCGGACACGCTTCCGGCGAACCTCAAGACCACCCACGTTTCGCTCTTCGACGGCACCTTGCAGGGCTTCGCACGCACCGCTCGGCCGGC
>Ga0210382_10000708_pt1 | contig 11510 bp, 6 predicted proteins | sample PLMedo_FD_155452 | JGI IMG/M metagenome (GOLD analysis project Ga0210382, IMG submission 155452) | Groundwater sediment microbial communities from an aquifer in East River, Colorado, USA - PLM0_60_coex redo | ecosystem: Environmental > Terrestrial > Soil > Riparian zone | place: USA: East River...
GGCCCTGCCTGAGCACGACGAGTCCGGGGAGCGGCTCGAGGTCCTCGATCTGCTCGCCGGTCGCCATCACCACCTCGTGGTGGTGGCTCCGCTGCTGGCCCTCGTCCAGCGAACTCTCTCACCGGCCCAGCTGGCCGCGGCGCGTGTCTCGCTGCGGGTCGGGGAGCGGATCGAGCAGCGGGCGCTCCTGGGCGCCCTGATCGCCGGCGGCTACGAGGCCGCGGTCGAGGTGAGCGGGGTAGGGGAGTTCGCGAATCGAGGCGGGATCATCGACATCTGGCCACCGGGCGCAGCCGATCCGCTCAGGCTGGAGCTGTTCGGCGACGAGGTCGAATCCATCCGCGCCTTCGACCCCATGACGCAGGGCAGCCGGCGCCGAATCGAGCGAGCCGTGCTCATCCCGGCGAGCGAGTTCCTCCCGCTCGACGGCTGGCACGAGCTGGCGGCCCGTGCGCCCAACCTCCTCTCCGAGGCCCTGCAGGCAGACCTTGCGCGCCTCGAGCAGGGCGACGTGGCCGAGGCGGCCGAGACGTGGGCGGCGCTGCTCACCGCCGGGCCGGCCAGCGACCACGTTCCCCAGGGCGCGCACGTGGTGCTCACCGATCCGGCCGAGCTGCGGGCGATCGCCGCGGACCTCGACGCCCAGGCCACCGAGCGTCGGAGCGGCCTGGTCGCGGCGGGGGAGCTGCCTGACGCATGGCCGCTGCCATATGTCGCCGTGGCGACCCTCGTCGGCCTTGAGGCACGCGCCACCGAGGTGCTCGACGAGGGCGGCGCCGATGCCGGGTACGCCACCGCTCCGTCGCTGCCGGGACGCACCGACCGGATCGGCTCGTGGCTGGGCGAGCAGGCGGCCGGAAAGCGACTGGTGGTGACCACCGACCAGGCCAGCCGCGTCGGCGAGCTGCTCGAGGAGGAGGGCCGGGTGGTCGCGCCGGTGGCCGAGCTTCGCGAAGCTCCGCCGGCAGGCGGCATCGGCCTCGTCCATGGCTCGCTCTCCGGCGGTTTCACGCACGCGCCCTCCGGGTTACAGGTGCTCACCGACCGCGAGTTGTTCGGCGCCACCCGTGTCCGCCGCCTGACGCCGTCCAAACGCTCGATGACCCGCGACCTGATCGGGAAGCTGGCGGTGGGTGACGCGGTGGTCCACATCGACCATGGGATCGCGCGCTACGCCGGGATGACCCAGCGCGAGTACGGCGGCGCCACCAAAGAGTACCTCCAGCTCGACTTCGCCGGCGACGACAAGATCTTCTTGCCGGCCGACCAGATCGGGCGCATCACGCGCTACAGCGGCGGCCCGGCGCCGACCCTCTCTCGCCTGGGCGGGACCGATTGGGAGCGCACCAAGGGACGGGTGCGTCGTGCCGTGGCGGAGCTGGCCGAGGACCTGCTGGCCATCTACGCCGCTCGGGCATCCGCTCCGGGGTTCAGCTTCTCGCCGGACACGACCTGGCAGCGTGAGCTCGAGGAGGCGTTCCCCTATACCGAGACGAAGGACCAGGAGCGGACCATCAACGAAGTCAAGGCCGACATGCTGCGCCGTCGGCCGATGGATCGGCTGGTGTGCGGCGACGTCGGCTATGGCAAGACCGAGGTCGCGCTCCGTGCCGCCTTCAAGGCCGTGCAGGACGGCAAGCAGGTGGCGGTGCTGGTCCCGACGACGGTCCTCGCGCAGCAGCACCTGGGCACCTTCCGCCGACGCCTGGCGCCGTTCCCGGTGCGGGTCGAGATGCTGAGCCGCTTCGTCGGCAAGGCCGAGCAGGGCCGCATCGTGGATGCCACCGCGGGGGGAGAGGTCGACATCCTGATCGGGACGCATCGGATCCTCAGCCGGGACATCGCCTTCTCCGACCTGGGACTGCTGGTGGTCGACGAGGAGCAGCGCTTCGGGGTCGGCCACAAGGAGCGCATCAAGTCGATGCGGCGCGAGGTCGATGTGCTGACCCTCTCGGCCACCCCGATCCCACGCACCCTGCATCTCTCCCTGGTCGGCATCCGCGATCTGAGCGTGATCGAGACGCCGCCCGAGGCACGCCTGCCGATCCTGACCCGCATCGCGGAGGACGACGACGGCCTGGTCCGGGACGCGATCAATCGCGAGCTGGACCGTGGCGGCCAGGTCTTCTACGTCCACAACCGGGTCGAGACGATCGAGGCCGCCGCCGAGCGGGTGCGCCGCCTGGTGCCGCGGGCCAAGGTCGCCATCGGCCATGGACAGATGGCGGAGGGGATGCTCGAGCGGGTGATGCTCGACTACGACGCCGGCCGCTTCGACGTGCTGGTCTGCACCACCATCATCGAGTCGGGACTCGACATCCCGAACGCGAACACGATCGTCATCGCCCGAGCCGACACCCTCGGCCTGGCGCAGCTCTACCAGCTCCGCGGCCGGGTCGGCCGCTCAGATCGACGCGCGTACGCCTATCTGCTGCACCGGCGCGGGCAACCGCTCTCGTCCGTCGCGCGCAAGCGGCTGCACGCCATCTTCTCGGCGTCGGACCTGGGCGCCGGCTACCAGATCGCCCTCTCCGACCTCGAGATCCGGGGGGCGGGCAACATCCTTGGCGCCGAGCAGCACGGCTTCATGGCGGCGGTCGGCTTCGAGCTGTACACCCGCATGCTGGCCGAAGCGGTTGAGGCGGGGCGCGGGCGCGCCATCGCCGCCGAGCCGGCAGGCGTCCGCCTTGATCTTCCCGGATCCGCCTACCTCCCCGATGACTTCATCGCCGATTCCGGCGCCAAGCTGGAGGCCTATCGTCGCTTCGCCGCGATCCACAGCGAGGCCGATGTCGCGGCGCTGAGGACCGAGCTGCGAGACCGATTCGGTCCGGCTCCAGAGCCGGTGGAGGGCCTGTTCCGCGCGGTCGCCGTGCGGATGGCGGCCGAGCGAGCGGGCGTCCCGGACGTGCGCGCTGAGACGGGTCGCGTCACCCTCAAATGGCCGCGCTTCGACCGTGCCATCGTCGTGCGAGCGTTGACGCTGGCGGGGTTCCGGCCCGCGGCCGGCTCGAATCAGGTGCGCATCCCGGTGCCGCCGGGACGTGACCCGCTCGACACTGCGATGCGGGCGCTGGCCGCGCTGAGCGAGGGAGTCGGCTCATCCTGAGTCCGTCACCCCTCGCGGGCGTATACTCCAGATTGATCACTCGACCCGGGACGGGCGCACCCGTCCGGCGCCGACCGCTCTGATACCGCGCTCTGAGCGCGGATGACGAAGGAGGCGCGTCCCGTGTCCAGTCAATCTCCCCTCATCGATCCCGCCCAGGCCCGTTCGGTGCTGCGCGTCGGCGAGCGAAGCTACGCCTATTACCGGCTTGACGCTGCTGGCGCCGATGACCTCGCACGCCTGCCGTACACCGTCAAGGTCCTGCTCGAGAATGCAGTGCGGCACGCGGCCGGAAGCTCGGGCCTCGTCTCTCCGTCCGACGTTCGCGCCCTCGCGGCCTGGGATCCGTCGCAGCCAGGCGAGGCGGAGCTCCCGTTCATGCCGGCGCGCGTGATCCTGCAGGACTTCACCGGCGTCCCCTGCGTGGTCGACCTGGCTGCGATGCGCGACGCCGTGGCATCGATGGGCGGCGATCCGTCCTGGGTGAACCCGCTGGTGCCGGCCGACCTGGTCATCGATCACAGCGTCCAGGTCGACCTCTTCGGCTCGGAGCTCGCCTTCGCGGGCAACGTCGAGCGCGAGTACGAGCGCAACGGCGAGCGCTACGCCCTGCTCCGCTGGGCCCAGCAGGCGTTCCACAACTTCCGCGTCGTGCCACCCGGAACCGGCATCGTGCACCAGGTCAATCTCGAGTTCCTGGCCGACGTGGTGACGGCCCGAGAGGACGGCGACGGCGAGACCGTGGCCTTCCCCGACACGCTGGTCGGCACCGATTCGCACACCACCATGATCAACGGGCTCGGGGTCGTCGGCTGGGGCGTCGGCGGGATCGAGGCCGAGGCCGCGCTCCTGGGCCAGCCCCTCTACCAGCCGATGCCGGTCGTCGTCGGATTCCGCCTCGACGGCGAGATGCGACCGGGAGCGACCGCCACCGACCTGGTGCTGTACGTGACCGAGATGCTGCGTAGCCACGGCGTCGTGGGCAAGTTCGTCGAGTTCCACGGTCCGGGCCTGTCTCGCCTTGGCCTGGCCGATCGGGCCACCATCAGCAACATGTCGCCGGAGTTCGGTGCGACCGCCACCCTCTTCCCGATCGACGACGAGACGCTGCGCTACCTCCGCATGACCGGCCGATCGGCCGAGACGGTCGATCGGGTCGAGGCCTACGCCAAGGCGCAGGGCCTCTACCGGACCGATGAATCCGTCGAGCCACGATTCAACGAGTCGCTCGGCCTGGACCTGGCAAGCGTCGAGCCATCGGTCGCCGGGCCACGCCGCCCGCAGGACCGCGTCCCGCTGACCGATCTGCAGCGCTCCTTCCGCGAGGTGTTCGCGAATGGGCTCAGGAACCACCGGCTGGTGGACGAGGCGAGCGCCGAATCGTTCCCGGCCAGCGACCCGCCCTCGTTCAACGCAAGCGAGCCGGCGGAAGACCGCCGCATGGCACGGCCGGAGGCAGAGGTCGCCCATCCACCGGTCGAATACGAGCCGGTTGACGTCGAGATGGGCTCCGAGCGATTCACGCTGCGATCCGGATCGGTCGTGATCGCCGCGATCACCTCGTGCACCAACACGAGTAACCCGAGCGTGATGGTGGCCGCCGGGCTCCTCGCCCGGAACGCAGTTTCGCGCGGGCTCAGCACGCCGGCATGGGTCAAGACCTCGCTCGCGCCGGGCTCGCGCGCGGTCACCGACTACCTGGCCGGCGCCGGCCTGATGGCGCCGCTGGAGGCGCTCGGCTTCGACCTGGTCGGCTACGGGTGCACGACCTGCATCGGCAACTCGGGACCGCTGGCCGATGAGATCGCTGCCGCGATCGAGAAGAACGACCTGGTGGGCGTGGCGGTCCTCTCGGGGAACCGCAACTTCGAGGGACGGATCCATCCGCTGGCACGGGCCAGCTACCTCGCCTCACCACCACTGGTGGTGGCGTTCGCGCTCGCCGGGCGCGTCGACATCGACCTCACCACTCAGCCGCTCGGCACCGACCACGATGGCCGGCCCGTGTTCCTGGCCGAGCTGTGGCCATCGGCCACCGAGATCGCCGAGGTCGTTGCTGCACAGGTCCGGTCCGAGATCTTCACGCGTAACTACGCATCGGTCTTCGAGGGCGATGACCGCTGGCGAGCGCTGCCGGTGCCCGCCGGCGACCGCTATGCCTGGAACCCGGCCAGCACCTACGTGGCGCTGCCGCCCTTCTTCGACGGGATCGGTGCGGAGCCCGCTCCGCCGTCAGATGTCGTCGAGGCGAGGGTGCTGGCCATGCTGGGCGACAGCGTGACGACCGACCACATCTCGCCGGCGGGCAGCATCGCGCGCACCTCACCGGCGGGTGCCTGGCTGGTGGAGCACGGGGTCGAGCCGCGCGAGTTCAACTCATACGGCGCGCGACGCGGCCATCACGAGGTCATGATGCGCGGCACCTTCGCCAACATCCGGCTGCGAAACCTGCTGACCCCTGACGCCGAGGGAAACGTCACCGAGCATCTGCCCTCGGGAGAGCGAATGAGCATCTTCGACGCGGCGCGGCGCTACGTTGAGGAGGGCACCCATCTCGTGCTCCTGGCCGGCAAGGAGTACGGCTCGGGCTCGTCGCGCGACTGGGCTGCGAAGGGGCCGTATCTGCTCGGCGTGCGTGCCGTGATCGCGGAGTCGTACGAGCGGATCCATCGGTCGAACCTGGTCGGGATGGGGATCCTGCCGCTGCAGTACCTGCCGGGTGAGAGCGCCAGCACCCTTGGCCTGACCGGCCGGGAGCGCTTCAGCGTGACCGGCATCGCCGATGGTCTTCGACCGCGGCAGGAGCTGAACGTGACCGCGACCTCCGAGGAGGGTCGCGAGCTGCGATTCCGTGCGATTGCCCGGCTCGACGGCGAGATCGACGTGACCTACTTCGGCAACGGGGGCGTGCTCCAGACGGTGCTGCGCCGCCTGGCGGCGAAGGAGAGCAGCTAGGCGCTCATCGCTGAGGGCCAGCCGTGGGCCAGCAGCTCGATCACCTCGGCGGCCGGCAGCGCCGGCGAGAAGTGGAAGCCCTGGCCCAGGCGGCAGTCGATGGCTCGCAGCCTGGTCAGCTGCTCGGCCGTCTCGATCCCCTCGGCCAGCACCTCCATGTGCAGCGTCTGTCCCAGCTTGACGATCGAACGAACGAGGACCGGGACGTCCCGTCCATGACCGATGGCGGCGGTGAAGGAGCGGTCGATCTTCAGCACCTCGACCGGTAGGCGCTCCAGGTAGCTGAGCGACGAGTAGCCGGTCCCGAAGTCGTCAATCGCCAGCCGCGCCCCAAGAGCGCGCAGCCGGTGCAGGGTCGCCGTGCTCTGGTCGAGGTCCGCCATCAGGCCACTCTCCGTGATCTCAAGCGTGAGGCGCTCCGGGGGGATACCGCTCGACTTGAGCGCATCCGCGACGGTGTGCACGAAGTCGGGCTCCTGGAGCTCACGCGCTGACACGTTCACCCACATCGAGACCCGCTCGAGCCCTGGCCCAGTGAGGCGTCCGGCGGCGGTCCATGTGGCGAGCTGGCGGCAGGCCTCGCCGATCACCCAACGGCCCAGCGGAACGACCAGGCCGGTCTCCTCGGCGATCGGGATGAACTCGGTTGGAAGCACGAGGCCTCGCTCGGCATGGCGCCAGCGGACCAGCGCCTCGACCCCGGTCACGTGGCCGTTGCGCAGGTCGACGATCGGCTGGTAATGCAGCTCGAAGTCCTGGTTCGAGATCGCCTGCTCGAGATCGCCCTTGAGCTCCATGCGCGTCACGGCGGCCTCGTGCATGTGGGGCTCGTAGAAGGCGAAGCGACCCTTCCCCGACGTCTTGGCGGTGTACATGGCCAGGTCCGCCTGGCGCAGGAGGTCATCGGGCTCGGTGCTCGCGTCAGAGGTGAATGCAGCGCCGATGCTGGCGCGCATGACCACCTGCCTGCCGTGGAACTCGAACGGCGAGCGGAGCGCCTCCAGGATGCGCTCGGCCGCGCGTCGCGTGCCCTCCCTGTCCGTCTCCTCGAGCAGGATCGCGAACTCGTCCCCGCCGAATCGCGCCGTCGTGTCCTCCGGACGCATCACCGCCCGCAGGCGCTCCGCGACCGCGACCAGCAGCTGATCGCCGGCTTCGTGACCCAGCGAGTCGTTGACGGTCTTGAAGTCGTCGAGGTCGGAGAAGAGGACCGACACGGCCCCAGGGCTGCGAGCCTGACGTGCGAGTGCATGAGCGACGCGGTCGCGGAAGAGGGCTCGGTTGGCGAGGCCGGTCAGCGAGTCGTGGAAGGCCTGGTGCTGGAGCTGTTTCTCAAGCTCCTTGCGGAGCGTGATGTCGTGCACCAGCGCGCTGAAGCGGATGTCCTCGCCGCTGCCGACCGGCCAGATGGTCAGCTCCGCCAGGAACTCGTGGCCGTCGCGATGGAGCGCCGTGAGCTCGATCCGCTTCCCGACCAGCCGGCCCTCGCCGGTCGCAAGATAGCGAGCGATCCCGGCACGATGGGCCGCGCGCTGCGCGATCGGGATGATGCAGTCCTCGAGCGGCTCGCCCAGTGCCTCCTTACGGGACCAGCCGAAGGTCGCCTCCGCCTGCGCGTTCCAGTCGATGATGCGCCCCTGGGCGTCGATGGCGATGTATGCCTGGCTCGCGCTGTCGATGATCAGCCGCGTCTGCTCCTCGCTCTGGCGAAGGGCCAGCTCGGCGTCCTTCTGGGACGAGATGTCGATCATGTAGCCGCGATAGCGCGTCGGCTCGTTGCGCTCGTCACCGATCACCACGCCCTCGTCGCGGATCCAGACCTCGCGACCGTCGCGGGTCCGCATCCGGTACTCGCTCACTGACCTGGCGCCGATCTGGCGGCGACCGTCGAATTCCTCGTCCTTGAGGACCTGCTGACGGTCGTCGGGGTGGATATGGCTCATCCACAGGCTCGTATCGGCCTGCCATTCGCCGGCGGTGTAGCCAAGCAGCTCGTGGATCCGGGGGCTGACGTAGTGCCAGGTGGCATCTGCCCCGAGATCGGCCACGTACAGGACCGCTGGCAGCTCTTCGACCATGGCCCGATATCGCGCATCCGCGTCCCGGAGGTCATGAACAAGGCCTCGGCGTGGTCCCACCCCCGACCAGACGAGGATGCCGATCACCCCGATCGCGCTCCCGATCGCCAGGACCGAGGTCACCAGGTGCCCGCTGGGCACCAGCTCCGTGGCCAGCGCAGCGATGACGCCGATTCCGAGGAGCAGGACGATGTTGACGAAGCCCACGACCTGTCGATCGCGACGCCGCGCGGCCGCGCGCCCTCCGACCTTCGTTGTCACGGGTGGGGGATCGGGCTCCATATCACCCCAGGAAGGTACTGTTCGGCTCGTACGACCCGAATAGCCCGTTCGTCCCGGCTCACGTTGCCGTGGCGGGATGCATCGGGCTAGACTCAGCCTCGCCCGTTCGCCCCATCTGGAGTGCCCTGTGACCGATCGCTCCACCGACGACCTGCGCGCGAAGATCCGCGAGGTGCCGGACTTCCCGAAGCCGGGGATCCTCTTCTACGACATCACCACCCTGCTGCGCGATGGGGACGCGTTTCGAGAGGTGATCGACCGCATGGCGGAGGCGGTCAAGGGGGAGCGCATCGACCTGGTGGTGGGCATGGAGTCGCGCGGGTTCATCTTCGCGGCGCCACTTGCCGACCGACTGGGAGCGGGATTCGTCCCGGTGCGCAAGCTCGGAAAGCTGCCAGCCGAGACGATCGAGGTCGAGTACGACCTCGAATACGGGACCGCGACGCTCGAGATCCATCGCGATGCCATCACCCGCGGACAGCGCGTCCTGGTGGTGGACGACCTGCTGGCGACGGGCGGGACGGTACTCGGCACGATCGAACTGGTGCGCCGGCTCGGTGGCGAGATCGCGGGGCTCTCGTTCATGGTCGAGCTCACCGGGCTGGGCGGGCGCGCCAAGCTCAGCGAATTCGCGATCCACACGCTGCTCGCCTACTAGTCGCCAGCCGATGGCCGCACTGCCTGACACCCAGCTGCGTGCCCGCGCCGTCACCGATCGCGATGAGATCGCTGCCTACCTGCGCACGGACCGTCGCTACGCCGCCTATGCCCTCGGCGACCTCGACTCGGCGGCGCGCGGGCGCTGCTCGTGGGGGATCGCCTACGACGCCCAGGACGAGCCCACGGCGCTCGCGATGCACCACGACGGCCTGGTGCCACAGCCGCTCTTCCTGATGGGCGATCCCGACGGGTGTCGAGCCGTCCTCGCTAGTGTCATTAAGCCCCGGGACGCTTTCTTCCAGTCGACCGAAGCGCTGGACGTCGCTGCGGCTGATCTCTACGAGCTCGAGCGGGCGACAATCCTGCTGCGGATGGTGGTTGATACCCATTCATTCGTCCCGACCGCCGGGGCCGCGCAGCGCCTCAGCGCCAGCGATATCGACGATCTCAATCGGCTGTATCAGCTCGGCTTCCGCGCCGGCTTCGCGCAGGCCATCCTCGACGACGCGGTCTACTACGGGGTCCGCATCCGCGGCAGGCTGGTGAGCGCCGCGGGTACGCACGTCATCAACCGCCGCGAGGGGATCGCTGTGGTCGGCAACGTGATGACCCACGCCGACTATCGCGGCCACGGCTTCGCCAGGATGGTGACCGGTGCGGTGACCGCGGATCTGCTGGAGCAGGTCCCGGACGTGGCCCTCAATGTGCACGCCGACAACGGGTCTGCCATCGCGGCCTACTCCAGACTCGGCTACCGTGAGTACCGCCGGCTGACAGAGAGGCTGGGGCGCCGCCGATCAGGCGGCTGGGGGTTGATGCGACCGATACGAGAGGCAATGAGAATCACGTGGCCACGAGACCAACGCTGAAGGGTGACGTTCGCGACATCGGCCTGGCCGATGCGGGGGCGCTGAAGATCGAATGGGCGGATCGCCAGATGCCGGTGCTGGCCGGGATCCGCGAGCGCTTCGCGGCAGAGCGACCGCTGGCTGGCTGGAAGATCAGCGCCTGCCTGCACGTCACTGCCGAGACCGCGAACCTGATGCGCACGCTGGCGGCGGGCGGCGCCGATGCGGTCCTCTGCTCGTCCAACCCCCTCTCGACCCAGGATGACGTGGCGGCCTCGCTGGTCGAGCACCACGGCATCCCCACCTTCGCCATCAAGGGAGAGGACCGCGATTCCTACTACAGCCACATTGCCTCAGCGCTGGACCATGCCCCGCAGGTGACCATGGACGACGGGGCGGACCTCGTCTCGGAGCTCCACACCCGGCGCACGGAGCTGCTCCCCGACGTCGTCGGCGGGACCGAGGAGACGACCACCGGGATCATCCGGCTGCGCGCGATGGCCGTTGCCGGCAAGCTGCGGTACCCCGTGGTGGGCGTGAACGAGGCACTGACCAAGCACCTCTTCGACAACCGCTACGGGACCGGGCAGAGCGCCATCGACGGCATCCTGCGCGCGACCAACGTCCTGATCGCCGGCAAGCAGGTGGTGGTCGGCGGCTACGGCTGGGTCGGTCGCGGCATCGCCTCCCGCGCGGCCGGCATGGGCGGCATCGTGACGGTCGTCGAGGTCGACCCGATCCGCGCCCTGGAGGCAGCGATGGACGGCTATCGGGTCACCACCGCCTCGATCGCCGCGGAGATCGGCGAGATCTTCATCGCCGCCACCGGCAACCTGAACGTGTGGGGCGCCGCGGACTTCCCGAAGATGCGAGACGGCGTGATCCTGGCCAACGCCGGTCACTTCAACGACGAGTTCGAGCTCTCCGCCCTCGAGTCGCAGGCCGCTTCGTCACGCGAGGTGCGCCCCTTCACACGCGAATACCTGATGGCGGATGGACGGCGCCTCTTCCTGCTGGCCGATGGGCGCCTCGTCAACCTCGGCGCCGCCGAGGGACACCCGGCGCTGGTGATGGACATGAGCTTCGCCAACCAGGCGCTCGGCCTCGAGTGGCTCCGCTCGCACGCCGCTGAGCTCAAGCCCGAGGTCTACGGCATCCCCGACGAGATCGACCGCGAAGTCGCGCGCCTCAAGCTCGAGTCGATGGGGATCGAGATCGACCCGATGACGAAGGCACAGAAGGCGTACAGCGAGTCCTGGGAATCGGGGACGTGACGGACGTCGAGCACCCGGGCGTCTCCGTGGTCCTCGACGTCAATGATCTGGAAGGCACCACGGGCTTCTGGAGCACTGCACTGGGCTATCCGATCCAGAAGCCGATCACGCAGTTCATGGTGCTGCGACCGGGGAGCCCGGACTTCGCGGCGCGTGACGAAGCGCGCGGTCGCCTGCCGGAGCTCGGCGCTCGGATGGTCCAGGAGCAGTACTTCGACAGGAAGTAGCCCGGCGCGGCCGGCGCGTTGTGCAACTACGGGTGCGCGTCCCAGTGGGCGGTGACCTGCACGTGCTTCTGGGCTCC